>Ga0209577_10000153_pt1 | contig 66531 bp, 53 predicted proteins | sample GraSoiAngelo_109_FD_185874 | JGI IMG/M metagenome (GOLD analysis project Ga0209577, IMG submission 185874) | Grasslands soil microbial communities from the Angelo Coastal Reserve, California, USA - 14_0903_12_20cm (SPAdes) (version 2) | ecosystem: Environmental > Terrestrial > Soil > Grasslands... | reverse complement strand
TCCTGGAGGAGCTCGTCGGACTCCTGGGCGAGGAGGCCGTGCTGGCGGGCTGGGACGGGGAGCGGGGCGCGGCGACGCGCTCGTCCGAGCTGCCCGCCACCCTGAGAGGACTGGTGGCCGCCCGCCTCGACGCCCTCTCGACCGCGGAGCGCGAGGCGCTGGAGGACGCGGCCGTGGTGGGGCGCACGGGCTCGCTCGACGCGCTGGTGGCCCTGGTCAAGGCGCGGGGCGAGACGGGCGTGGCCGCGGTGTTCGACCAGCTGGCGGCGAAGGACCTGCTCGCCTTCGAGCCCGTGGGCGAGTGGGAGTTCCGCTCGGCCCTGGTGCGCGAGGTCGCCTACGAGACACTGACCAAGGCGGAGCGGGCCCGCCGCCACGCCCGACTGGCCGAGTGGATCGGGGGCCGGGTCAAAGAGACGGGCCGGGAGGACGAGGTCCTGGAGCAGCTGGCCCACCACTACGGCGCGGCGGCCGAGCTCGTGTCGGAGGTCGGTCAGGTGGAGGGCGTGCGCGACGACCTCGGGACCGTGGCCCTGGGCGCGGTGTACAAGGCCGCCCATCGGGCGCTGGACCGCGACCTCTACCGCGTGTCGATCAGCCTGTTCAACGTCGCCTTCCGACTGCTCGGGCCCGGCCCCGGCGTGGCCCGACGCCGGTTGCTGCTGGAACGGGCGTCGGCCCACACCGCGGTGCGCGACCTGGCCGGGGCCCGGGTCGACATCGACGCCGTGCTGGAGGAGGCCATCGCGGTGGAGGATCCCCACTCCGAGGCCAAGGCCCTCAACGAGCTCGGTCGCATCCAGCAGGCCGAGGGGTCCTACACGGCGTCGGCGGCGACGCTGGACCGGGCCCTGGAGCTCTGGGACCGGGTGGGGTACGCCAAGGGACGGGCCCAGGCCCTGAGCGAGCGGGGGATGACGCGCCTGCACTCGGGCGACCCCGACAGCGCCACCGTCGACCTGCGAGAGGCGCTGGCCGCCTTCCAGGCGCTGGGCAACCGCAAGGGTGAGGCCTGGGCCCAGTGGAACCTGGCCTACATCTCCTTCGCCCGGGGCCACACGGGCGAGGCCGAGGAGCACCTCAGCCGCGCCGCCCGCGCCTTCGAGGAGGCGGGCGACTACGGCGGGCTCGACTGGGTGAAGGGGCTGCTGGGCTACGTGCGCAACTCGCAGGGCAGGCGAGCGGAGGCGGAGGAGCTGGCCACCCAGATCGTGGACGACGCCCGCGAGCGGGGTGACCGGTGGGCCCTGGCCGTGGTGCTCATGCTCATCTCCACCGTCAGGCAGTGGGAGGGACGGACGGAGGAGGCCATCGAACCGGGCCGGGAGGCGCTCGCCCTCTTCCGCTCCTTCAACGACCGCGTCTGGGAGCTGCGTGCCCTCTGGCCCCTGTGCCGGGCCCTGGCCGGCGCCGGCCACGTGGAGGAGGCGGTCGCCCTGGCCGACGAGGCCCTGGCCGGCGCCGACGAAGGAACCCGGCCCGAGCTCTACGCCGACGCGGCCGCGGCGTCGGTGTCCGTGGCCCTTCACCTGGGAGAGCCGGCCCGCGCCCTCGAGGTGCTGCGCGACGTCGAGGCCACCCTCGTCCACTACGGCGCCGACTGGTCGGCCAAGTACGGCCTGGTCTTCCTGCAGACGGGCAGGCCGGTCGAGGCGGCCGAGCACCTGGACAGCGCCATGCGGGAGACGAACGAGCCCGGCCCCCGGGCCAACGCCCTGGCCCTGCTGGCCCTGGCCGCGGCGGAGATGGGCAGCAGCGACGAGGCCCTGGCCCACGCCCAGGAGGCGCTGGGCGTGGGCGAGGCGACCTACAACGACCGCACCATGGCCCTGCTGGCCCGGGCCTTCGCCCTGCTGCAGCTGGGCCGGAGCCAGGAGGCGGTGGACGCCATGGACCGGTCCGGGCACGAGGCCGCCGCCACCGGCGACCGCGTCCTGCAGGCCCACGTGCTCGTGGCCCGGGGCCGCATGCTGGAGGCCCTGGGGGACCCGTCGGCGGCCGAGGTCATCGACGCCGCCGGCGCCTGCCGGGCCGGCCTCGGCATCGACGGCGGCGGCTGGGACACGCTGTTCCGGCTGGCGGCGGCCGAGCACCGCGCCGCGGCGGCGACCTGACAAGGGCTCGCTCGGCGGGCGACCGCTCTGAGCGAGCCTCTCCAGTTTCTACCTCGGGGTGCCGATCCTTGCAGGGTCAGGGAGGTCCGTCCCGAATACCTCCCGCATCGATCCGGAGCCGCCCCCATGTCCGTCCTGACCGTGCCCACGGCCAACGCCGAGGACGAGCTCCCTCCCCTGACCATCAGAGACGTGGTCCCCAACCCCAGGGCCCTGGCCCGCCAGGCCCTGCCCCGCGTGGCCGAGGCCACCCTCATCCCCCTGGTCCTCTTCTACGTCGCCTTCTGGACCTTCGGCGTGGCCGGGGCCCTCGCCGCCGCGCTGATGTGGTCCTACGGCCTGCTCCTCCATCGCCTGCTCACCGGTCGGCGGGTTCCGGGGATGGTGCTTCTGGCGGCCATGGCCCTCACCGTGCGCACCGTGATCGCGCTGGTGTCGGGCTCCGTGTTCGCCTACTTCGCCGCCCCCGTCCTCGGCACCTTGATGGTGGCGGGCGTCTTCGCCGGGTCGCTGCTCATCGGACAGCCCCTGGCCCAGCGCCTGGTGGGCGAGCTCGGGATCCTGCCCTCCGAGCTGTGCGAGAACCCCGTCGTGCAGGCCCACCTGAGGCGGGTCACCATGTTCTGGGCCATCGAGAACGTGATCAACGCCGGTGTGACCGTGCTCCTCCTCCTCACCCAGCCCCTGACCGTGTTCCTGGCCGTCAAGACGGTGGTGGGATGGGCCCTGGCCGCGAGCTGCATCGCCGTGTGCTGCTACGACTTCCGCCGCACCATGCGGGCCGCGGGCTCCCCCCGGTCGGCGACCTTCACCGCACCCGCGCCGATCGTTCCCGTCCCCACCGCCGTCCCCGCGCTGATCCCCGCCTTCGCCTGATTCCCGCCGGGCCCGCCTGACGCTGGGCTGACGGCCCTCAGCCTGCCAGCGAGGTGAGGGGCTCGCCCTGCATGGGCAGTACGGCCGCGGCCAGCGCCTCCAGCTCCTTGCGCCAGCTCGTCCCGGGCCCGGCCATGGCGGGCACGACGACGAGCTTGGACACGCCCACGGCCACGAAGGCCTCCAGCTGCCGGCGCAGGCCGTCCAGCCCCACCGGCACCAGCTCCTCCGGGGCGACGCCGGGCCGGCGCGCCGCGATCAGCTGAGCCAGCCTGTCGGGCAGGCCCTGGGGCGCGTAGATCACCAGCGCGCCCCAGTGCTCGGCGTCGATGGCCCGACCGGCCTGGGCCGCGGCTCGCTCGATGGCCTCGCGTCCCGCGCCGGCGTCGGCGGGCCGGACGAAGCTGGGGAGCCAGCCGTCGCCCAGCCGCCCCACCCGGGCCAGCTCGCTGGGGGCGATGCCGCCCAGCCACACGTCCGGGGGTTGCTGTCGAGGCGTGGGCAGGACGCGCACGCCGCGGTAGTGGAAGCGGGGACCGTCGTGGTCCACGGGTTCGCCCGACCACAGCCGCCGGATCAGGGGCAGGGCCTCGTCGAACCACGCCGCCCTCTCCCCCCGGGCCACGCCGAAGGCCTGCTGCTCGCCCGGGTCGGCCACGCCCAGGCCCACGGCGGGGAGCAGGCGGCCGTCGGAGAGGCGGTCCAGGCTGGCCAGCTGCTTGGCCAGCAGCACCGGGTTGCGCCCGGGGAGGACCAGCACGCTGGTGCCCAGCTTCAGACGCCGGGTCCGGCCCGCGGCCACGGCCAGGGCCACCAGGGGATCGGGGGCGACGCCCGTGGCCCGCTCCGACAGCCACAGCGAGTCGAACCCCAGGTCCTCCAGGGAATCGACCAGCTCGGCCAGCTCGCCTGCGCCGTCGGCCGGCACCTGGGTGCCGAGGCCGAAGCCGATGCGCACCTTCATGACCGCCAGCCTAGGCGGGCGGCCACAAGCTTTTTCGAAGGTCCGGCTCGGGCATCGGCCCTGGCCCAGGCGCCCGTCGCGGCCTACCAGGAGGTTTTTCAGAGGTCGGTGGCCGACCTTGGTCTGGCCTTCCGGCGGCGTCAGCGCGCCGAGCCAAACAGAGAGAGGTGCCAAAATGTCGTCCCGCCTTCCCAACAACGTGAAGACCTGGGTGATCGTCAGCATCACCGGGGCCGCCCTCATCACCGCCGGGGCGGCCAGCGCCGCCGGCTTCCGGCCCACGCGCGCCCCGGCTCCCGCCGGTGGTGGTGCCGTCGCCGCTCCCGCGCGCGGGGGCAAGGCCGCCGTTCCCGCCGGTGGCGGCGCCGTCGCCGCTCCCCCCGGTGGTGGTGCGGTCGCCGCTCCCGCCGGTGGTGGCAAGGTCCGGCCCGTCCCTGCGCCCGCGGGCGTAGCACCCGCCGCTCCCGCGGCCATCGGCGGCGGCGCCGGAGCGGTGAACGCCCTCATGGTCCCGACCGTCCCGCTCACCGCGGTGGGCGGCGCCAACGAGAACCCCACGGCACCGGGAGCGGCCACCGCGGCCGTCGGCAGCCTGCGCATCACCGCCAACCGGGGCCTGGCCGCGACCATCACCAACATGGATCCGGCCCGCTTCCCCATCGGGTGCTCGGCCGCCTTCACCATGAACGGCGTCATCTCGGGCTTCCCCATCGTCTCCGCCGTGGCTCCCGCCACCGGCACGAGCGTGGGGGCGCACGGCACCCCTGCGGCGCCGGGCACCAACCACGTGACCCTCGACATCGTGTGCGGCGCCCACCAGACCCACTGGATCGGCACCATCTAGACCCTCTCGGAGGAGGGCCGCGGGCTCAGCGTCGACTCAGTTGACCTGGCGCTCGCGGCCCTCCCAATAGGGGGCGCGCAGCTTGAACTTCTGCAGCTTGCCGGTGGCGGTGCGGGCCAGCGCGTCGCGAAGCTCCACCGACGTGGGGCACTTGAAGTGGGCCAGGCGGCCCCGGCAGTGCTCGACGAGCTCCTCGGCCGTGGTCGTCATGCCCGGGCGCAGCACCACCAGGGCCTTCACCGTCTCGCCCCACTTGTCGTCGGGCACACCGATCACGGCGACCTCGGCCACCGCCGGGTGCTGGAAAAGACAGTCCTCGACCTCGATGGACGACACGTTCTCCCCGCCCGAGATGATGACGTCCTTCTTGCGGTCGGCGATCACGGTGTGGGCCCCGTCCAGGTAGCCGCCGTCGCCCGTGTGGAACCAGCCGTCGCCCAGGGCCGCGGCCGTTGCCTCGGGTTGGTTCCAGTAGCCGGCGAAGACGTGGTTGCTGCGGGTCAGCACCTCGCCCTCGTCGTCCACGGCCATGCTCACGCCCAACACCGGCACCCCGGCCCGGCCCAGGAACCGGGCCCGCTCGCCCGCATCCAGACCGTCCCACTCGGGTCGGGCCCGGTTCATCACCAGCAGCGGTGCCGTCTCCGTCAGCCCGTAGATCTGCACGAACTCCCAGCCCAGCTCCGTCTCCACCCGCTCGATGGCCCTGGTCGGCGGCGGGGCCCCGGCCACGACCATGCGCACCCGGTCCCGGCCCGGGACCTCCTCGCCCCGCTCCCGGCGGGCCACGCCCGCGTCGAGGACGGCGGCCATGACCGCGGGCGCACCACACAGGAGGGTGACGCCCTCCTCCCCGATCCTGGACAGGATCATCTCGCCGTCGACCTTGCGCTGCACGACCTGGGTGCAGCCCATGGCCGTCACCGCGTAGGGCATGCCCCAGCCGTTGCAGTGGAACATGGGCAGGGTGTGCAGATAGACGTCCCTGTCGCTCACGCCGGCGTGCCAGCCGAACATCGAGGCGTTGAGCCAGCAGTTGCGGTGGGTGAGCTGCACGCCCTTGGGCCGGGCCGTCGTGCCCGAGGTGTAGTTGATGCTGCAGGTGGCGTCCTCGTCGGGCGCTGCCCAGGGCCGGGGCTCGACCCCGTCTGACAGCGGCGCGAAGAGCTCGGCGTCGGCGTCGCCGTCGAGCAGGATGCGCTCCTTGGCCGTGACGCCGGCCAGGACCTCGTCCAGCTCGGGGTCGAGCAGCAGCACCGAGGCCCCCGAGTGCTCGATGATGTAGGAGACCTCATCGGCGTTGAGGCGGAAGTTGACGGGCACAAGGATGCGCCCGAAGGCGCTCACACCGAAGAAGGCGACGAGGAAGCGGGCCGAGTTGGGGCTGACGACGGCGACGCGCTCGCCCTGTGCCACCCCCATGGCGTCCAGGGCCGCGGCCATGCCCCGGGCCCGGCGCTGCAGCTCGTCGTAGGTGACACGACCGAGCGAGCCGGGGACACCGGGCTCGTCGACCACCGCCACCCGGTCGGGGTAGACCAGAGCGCCTCGCTCGAGGAAGTCGCCGACCGTGAGCGCCACCTTCATCGCCGTCTCCTCTTCGCTCGCCTCGCGGGTGAGCCACGGTACCGTCACCTGCCGAGCGAGAGCTCAGGGCCCCCCTCCTCCAGAGCCATCGACCGGCCCGCCTGGTGGAGCTGGCGACCGAGCGCGAGCCGGCCCTCGTGGGCCACCGTGGGCCAGGGCTCGGCCGAGTGCCAGGGGGTGAGACGCATCCACGCCGGAGGACGCTCGCCGTCGAGGAGCAGGGCCGCGCCCGGACGACCTCGGGACAGCTCGTCCACGGGGAGGCGGCGGCGCCGGCTGGTCGCCCGAGTCACCGTCCACTGGCGCCGGCCCGAGGCGCCCCAGCTCCCGCTCGTGGTCCGGGAGGGGACGTCGACCTCGCCGCAGACGACGGAGATCGCCTCCAGCGTGCGCACGTCACCGATGCCGCCGAGGACGACCTTGGCGCCGAAGAGGGTGGGGAAGCCCTCCGCCGCCACCCCCCACCGGGCTCGGGCCTGGGACAGGTCCTGCAGGCAGGCCAGAGTCACCAGCCCCTGGCTGCCGCCCTCGGACACGATGGCGGGCAGGTCGGGCAGGGGGGCCACGTTGGCCACCTCGTCCAGGGCCAGCTGCACCGGGGCCTGACCGCCGCCGCGCCCGGTTGCCGCGGCGTCGTAGGCCGCGCCCCGAACCTGGTCCACCAGGCCCACGACGAGGGGAGCCACCAGGGCCTGCTGCCTGGCCGGCGCGCACACGTAGATCGTGTCGGCCGAACGCACGAAGGCGTCCAGGTCCGCCCCCGGCAGGGCCGCGGAGTCGAGGGCGGCCTGGGACCGGTAGGCACCGAGGACGCTCGCTGCCGTCGACCAGATGCCGCTCTGCTCGCGGGTTTCGGTCGCGCTCACCCCGGCCAGAGCGTCGCCGGCCAGCTCGGCACCGTGACCGGCCAGGGTCACGGCGGCCGTGGCCTCCTCTCTGCGGTTCACCCAGCGCACCACCTCGGCCATGGGGCGCTCGTCGAGCGCGGCCGCGTACAGGAGGGGAGCCAGCAACGCCTCGGCCCGCTCGGACCAGTGGTTGCCGTCCACCAGGCCGGCGACGGCCCGGCTCCCGGCCACCATGGCCCGGGCCATGGCCACGGCGCCGTCCCACGTGCGGCTGGCGGTGACGGGCGACCATCCCAAGCGACACACGCCGGGCGGCGCGGGCACGGTGCCGGTGGGGTCGAACAGCCAGCAGCGGCCCAGCTGGGCCCGGGCCCCGAGGGTCACTTCCATGCAGTCCCTCTTGGTCGAGGTGCTGAGCACCGGTCCGGCCGCGGCCAGGATGGAGGGGATCACCACCGAGGTCGTCTTCCCCGACCGGGGCGGACCGAGCACCAGGGCGGCCTGCTCGGGTCGGGCGCACACCCACCCCATGGTTCCCTCCCCCAGATAGAGCGGATGTCCGAGCTCGGCCATGCGAGCCCTGACCGCCAGCCCGGCCGCCCCGCTCAGCGGGCCGCGCTCCCGATCCCGCGCTCGGGCGCGGGACGTTCCAGAGTGGGACGTTCCGGCGGGGGGCGTTCCGGCACCGAGCCCCGCTCCCGGCCCCGACCCTGGGTCAGGCTCAGGGCCTGGGCTGCGGTCCGGGCCGCCTCCTCGGCCGCCTGGCGCTCGACCCGCTGGGCCCGAGGGGCGTCGCGGCCTGGCTCGGGGCCCAGGGCCCGAGCGCCATCGTCCACGCCCCAACGGTCGCGATAGGTCTCCACCGCGGTGGCCGCGGCCAGCCAGGCCCGCCGTTCGTCCCCACCCGCGGGTCGGGGTCCCAGCACCGCGGTCAAGTAGGCGGGCTCGGAGACCGCCGCGGCCCGGCCCAGGAAGCGGCTGCGCAACTCGACGGCCCGCCCCAGCGCGGCCAGCCGGTCCCGGTCGGGGGCCCGGTCCCGCTCCCAGTCGGCGCGCGCCGCCACCTGCTCCTCCAGGGCGCCGGCTTGGGATGCGAGCCGGTCGAGGTGCTCACGCCAGCGGCGCTCGTCGGCGCGCGCGGTCACCAGCAGGGCGCCGCTGCGCCCGTCGGCCTCGACCGACCCGCGCCGCGCCCCGACTGCGTCCAGCGCGGCCCGGGCCCGTCGCTGCTCGGCACGGGCCGCGTCCAGGGCCGCGTCGCACAGGGGGGGCGCCTCGGACCGCAGGCGCGCCTCGAGGCCGTCGCGCTCGTCGACCAGCTCGGCCAGGGGGCGCAGGACGGATTGGGGCGCCAAGGCCAGCTCGGATCCGACCACGGCGTACAGATGCCTGGTTCCCGCTTCCCCGGGCGGCTGGCGCCAGCCCGCGGCCCGGTACTGGGCCGCGTCTCCCAGCAGCAGCACCGCCCCCGGGCTCTCGCCCGCCAGGTCGTGGGGAATCACGGCGTAGGCGTGCCTGAGGAGTCCGGCCCGCAGGCGGGAGGCGTCGACCGGCAGGGGGGCGCACCCGTCGGCGCCGTGGACGTCGCCTCGCACGGCGACGACGGACAAGCCCGCCCCTGCCGTGTCGACCCCGGCCACGACCACGCGGGCCCCGGCCCGTAGACCGAGCCCCGGGTCCCGGCGACGCACGAGGAGGCGGTCGCCCACGCGGTAGTCGTCGCCGTCGACCAGGAGACGGGGACCGCTCAACGCGCCGGCCGCGTCCAGCACGGCCCGGGCCCGCTGGTTCAGCTCGGCCACGTCCCGGCGGCGCGGCGCCACCATCGTGACCCGCGCCCCCTCCCGCTCGCGATCCCACCAGTCACCCACCAGCGCCTCCCGGGCCGAGAGGGCGTCGGCCACCAGGGTCACGTCCCCGACCCGCAGGCGGCCGGCCTCGGCGGCCGTCCCGGATCCGGCCGGGCCCGGGGGCGCCATGCGTTCGGCCAGCTCGACGCTCGGCGCCAGGGCGGCCAGCCGCCCCAACAGGTCGCCGGTGTCCTGCCCGACCACCGCGTCGAGCTCCCCCACGAGCACGGCCGTCCCGCCCGCTCCGGCCGCGGCCCGCAACACCGGCAGCAGGTCGCGCGCAGCCAGCACGTGGGCGTCGAGGACGACGAGCACGGCGCCGGGGGGCACGGCGCCGGGCATGGCGCCGGCGGGCGGGAGCACCGAGCCGGTTATCGCGGTCTGCCCTTCCAGCTCGGCCAGGACCCGGCGCGAAGCCGCCAGGGCCACCACCTCGCGGCCTGCGCTCTGCCAGGCGTCCCGAGCCGCGTCGAGGACGGTACAGGTGTCGGTCCACGCCGAGCAGGAGGCGACCTCCAGGCCGGCCGGGGCCCACGCCAGCCGACGGGCGGCCACGGCGTCGGCCACCGACAGGGCCGGCCGCCGAGCCAGCGCCTCTTCGATGGCCCCGCGCCGGCCGGGAGGGTCTTGGGCCAGCCGGGCGCCCAGGCCGAGCACCTCGTCCCTGGCCGACAGCGCGGCCCGGGCCGCCCATCGGCGGCCGTCGCCCGCCCCGCCCACGAGGCGGCCCCGGGCCGGTCGCTGTGTGCCGCCATGGGCGGGTCCGGCTCCATCGGTGACGTCGACAGCCAGCTCGGAGGCCACCAGGGCATCGGCGATGCGCTCGACCACGCACGCGTCGACCCCGCCCACTACGCCGTCGCACAGCTCGCGCAGCACGTCTCGACGGTCGAAGCTGGCCCAGGCGGCGAGAGGGCCGTCAGGCGCCACCAGGGCGTGGGCCAGCTCCTCGGCGTCGGAGACGGAGAGCGAGGATGCGGGAGCCCGGCCCAAGAGATCGGACAGCGTGCCTGGCCACAGCCCCAAGGCCGCGGCTCGGGCCCGCCACTCGGGGGCCAGGGCCGACGCCGTCATGGTCCAGTCCTTGGGTGGACGAGTGCCCAGAGCCGCCACCTGGGCACCCCGCGCCGAGGTCGCTCCGTGCTCGGCCATGCGGGCGGTCACGTCCGCCCGACGGCGGGAGAAGGCGCGCAGGACGGAAGGGTCGATGCCCGCGACCTGGGCCCCGCCGCCGTCGCCCCGGATCCAGGTCAAGCCCAGGCGGGCGCCGAGCCTGCCCCTGAGCTGGGCGCCGTGAAGGGCTGCCGCGGTCTGGGCGTGGGCGAAGAGGCCGGACGCCTCCAGAGCCGTCCATCGCCCCTCGCTCCCCTGCACCAGGTTGGCGACCAGCACGTGGGTGTGCAGGTGGGGGTCCCCGGCCCGGCTGGTGTGGTGGGTGTAGGCGGCGGCCAGGAGCCCGTCCACGGCCACCAGCCTGCGCTGTTCGCCTGCTCCGCGGCGGGCCCGGGCCGCGCTGACCTCGAGGTAGCGCAGCGCCCCCTCCACCGCGTCGACCTGGGCCTCGTCGACAACAGAGCTCACCTCGTCGCCGGCTAGACCGGCGAGCACCGAGACGGATTTGGGCGCGCCGAAGGTCAGCTCGAAGCCGGGGACGCGCACGGGATGGCGGGCCTCCCGCAGCGGGGTCCCGGTGAGCGGGTGGCTTCCACCCAGGACGGCCCGCAGGTGCTCCGCCTCCACCGTCGCCGACAGGCCCAGGCCGGCCGGGGCCGAGCCCAGCCACCGGCCCCGGGGCTCGCCCCCCTCCCCCTCAGCCCCCACGGCCCTCAGGTGGTAGCGCTCCTGGCCCGGGGCCAGCTTGGTGACTCCGAGCACGCCCCAGTGTCGGTCGCCGTCCGGGCTATTTCAATGGGTTTCGTGTATTTACATTGTTCTCAATCCGAGTAACGGGCCAGGACCTGGGCCGCGGCCCGGCGCCGGGCCACCTCCAGGTGGGGCGGGTCCACGGCCTCGGCGTCGGGGCCCAGCCTGAGCAGCAGGCGCTCGAGCCAGGCCAGCCCCCCCACGGCCAGCACGACGCGAACCCGTCCGCCGGCCAGCTCTTGGACCTCGCGGGTGGGATAGGTCTCCGTCACCCAGCGGGCCCCGGGCGAGAGCACCAGGCTCACCTCGTCGACGTCGGGGCCGGGGCTGAAGGCCTGCCGCCCCTGCGCCGCCTGCCCACCCTTGGCGACGGGGCCGACGGCCGCGTCGGAGCGCTCGCCCCTGGGGACGGCCTCCTCCATGCGGTCGACGCGGAAGTGCCGCACGCCCCCGGCCAGGTGGCACCAGGCGTTCACGTACCAGCGACCCTCGGAGCTGAACACGGCGTGGGGGTCGATGCGCCGGGTGGTGACCTCGTCGCGCGAAGCCGAGTAGTAGGTGATCTCCAGACGCTGGCCTTCGTCGATGGCGCGGCGCACCACATCGAGCAGCGCGGGCGCGTCCAGCTCCACGGTGACGGCCTGGCGCTGGCCCAGGGCCGCTTCCAGCTTGGCCAGGGCCCGGGCCAGGGCACCGTCGGGGTCGGCGCCGGGGACGGCCAGGATGGCCCGGGCCGAGGCGGCGACGGTGAAGCCCTCGGCCGGGCTGAAGCGCAGGGGGCGCGACAGGCGCCCGCCCAGGTTGGCCTCCACGTAATCGTCGGTGACGACGAGCTCGATGAGCTGGTCCGGGGTGTAGGGCGGCAGCCCGCAGCACGCGGCCAGCTCGAGCTCGGCCACGACCTCGTTGGGCCGCATGTCGAAGCGGTCGGCCACCTCCTTGATGGGCACCCGCCCCCGCTCGGCCAGCCACGGGAGCATGGCCAGCAGCCGGCGCAGCCGGTCGCCCGCCTCAGGGCGCGCCACGGTCTCCGTCCGGGCCAGCCCGCTCCGAGCCGCTGCCGTCGGGGCCGCTGCCGTCGGGGCCACTGCCGTCGGGGCCACTGCCGTCGGGGCCACTGCCGTCGGGGCCGGCCTCGCCCCGGAGCCAGGCCACCATCTCGCTTCGCAGCTCGGGGGGGCTCAGGACCTCGGCGTGCTCGAGGAACCCCAGAACCCACGAGCGGAAGGCGGCGGGGTTGGTCACCTCGAGGGTGACCACCACGGCGCCGTCGTCCCTTCTCTCGCTGATGGCGTCCTCGCCCAGCTCGGCCTCGACCAGAGGGGCCCGGGCCCGGTCGATGAGCACCTGGGCCCGCAGGGCCTCGCCCTCCCCCAGCTTCCAGGGCTCGTCGGGCAGCGCGGCCCCCAGGTCGAAGCCGGCGGGAACGGCGTAGCCGTCCGGCTCACCCCGCTCCACCCCGCCCTCGATGCGGTCGACGCGGAAGGTGCGCTGCTGGTCGTGATCCCGGTCGCGGCCCAGCAGGTACCAGAACCCGTGGCGGAAGCCCAGGCCGTAGGGGTCGACCCGCCGTTGCCTTCCCCGGTAGCCGAAGCTCACCGGGGCCCGCGTGCGCAGGGCCTCGTGGAGTGCGGGCAGAGCAGGCAAGGCGGGCAGCGCGGCAAAGGGGGGCGCGGGATCGTGCTCGGCCCCACCCAGCTTCCACAGCGCGTCCCGGCTCGATCCGGTATCGAGGCGCACGGCGGCGACGGCCAGGTTGAGGGCGGCCTGCTCCTCGTCGCTGAGGCCCAGCTCGGGCAGGTAGTAGCGCTCGGGCCTGACCCGGTAGCCCTGGATGCCCTCGCGCTCCTCCACGGTCACGGTCTCGAGAGGCACGCCCTCCTCCCGCAGGGTGCGCTTGTCGCGCTCGAAGGTCTGCCGGCAGGCGGCCTCGCCCGCCGGGTACCCATCCACCTGGTCGACGATCTCCCGCATGGTCAGGGCCCGGGGGGCCTCCAGCAGCACCAGGAGGAGGTTGGTCAGGCGCTCGAGCTTGTCCATCCGGCCACGCAGCGTAGGGCTCTCGAGATAAGGGGCGTCAGGTTCATATCCGGCAAATGGCCGCCGATCAGACGGGCGTGACCGCCACGGGGAAAGAGGCCATCGCCATGACCATGACCGAGCCCATCACCACCACCGCCTATGCCGTGCTCGACGCCCGGGGAGAGGTCGTCGTGCTCCTCGAGGGCCGTGACGCCCCCACCGCCGGGGCCGAGTGGGCCGAAGACGGCTACCTCGTGGTCGCTGTCGAACTGGACTGATTCACTCCCACTCCGGCCGCCCTCACAGATGGCGGAACCGGGTGGGCAGCTTGTCGTCGAGGAACGTCGCCACCAGGGCGCCGTGGCGGGCCCCGACGAAGACCAGGGCGTATCGGCCAGCGGGAAGGCCGCGGGGCCTGTCCACGTCCTTGGCCTGCCAGGTGCCCTTGAAGGCGAACACGCACACCTCTCGGGGCGGCAGAGAGGTGGCCGTCGGCAGCCGGCTGGCCAGGCGGGGGGCCTGGATGCGGCGCACGCCCACCAGCTGGCCCCGGTTGTGGACCGCAGCGCTGGCCGTGGCCTGGCTGCGGAAGCAGGGGCCGGCGGTGGTGCCCAGCGAGTTGCGGGCCGTGGTGCAGGCCCCGGCCAACCCCAGGGAGATGGCGACGGCGGCTGCCAGCCCCCGCACCCGGGCCCGCCGTGCTGTCTGCGTCGGCCGGCTCATGCGGGGACCGCCTCCTGGGCACGCTCCAGACCATGGTGCCCCCCGGCCGACCTCGACTTCACCATGAGCGCGCCCCACGTCGCCCAGCCGATGGGCAGAGGTGCCCAGAAGTTCATGATGCGGTAGAGCAGGACGGCGGCCACCGTCGAGCCGTGGGCCCCGCCGTAGGCGACCAGGGCGATGGTGAGGCTGCCCTCGACGACCCCCAGCCCGCCCGGCGTGATGGGCAGGTTGGCCGCCAGCTGGGCCGCGCCGTACGCGAGCAGGAGTCCCCGCCACGGGACCCCGGCGCCCACGGCCAGGAAGCAGACGGCCAGGCAGAATGCGTCCCACATCCAGTTGAGGGCGGCCCAGCCCATGGCCAGGACCCAGTCGCCCCGGCTGGGGCTCACCGCCGTGAGGCGTTGCCACTCTCGCTCCACCACCTCGCGAGCATCGCCCGAGGGCCGATGCACCACTCGCTGGCCGACGCGTACGGCCCGCGTGAGGATGGCCAGGACGACGCCGCGCCGGCGCAGGAGCATGGCCATGGCTACGGCGGCGACGAGGGTCCCGATGGCCGCGCCCACCAGGTCGAGATCGGCGCTCTGCTCGCCGGCGATGGCCACTCCCACCGTGGCCACCGAGCCCACGGCCACCCCCGAACAGATGCTGACCGCGACAAGGGTCCAGGCCGCCAGCGTCTCGTCCGCTCCCCGCTGGCGGTACTGCCGATAGGCGAACACGCTGCCCCAGGCCGGCCCGCCGGGGAGGGAGTTGGCCACGGCGTTGCCGGCGAAGGTGATGGCGGTGAGGGCTCCGAAGCCGATGGGGAGGCCGCCCGAGTGCAGGAGGCGCCTCTGCAGGGCGGCGAAGCAGAGGAACGACACGACCTCGGCGACGGTGGCCAGGGCCACCCAGGAGGCGTGCAGGTGCCCCAGGGCGTCGCCGGCGCCGGACAGCTCGTCTCGCTTGCCCAGCACGGCGTAGAGGGCGACCCCGGCCAGGACGACGCCGCCGACGAAGCGGACTATGGGCCAGGCGCGGCGCCAGACCGTGGCCCGGCGGGCGGGGTTCTCGGTCACCGCAGCGCCTCGGGCCTCCGGGCTCAGAAGGAGCTGGCCTGTCCGAAGACCTGATCGATGCGGGTGAGGACCCAGTCGTAGTCGCCGCTCATGACCGAAGCGCGGCAGAAACGGCACACGCCCGCGAGATCCACGTCCAGCGGCGCCCCACAGTTTGGGCACTTCTGGTGCATGGTGCCTCCGTCGGCCTTGGTCGTGGCCTGGGAGGACCGCTGGAAGACCCAGTCCTCGGTCCACTGATTCACGTCACGGTTCCCGCGCACGACCTTGTCGTTGGCCACGTCGATGTCGTAGTCGGCGCAGGCGGCCAGGATGCGCACGGTGATGGTGTCGTGGGTCTGGTCGCTGGCCGCGGCGATGATGTCGGCCTTGCCCACGGCCAGCCCCTCGAGCACGTTGCGGCGCCCGGAGGACTGGTAGCCCTGGATCTGGGCCTTGTGCTGCTGCCAGATTCCGTCGGCCATCACCTGGCGGCTCAGCTCCGGCTTCTGCTCGGTCCACGCCTGCTGGACGACGAAGAAGGCTCGCTCCACGGAGGCGAGGAACCCGGCCTCGTCGAAGGCGGGGTCGTGGGCCCTGACCGCGGCCAGCCCATCGGGAGCAGAGCTGCCGGGCGGCGCCACGACCGCGTCGGGAGGGGGCGTGTAGGCCGGACGCCCGGACAGGTCGTCGTTGAACGGAGGCTCGAGCGGCATCCCCCGCCGGCGCACGGCCAGGACCGCCACGACCACGAGCACGATGACGATGAGGATCACGAGAAAGGCGGCGCCGCCTCCTCCACCGCCTCCACCGACGGGGAAGAAGAGGAAGTGGCCGCCCCCGCCACCGCCGCCGCCCAGTCCCCCGCCCCCGCTGCGGCCGCCACCGCCCCCGCCGAAGCTGTGGCCTCCGCCCGCCCGGGCCAGGAGGAACGCCAGCACGTCAGCTCCCCGACGAGGCGCTGGGGGGGACGTCGGGGGTCCCACCCTCCGAGGCCGCGGACGGAGCGGGCCCGCCGGTTGACGCCGCGGCCTCGGCCAGCGCCGCGCCACAGCCCGAGCAGAACCTGGAGCCGGCTGCGTTCTCGACGCCGCACGCCGCGCAGGCCACGGTCGCCGGCGCCAGCGACGAGCCGCACGAGGGGCAGAACCTGGCTCCGGCGGGAACGCCGGCGCCGCACGAGGCACAGGCGGCCGCCTCGGCCGCGGGCCCGCCCGCCTCGGCGGTGGACCCGCCGGGTGCGGACCCGGGCTGACCACCTGGTTGGCCGCCGGGCGGGCCGCCGGGCGAGCCGGCGAAGCCGGGGCCCCCACCGACGAATCCCGGGCCCGAAGGCGGCGGGGGCGAAGACGGTGGCTGCGTCACCTGCTGGCCCACCCCGACGCCGGTGGCGATGAAGGCGGGTCCGGCGCCGGCCCCGCCCCGGGACATGCCCTGGCCCGCGCCGAGCATGGCCTCTCCGGCCGCGTACTGCTGGAAGCCGCCGGCCAGACGCGAGTAGGCGGTGTCCTTGGCCAGCGCCTTGAGCTGGGCCTCGTCGTCGTCGGAGAGGTTGACGTCGAAGTTCCCCATGCGCACGACCGACAGCCCGTAGTCCACCAACTGGGCGTTGCCGGCGGTGATCACCGTCTGCTCCAGCTGCGGTGTGTAGGCCGACAGGCCGAGGATGGGCCATCCGTTGCGCACGATCTCCGTGGTCACCTCGGTCCGCATCACCTTGAGCAGCTGCTGGGCGATCCATCCGGTGATGGCGTCGTTGTCGGTGACGTCGACCGTCCCTGTGAGGTTGGTGACCAGCTTGGCCGCGTCGGAGACCTTCATGGAGTAGTCACCGAACACGCGCAGGGTGACGATCATGGCCGTCTGGGGATCCTGCACGTCGTCGATGCGCCCGCCGAAGGTCTGGTCCGTGTACTCGCGCGTGCCCACGAAGAAGAGCTCGGCCCGGTACGCCTTGCCCCCCGTGAGGTGGTCGATGATGGTCCCCAGGAAGGGGAGCTCGTCGGCGTCGATCTGGTGCTGTCCTGGCTCCAGAGTGCCGATGACCTCGCCCTTGTTGACGAACAGAGCCAGCTCGTCCGCGTCGACGATGGCCCGGCTGTAGCGGCGGATGTTGTTGTCCGGCCATTTGAAGACGATCTGACCCTTGCGATCGTCGGGAACGGCGATGAACTCACGCCCGAGCAGTGCCATGTCAACCCTCCGGAGGCACCCCGTGTGCCCGACTCCAGGCTAGAGGGCACGGGGCAGAATGGCGGACCGTACCCGGCCCTCCCCGTCCGGCGGGCGGTGCCTGTCACACCCCATCCTCATACTGGCCCCCATGAGCGCCATGGGTACCTGTTGGGACTGCGATGAGGGCCGTGACCATTGCCACGAGACGTTGGTCGAGCACGGGGCGGGCTGGCTGGAGTGCCCCGACCCCGCCTGCGACGCCGATCGCCTCGGCCACGCCTGGCTGGTGCCCTGCCGGGAGCTGGCTCCGTCCTGCCCGTGCCTGCCCGACCGGGAGGAGGCAAGCGGGATCCCGGCCCGGGCCGCCCTCGCCGCCATCGCAGCCTGAGCAGCCTGAGCGGCCTGAGCAGCCTGAGCCCGGTGCCGGGCAGGCCGCCACGCACCTGGCCCGTCGAGTGGAGGATCAGTCGCGCCGGGCGCGACTGATCCTCCACTCGTTTCGGCGTCGGCCCCCAACGACCCGCCAACCCCTACCGGTTGGCCCCGATGCCCCGCAGGAGCTGGTCGACGAGGCAGCGGGCGAGATCGGCTCCCAGGGGTGCTCCGCTGACGAGAAGGCGGTAGTAGACGACCGCGACCACGGCGTCGACCGCCGTCTCCAGGTCGAGGTCGGCGCGTAGCTCGCCCCGCTTCTGGCCCGCCTGCAGGATCTGGCTCACCACGGCGCGCCGGCGCTGCACCAGCTCCTGGCGGAACGCCTCGCCCAGCGACGGCTCCCGCCAGGCCTCGGTGACGAGCGGGCGCAAGACGCTGTCGGGCCCGGAGAGCGCGGCCATGAGATCGATCAGGAGCTGGCGCAGATCGGACTCGAGGCTGCCGCTGGCGGGCACGGCCACGCGCTCGGGCCCGGCGGCCCGCAGGGCCTCGACCAGCAGGGGGATCTTCGACGGCCACCGCCGGTAGACCGTGGCCTTGCCCACCCCGGCCCGGGCCGCAACCGACTCCATGGTCAGCCCGTTGAAGCCCTGCTCGATGAGCAGATCCAGGGTGGCGGCCAGGATGGCGGCGTGGGCCTCGGCGCTGCGGGGCCGGCCCGGGCCGCGGCGACCCTGGGGTCGGGGCCACGGCCGGGGCGACGGAAGGTCACCCCCGGTCGGCGGGCCTGGGTTCGACCGCGCCACCGGCCCAGCTTGCCCCAACCGACCCGATCACGCAGCCGCCGGCACCGCCAGGGGGCACGCGGGCGGGGCGGAACCCGGCAAAGCGCCGGGTTGGTGCAAACATGGGCGCATGCCGGGCAGCTTCCGAGACGGCGGTCGGGCGCGCCAACCCACCCGCGGCCGCCGCCTTCGTGCCGGGATCCTCTCGGCCACCCTGGTCACGTTGCTGGCCGCGGGCACGGTCGGCTCTCCGGCCCGGAGGACGGCGGCCATCGAGGATCACGGCCGCCGGCTGGCCGCAGGCGCAGCGCCCGGATGGCAACTACCCGTGCACGTCGCCTCGCCCGCCGAGCTGGTGGGGTTCCGCTGGGCGGGGGCGACCGAGGGGGCGGTGGAGATGCGCGTGCGCCATCAAGGGCAGTGGAGCTCGTGGCTGCGGGTCGAGGGAAACCCCTCGGAGGGGCCCGACCGCACCTCGCCCGAGTTCCGGGGTCGCACCGCGGCGGGACCCGTCTGGGTCGGCTCCGACGTCCACGACCTCGAGGTAAGGGTCGTGGAGGGCCGCCTGTCCCGCCTCGAGCTCCACGCCCTGCACACCAAGTCCCCGACTCGATCGGTGGGCGGCATCGCCGCGGCCTCGGCTGAGCCGTCGCAGCCCGCCATCATCACGCGCGGCCAGTGGGGCGCGGACGAGGGCTGGCGCAACTCGTACTCCTACTGCTCCGGAGAACCGTCCTACGCGCCCGGTGTGCGCTACGCCGTCGTGCATCACACCGACAACGTCAACGACTACGGGCCGAACCAGGCCGCAGCCCTCATCCAGGGCATGTACTACTTCCACACCCACGTGAACGGTTGGTGCGACATCGGTTACAACTTCCTGGTCGACCGCTTCGGGCGGGTCTACGAGGGCCGCTACGGCGGCATGGACAAGGCGGTCGTGGGGGCCCACGCCGGCGGCTTCAACACGGGCAGCACCGGCGTCGCCCTCATAGGCACGTTCATGAACGACAGGGTCCCCGCCGACATGTACGGCGGGCTGCGCGACGTCGTGGCCTGGAAGCTCGCCCTTCACGGCGTGAACCCGACGGCCCAGATCACCACCACCGCCGGGGGGTTCTCGGGATCGCAGTGGCCCGCGGGCGCGACCGTGCGTCTCTGGACCATCACCGGACACCGCGACCTCGATCAGACCGACTGTCCCGGCGACCTGGCCTATGCCGACCTGGTGAGGCTGAGGGTCGACGTGCAGAGGGCCATCGCCGCCTCCGGCGTGCACGGGGCCGACAGCGGGTACCACCTGGTGGCCTCGGACGGGGGCGTGTTCGCCTTCGGCACGGCCGGCTACTACGGCTCGACCGGCGCCATCCACCTCAACCGTCCCATCGTGGGCATGGCCGAGACGCCGTCGGCCCGGGGGTACTGGATGGTCGCGTCGGACGGGGGCATCTTCGCCTTCGGCGACGCCCTCTTCCTGGGCTCCACCGCCAGCACGCCCCTGACCGCGCCCATCGTGGGCATGGCCCGGAGCCCGACGGGGCTGGGCTACTGGCTGGTCGCGTCGGACGGGGGCATCTTCGCCTTCGGCGACGCCCGGTTCTACGGCTCGACGGGCGCCATCCACCTCAACCAGCCCATCGTGGGCATGGCCGCCACCAACGACGGGCGGGGTTACTGGCTCGTCGCCCGGGACGGAGGGATCTTCGCCTTCGGCGACGCCGGCTTCTACGGCTCGACGGGCGCCACCAAGCTCAACCAGCCCATCGTGGCCATGGCCGCCACCGCCTCGAGCCAGGGCTACTGGTTCTCGGCAGCCGACGGAGGCGTGTTCACCTTCGGCGACGCCGGCTTCTCGGGCTCGGCCGGCGGGGTGACGCTGGACGCCCCGGTCGTGGCCATCACCCCCTGGCCCGGGGGCAACGGCTACCGGCTGTCGAGCGCGGCCGGGGTCCTCTACGGGTTCGGCCCCGTCCCCTTCTACGGCTCCACCGCCCACCTCAGCCTGGCCCGGCCCATCGTGGCCATGGCCGCCGTGCCCGGGGCGGTCCCCGGGCCCTCGGTGCCCCCGCCGCGCCTCCCCGGCCCCCCGCCCGTGGCCGGGGGCTGAGCCCCCCCGGACCCGCCTGAACCCGTCCTGAGCTGGGCATTTCACCCGGACCGGGAACTGGCCGATAGACGAGGGAATCTGCCGCCTCGCGTCCGGGGAGCCTCCCTTGTCCTACACAGCCGAGATCAGCCGGGCCAACCCGACCTGCTTCGTGTTCCTCATCGACCAGTCGCTGTCGATGTCGGACCCCATCGGTGGCGCGGCCGTGCCCATGCGCAAGGCCGACGCCGTGGCCGAGGCCATCAACGGCTTCCTCTCCGAGCTGTGCGTCAAGTGCGCCAAGGAGGACGGCGTGCGGGACTACTTCCACGTGGCCGTGATCGGCTACGGCGCCGAGGTCGGCCCCGCCTTCCGGGGCGGGCTGGCCGGGCGCTGGCTGGTGCCCCTCAGCGAGGTGGCCGCCGCCCCCTACCGGCTGGAGGAGCGGGTGCCCGTTCCCGTCGCCACCATGACCGCGCCCGGCGCCACCGGTCTGGCCGGCGGGCTCAGCGGCCAGGTGGCCCAGGCCATCGCCGAGCGTCCCGTGCGGGTGCCGGTGTGGTTCGAGCCCACCGCCTTCGGCGACACGCCCATGCGCGCCGCCCTGGCCGGCGCCCACGCCATCGTCCGGGAGTGGCTGGCCGTGCATCCGGGCTGCTTTCCTCCCATCGTCCTCAACATCACCGACGGCGAGTCGACCGACGGCGACCCCGCCCCCATCGCCTCGGACATCCAGGAGCTGGTGAGCGCGGACGGGCCCGTCCTGCTGTTCAACCTGCACCTGTCCGAGGATCGCAGCGACCCCATCGCCTTTCCCCCCGAGCAGTTCCGGCTGCCCGACGACTTCGCCCGCAAGCTGTTCTCGATGTCCAGCCGTCTGCCCGAGCACATGCGGGCCATGGCCCGCCAGCAGGGACTCACCCTGGAGCAGGGGGCGCGGGGATTCGTGTTCAACGCCGACGCCAGCTCGGTGGTGCAGTTCCTCGACATCGGCACCCAGGTCCTGAACGTCCGATAGCAGCCCGGGACAACTGAGCTCCGCCGTGCGGGCCCGCGTCTCCTCCCTGTGGCTGCCCCGCACCGGCTGCGGGCCCGCCGAGTACCAGGACGCCTTCTGCCCCCGGGTCGACGGCGAGCGCAGCGGTCCACGGCTGCGCTTCGCACTGGCCGACGGAGCCACCGAGAGCCTGCTCTCGGGTCGCTGGGCCGACCTCCTGGTGCGCAACTACTGCCGGGGCCCGGCCCGCCAGGTGGCCGGGGTGCTCGACGGCGCCCGCGAGATCTGGAACCGCCAGCTCCTGACATACCCCCAGCAGCGGGAGGACGCCGGCCGCCCCATCCAGTGGTTCGAGGAGCGCGGGCTGGCCCGCGGCGCGCACGCCACCTTCCTGGGCGTGCAGCTCAGCTCGGGCCGGGCGGGCTCGAGGCGGGGGGCGTGGAGCGCGGTCGCCATCGGCGACACCTGCCTGTTCCACCTACGGCAAGGACGGCTGCTGGCGTCGTTCCCCCTCGACGAGGCCGGGCTCTTCTCCTCCTCCCCGCCGCTGGTGTCGAGCAGGCGCAACGGCGCGCCGGACCGCACCGAGGCGGCGAGGGGCGACTGGCTCAAGGGCGACACCTTCGTGATGGCGACCGACGCCCTGGCCCGATGGTTCCTGCAAGGGGCGGTGGCGGGGCGCAGCCCCTGGTCCGAGCTGGCGTCGGCCGTGGCCGCAGGACCGGCGCCCTTCGCGGAGTGGGTGCACGAGAGACGCAGCCTCCGGGAGATGGCAGACGACGACGTGACGGCGGTGACAGTTGACGTTCTCTGAGACCACCCGACCCCAGCCGGCGCCGTCCCCCCGCTATCCCGGCGCGGCCGAGTACCAGCGCGCCCTGCAGCACCCCGACCTCTGCCTCTCCGACCCCGACCTGGCCGCGGGGGCGGCCGATCTGTCGCCCCTGGGACTCCCCCGCGCCGTGAGCGGCAACTTCGCCAGCGTATTTGCGCTGACCTGTCCCGACGGCCGCCGCTTCGTCGTGCGCTGCTTCGTGCGCGGTCCCCACGACCTCGGGGAACGCTACGCGGCCATCGCCGAGGCTTTGGACGAGATCGAGGCCGGGTGGAAGGCGGGCTTCGAGTTCCAACCCTCGGGCATCCGCGTCGGAGAGGGCCGGTTCCCCCTGGTCAAGATGGCGTGGCTGCCCGGGCTGCAGCTGTGCAGGTACGTGCAGGAGCACCTCTGGGACAGCTCTGCGCTGTTGCAGCTGGCGGTCCGCTTCGCCGCCCTGGTGGAGGACCTGAGGAGCTCGGGGATCGCCCACGGCGACCTCCAGCACGGCAACATCCTGGTCGACCCCGGCGGCAACCTACGCCTCATCGACTACGACGGCATGTACGTGCCCTCCCTATCGGGCCGCCCCGGCGGTGAGCGGGGCCACCGCAACTACCAGCACCCGGGCCGCACCGTCGGCGACTACGGCCCCGACCTCGACAACTTCGCGGCCTGGGTGATCTACACCTCGCTGCTGGCCCTGTCCCTCGACCCGTTGCTGTGGGGACGCCTGGACGGCGGGGACGAGTGCCTGCTGCTGCGCTGGAACGACTTCGCCGATCCCGGGCGGTCGGCCGCCTTCGCCTGCCTGGAGGACCGCCCCGACGGCACGCTGGCCGATCTGTCCCGCGCCCTGCGATCGCTGCTGACGCTGCCCCTGCACGAGGTGCCACCCCTGCCCGAGCTGGGCGAGCTCCTGCCCGCGGCCCGCGCCCGGGACGGCCGCGGAGATGGGCCCCAGTTCCCGGCCGCCGCCGTCCTCGTCGGCGCCGAGGTGGCCACCGCCCGGGCCGCGGTAGACGAGCTGCGGCGCCAGCGGGCCGAGGCCGAGCTGGACCAGGGACGGGCGCCGGCGCTGCGCCGGGCCCAGGAGGAGCTGCGCAACCGCGAGGCGGCGCAGCTGAAGGCCATGCAGGATCACCTGGCCGCCTCGCTGGTCGAGCTCATCGAGCAGGAGCGCGAGCTCTCCCGGGCCGAGCAGGCTCAACGGGCCGAGGCCCTGCGCCTGCTGCGGCGCGAGTCGATGCGGGCCGAGCTCGAGCGCCATCCCATCAGCCGCTTCTACGGTCCCGGCGTCAGCCCCCGGACCCACATGAGCCTGAGCTGGGCGGGCGTGCGCACGGCCGCCGACGTGGGCGAGGTGTCGGTGGAGAAGCCTTCGGGCCCGGGCCGGCCCGCCCTCACCGTCATCCGCCTGCCCGACGGCCGCCAGGCCCGACTGGACTCGGTCAGTCCCGAGGGGGCGCGCGCCCTGGTCGAATGGCGCCGTTGGCTCGAGAGCCGGGCCGCCCTGGTCGCGCCCGAGCTCTCGCCGGCCGAGGAGGAGAGGATCCTGTCCTTCTCCCGCCAGCGCCGCCGGCACCTCTCCGATGCCATCGAGAAGATCCGTGAGGGAGCCCGCGACGAGGAGGAGCGGGTCAGGGCCGAGCTCGCCCACGGCCACGACGAGCTGGCCCAGGCCCTGCTGGCCGAGCAGCGCCGGCTGGCGGCCCGGCTGCACGAGGTGGACGTGGCCCTGGCCGACGCCCGCCGGGCCCTGGCCGAGCTGGAGTGGCGCCACCGCCGGGCCCGGCCCTGAGGCGCGCCCCCGACCAGTTACCGTCTTGTGGGTGGGCGCCGACGATCCCTGGAGGGCTCAGCTGGAGTCACTGGGCGACTTCATCCGCACCCAGCGCAAGCTGGCCCAGCTCTCTCTTCGCCAGCTGGCCGAGCGGACCGACGTCTCCAACCCCTACCTGAGCCAGATCGAGCGGGGACTGCACGAGCCGTCGGTACGCGTCCTGCGGGCCATCGCCAAGGCTCTCGACCTGTCGGCTGAGACCCTGCTGGCCCAGGCCGGGCTGCTCGAGCGGGGCAACGAGCGCCCGGGCCCCGGCGACGGCGCCAGCCCCTCCACCGAGGCGGCCATCCGCGCCGATCCCGCCCTGTCGGAGGGCCAGAAGGAGGCTCTCCTGGCCGTCTACAGGAGCTACGCGGCCGCCGACCGCTGATCGAGGCCCCGTGTGGGTCCGGCCCCACGGACCCCTGCCCCCCGCCTCATCGCCAGCAGAGATGGCGGCTATCGGAACTAGCTGTTGGACTGATCGGTCGGGGCGGCGCAGGATTTGGGTGGCGGCCCGGTCGCGAGCCCGGCAGCTGGAGGTTCCCCCGATGACGACGAACTTGGACCTGCCGGTCGTGTTCGGGCCTCGCTGGGCGCAGCAGACCTGGATGGCGGAGGCGTCCTGCGCGGGCTGTATCGAGGTCTTCTTCGCCCCGGCGGGAGAGCGTGAGGCGGCCCGGCTGCGGCGGGAGGCCAAGGCGGCCGCGGTGTGCGCCGCCTGCCCGGTGCTGGAGCCGTGCCGGAGCTATGCCCGGCGCACGGGCGAGCTCGGGTTCTGGGGCGGAGAGAACGACGAGACCCGGGCCGAGTGGCGCCGCCGGGGCCGCTCCGCGGCGGCCGTGGGCCGCCAGCCCCTGGCTTCCTGAGGCCACCGCCGGCCCGGCGGGCCATCGGCTCGAGGCCGTCACCAGCTCACCCGCTCACCAGCTGGTCCCGCCCGTACCGTTCCCGGCCGACGACCCAGGTCCCGTCCCGGGCCTCGGGCGCCCGGCGGTTCCAGGCCGAGCCGGCCAGAGCGGTCGGGCTGGCCGACAGCCCGGGGGCGTAGCCCTGGTGGGGGCGGGTGCGGCACCACGGACAGGCGTCGTCCTGCGAGCGCGGGTAGCCGCAGCCGGGACAGGAGCCCTCCCTGGCCTGGCCGAAGGGGCGCCCGGCGGGAACCCCGTTGGTCGATACCGGTACCGGCGTCGTCATCACGTACCTCCTGCGGTCACTCCGGGTCGCTCTCACCATCCGAGCTTCGGGGCGGGCCGTGAACGTTGTGTGAACCAGCCGAGAGCTTTGCGTGAGGCCCGACAACCGACTTGGCGCGCCCGCCGGTCATCCTCTCTGATGGGTGGCATGAGGGGACGCGCCACGGTCACCCGGGTAAACCGCTGCTTCGCCTTCCTCGACCTGTGCGCGTTCACCGACTTCGTCGACAGCCACGGTGACGACGCTGCGGTGGCCGAGCTGACCATCCTGCGGGCGACGGTGCGCGAGGTAGCTCCCCTCTGCGGGGTCCGGGTGGACAAGTGGCTGGGCGACGGGGTGATGCTCGTCGGCGTCGAGGCCGAGCCCGTGGTCGCCGCGGTCGTGGCCATCGAGCACCGCTTCCGCGCCGCCCACGCCCGCCTCGCCCTCCGCGGCGGCATCGCGGCAGGAGACGTGATCCTGCTGGAAGGCGACGACTACGTGGGCCGCGCCGTCAACCTCGCGGCCCGGCTGGCCGACGTGGCCGGCCCCCACCAGATCCTGGCCGCCGACGACGCCCAGCTCGAGCTGCCGGCGTGGGTCGACGCCGCCCCGGCGGGGTCATTGGAGGTGAAGGGCTTCGCCCAGGTCGTTCCCGTCGCCTCCCTCGCCGCGGCCCGCGCGCCCGGCAGCGGCGCTCTGGTGCTGCCGGGCCCGGTGGGCTCGGCACTGGAAGGGCTGCTCAAGCCGTTGCGAGGAAAGAGCAGAGTCGCGGGCGACCGAGGCGACGAGCTCCACGGGCCGGCGTGAGAGCGGGAGCCCTCGAACGCCCGAACCCGGGAACGCTCGAGCTCAGCCCGCCGGGGTGCGCTGGGTCCCGACCTTCAGCTCGCGGAAGGGCACGTCCCTGTCCGTCGACGGCTCCTTGGGGAGGCCGAGCACCCTCTCGCCGATGATGTTGTGCTGGATCTCGTCGCTTCCCCCGTAGATCGACACCGCCGGGCTGAAGAGGGCGAGCTCCTGGACGGCGCCGTTCATGGGAGCGTCGGCGCCGTGCAGCATCCCCGCCGCGCCCAGGATCTCCATCCCCAACTCCCGGCTCAACCGGGTGATGCGGGAGATCTGCAGCTTGCCCGTCGACGCCTCCGGCCCTGGTCTGCCGCCCTGGGCCAGGGCGCTCTTGGCCCGCAGCTGGGTGTAGCGGCTGATCTCGTCGAGCGTGTAGAGCTGGGCCAGCTTCTGGCGCACCATGGGATCCTTGGTGCGGCCCAGCTCCTCGCTCAGCCGCCGCAGCAGACCGAAGCCCCTGGCCCCCATGGCTGCGGCCGTTCCCGTCCGGCCCCGGGCGGAACGCGCCGCCACATCGCCGGCCCGGAGCTCGAGCATGCCGCCCTTCCGTCCCGGCATCCCGCCCACGGCGCCGACCCCGCCTCCCAGGGCCACCCGCTCGTTGGCCAGCGTCGTCAGGCCCACGGCCCAGCCTTCGTTGAGCTCGCCGATGACGGCGTCGCGGTGCACGCGTGCGTCACTGAAGAAGACCTCGTTGAACAGGGCCCGGCCCGTCATCTCCCGCAGGGGCCGGACCTCGACGCCGGGTTGATCCATCTCGATGGCGAAGTAGGTGATGCCCTTGTGCTTGGGAGACTCGGGGTTGGTCCGGGCCAGCAGCATGCCCAGGTCGGCCTGCTGACCTCCCGAGGTCCACACCTTCTGACCGTTGATGATCCACTCGTCGCCGTCCTGCACGGCCCGGCACTGCAGGCTGGCCAGATCCGATCCCGCGCCGGGCTCGCTGAAGAGCTGGCACCAGGCCTCCTCACCCGAGAGGATGGCCCGCAGATAGCGGCGCTTCTGGTCGTCGTTGCCGTGGGCGATGATCGTGGGGCCCGCGAGCATGAAGCCCAACCCCGCGGGGGGGCCCGGCGCGCCAACCTCGGTCAGCATCTCCCGCACCACCGCGGCGCCCTTGGCCGACAGGCTCTTGCCGTGCCACTCCTCGGGCCAGCTGGGGGCGGCCCAGCCCGAGTCGGCCAGACGGGCCCACCACTCGCGCATGGTCAGATCGGGATCCCAGCTCTCCTCCAACCAGGCCTTGAGCTCGGTGCGGGTGTCCTCGGCGGTGCGCTCGGATGCCATGTGCTCCCCTCTGCGATCGCGCCCGGTCAGGGACGTCTGGTGCGGGTACCGCACCAAGGTTAGATGGCGCCGTCAGCGGCCACGAAAGCGGAGATTGGCCGGACAGGGCACGAGAGGGGCCCCGGCCCCGGTGTCAGCCCCGAGGTGGGGCGCCCCCGGAGGGCTCGAACTCCAGCGCCAGGGAGTTGATGCAGTAGCGCTCGCCCGTCGGAGCAGGTCCGTCGGGAAACACGTGTCCCAGGTGCGACCCGCACCTGGCGCACACGACCTCGGTCCTGACCATGCCGTGGCCCTTGTCGGGCCGTAGCTCCACGGAGTCGTCCTTCTCCGGCTCCCAGAAGCTCGGCCATCCCGTGCCGGAGTCGAACTTGGTCTCGGAGCTGAACAGCACGGCCCCGCACGCCGCGCACCTGTAGGTCCCGTCGTCGTGGTTGTGCACGTACTTGCCCGTGAACGGGGGCTCGGTGGCCGACTGGCGGAGCACGGCGTACTGCTCGGGGCTGAGCCCCTCCTTCCACTCCTGGTCGCTCTTGGTGATCTCCGGGGTCATCGCCGCCCTCCCGTCCTCGTGGCGCCTGCGTCGGTCCGGGCGCCCGGGTCAATAGTGCCCCATCGGGGTTAGCCTCCCGGTCGTGACCGGACATGGCTGAGCGATCCAGGCGACCCGACAAGCCCCGCATCCCTCCCCTGGCCGCCGACGAGCACTCGGAGGACCAGCGCCAGCTGGTGGGTGGCGTCGCCGCCAACGTGCCCGCCAGCAACATCTTCGCCACCCTCGTCCGCCACCCTGGCCTGTTCCGCCACTGGCTGCCGTTCGGGGGCAAGCTCCTGGCCGGCAAGCTGCCGGGGCGCGAGCGCGAGCTCCTCATCCTGCGCACGGCATGGAACTGCCGGTCCGACTACGAGTGGGGCCAGCACGTGCTCATCGCCCGAGGAGCCGGGCTCGACGACGCCGAGATCGACCGCGTCGCCGACGGCCCCGACCATGAAGGCTGGTCGCCCTTCGACAGGACCCTTCTGCGGGCCGCCGACGAGCTCCACGGCGACAGCTGCATCAGCGACCGTACGTGGACGGAGCTGGCCGGGCGGTACGACGAGCGCCAGCTCGTCGAGGTGCCCATGCTGGTCGGGCACTACCACATGGTCGCCTACTCGCTGAACTCGCTCGGCGTGCAGCGAGAGGAGGGCATCGTGGGGCTGCCCGAGCGGGCCTCGTGACCCCGCCGCCCGCCGAGGCGATGGCGGCTGAGTCGCTGACCCCGGAGTCGCTGGGCCAGGCCCCGGGCCGGGGCAGGCTGGCGGGTCGGCGCGTGCTGGTGGTGGGCGCGGGTACCCGGCCGCTTCCCGACGACCCCGAACCGCCCCTGGGCAACGGTCGCGCCATCGCCATGCTGGCGGCGAGGGAAGGGGCCGCGGTGGCCTGCGCCGACCGCGACGAGGCCTCGGCGGCCGACACCGCCGGTCGCATCCAGGCCCAGGGCGGTCGGGCCGGCGTCCTCGTCGCCGACGTGACCGACGACGACGCCTGCCCCCGCCTCGTGACCGGCGCCCTCGACTTCCTGGGCGGGCTCGACGGCCTCGTCCTCAACGTCGGCATCGGCGCCGGGGCCCGACTGGAGGGCACCACGCCCGAGCTCTGGGACCAGGTCTTCGCCGTGAACGTGCGCGCCCACTTCCTCGTGTGCCGGGAGGCGGTGCCCCGCATGCAGGAGGGCGGCTCCATCGTGTTCATCAGCTCGGTGGCGGGGATCACGCCCGGGAGCATGCTGCCGGCCTACGACGCGTCCAAGGCGGCCGTCGCCGGGCTCTGCCGCCACGTGGCCCTGGAGGGTTCGAGGCGGCGGATACGGGCCAACGTGGTGGCCCCCGGTCTCATGGACACGCCCATCGGCAGGGCCGCCTCCAGAGGGCGCCCGTCCCGCAACCGCACGCCGGTGCCCCTGGGCCGCCAGGGCACGGCGTGGGAGGTGGCCTACCCGACGGTGTTCCTGCTCTCCGACGAGGCCGGCTACATCACCGGTCAGGTGCTGGTCAGCGACGGGGGACTGACCGCCCTGCGCTAGTAGCTAATGCAGCCGGCAGACGGATCCCGACAGACAGGGTGAGGCGCACGGCCCGCCAGGTCCTGGAGGCCAACGACCGGGGCGACCACACCGTTGCCTCCCCCCACGTGTACCCCTACCAGTGGCTGTGGGACTCGGGCTTCATCGCCCTGGGGTGGGCGACCATCGACGGCGCCCGGGCCTGGCGGGAGCTGGAGACGGTGTTGAGGGGTCAGGCCCCCGACGGCTTCGTGCCCCACGTCCTGGCCCACCGGGCCCCGGGCCGCCGCTTCCCCGACCCCGACCTGTGGGGCAGGCCCGGGGACCCGGCCACCTCGGGCATAACCCAACCCCCGGTGCTGGCCTCGGTGGCCCTGCGCCTCCTCGAGCACGCCCGGGGTGCCGGCGCCCAGTCCCGTCGCCAGGGCGAAGCCGCGGCCCTCCGTCTGTGGCCGTCGCTGATGGCCTTCCACCGTTGGCTGCACCGCGAGCGGGACCCGCTGGGCCTGGGCCTCGTCGTCAGCGTCCATCCCTGGGAGACGGGCATGGACGACTCCCCGGCCTGGGACTCGCCCCTGGCCGCGGTCGCCCCCCGGGCCGGGCCGGGCCCACCCGAGCTCCCCGGGCCTACGGCCGACCGGCCCGGCGCGGCCGCCTACCCCCGCTACCTCGGCCTGGTCGACGAGCTCAGGGCCGCGGGCTACCAGAGCTCGGCGCTGGCCGTGAGGGGCTCGTTCCGGGTGGCCGACGCCGGCACCAACGCGGTCATGGCCAGGGCCGACGCCGACCTGGCTCTCCTGGGCCGGCGACTGGGCGCGGGCACGGGCGACATCGAAGAGGCCCAGGGCTGGGCCCGGCGTTCGGCCGAGGCCCTGTCCACCCTCTGGGACGATGACGCCGGCCATTTCCTGTCCCACGACCTGGTGACGGGGCGGGCCCTGCGCCCCGCCACCAGCGCGTCCTTCCTGGGCTTGTGGTCGGGCGCGGCGAGCCCGTCGCAGGTGCAGAGGCTGGCCGCCCACGTGGAGGGGTGGGCCCGGGGATGGCACCCGGTCCCGTCCAGCGACCCGGAGGCCGCATCCTTCGACCCCCGCGGCTTCTGGCGGGGCTCGGTGTGGGTCAACGTGAACTGGATGATCGCCCAGGGCCTGGGCGAGCACGGCGAGGGCGCCCTGGCCCAGCGGATGGCGGCCGACAGCCGAGCGCTTCTCCAGGGCGCGGGTATGCGCGAGCACTTCCACGCCCGCAGCGGGGAGGGCCTGGGCGCCACCGACTTCTCGTGGACCGCGGCCCTGGCCCGCTGGTGGCTGGGGATGGAGTGAGGCTCAGGCCACCTTGCGGTACTGGCGCGTGGCCAGGGGGGCGAAGGTGACCAGGATGGCGCTCAGCCAGGCCAGGGCGTAGAGCAGGGGCCGGGTGGTGGCCCCGCCCAGGGTCAGGGCCCGGATGGCGTTGGCCACGTTGGTGATGGGGTTGGCCCGGGCGAAGCTCTGCAGCCATCCCGGCATCGTCCTCAGGGGCACGAACACCGAGCTGGCGAACACGAGCGGGAAGATCCACACGAAGCTGGCCGACTGGGCCGTCTCCACGTCCCGCAGCACCAGGCCGATGGTGGCCGAGATCCACGACATGGCGAAGCCGAACCCCAATGCCACCCCCAGCGCCACCAGGGCGGGGAGCACGCCGGTGTGGATGCGAAAGCCTATGAGCGTGCCCACGAGGACCATGAGGACCACCACGGCGAGGTTGCGCACCGTGTCGGAGATGGTGCGACCGGCCAGCACGGCCGAGCGGGCCATGGGCAGGGAGCGGAAGCGGTCGATGATCCCCTTGGTCATGTCCTCGGCCAGGCCCACCCCGGTCTGGGTGGAGCCGAACACCACCGTCTGGACCACGATCCCGGGCATCAGGAAGTCGATGTAGTGCACCCTCGGCGGCAGGGCCCCCTTGATGGCCCCGCCGAACACGTAGGCGAACAGGAGCACGAACATCACCGGCTGCACGGTCGAGAACACGATGAGGTTGGGCACCCGCAGGTACTTGATGAGGTTGCGCCGGGTGATGGCCATGGCGTCGGCCGCGGCCAGGGCGGGTGTGGTCACGCCGCCTGCCCGGCGGTGGGCTCGGCCACCCGGCCCGTGAGGGCGAGGAACACGTCGTCCAGCGTCGGTTTGTGCACGCTCAGGTCGGCCAGCTCGATTCCCTCCCGATCGAGGCGGCGCACCACGTCGACCACGACGGAGGCGTCGCCGCGGACGGTCACCGCCACCCGGCCCTCGGCCTCGTCGATCTGGGTCTGGGTGGCCGCCCCCGCGGCCACCTCGACCACCGCGGCCGCGGCCTCCCGGACCCGGGAGCGGTCGCGCACCGCCACCTCCACGACCTCGCCCCCCACGTGGGATTTGAGCTCGTCGGCCGTCCCCTCGGCGATGACCTTGCCCCGGTCGATGACGGCGATGCGATCGGCCAGGACGTCGGCCTCCTCCAGGTACTGGGTGGTGAGCAGGAGGGTGGTGCCCTCCGCCACCAGCTGGCGGATGACCTCCCAGAGGTCGAGGCGGCTGCGGATGTCGAGACCGGTGGTGGGCTCGTCCAGGAACAGCACCTGGGGCCTGCCCACCAGGCTGGCGCCCAGGTCGAGCCTGCGCCTCATGCCGCCCGAGTACGTCTTCACCGGCCGGTCGGCCGCCCCCACCAGGTCGAAGCGCTCCAGCAGCTCACCCGTGCGCCGGCGGATCTCGTCACGGGGCAGGTGGTAGAGGCGCCCGACCAGGTCGATGTTCTCCCGCCCCGTCAGGTGCTCGTCGACGGCGGCGTACTGGCCGGCCAGGCCGATGGCGGCCCGCAGCTCCTCCTGCTGGCGCACGACGTCGAAGCCGGCCACGCGAGCCTCCCCTTCGTCGGGGAGGAGCAGGGTGGTGAGAATCTTCACGGCCGTGGTCTTGCCCGCTCCGTTGGGGCCGAGCAGGCCCAGCACCGTCCCCCGGGGCACCTCGAGGTCGACCCCGTCCAGGGCCAGCACCGATCCGAAGCGCTTCTTCAGACCTCGGGCCACGATCGCGGCCCCATCGACGTCATCCACCCCGCTCACCGGCCCAGTCGACCACATGCAGCCCGGCGGCGCGGCAAGACTCGGGCCATGACGTTGGTCCACCGCGTGCTCTTCCCCCACCCCATCGAAAGCCTCGAGGAGTACCTGGAGCGAGGCGGAGGCGCCGGGCTGGAGGCCGCCCGCCGTCGCAGCCCCGACGCCATCGTGGCCGAGGTCGAGGCCTCGGGCCTGCGGGGCCGGGGCGGCGCCGGATTCCCCACCGGGAGGAAGTGGCGCACGGTGGTGGAGAACCGCTCCCCGGTCGAGCCCTCCATGGTGGTGGTCAACGGCGCCGAAGGGGAGCCGGGGACGTTCAAGGACCGGGCCATCGTGCGCTCCGACCCCTACCAGGTGGTCGAGGGGGCCCTGGTGGCGGCCCGGGCCGTGGGCGCCGACAGGGTCATCTTCGCCCTCAAGCGTTCCTTCCGCACCGAGGTGAGCCGGCTGCGGATGGCGGTGGAGGAGTTCCGGGCCGCCGAGTTCGTGGCCGGGGTCGAGCTCGAGGTGTTCGAGGGGCCGGGCGAGTACCTGTACGGGGAGGAGACGGCGCTGCTGGAGGCCATCGACGGCCGCCACCCCTTCCCCCGCATCGCACCTCCCTACCGGCGGGGCGTGGACGAGGTCTTCGCCACCACGGCCGACGCCCGCTCCGCGGCCGACGGGAGCGGGCTGGCGGCCCACGTGGAGATGGCCGGTCCCACGGGAGCCACGGGGGCGGCGCCCACGCTGGTGAACAACCTGGAGACCATCGCCAACGTCCCCCGCATCCTCGACAGGGGCGCCTCCTGGTTCCGCACCGAGGGGACGGACCAGTCGCCGGGGACGATCGTGTGCACCATCACCGGCTGCACCCGGCGCCACGGGGTGGGCGAGGTGCCCATGGGCACGCCGCTGCGGGAGGTGATCGAGGCCATCGGGGGCGGGGCCAGGCCCGGGCGCCGCATCAAGGCCGTGCTCCCGGGGGTGGCCAACGCCTTGATCCCCGAGGCGCTTCTCGACACCCCCGCCAGCTACGAGGCCATGGCCGGGGCGGGAAGCGGTCTGGGCTCGTGCGGGTTCATCGTCATCGACGACAGTGTCGACCTGGTGGCCCTGGCCGCCGGCGTCTCCCGCTTCCTCGCGGTGGAGTCGTGCGGCCAGTGCACGCCCTGCAAGCAGGACGGCCTGGCCCTGGCCGAGCACCTGGTTCGCCTCAGCGCCTCCGACATCCACGGGCGGGACCTGGTGCCTGCGGTCACCGCCCTGCTGTCCACCGTCGCCAACGAGGCCCGCTGCTACCTGGCCTCACAGCACCAGACGGTGGTGGGCAGCGTGTTCGAGCGCTTCGCGGACGAACCCGCGGCCCACGCCTCGGGCCGGGCCGCCGGCGTGGACCCCGAGCTCGTGGCCGAGGTGGTCGACATCAGCGACGGGGTGGCCGTGCTCGACGAGCGCCACCGGGACAAGCAGCCCGACTGGACCTACGGCGCCGAGTACTCGGGGAAGGCGCCCGCCGACCTCATGGACGAGCACCGCAGCCACCGGCCGTAGGCTCGACGCCATGGCCCTGGCCGAGCTGCAACGGGCGCTGGATGCCTCCCTGGCCGGGGCCAGCCCTCTGAGCAAGCGGCTGTTCTCCAAGGGCGGGATGGACGCCTCCGAGGTGCAGCGCTTCGTGAACCGGGTGATGGGGGCGACCGTGGCCACGGTCGGCCCCGACGGGCGCCCCCACGCCGCGCTGGTGCTCGCGGCCTGCGACGACGGCACCCTCATCTTCACGGCCAGCCCCGGTTCTGCGCTGCTGCGCAACCTCGGGCTCTCGCCCGCGGTGGCCCTGACCGTCACCGCGCCCGAGCACGACGTGACCGTGAGGGGCACCGCCGACCGGCTGGGCCAGGCCGGCGAGCTCGACGAGCTGGTGGAACGGCTGCACGCGCTGGCCAAGCGGGGCCGCTTCACCCCTCCGGGCTGGATCGGCGAGCTGTGCTCGGTGCAGATCGAGAAGATCTTCGCCAGCTGACCCCGCGGGTCAGGGGCTCGGCGGCGCGGCGAGCGATGTGATTGTGGCGGCGCGGGTCAGGGGCTCGGCGGCGCGGCGAGCGATGTGATTGTGGCGTCGTGAATCAGGGGCTCGGCGGCGCGGCAAGTGGTGTGAAGGCGTAGACGCCGTCGCCTGAGCCCTGCTGGGGCGCGCCGGTGCCGACGAAGACGGCGTTGCCCGACACCGAGATGGCGCAGAAGCAGGGAGCGGCCAGCGGGAGCGACCGCACCAGATCCCCGGACGCGGCGCTGCGCACCTGGACCTGGGGTGTCGCGGCCAGGCCCACGAACGTCATCCCCCCGGCGACGGTGGTGGCGCCCACGGACTGGGAGTGGTCCTGCTGCCAGGCCACACCGCCGCCGGCGTCGAAGGCGTGCAGGCTCGGGTCCTGGAGCTCGTACCGGGGGTCGGAGGTCTGCGGGCAGCTCGAGTCGGGCGACGCACCGACCATCCCGAGGGCGGTGGCCCCGTAGACACGAGAGCCGTCGTAGGCGGTGGTCCCGATGAAGCCACCCGAGAAACCGCCGAACACGACGTTGGTCGCCCATCTGAGGGCGCCGGTGGCCGGGTCCAACCTGTAGTAGGTGCCGTCCTTGCCGCCGATCCCGAGGAACGTCGGCGCACCGGTGCGGGCGTCGGGCGAGCCCAGGTTGGCGGTGGCGCCGAAGTCGAAGTCACAGGCCGGGTCCTTCCCGGCGGGGACGCCCCGCAGCCGGGGCGGGGTGAAGACCCACGCCAGGGAGCCGTCGGAGACGTGAAGGGCCAGCACCCTCTGGTTGTACGGGGGCGTCCCTCGCAGGTTGCAGTCGGCCACGCCGAAGGACACCAGGTGCCGTACCTCGTCGACCGAAGGCGATGACCAGACGCCGCCGCAGCCGTCGTTCTGCACCGCACCGGTGGTGTCGACGTCTGTCTGGAACTCCCACACGGGCATGCCCGTGGTGAGATCGGCGGCCACGAAGTAGCCGCGCCGGCCCGCGCCGCCGTCGGAGGAGACGCCGACAAGGACCTTGTTGCCGGCGACCACGGGCGAGGAGAAGATGCGTGTGCCGTCGTGGGCGGGATCGGGGGGCAGGTCGGGCCTGCCCGTGTAGTCGTGCGACCAGTACAGCTGGCCCGTGCCCGCGTCCAGCGCGTAGAGGGTGTAGCCGCCGGCGAGGATGACCAGGTCGGGACGGCGGCTGGTCCCCGGCTGGAACCAGGCCGACGCCGTGACCAGTCCCCCGTCGGTGGTGGGGTCGGGCTGGGGGTTGCCGGGCTGGGGGGAGACGGCGGGCTGGTCCTTGAGCCGGTACTTCCAGCGCAGCGAGCCTGCGGACCGGTCGACGGCGTAGAAGTACCCGTCCCAGGACCCGAAGTAGACGGTGCTGCGCACCACGATGGGGTTGGCCGTGACCGCGCCCCCCGTCTGGAAGAACCAGGCCGGGGTCAGGCTGGCGGCCGTGCCCGGGGTCAGGCTGGTGACCCCGGTGAAGCTGTGGTGGATGTCGTGGCCGAAGGCGGGCCAGTCCGAGGGGCCGGGAACCGTGCCCCGACCTCCCGCCGCGCTCGCCGACGGGGGTAGGGCCGTGGCTCCCAGGGTGAGGAGGGCGGCCGCGCCGGCCGGCGCCAGCCTGGTCCACCTGGTCCGGTTGTGCATCCCGCCCCCTCCAGCCGATCGCACTGGAGTTCGCCGCTGGCCCGACCAAACCCTGCCCACCGGGCCCGGGGGAACGTGGCCGTCGGCCACCGAACGGAGGCGAATAGGCCCGGCCCTCACGGGTACCGTAAACGTGGTGAAGCCCATGGCCGAGCGGGTGTTCCGCGACCGGGCCGAGGCGGGCCGGCTCCTGGCCGAAGCGGTGGCGGAGCGACTCGGGCCGCAGCCGGCGGCGCCCCTGGTTCTGGCCCTGCCCCGGGGTGGCGTGCCCGTGGGCTTCGAGGTGGCCGGCCGGCTGGGCGCCCCCCTGGACGTGTACCTGGTGCGCAAGCTGGGCGTGCCCGGCCAGCCCGAGCTGGCCATGGGCGCCCTGGCCTCCGGAGGCGTCGTGGCTATGAACGAGGAGGTCGTGAGCCGCCTGGGCATCCCCCGCGCCGCCATCGAGCAGGTGGCCGAGGCCGAGGGCCGGGAGCTGGCCCGGAGGGAGCAGGCCTACCGGGGCGGGCGTCCGCCTCCCGAGTTGGAGGGCCGCACCGCGGTGCTGGTCGACGACGGCCTGGCCACGGGCGCCACCATGCGGGCCGCGGTGGAGTCGGTCCGGCGCCGCAAGCCGGCCCGGCTGGTGGTGGCCGTCCCCACCGCGCCCTTCTCCACCTGCCAGGAGCTGGCCGGCCAGGCCGACGACGTGGTGGTGCTCACCACACCCGAGCCCTTCTACGCCGTGGGCTGCTCCTATGAGGACTTCTCGCCCACCACCGACGACGAGGTACGCGAGCTCCTGAACCGGGCATCGCAGAAGCACTTCACCCGGGCGTGACCGCGTCGTGACGGCCCGACCTCCATCACGGCCCGGGCCCCACTAGGGGCGGGGCGTGGTCGAGACGAAGCGGGCGACTGCGCCGGCCAGCTCCTCGCCCCGGTCCTCCTGCAGGAAGTGGGCCGCGCCGGCGATCGTGGTGTGGGGCTGGCCGGCCGCGCCGGGGATGCGGTCCTGCAGGACCCTGTCTCCGCCCCTGGTGATGGGGTCCCCGTCGGAGAAGGCGGTCAGGAAGGGGCGGCGCCAGCGCTCGAGCACCTCCCACGCCCGCCGGTTGGCGGGTACCGCGGGGTCGTCGGGACTGGTGGGCACGAGGACGGGGAACTGGCGGGCGCCGGCCTTGAAGCGATCCTCGGGGAAGGGGGCGTCGTAGGCGGCGACGACCTCGGGCGCCAGGTCGGTCGCGCACCCGCCGTTGACGATGCGGCCGGCGTCGAACTCCGGTGTCTCCTGCGAGTAGCGCTGCCAGGCCAGGAAGGCGTCGCTCGGGGGCCTGTCGCCCGTGGGGAGGAAGGTGTTGGCCGCCACGACCCGGGCGAAGCGGTCGGGGTGCTCGCCGACCAGACGCAGGCCGATGAGCCCACCCCAGTCCTGGCCCACCAGGGTGACCTCTCTGAGGTCGAGGGCGTCGAACAGGGCGGCCCGCATCCATTCGACGTGGCGCTCGTAGGTGTAGTCGTTCCGGTCTGCGGGCTTGTCCGAGCGCCCGAAGCCCACCAGGTCGGGGGCGACGCAGCGCAGGCCCGCCTCGACCAGCACCGGGATCATCTTGCGGTACAGGTACGACCAGGACGGCTCGCCGTGCAACATCACCACGACCTCGCCCTGCGATGGGCCCGCGTCGACGTAGTGGACGCGCAGCCGGCCGCCGTCGCCGGAGGGAACCTCCACGAAGCGAGGTTCGAAGGGGTACTCGGGCAGGGCGGCGAAGCGTTCGTCAGGCGTGCGCAGCACCTCCATGGCCATGACTCTCTCCTCAGCCCATCAATGACTGCGCCACCGGGTTGCGCCGCTCCAGGATGTCGTCGGCCCGCGACCGGATGGCCTGGTCCAGCTCGGGGTGGGTCAGCACCCAGAAGCGCTCCTGGCGCACGGCCTCGAGCACCTGGTCGGCCACCGCGGCCGGATCCATACCCGCCTCGACGAGCTGCTGGAAGGCGCCCGAGGACATGGCGTCGACCGCAGAGGCGTCGTCGTCCCGCTCGTGCTCAAGCTGGGCCGGTCGGTTCCTTCCCGACTCCCCGATGCGGGTGCGCACCAGACCGGGGCACAGCACCGACACCTTGACCTTGGCGCCCTGCATGGCCAGCTCCTTGAGCAGGGTCTCGGAGAGGGTGACCACGCCGTGCTTGCTCACGCTGTAGGGGCCGAGGAAGGGCGTGCTGGTGAGGCCGGCGAGGGAGGCGGTGTTCACCACGTGGCCCTCGTCCCCCTGCGCCAGCATGAGGGGCACGAAGGTTCTGACGCCGTGGATGACGCCCCAGAGATTGACGCCCAGCACCCACTTCCAGTCGGCCAGGGGCAGCTCCCACATCAATCCTCCGGCGGCCACCCCGGCGTTGTTGTGGACCAGGTGCACGGCGCCGAATCGCTCCACGGCCCGACCGGCCAGGGCCTCCACGTCGTCGGCCCGCGACACGTCGGTCCTGACCCCGAGCACGTCGGCGCCCGCGTCCTTGAAGGCCCGTTCGGCGGCCACGAGGGCGGACTCCTCCACGTCGGCGAGCACGACCTTCATCCCCGCCCCGGCACAGCGCTCGGCCACGGCCCGCCCGATGCCGCTGGCGGCCCCGGTGATGACCGCCACCTTTTCCCTCAGCTCGCGCACGCGTCCTCCCTCCACCTCCGGCGCCCGCCGTGCCGATCCTGGGCCCGGCCGGCCTGGGGTGGAAGCGCAGCTGAGCAGGAGCTGACCGCCCCGGGCAACCCTCGACCTCTCGTCGAGGTCGAGACCGGTGGCCGGGCTTCCGACCGTTGGCGCCGTCCACTTCGCCGGTTTTGCGCCCTATGCCGGGCCGGGTGGCTAGTCCATCGGCGTCATTTCGACAATCATCCCTCGTCAACACAGGAAATTCGGGCCGAAATAAGGAAGGAAAACGGGGGTGACGGGGAAGAACGGCTAATAGCCGGAAGCGGGCGAGCGAAGGAGGAGAGTCCTGAACTTCAGGAGAGGGTCCGCCGGCTCGACCGTGCTTGACCCCGAGTCCCCCAGCTCCCCCCCGCCGACCCCCGATCCGGCCGGCCAGGGCGGGCCGGAGGCTGCGCCCGCCGCCGCCGGGAGATCACCTCAGCGCCGTCGCCTCCGCTCCGACGGGCGGGGCGGCAGCCCGTCCGCAGCGGCCTCCGTGCTGGTGCGGGGCCGCGGCCGGCTCCGGGGCCGGAGCCCGGGCAGGCCCCGTGACCTCGACCGGCGCCCCCCGTCGACCGCCCCGCGGGCATCGACCCTTGTCGACCCGCCCCAGCCTGACGCCGTCGCCACCGAGATCCCGCATGCGACGACCGACGGGGACCCGATCGCCATCGCCCAGCCGGGACAGGGACGGGACCGTTCCTTGCGCGCCGCCCTCACCGCTCTCACCGCGCTCACCGCCCGGGCCGGCCAGGCCCGCCGCCTGGGTCGCCAACGCGCACGCGACGCGGAGGCGGCGCTCCGGTCCCTTCCGGACCGGGCCCGAGAGGGCGCTCGCACCCTGGTGGCTCACATGCTCGAGCGGCCCCTCAGGTTGGCGGTGCTCCCGGTCGCCGCCCTCTGCGTGGCCTTCTCCATGGCGGGGACGTCGGGCGCCTCGGGCCGGAGCCAGACGGCCCGGTCCAGCGTCGCCCCGCCCCTCTTCCAGGGCTCGCAGGTGCCGGGCCGCCTTGGTGCCGAGGCATCCGCCATCGAGCTGGTGCAGAGGCTGGGGGGGATCGCCCTGGGCGAGACGTCCCCGGCACAACCCTTGGTCGACCCGGCCATGGCCACGACTGGCGTGTGCGCCGCGTCTCGCCTGCGGGTGTCGTGGACGCCGCCCGTCGGCCCCTACCGCGTGGGCGCCTTCGTGGACCCGCTCGGGCCACCCCCGACCGTGGAGACCAAGCGGGTCAACGGCGTGGTCACGTGCGAGGCGTCGACCTTCGCCTACATGGGCTTCGAAGCCTCGTGGGACGGGTCGAGGTGGCAGCTCAACGCCGTGCCCGACTCGGCTGAGGACATCAAGCGGCCCCGCTCGCCCCTGGAGGACAGCGCCGTGGGCGCCACTCCGGCGCTGCCGGCCAACCCCAACCCCACCGTGGCCGTGGCGCCGGGGACGTTCGCGGTGCCCGACGCGGGCTGGGGCGCGGCCATCGAGCCCCTGGCTCCCTACGACCCCCAGACCATCTGCGACCCGACGCCCAAGCCCGGCGCGGTGGGGTTGCGCAACCTGCTGCTCCACTCCTTCCCCGGCTCGCGTGACCTGGGCATCGGCCAGTCCTGCGACACGCCCGACGGCGTGTCCGAGCACAAGGAGGGCCGGGCCTTCGACTGGGGCGTCAACGTCGACAACCCGGCCGAGAAGGCCATGGCCGACCGCTTCCTCACCTGGCTCCTCGCTCCCGACACGCACGGAAACGCCTTCGCCATGATCCGCCGGCTCGGGATCATGTACGTGATCTGGGACCACCACATCTGGGGCTCCTACCGGGCCGATGACGGCTGGCGACCCTACGAGGGCGTGAGCCCCCACACCGACCACATCCACATCAGCCTGAGCTGGGCCGGCGGCCTGGCCCAGACCAGCTTCTGGACCGGCCACGTGGGTGACGTGTCGGCCGTGAATCCGGGGGGGTCGGCGCCGTCCAGCGGCGGGCGGGCCCCGGGCAACGGGACCCCGCAGGCGGGGCCGTCGTCTCCGCCCCCCTTCACCAGCCGCTCGGGCACGGCGGGCACGCCGTCGCCGACCTCACCCGGCGCTCCGGGCTCGCCCCCTCCCAGCTCTCCCGGCTCGCCGGCCCCGCCCGGCCCCTCTCTGGGCCCCGCCCCCGCGCCGGGATCACCGTCGCCCTCCTCGCCGCCCTCGTCGTCGCCGCCGCCGTCGTCGTCGTCACCCCCGCCCTCCTCCTCACCGTCGTCCACGACCACGACCACGGCGCCGGGGCCGGCGCCGGGCGTCCCACCCCCGACCCTGCCCCTGCCCCTGCCCCACTGACGGCCGGGGCCGGGCTGTCAGAGCTGTAGGGACCACTCGGGGGCGGCCGCCCGCCACCCCGGCGTGTCCCCCAGCTCGGCCAGGCGGCAGAGGGCGTTGACCATCCTCAGCTGGTCTGGGCTGCGGCAGCGCACGGCCAGGAGGTCGGGGCTGGCCACCACCAGGGCCAGGGCCCGAGCCCGCGACACGGCCACGTTGAGCCGGTTGATGCTGTAGAGGAACTCCAGACCCCGGGGCAGGTACTCGCCCGTCGAGGTGGCCAGGCTGCAGATCACCACGGCCGCCTCCTGGCCCTGGAAGCGGTCGACGGTGCCGATGCGGGCGGCCGCCGGAAGGGCGCGGGCCAGGCACGCCACCTGGGCGTTGTAGGGCGCGACGACAAGGACGTCGTCCAGCGTGAGCGGGCGGGCCACGCCCTCCCGGTCGGTCCACAGGCGCCCGACCAGCGCATCCATCAGCGCGGCCACGGCCGCGGCCTCCTCCGGCGACGACGTCCGGTTCCCCGTGTGCTCGACGGGGAGGAAGCGGATGCCGACCCCACCGACCGGGGAGCCGTCCTCCACCCGCTGGCGGGCGCACGACGGCTCCGAGCGCAGCCGTCCCTGGTACACGACCTCGGACACGAAGTCGCACAGCTCCGGGTGCATGCGCCAGGTCACATCGAGGAACAGGCCCAGAGCCGGAGGCACGGTCTGGTGCTCACCCAGCGCGTGCTCGAGGGCCGATGCCCCCGCCCCCCCGGGGTGCTGGGCTCGGGACGGCTGGGCCAGCTGCCTGGGGTCGCCCAGGAGCACGAGGTTGTCCGCGGCGCCGGACACGGCCACTGCGTTGGCCAGCGGCATCTGGCCGGCCTCGTCCACCAGCAGCATGTCCAGGGTGCCGGCCATGGCGGGGCGGGCGAAGAGCCAGGCCGTGCCCGCCACCACGTCGACCTCACCCTCGGCCACCGCGGCCTGCACGCGGCCGTTGTCGCTCGTGACCTCGACGCAGTCCTGGGCGCAACCGTCCTGCTGATCGGCCTTCTGGATGGCGCGCAGGCGCACCCCGGCCGCCTCGGCCTGGCGGCAGCTCTCGTTCAGCAGGTTGGTGATGGCCTTGTGGCTGGGACCGCAGATGCCGACCCGCCGGTGCGCGGCCACGAGCTCGACGACCATGGCCGCTCCCGTCACCGTCTTCCCCGACCCGGGTGGTCCCTGCACGGTCAGGCAGGCGTGGTCCATGGACAGGGCCAGCCTGCGGGCGGCATCCAGCGCCTGCTCCCCGGGGCGCTGCAGGGGAGACCCCGGGGCCGTTCCCGGCACGGCCGGGGGACGGCGAAGGAGCAGCTGGCGCACGGCCCGGTGCTCCCTCTCCCCCCTCTCCCGGCCCTGCGGGTCCTCCCCGTCCCGGGGGTCGAGGCCGTGGTCGCCCACCCAAGCCCCCAACACGGCGATGGCCTGCCTCAGCACGGTGTCGCGAATGGGAGGAGCGGGTACCAGGGAGCGGGGGTGGGGCGTGCCCGAATCGCGGCCCCGGCGAAGATCGACGGTCCCCTCCACGGCGTCGAGGGCGACGATGACGCCCGCCGACCTCCCCGTGCGAGGGTCGTAGGGCTCGTCGCCCGGCCCCATCTTGTGCTCCTGGGACGGGTCGAACCGGTAGCGGTGGATCAGCGACCGCACCACCTCGCCCACCACGCCCCGGTAGTCGAGCTCGCCAATGGACTCGCTGTCGTCGCGCAGCTCCTCGTCACTGCGGCCCAGGCGGTCGAAGTAGGCCCACCAACCCGGCTTGGCCTCCCGCCGGTGCCAGGACAGGAGCTGGGCCAGCAGCCAGCGGCCCTCCTCTTCCTCTGTCCTGGCCCCGGAGTCGTCGGGCATCCCCGCGCAGAGGGCGCCGGCCAGCTCCTGGGTGGCCGTCTCCGCCTCCTGCTGGTCCTGACCGGCGTCGCCCGACCGGGGCCGGGGTCGGGGCAGCGGGGCCCCGAAGCAGGCCTCGGCTTCGACGCGACGCTGCTCCAGCCATTGGCGCAGCCCCACCAGCGAGACGCAGTCGAGGCGGTTGTAGTCCTCCAGCGAGCGGAGCAGGGTCCCGTCCCCCGTCTCCCGCCAGCGCTCGAAGGCCACGATGCTGGCCGCTCCACCGCTTATGTCGCCCGTGCGCTCGGCCAGGTAGAGGGGCTCGAGCTTCTTGAGCGAGTAGCTGTCCTGGGAGACGCGCACGCCCTGGCGGACCACGCGGTAGAGGTCGACGAACACCTCGGCCCGTAGCAGCCGGTCCAGCTCCGCCTCCCGGGTGCCGTGCCTGCCCATCAGGCGCTTGAGGGCCGCGGTCTCATAGGGGGCGTAGTGGTAAACGTGCATGTCGGGATGGCGGGCCAGCCGCTCCACGACGAGGTCCATCACGGCCTCGAAGGCGCACCGCTCCTGGGACTGGTCCAGGGCCCAGAAGGCCCGGTAGCGGGCGGCCCCGGCCTGGTCCAGGTCGACCACGCCGAACAGGTACTCCAGGCCGGCCTCGCCCGCCCAGGGGTCGGCCTCGATGTCGAAGAACAGGTCCCCGGGCGACGGCGCGGGAAGGCCGGCCAGCCCCCGCCCGTCTCCGTCCGGGGCCAGTACCTCGTGGTGCACCAGCCCCGTCTCCCGCTGGCGGACCTGGAGGGCGGCCTGATGGCGAAGCCGTTCCACGGCGCCCGGACCCACCCCGGCGACGCTCGTGCCCGGCGCCGCGCCGGCCAGGGCGGCCACCGTGCCCAGCCCGGCCCGGCCCAGCTTGCGGGCCTGATCGCCGCGCATGCCCGCCACCAGCCACAGGCGGTCGTCGGCCCGCCAGCGGGCCTGGCACGTCTCGGCCCACACGCACACGCCACAGTGGTCGACGGGCTCGGGGTACGGGGGTTGCTCGCCGGCCGCGTCGGCGCCGACCACCTGGTCGAGGAAGCGGGCCTTCACGCCCCGCACGTAGGCGGCCATGTCGGCCAGCCGGTAGCTGTGCTTGCGCCCGTCCCCTCCGACCACGTGCACCTGCTCGGGGGCGCGGCCCTGGATGCGGGCGAGGTGATCGGCGTAGCAGGCCAGCTGCACCAGGGCGGCCACCCGCACCCGGCGGGCCAGCTTGGTGTCCACGACCTCGTAGCTCCAGGGCCAGCGGGGGCAGGGGCGATCGACCCGGAGGAGGAAGTCGGCGTGGCCCCGCCAGCTCCCGTCGAAGAACGAGGCCTGGTAGATCACCGCCGCGCCCGCGCCCATGGCCGCCACCGTCTCCGCCTCGGCCGCCTCCAGCTCTTGGGGGCTGTTGCCGGGGCGGGACAGCTCCACGACCTGGCCCGGTTCGGGGCGCAGGGCCCGCAGGGCCTCCAGGTGGCTGCGCTCGTGCTCGTCGCCCAGGCGGGCCAGAACCTCCAGCTCCGGGTCCCGGCCCGCGGGCCGGGAGACGTCGCCCCGCACCGCGGCCAGCTCGAGGCGGGCCAGCTCGGGACAGGCCAGGAACCCGGTCAGGTCGGTGGGGCTGAGGATGAGGCGGCCGCCGGCAAGGTGCACGCCACCAGTCTGACGAGGCGGTGTGACGCGCATCGGCCATGGCCGCCCCACACCGCGGTAACCCTGTCCCCTTGGCCCCGACCGTGGAATGCTGGCCTGGGCGCCACGGTTGGCCTTGGTGCCCGGGGTGGGCTGGCCGCCGGCAGGGCGGCACGGAGGAGGATGATGGGCGACGTGGACGAGAGAGCCGAGAGCGGCCCGGGGGGAGCGCCGGTCGACCAGGCGACGTTCGCGGCCGGTTGCTTCTGGGGGGTGGAGTCCACCTTCCGGGAGGTGCCGGGCGTGGTCGACGTGACCGTGGGCTACACCGGTGGCACCACCGAGCGCCCCACCTACGAGCAGGTGTGCTCCCACCGCACCGGGCACGCCGAGGCCGTCCTGGTGGCCTTCGACCCCGCCAGGGTCAGCTACGACGAGCTCCTCGACGTGTTCTGGCGCATGCACGACCCCACGACGCTCAACCGCCAGGGACCCGACGTGGGCAGCCAGTACCGGTCGGCCGTCTTCACCCACGGCGAGGACCAGCAGAAGGCGGCCGAGGCCTCCAAGGAGCGGGTCCAGGATCGCTTCCGGCGGCCCATCGTCACAGAGATCGCCCCGGCGTCGAAGTTCTGGCCCGCCGAGGAGTACCACCAGCGCTACTTCGAGAAGCACGGCATCGCCGGCTGCCATCTTCCGAGCTGAGCCGCGACGGGCCGGACCGGTAGGGTCTGGCGCCGTGCCGGGACGGGGACGGGCGGAGGGGGGACAGGCGGTGCAGGGACGGGCGGAGGGGGGACGGGTCGCTGCCACCCGGCGGCGGCTGGCCGCGGCCCTCATGGTCCCCGCCCTCACGGCCGGCGTCCTCGCCGCCTTTATGGCCCGGGCCACGCCCGCAGGCGCGGCCGTCGCCCCCGACCAGAGCGCGACCGGCTACTGGATGGCGGCGGCCGACGGCGGCATCTTCACCTTCGGCGCGGCCCGCTTCTTCGGCTCCACCGGGGCTCTGCGCCTGGTGAGCCCGGTCATCGGCATGGCCGCGACGCGGCGGGGCGACGGCTACTGGCTGGCCGCGGCCGACGGCGGGGTGTTCTCCTTCGGCAACGCCGCCTTCCACGGCTCGGCCGGGGGTGTCCCGCTGAAGGCTCCGGTCGTAGGGGTGGCGGCGACACCCGGCGGCCAGGGCTACTGGCTGGTGGCCTCGGACGGTGGCATCTTCTCCTTCGGCGACGCCGGCTTCCGCGGCTCCACCGGCGCCATCCGCCTGAACCGTCCCATCGTGGCCATGGCCGCCACCCCCTCGGGCAAGGGCTACTGGCTGGTGGCCTCGGACGGCGGCATCTTCTCCTTCGGGGACGCCTCCTTCTTCGGATCGACGGGCAGCGTCAAGCTCAACCAACCCATAGTCGGCTTCGCCCCGTCGGCTTCGGGCCGGGGGTACTACCTGGTGGCCTCGGACGGCGGCGTGTTCACCTTCGGCGACGCCACCTTCCGCGGCTCCACCGGCGCCGTCCACCTCAACAAGCCCGTGGTGGCCCTGGCTCCCACCCCCACCGGCGGCGGCTACTGGCTGGTGGCCTCGGACGGCGGCATATTCGCCTTCGGCGACGCCCCCTTCTTCGGGTCGACCGGAAGCCTGCGCCTGGCCCGGCCCATCAACGGCATGGCCGTCACCCGGGTCCATCCCGGCCCCGAGGTGGCGGCCTTCTTCTACCCCTGGTACGCCAGCATGCCCGTCGACGGCGTTTGGCGGCACTGGGACCAGGGGGGGCACAACCCGCCCGACGACGTCGGCTCGGACTACTACCCGGTGCGGGGCGCCTACAGCAGCAGCGATGCGGCCGTGCTCGACGGCCAGATGCAGGACCTGGTCGCGGCGGGCGTCGACACCGTCGTCACCTCCTGGTGGGGGCGGGGCTCGTTCGAGGACCTCAAGCTGGCCGGGGTGGAGCAGGCCGCGGCCGCCCACGGGCTGAAGGTCGCAGCCCACGTCGAGCCCTACGGGGGCAGGACGGTCTCGACCATCGCCCAGGACATGGCCTACCTGCGGGCCACGGGCATCAGCGACTTCTACGTGTACCTGGCCCCCCAGTACCCGGCCTCGGACTGGGCCCCGTTCCTGGCCTCGCTCAACGGGGTCAGGGTGTTCGCCCACGTGGGCCCGGACAACCAGGTGCGCTCGGGGAGCTCGGCCGCCTTCGCCCGGGCCGCGGGCTTCACGGGCATGTACACCTACGACGTCGTCGCCTACTCGCCCGCCGACTACGCCACCATCTGCGGCACGGCCCGGGCCAACCAGCTCCTGTGCGCGCCCTCGGTGGGGCCCGGGTTCTCCGCCCTGCGGGCCACGGGCAGCAGCACGGTCCGGCCCCGCAACTCGGGCCAGACCTACGACGCCCTCTGGAACGGCGCCCTCCAGGGCGGGCCCGACCTGGTGACCGTCACCAGCTACAACGAGTGGCACGAGGGCACCCAGATCGAGCCGGCCCAGCCCAAGTGCCTGCCCAGCGGCTTCTGTTACGCCAACTACGAGGGGGACTACGCCCTTTCGGGCCCGGCCGCCTCCACCGCCTACCTGCAGCGCACCCGGTTCTGGGCCGATCGCTTCCGGGCCGGGAGCTGAGCCTCCCTGGCTGGGCCGCTGAGCGCTAACCCGTCCTGGTAAAGGGCACGCGCCAGCCGTCGGGCAGCGACGAGGGGTCCCGCCAGGCCCGGTGGCCCACCGCCCCCGCGGTCATGATCAGGACCGACATGGGCAGCAAGAGAAGCAGGCGATCCCACCGCACCCGGCTGCGCCCGGCCAGGCTGCCGCTGAGCCGGCGGGGGAAGACGCCCGCGGGCTCGGCCGCGGCGGTGGGCGCGGGTAGGGCGGGCCCGGGAGCAGGCGAGGCCGCGGGCTGGGGGACGGCGACGGCGGGCGTCGGGGTGGGCACGACGGCCGCGGGCGCAGGCAGTACCCCTCCGCCCGAGGCGGCCGAGCCCGCCGAGACGTCAGGGCTGGAGGGGGTCGTTCCCCCGCTGGTGTCGAGGGCCGGCGCCGCCGGTGCTCCCTCGGCGGTGAGCGAGGCCGCGGTGAAGTCGACCTGGAAGCCGACGTCCACGGGCGTGGCCGGGGGCACGGGCACGATCACCAACGACGCCGCGCTTCCCCCGGCGCTGAGGAGGGGCAGCACGTCGCCGCTCCAGCTCGACCCCCCGGCGTTGCGATCCATCTTCACCGAGCGGCTCTGGCAGTCGCCCTTGGGGGCCTGATCCCAGGACCCGGGGTCGGCGCTGCCCCACGCCGAGGTGGTGGCGCAGACCTGGATGGCGGCGCTGTCCTGGCGCAGGCCGCCCCCCTCGGTCAGGACGAGGACGGCCTTGGTGAGCGAGGGGCTGTCGATGCGCACCCGCACGGCGGCCTCGCTGAAGGCGCCGTCGGGGGCGTTGGCCACCTGGAACCCCCCGCTGCGGGCGGCGGCCGCCGGTTGGCGCGTCCACCAGCCCACGGCGGTGATCCCGGCGGCGGTGTCGGCGCCGGCCCGGGAGCCGAGCCCCAGCACGGCGGTGGCGGCCAGCGCCGCGGCCAGCACGGGCGCGCAGCCCGCCAGCCTCGACCTCGTGAGCCCCCTCGTGGCCGCGCTCGTGACCGCGCTCATCGCCGCCCCACCGGCCGCCGTCTCCTGAGGGGCCGCTCCCGCCTCCTGCCCCGTCCGGCCTCGAGGATGGCGTCCTCGCTGCTGCCCAGATAGCCCTCCACCACGCGGGGGTCGTTGAGGACGTCGTCGGGCTCCCCCCGGGCCACCACCTCGCCCAGCTCCAGGGCCAGCAGCTCGTCGGACACGGCGGTGATGAGGGGCATGTCGTGCTCGATCACGACCAGGGCGGCCCCGGTCTTGTCCCTGATGTCGAGGAGCACCGGTCCCAGGGCCTCGGTCTCCCGCTGGGCGATGCCGGAGGAGGGCTCGTCGAGAAGGAGCACCTTGGGGTCGTGCGCCAGCGTGCAGGAGAGGTCGACGATGCGTCGCGTACCCGTCGAGAGCTCGCCGACAAACTTGTCGGCGAAGGCGCCCAGGTTCATGAGCTCGATCAGGCGGTCGACCTCCCGGTCCACGGCCCGCTCCGAGATCCGCGTGGCCGGCGACATCAGGGCCGCGGCGATGGGATCCCGGGTCAGGATGTGGCGCTCGAGGGCGACGGCGATGGTCTGGCGCACGGTCATGGACGGGAAGAGGCGGGCGTCCTGGAAGGAACGGCCCAGGCCCAGGCCGGCGCGCACGTCGGGGGTCGTGCCCGTCACGTCCACGCCGGCCAGCACGATGCGGCCGCTGCTGGGGGCCAGGAAGCCGGAGATCATGTCGAACACCGTCGTCTTGCCCGCCCCGTTGGGGCCGATGATCCCGAGGATCTGGCTCTCGCGCACCGACAGGTCGACCTCGCTCACGGCCCGCACGCCGCCGAAGCTGGCCGACAGCCCGTGGGTCTCCAGCGAGACGCCGTGCTCGCGCCCGCAGGCGTCGCAGTGGGCCAGGAAGGGATGACGCTCGCGGCCTTCGCGGACCCTGGCCCGCGAGCCGTTGCCCGTGGCCGCGTCCGCCCCCCGCAGGAACACGGCCCGCAGGATGTCGGGCCGGTCCAGCAGCTCGGCCGTGGGACCGTCGAAACGGACCTCGCCCTTCTCCATGAACACGGCCCGCTGGGCCAGGGTGATGGCGATGTTCACCGACTGCTCGACGAGCACGATGGTGGTGCCGTTGGCATGGATGGCGCGCACGATCTCCAGCAGGCGCTCGACGATGACGGGGGCCAGGCCCAGGGTGAGCTCGTCGATCATCAGCAGCTTGGGCCGGGCGATGAAGGCCTGGGCCAGGGTCAGCATCTGCTGCTCGCCGCCCGAGAGGTTGCCCGCCTTCTGGACCCAGCGCTCTCGCAGCACGGGGAAGTACTCGAGCACCTGGGCCACGGCGCCGTTCAGGTAGTCGGGTTCGCGCCGGAAGAGCCAGCCCGCCACCGTCAGGTTCTCGGCCACGGTGAGGGTGGGGAACACACCCTTGCCCCCGGGCATGAACACGATGCCCTGGCTCACGGTGGCGTTGGGGCCGGCCCCGGTCAGGTCGCCGCCGTCGTAGAGGACCTTGCCGTCAGCGGCGGGCACGATCCCCGAGATGGCGCCGAGCAGGGTCGACTTGCCCGCGCCGTTGGTGCCGAGGAGGGCCACGATCTCGCCCCTCTCGACGTGGAAGTCCACCCCGAAGAGGACCTGGGTCTTCCCGTAGGCCACGTCGAGGTCGCTCACCACCAGGATGGGGTCGGGTCCCACGGGTGTCGACCTGACCTGCTCCACCGTCTCCTCGGGCAGGGGCTCCTCCACCCGGACGTCGGCCAGCAGGCTGGGGACCACTATCCCCTTGGCCCGGGCCACGAAGCGCAGGAGGGCGTCGCGCAGCGAGTAGAGGACACCCCCCAGTCCGGCCGGGAACAACAGGAGGATGAACATGACGCCCGTTCCCGTGGCGAACAGTCGGGTCTCGGGCAGCCGGGTGAGGGGCGAGTACTCGATGACGGTCTGGAAGGCGGCTCCCAGCACCGCCCCCGGGACCGAGCCCAGCCCGCCGATGACGGCCATGCTGAAGACCCGGATGTTGGGGTCGGTCTCGAGCACGGTGCCGCTCACGCCGTGCTGGTGGAACACGTACAGGGCCCCGGCCATCGCCGCGATGAACCCGGAGATGGCGAAGGCGATCAGCTTCGAGCGAACGGGGCTGACCCCGTAGGACTGGGCGGCGCGGGTGTTGTCACGGGTGGCGATGAGGACCCGGCCCGTCCGGGAGTTGCGCAACGACCGCACCGAGCCCACGACCAGCAGGAAGGCCAGCAGCACGAAGTAGTAGAAGGCCCGCTCCGACTCGAGGTCGAACTTGCCGAAGATCACCGGTCGCACGATGCGGGGCGACAGCTTGGGGACGAGCCAGGGGAAGAACTCGGCGTTGAGGAAGAACGAGCCCGTGGCCAGGGCGAAGGCCAGGGTGGTGACGGCCAGGAACAGGCCGCGGATGCGAAGGGCGGGCAGGCCGATGAGCACGGCGATGCCCGCCCCCACCAGTCCGGCGACGGCCAGGCAGAAGAAGATGTTCCTGCCGTGCTGGGCCAGGGTCCCCGCCACCGATGCGCCGAAGGCGGCAAAGGCCAGCTGGCCCAGGCTGATCTGACCGGCCCAGCCCGTGAGGATCAGCAACGACAGGATGATCATGCCGAAGATGAGCCCCACGCCGAACAGGTTCAGGCGTCCCGGGCTGGTGATCCACGGCGCCAGCACCAGGAAGAGGGCGACGGCGCCCAGCAGCCCCCGCACGGCCCAGCTGACCGACGGCAGGCGGATCAGCTCCCTGGGAATGGGCCGCACCTCTTTGGTCGAGGTCCAGCTCGACGCCCCCAGGTCCTCCGCCCTCGACCCGCTCCCCCGCCTCTGCAGCAGCAGAGCGCCCAGGATGATGAAGAAGAGGACGGCGTCCACGATGATCGTGCGCCCCGTCTCGAACAGCACGGCCTGCTCGATCATCCCCAGCACGAGGGCAGCGCCCAGCGTCCGGGGCAGGCTCTCCATACGCCCGATCACGGCTGCGGCCAGGGCCCGCAGCAGAAGGCTGGGGCCGAGGACGGCGCCTATGGAGACGCCCTGGATGGGGAGGCGCAGGAGCACGCCCAGGCCCGACATGCCCGCGGCGATGACCCAGACCAGGGTCTGGATGCGCTTGACGGGAACGCCCAGGAGGGCGGCCCTGTCGGCCGACTCGGCCGAAGCCCGCACGGCGATGCCCACCCTGGTGTAACGGAAGAAGGCGCTGAGCCCCACCGCCACCAGGGGGACGATCACCAGGATCAGCAGGTGCCCGGCCCGGAAGACCACCGGGAACCAGGAGAACTTGAACTGGAAGGGCACGGGAGGCTGGGGGGCGGTGTTGTAGTTGAAGAGCTTGGGCAGGGCGAGCTGGCCTCCGGCGAATATCTCGGCCAGCCCGACCGTGGCCACGGTGAGGACGAGGCGGGGCGCCCGGGCGAAGCGACGGATGACGAGCACCTCGGTGAGCAAGCCCAGCAGCAGGGCGGTGGCCAGGCCGGCGGTGATGGCCAGCCAGAAGTTCCACTTGGGGCCGACGATCAGCGAGGCGGTCATGACCGCAGCCAGGCCGCCGAGGTCGCCCTGGGCGAAGTTGATGATGCGGTTGGCCCGGTATACGAGCACCAGGCCCATGGCCACCAGCCCGCTGAGCGAGCCCAGGATGAGCCCCAGGAACAGGATGGGCAGGGGCGCCGGGTAGATCACCCCGACGAAGACCAAAAAGGCCAGCGTCCCCACTCCCAGGATGAGGCCGAAGCGGGCGTCCTCCGGCTCCAGGCCCAGCCACCTCGCCGCCGGCGCAAATGTCCCGCCGCTTCCGCGGCCGTCGGTCACCGTCGACCTTCGTCCTTGGATCCGGGCTGCGACCCGCGACTACTACGACGCGCCATCGGCCCATAGGATGCTTGTGTGACTGGCGTCACGCCAGGCGGGGCGCAGCTGGGGTGGAGAGAGCTCTTCGACCGTTACGGTCCGACGCTCATCGTCGTCGTCGCGATCAGCCTCCTGGTCGCCCTGCTGCCGGGCAATGCGTCCAAGAGCAACGGCACCAGCGTGAACGCGTCGGGCAACGGCGGCCAACCGGGTGAGGGAGCCGGCTCGCCCGGCGCGGTGGCGGGGGCAGCCACCGCGGGCCAGGGCGGCGCCGGCGGGGTCTCGTCCGCAGCCGGCGGTGCCGGGGCCACGGCCGCGGGCGGAGCGGCCGCAGCCGCCAACGGCACCGGGGCGCCGGGGCAGGCCGCGGGCTCGGCTCTGGCCTTCGGGCAGGGACCCAACTGCCGCGCCGACGGGAGGCAGAAGGGCATCTCCCGCTACATGCCTCCGTGCGTCAAGTTCCTGGGCGACAACGGAGGCGCCACGTCTCGGGGCGTGGCCAAGGACAGGGTGCTGGTCATCCGCTACATCACGGCCAGGGACCCGGGGACGCAGGCCATCCTCCAGGGAGCCCAGCTGGCCGACGACCCGGCCGTGGTCAAGCGGGCCTACACGGCCCTGTTCACCTACTCCAACCAGCACTACGAGACCTACCACCGCCAGGTCGTCTTCGAGGACTTCACCGCCAGCGGCGGCCCCACCGACGACGAGGCGGCCAAGGCCGACGCCCTGACCATCGCCAACGACAAGAAGGCCTTCGCGGTGATCGAGGGCGACCCGGCCGCGCCCATCCCCAAGGTGCTGGGCCAGGAGCTGGCCCAGCGAGGCGTGATCTGCGTGTGCACGACGTCGCTGTCGAGCCAGTTCTACAACGAGAACCCGCCCTACATCTTCAGCTCGCTCCCCACCTCCGACGAGTACGCGGCCCACATCGGCGAGTACATCGGCAAGCGCCTGGCCGGCAAGCCGGCCAAGTGGGCGGGCGACGAGCTCAACCCGGCCCAGGGCTACAAGACCACGCCCCGCAAGTTCGGCCTCATCTACCTCGAGGGCCAGATGGGCAAGGTCGACCCCGAGGGGAAGCGGGCCCGCGATCTCGTCGTCGCCGCCCTGGCCAAGTACGGCGTCCAGCTCAGCGCCGAGGCCAGCTACCTCTACGACCCCGGCCGCAACCAGCAGGACGTCACCAACGTCATCGCCAAGATGAAGGCCGCGGGCGTGACGACGATCATCCCCTTCGTCGACCCGCTCTACCCCATCCTGTTCACCAAGGAGGCGACCCGCCAGCTCTACTACCCGGAGTGGTTCATCTCCGGCACGGGGCTGAGCGACACCACCGCGGCGGGGCGCCTGTACGACCAGGCCCAGTGGCGCCACGCCTTTGGGATCTCCCCGCTGTGGATCACCTGGCAGACGGTGGCCACGTCCGGGGGCTACCGGGAGTTCCACCACGGCATGCCGGGCATGAAACCCGGTGACGAGGGCGTGCTCATCAACATCTACGCGGCCTACGTCGGGACGCTGTTCCTCGGCATCCACATGGCCGGGCCCAAGCTCACGCCCGACGCCTTCGCCCAGGGCATGTTCAACTACCCGCCCACGGGAGGACTGCCCGCCGCACCCCTCGTGTTCATGAACCGGAAGTTCCCGACGCAGTCCAAGGACATGACCGAGGTCTGGTACGACCCCAACGCCCGGGGGCCGGACGAGCGCAGCCAGGACGGCGTGGGGCTCATCATGAAGGTCGACACCGGCCGCCGCTACCGGCTGGGCCAGTGGCCCGCGGCCGATCCCAGGGTCTTCGACCCCAACGGGGCCATGGCCGTGAGCGACAACCCGCCCGGCGGAGGCGACCCCCCTCACGAGCAGGACGGCCACAGCCACCCGGCCGGCCAGAGGTGCCTGGACTGCCAGTAGCGGCCAGCTCCTGACGGCTGCCTCGGGCCTCAGGACCTGCTCTTGGAGCGGTCCCGGCTCCGCCCGCCCGTCTCCTCGTCGGCCTCGCCCGCCGCGGCCTTCAGGGGCGGGGCCCCGCCGACCCTGGAGCGCGAGCGCTTGGCCGCCGGCGCCGGCTTGGGCTCGGTGGACTTGCTCGCCTTGCTCGCCCGGCTCTTCGCGGTCGTCGTGCCCCGCGTGGCCGATGCCGACGGGGCCGAGCGGGTGGCTCGGGGCTTCGCAGCCCGGGTCGGGGAGGTGGGGGCCTCCTCTGCGGAGGACGAGCCCCGCCTGGCGCGCCGCTTGGGGCGGGGTTCGCCCGCGGCGTTCCCCGCGGTGACGGGAGCGGCCACCTCCCCGCCCTCCACCCTGCTCCCCCGCCCGGCCGCCGCGGCCGGCTGGGCCGGGGGTGGGACCCGGTCGGCCAGACCCGAGCGCTCGACGATGGAGCGGTCCGTGCCCAGATAGGCGCTCACCAGGCGGGGATCCTCCAGGACCTCGTCGGGCTTTCCCCGGGTGAGCACGCTGCCCGTCTCCAGGGCCAGGAGCTCGTCGGAGACCGACCGTATGAGGGGCATGTCGTGCTCGATGACGAGCAGGCTGGCGCCCGTCTCCTCCCTGATGCGCAGCAGCAAGGGTCCCAACGCCTCCGTCTCCCGCTGGGCGATCCCGGAGGAGGGCTCGTCCAGGAGCAGGACAAGGGGGTCGTGGGCCATGATGCAGGCCAGGTCGACGATGCGCCGGGAGCCGGTCGACAGCTCGGACACGAACTTGTCGCGGAAGGCATCGAGGCCCATGAGCTCGATGAGCTCTTCCACCCGCCTTCTGACCCGCTTCTCGCTGCGGCGCACCCACGGGAGACGCAGGGCGCTCGAGACCATGCCCTCGATGCGGATGTGGCGCTCGAGGGCGATGGCCAGCGCCTCGGCCACGGTCAGCGACGGGAAGAGGCGGGCGTCCTGGAAGGAGCGGCCCAGGCGGACCCGGGACCGCTGCTCGGGGGACAGCCCGGAGAGCTCGCGGCCGTCGAGCCGGACCCGGCCCGTGGAGGCCACGAAGCCACACACGGCGTCGAAGACCGTCGTCTTGCCCGCGCCGTTGGGCCCGATGACGCCCAGGATCTGGCCCCGTCCCAGGTCGAAGCTCACGCCGTCCACCGCCCTCACCCCGCCGAAGGTGACGGTGAGGCCCGCCACCTCGAACACGGGGGTGGCGTCCGGCGTCATGCCGAGGCTCCGTCCAGGCTGGCCGCCCCCGACAGGAACACGGCCCGCAGGATGTCGTCCCGCTCCAGCAGCTCGTCGGTCGGCCCCGAGAACCGCACCTCGCCCTTCTCCATGAACACGGCCCGGCGGGCCACGGTGAGGGCGATGTTGACGGACTGCTCGACCAGCAGGACCGACGCCCCGTCCTCGTGTATGCGGCGCACGATGCGCAGGAGGTCCTCCACCACGATGGGCGCCAGCCCCAGGGACAGCTCGTCGATCATGAGCAGCTTGGGCCGGGAGATGAAGGCCTGGCCCAGGGTCAGCATCTGCTGCTCCCCGCCGGAGAGAACGCCGGCGGGCTGCTCGTAGCGGCGCTGCAGGGCGGGGAAGGTGTGCAGGAGCTCGTCCACGGTGGCGCTGGTCTGGGCCCGGGGCCGGCGGCTGGCCCACGCCGCCACCTCGAGGTTCTCCCTGACCGTGAGCCCGGGGAAGATGCCCCTGCCCCCCGGTACCTGCACCAGGCCCCCGGCGAAGCTGTCCTCGGGCTCCAGGCCGGTGATGTCGTCGCCGTCGAAGAAGATGGCGCCACCCTGCACGGGCACCAACCCGGAGATGGCCCTGAGCAGGGTGGACTTGCCCGCCCCGTTGGTGCCAAGCAGCGCCAGGATCTCGCCCTCGGCCAGCTCCAGGTTGACCCCGAAGAGCACCTGCACGGGGCCGTAGGAGACGTCGATGCCCCGCACCGACAGGATCGAGCGCTCGGCCACGGCCAGGCGGGACCGGCGCATCTCCGCCGTGGTCGCCAGGATGGCCATGGCCCGGGTCGTGTCCGACGTCACGAAGCGCCTGGCGCCGGAGAGGATGAGGCCACCGATGACCCAGAAGGGCACCAGCGCCACGATCCCGTTGCGGATGCTGTGATCGGCGATCTGGCCGAACAGAAGGTTGAACACGACCAGCCCTACCACCAGGAAGACGGCCCCGAAGCTGAGCGACAGCGACCGCACCCGGGCCGGCGAGACCAGGGCCTGCACGGTGAGGAAGGGCGGGAGGAACATCCCGCCGATGAAGAACGCCCACGCCGCTCCTACCAGGGACACGGGGAGGGAGTGGGCCAGGGCCATGAGCAGCAGGCCGGGACCCACCGCGCCCAGGGCCAGGCCGGCTGGGCGCAGGGGGTAGCCCAGGTCGCGGGCCAGCCACCGCTGGGTGGTCCTTCCCGCCAGCTGCACACCGAGCAGGCCGAGCCCGTTGCCGCCCGCGATGATCAGCCCGATCTCGAGCGGGTTGAGGTGGTAGACCCGGTCGAAGAAGAGCGGGAAGTAGATGAGACTCGGCAGGTAGCCGGCCCCGATCGGCACCCAGGCCGCGAACTGCCAGCGCAGGGTCTTGACCGAGGTCAGGACGCGCACGGCCCGCCCGAAGGGCAGGGGGCGCTCGCCGGCGGCGATGGCGGCCGACTCGGGATCGTCGCTCTGGCCCCGGATGACGTCGGGCAGGCGGATGGCCACGATGGCCATGGCGATGATGGGCACGATGAGGATGACGAAGGCGAAGCGCCAGCCCACGACGAAGGCGACCAAGCCGGCCACCGCGGCTCCGGCGATGGCGCCCCAGCGCACCGCGTTGGCGTGGGCCGCGAACACCGTCGGCCTGGCCTCGGGCTTGTAGTAGTCGCTCAGCAGAGATCGGTGGATGGGGTCGTTGACGAGCACCCCCACCCCGTTGCCGATGCGCATGAGCACGAACAGCCACAGGAACGGCGCCAGCCCGGTGGCGAAGGAGAACACCCCGGCCACCACGGCCCCGGCCACCACCAGCTTGCGGCGAGGCAGGCGGTCCCCGTAGAAGCCGACGGGCACGGCGCATATCAGGACGATGGCCAGGTTGAGGGCGACGATGTTGACGAAGCTCCTGTCGCTGAGGCCGAAGGCGTGCTTGATCTGGGGGGCCAGCACCAGGAACGCGGTGGTGTCGAACTCGTCGAAGAAGTAGATGGCGAACAGCACCACGAGCGGGAAGATCGCCGCGCCCAGGGTGATGACCAGCAGCCGGTGCCGCAGCCAGCCCACTGGGTGGGTGAGGGGGTCAGGTGCCGGACCCTGCGGTGGTAGCGGACGGTCGACCAAGGGGGCCGCTCCGCCCGGGTTCCGTCCGGCGGTCGTGGTCTCGGCCACGTCGGTCACCTCCGTCCCGACCCGGCCAGCTCGTGGGTCTCGATCTCTTCGGGCGCCAGCGACTCCTCACCGGTGGCCGATACCGCGGCCGCCCGCAGGTCCATGTCCACCGCCGCGGCGCGGCGGTCCGCCACCAGGCTGGGCACGAGCAGCCCTCTTCGTTCGGCCACCCACCGGAGGTAGGCGTCGCGGCCCATGTAGAACAGCTGCCCCAGGCCGCCGGGGAAGAACAGCAAGAGGAGCAGGACGCCGAACCCGGTGCCGAGGAGGCTGAACTCGTAGGGCAGGAAGTACTGGATGCCGCGGATCACGACCGCGCCCAAGATGGCGCCCGTCGTGGAGCCCAGGCCCCCGATCACCACCATCGAGAACAGGAAGATCGACAGGTCGGCGGGGAAGCGGTCAGGGCGCAGCTGCTGCTGGTGGTAGGCGTAGAGCGCTCCGGCCACAGCGGCCACGAAGCCCGACGAGGCGAATGCCGCCAGCTTGGTCCGCACCCGGGGGACGCCCAGGGCCTGGGCCCCTCGCTCGTTGTCCCTCATGGCGACCAGCACACGCCCGGCCCGGCTGTTGCGCAGGTTGCGGGCGCCGAGCAGGGCGAGGACGACGAAGACGAAGGTCAGGAGGAAGAAGCTGCGCTCGCCGCTCACGTCGAACATGCCGAAGATGCGGGGCCGCACGATGGGCCCGCTCAGAGTGAAGACGTGGAAGGTGAACACCCAGCTGGCGGTGGCCACGGCGAAGGCCAGCGTCGTGACCCCCAGGAAGAGACCCTGGATGCGCAGGGCGGGGATGCCGATGAGCAGGGCCGCGCCGGCGCCGGCCAGGCCGGCGATGAGCAGGACCAGGAAGAAGTCGGGAGGGTTGGCCAGCGAGGCCAGGTGCCCGCCCAACAGGCCCCCCATCCCGGCCAGGGCCCACTGGCCGAAGGAGAGGTTGCCCGCCCAACCGGTCAGCATCACCAGCGAGATCCCGACCAGGGCGTAGATCATGATGTCGGTGGCCAGGCTGGTCTTGCTCGGCGTTAGCAGGTACGGGAGGACGAGCGTCGCCACGCAGACCAGGCCCAGCCCTCCATAACGGGCCAGGCGCACCTCGGGCACCCCCCTCAGCTCGCGGGGGACGGGGCGGACCTCCTGGATGGCCTGCCAGCTCGAGCTCCCGGTCTCGATCCTCGCCAGGCGCCGGCGCTGAAGGAGCAGGGCCACGAGTATGGCCCCGAAGACCATGCCCAGGTCGGGGCCCGAGTGACCGGTCCCGAAGAACAGGGCCTGCTGGGCCATGCCGATGAGCAGGGCCGCGCCGAAGGTGATCGGCAGGCTCTCGAACCTCCCGATAACCGCCGCCCCCAGCGCCATGGCCAACAGCGTGAAGCCAGACAGCGCCCCGAACTGGAACCCGGTTATGGGCGCCGAGAGGATGGCGGTCAGCGCCGAGAGGAACCCGGCGATGGCCCACACCAGCAGCGATACCCTCTTGACCTTCACGCCCAGCAACCGGGCCCGGTCGTTGTCCTCGGCCGCGGCACGCGCGGCCAGGCCGTAGCCGGTGCCCCTGAGGAACCACACCAGCCCGCCGATGACGATGGGGGTGACGATCATGACGACGACGTGATCGCCCCGGAACCGGAAGTGCCCGTAGGTGAAGTGGAACGAAAGGGGCGTGGCGAAGCCGACCTTGAGCTTGGCGTGACGGTTGATCAGGTACGGGATGATCAGCTCGATGGCCCCGAAGATCTGGGTCAGGCCGATGGTGACGACGGTGAGGATCAGGCGGGGCGCCTTGGCGAAGCGGCGGATGATGGCGAACTCGACCAGGGCGGAGGCCGCCACCGCGGCCAGGAGCCCGATGAGGACGGCGACGTAGAAAGGCACGCCGAAGCGCTGCACCAACTCCTCGGCCAGGGTGGCCGCGAAGGCCCCCAGCTCGCCCTGGGCGAAGTTGATGATGCGGTTGGTGCGGTAGATGAGCACCAGGCCGACGGCCAACATCCCGTTGAGGGCGCCCAGCACCAGACCCTGGACGAGGATGCCGTTGGGCACGACGGCGTGCATGAAGCCCAGCTTGTGGCCGTCTATACCCTTGCCCAGCACGGCCACGGCCGCGAAGCCGGCCAGGAACGCGAGGACACCAGTGAGGCTCCTACGTCCCAAGAGGCTCCCTTCCTCGGATGGCCGCCGGCTCCAGCTCGCCAAGAGACTATTCCGCGGCCCGGGCTTCGACTCCTGCTTGGGCAGGTCTGGGGGAGGACGACGGCGAATTCCTGGGGAGCGGGATCGTGGGCGGCGGGTCGCGGGCGCCGGTGAAGGAGTCCGTGACATGATGCCGCTGACGGTGCGTCCACCAGCTGGGGGTGATCCCGTGAAGGGGAGAAGTGTCCGCACGTTCGCCGTGCTCTGTACAGCGGCGTTGGTCGTCGCCGCCTGCTCGAAGCCGGCCAAGAAGGTGGCCAAGAGCGCCACACAGGCGACGCTCGCTCCCGTGGCCTCGAGCACCTCTACGTCGGCTGCGCCCACGCCCGCGGCCGCCGCCGCGGCCGCGGCGGCCAAGGGAGCGGCCAAGGCCGTCGTGGGGACGACGACCCACTCCAGCCTGCCCTTCGGGGCCCCGGTCAACGAGAGCTACGCCCGGGCCCTGGGTGACAAGATCTTTCCCCAGTCGACGCAGCGGGTGAGGCCCTACTACTCGGGCGTGGGCGAGGACAGCATCCAGCTCGACTTCTCCTACGACGCCACCAGCTGCGGCGTCAACGTGGTCAACGCCATCACCGCCGCCGGGGGAGCCCTGCCGACGACGAGCCGCTACTACCGGGCCGCCCCGACCACCCAGTCCCAGGTGATCTCCGACACCAAAGAGGGCATCGCCCAGATGGTGCAGTTCTGGAACGACCACGCCTTCGACGTGGCCGGCTACCTGCCTCACATCAGGCCCCTGATGGGCAACGACGCCCACAACCAGTTCTTCGGACGACACCTGAACTACAAGCTGATCGACGGCGGGTCGAACCAGTGCCCGGACAAGACCAGGGCCGCGGCCATCCAGGCCGGCGACCAGGACCACGCCTTCAGCGTGTTCAACGACTTCAGCGCCGACAGCGTCAACAACACGACGGCCTACAACATGGCCGCCGACCTCAACAGCGCCATCCCCGCCAATCGCCGTCCCATGCACTTCGGCGAGCTGTGGGAGCCCGACTCGACCATGGCCAACTGGGCCCCCTTCGCGTGGACCCAGTTCGCCACCGGCTCCACCATCGTGCGCCAGCTGGCGTCCTATGTCTGCGGGAACCTGGTGGGCAAGCCCGCCAGCCGGTCGCCCAACGACGAGGCCCACGGCGGCTACTCCCACACCAAGCGCGTATTCGGCCTGGTCCACACCGACGTCCCCGACGCCGTGGGGCTGGCCAACGAGTTCAAGGGCCAGCTCGACAAGTTCGGCTGCGGCCACGGCGTCATCACCAAGGAGATCGCCTACAACGGGACCGATTTCGCCAAGGCCCAGCAGGACAACGCCAACCTGGTCCTGCAGCTCCAGCTGGCCGGGGTGACCAGCGTGATCATGCTCACCGAGCCCGTGCAGCCCCTGCTCCAGCTCAACCAGGCCAACCAGCAGAACTACCACCCGGAGTGGATCTGGTCGAGCTACGGCTACGACGACTCGAGCACCGTGCAACGGCTGTACATGAACAACGGCAACGAGAACGCGGGCAGCTTCGGGACCAGCAACCTGGGCGTCCCCGGCGGCTTCGGATTCGGCGCCGGAGACCCGTTCTACATGTACCACGCCTACCACACCAAGGACCCGGCCACGGGCTGGACGTGCGATCCCACCTCGGACAACGGCATGAGCAACGGGGGCAAGGAGGACGCCTTCTGCAAGGCGCCCACCGCGATCGTCACCTACTACTACACGATGCTGCCCATGATCGGCGGAATGTTCTTCGCCGGGCCCGACCTGACGCCGCAGCACGTGACCGCCGGACTCCAGGCCTTCCCCAGCACCCGCTACGGCGGCAACGGGCCCACCGACGACCCCCGTCCCGCGCTCGTCGGCGCGGGCCCGGGCAAGTACGGGTTCGTCGTCGACTCGGTGGAGTGGCGGTGGCGTCCGGACTACACCTCACCGCCACCGGAGAAGAAGGCCCAGTGGACCGAGTGCCCGGACTGCCAGCGCCACTACGTCAACTGGCCCAACGACCTGGCCCTGAACTGGCACCCGAACGAGCCCGCCTTCGGCGCCTGGTGCGGCGACCCCAAGACCGGCTACCCCAGGACGCTGCCCGACGACGGGAACCACTGAGCCCAGCCGGGCGGGCCGGGGCTCGAGCCGGCGGCGGGGCCAGGCCTCCGCGGCTCCGCGACCCGGGCCTCGGACTCAGCCCAACAGGGCGACCGCGGCCACGGTCACGGCCACCACGGCCAGGGCCGCGGCGTCGATGCCCGTCAGCCGTACGGGCTCGGTGGTGAACCCTTCGGCGCCGCCCCTGGCCTCGATGGCCTCGGCCATCTCCTTGGCCCGGCGCAACGACGAGGCCAGGGCGGTGACGAGCACGTCGTGGGCGTAGCGGATCCTCCCGCCCAGGCCCTGGGGCAGGGTGGGCTCGCGCATGCGCCGGGCGGCCTGCAGCACGCGGAACTCCTCCAGCAGCAGGGGGAGACAGCGCACGGAGAGCGAGATGGCCAGCACCACCTCGTCGGCGGGCAGGCGCAACCACCGCAAGGGCGTCACCAGCTTGGACATGGCCGGGGTGAGCTCGGCCATGGGCGTGGTCCAGGCGACCAGGGTGGCCATGGCCAGCACCAGCAGGGCCAGGCTGGTTATGCGCCACCACTCGAGCATCCCGCCCAGCTCGATGGAGATGCCGGCCAGGTGGATGGAGGGGGATCCGCCCGAGCCGATGGACAGCAGACAGTCGAGGCCCACCAGGAGCACGAACCACCGCGGGGGCCGGGGCAGGGCCGTGGCCGGCACGCCCGAGGTGAAGAAGGCGGTCAGGGCCAGGACCCACACCACGGCCTGGGCCGGCCAGCCCGGGCGGGCCACCAGGGCGATGTCGATGGCCACCACCGCCAGCAGCTTGGTGCCCGCCCACATCCGGTGCAGGTAGCTGTGGCCGGGGACGTAGCGCAGCAGGTGGATCTCACGGGAGGGCGCGCTCACGGCTGCGCCTCCCCCACGACCGCGCCCACGTCGTCGTCGGCCACGACCTGGCCCGCCCGCAGCACCAGGGCCCGGTCGGCCAGGCGGTAGGCGTCCTCCACGTCGTGGGTGACGACCATGATGGCCACCTCCGCCTCCCGGTTGAGGCGGGCCAGGACCGTGGTCAGGAGGCGCCGGCCGGGCAGGTCGAGGCCGGCCAGGGGCTCGTCCAGCACGAGCAGACGAGGTCGGCGCACCAGGGCCCCGGCCAGCGCCACCCGTCGCTGCTGGCCCCCGCTGAGCTCGTCGACCCGGCGGGAGCGGAAGACGGTGGGGTCGAGGCCGACCATCTCCAGGGCGTTGTCCACCGCCCCGTTGTCCAGGCGGGTGCCGAAGCGCACGTCGGCCTCCACCGTGGGGCGGAAGAGCTGGAGGCGGGCGTGCTGGAAGGTCATGGCCGTCGCCCCCGGGACGTCGCCCAACGGGCGACCGTGCAGGGTGGCCGTCCCCTCCACCGGGGCCAGCAGTCCGGCCACGACCCAGGCCAGGGTCGACTTGCCCGACCCGTTGGGCCCGAGCACCAGCAGGCGCTCGCCGGGACCGATCGTGAGGTCGACGCCCCGCAGGGCCCGCCGGGCCCACGGGGTACCGGCGGCGTAGACGTGTCCCACGTCCTCGAGCCGGATCACGGCGCGGCCCCAGCCTCGCCCCCCAGGACCACCAGGGGGGAGCCCACCGTTACGAGGCGTCCCCCGGCCAGGGCGACGACCACGTCGGCGGTGGCCGCCTCGCCCATGTGGTGGGTCACGTGCACGACCGCGGTCCCCCGGGCCGGGAGCTGGCGCAGAAGCCGGGTCAGGTCCCGCCGCCCGGTGCGGTCGAGCATGGCGGTGGACTCGTCGGAGACGAGAAGGGCAGGGCGCCGGGCCAGGGCGGCGGCGATGGCCAGGCGCTGCAGCTCCCCTCCCGACAGGGTCGAGGTCTCCCGATCGCCAAAGCCATCCAGCCCCACCAGCTCGAGCAGCTCGGCCACGTCGACGCCGGCGGCGGTGGCCATGCCCCAGACCACGTCGTCGCGGACGCGCACGCCGAGCACCTGGCTCTCGGGCCGTTGGAACACCATGGCCGTCCCTCCCGCCCGGCCCAGCGCGGCGGCGCCGGGACGCACGACGCGCCCGAACGCCACCGGCCTGCCCGCCAGCACCCGGGCCAGGGTGGACTTGCCCGATCCGTTGTCGCCCACCACCGCCACCAGCGTCCCCGGCTCGACCCGCAGGTTCACGTCCGACAGGGCGTCGGAGGCGGCGCCCGGGTAGCGCACGCGCACGCTCTCGAGAGCCACCGGCACGGGACCGGGCGTCCCCGCCGGCGACCGGTCCCTCCCGGCGTGGTCGTCCCCGTCGTGCGGGTCGGGCCGGGCGAAGGAGGCGTCCAGGCGGTTCAGCGCGGGGATGGCGACCCGGCGGGCCAGGAGCACACTGCCCACCAGCGCGAACAGCTCCGCCGCGGGGATCACCAGCCACCAGTGGGCGATCACCCAGTGCACGACGCGATCGCCCTGCTGGGCCAGCTGGTCGTAGCCGAAGCGGCGGGCCAGCTTGCGCGCCCAGCGGGTGCCGATGTCGATCTGCTTCAGGGTGAGCCGGCGCGACTCGGACAGGACGCCCAGCACGGCCACCGTTCCGACGGCCGTGGGCAGCCACGTCACCACCAGGGCCAGCGCCGCCGTCCCCAGGTCACCCCAACCCCGCCGGTAGGCGACGCCGATGGTGATGCCGGCCAGGGCGATGAGGGCCAGGTTGGCCTCCATGATCAGCCCACCCATGAGGAAGGCCACCTGGCCCGCGGCCACGGTGGCGATGACGGCGGCCCGCAGACGCCGGCGCACGACCAGGGCGGCGAAGGGCACGGTGGCGGCCACATAGAGCACGTAGCCGAACGGGAGCCACCATCCCCCCAGGGTGAGGATGAGGGCGACGTCGCCGAGCACCGCGGCTTCCGCCAGCTCCTCGGGCCGGAGCCTGCCCCGGCGTCGGTGCTCTCGCGCCATCCGTTTGGACCCTAACGTCCGCACCCCCGAGCCCGCCGTCACGCCCAGGTGGCGACGCCGCGGCCCCACCGCGGGGAACCACGCGGCCCGAGGATTGGCCTGCGCCGCAGTGGGAACAACCGTGGCACGAGAACCACTCGTAGCGCATAGGGGGGACAATGGGACGAACCATGACGTCGTCGTCAACCGTCCGGGTCGAGGTCGGCCCGCTGCCTTCGGAGGCCGCACTTCCCTGGTTGACCAGCACGCTACGGATCGTCGCCGCCATCTCCGCCCACCCCGAGCTGGTCCGATTCGAGATTCCCCGGGAGGCGACCGACACCTTCACCCACCATCTCCTGGAATGGCTCGACCTGGCCGAGAGCTCCGACGTCTTCCACTGGGTCGGCAAGGAGGACCCGGCCACGGCCCGGGCTCTGCTGACCTACTGGGTCAGGATCGACCAGCTCTCGGACGAGGAGATGGGCCGGCTGGGAGTGGCGTGGTCGTCGCCGGAGGGATATCGGTTCTTCGAAGCCCTCACATCGGCGATCATCGACGCTCTGGCCGACACCTCCGAGTTCGGCGCGCTGGCCGCCGAGCTGAGCCAGATCTGGGGCGGCGGCAGCTGAGCAACAGGAGCGGTGGTGCGTCGCCGGGTGTGCGCCCGCCCGCGCCGGGAGACGGTCAGCCGGGCCAGACCGCGACCGGGTAGGCCGCGGTGGGGACCACCACGGTGTTGGCCACCTTGTCGTGCCAGGTTTGGCGCTCCCGGTCCCAAAGCATCCACAGGTACCCGAGAAGGCACACGAAGCCCGACACGATCCTCATCAGGTAGCGGACCGCGGCTCTCCCCGGCCCGATGGGCCCACCGGCGGCGAAGTCGATGACGCGGATGTCCATGACGCGCTTGCCGACGGTCTGGCCCGAGGCGCTCCCTTCGAAGTAGGCGAAGTAGGCCAGCCCGACGAACAGCGCCAGCACGCTCCCCAGCCGCCCGCCTACGAAGCCGAGGACGAGGCCGGCGACGCCGACGATCACCGCGTCGATGAAGTAGGCCACCAGCCTGGTAAAGAAGCTGGCCCGCGGACCAGACGGGCCCGCGGACCCGTAGGGCGAACCCGAGGAGCTCCAATCGCCCGTCATCGCTCTCCTTCCGTCCTCGACGTCACAGGACCCGGAACCGGTGCAGCTCGAAGAGCCACATGAGTGTGAGCCCGAGGGGAATCAACCAGCCCGGTAGCACCAGCCGCCCCGACCTCCCGGCCAGCAGCAGGGCCAAGGCCGCGACCACCACCGCAATGGGGCCCGCGGGGTTGGCGGCGAACGCCCTGCCCAACTCGAGATGGACGGTCGCGGTCACGCTCGTGGTCATGCCGCACAGGGGGCAGGGGATGCCCGTGATGGTGCGCAGGGGGCAGGGGATCCCGAGGTGACCGGGCGCCAGGGGCAGGACGGCACCGGCCACGAGCATCAAGGCCCCCGCGGCCCGCAGGTCGGCCAGCTCGACGACGTGGGGCCGGGGTGGGGACAGAGCGAGGCCGGGCACCGCACCGACGCTACCCCTGGGGCGGGCGGCAGCCAGGGTCCGCTACCTAGCATTGGCCGGGCATGAAGGCGTGGGCGGTCAAGCGTCCGGGACCCATCGACAGCGGTCCGCTCGAGCTGGGCGAGCGGGAGGTTCCCGAGCCGGGAGCGGGCGAGGTCAGGGTCCGTGTGTCCACCTGCGGGGTGTGCCGCACCGACCTGCACCTGGCCGAGGGCGACCTGCTCCCCAAGCGTCCCGCCGTCGTCCCCGGGCACGAGGTCGTGGGCTACGTCGAGGCCATGGGCCCGGGCGCCACCCGCTTCCCGATGGGCGCCCGCGTCGGTATCGCCTGGCTGAGGCACACCTGCGGCGTCTGCCGCTACTGCCTGCGGGGGGCGGAGAACCTGTGCATCGACCCTCGGTTCACGGGCTGGGACGCCGACGGTGGGTACGCGGAGCGGGCCGTGGTGGAGGAGGCCTTCGCCTACGACATGCCCGAGGGCTTCGACGACGAGCACGCCGCTCCCCTGCTGTGCGCGGGGATCGTCGGCTATCGCGCCCTGCGGCGAGCGGAGCTGCCGCCCGGCGGGCGCCTGGGGATCTTCGGCTTCGGCGCCTCCGCGCATCTGGCCGCCCAGGTGGCTCTGGCCCAGGGCGCCACCGTCCACGTCC
>Ga0209577_10000152_pt1 | contig 66560 bp, 48 predicted proteins | sample GraSoiAngelo_109_FD_185874 | JGI IMG/M metagenome (GOLD analysis project Ga0209577, IMG submission 185874) | Grasslands soil microbial communities from the Angelo Coastal Reserve, California, USA - 14_0903_12_20cm (SPAdes) (version 2) | ecosystem: Environmental > Terrestrial > Soil > Grasslands... | reverse complement strand
CGAAGCTCGCCGCAAGACCATTTCCATTCTGGCTTCCGGTTCCGCGCTCAAGGCCCCCTCTGGAAGAACAATACGCAGGAAAACGCAATTCGAATGCAAGCATTTATAAGTGCACACGCTTTAGCCTGTGAGGTATTTCTGAGGCCGCGACGCCTTTTGGACAAGCGAGACTATGCGGCCCGTTGGAGGAATGTGCCGCGCCTACGTCGCTCCCATGTTTCGTATTTACGTTCCCAGTCCTGACGGGCTGGGCTAACGTGTGTCGCGCCTGTGGCGCTTCTAGATTGCATCCAGGTGCGGACTTGGCAGTTAGCTTTAGGCGAACTTCCGCTGTTTAACGTGTATGTAAATCTGCTGAACGGCTGACAAGCTCATGGGGGCTCGTAATAGTCCTCCGCCCATGCCTTATATTCAGGTTGACCCGCGAGCTTTTACTTCTCCGCGAACGGCGTTCATCAGGCACTACCAAATGCAAGGGAGGCTTGGCGGCAACTAATGGAAGACCTATCATGAAGGCCAAATGGGATTCGCCTTTTCTGTCGGTCACGGAACCGCTGGAGGGTCGCGCTTACGCAAGACTTTGCTCAGGCATTTCGGCGTGTCTCCCGGCGAAATCGCAACGGCAGGGCGCCAGTTTCCGATAACCGCCAGGGTCGATGTCCAATCGGCGCTTGAGGACCTATTCAAACCCCGCACCGGCACAAAGCTTCTCGGAATCCTCTCGCCAAATCAGCATGAGGTACCGGCCCTTGCGAACACACTGGGGGGAGCATATTTCCCGATTGATGCCGGTCCACTTCAACACGACGAGATAGACGTGGGCGAACCGATTCCAGTTCGCTGTCTGAAGAACGGTTTATGGCTGTCGCGCGATAAGGATTTGCCGTTCGCGATCCTGATGGCACCAGGCGGTCGCTTCGGGCTCCGCACCGGCGTGCAGGTTGAAATTGCCGTCCCGGCGGGAGAGCGCGGGGCGCAGTTTTCACAGGAGTTTTTCCGCGAACTCGAACTTCTGGTCGGCCAGGGCCGAACCTATCGAGGGCGAATCATCTCTCTGGAAGGCCACATCGATCCATTGGGTGGCGGCAGCACGGTCAAAGTGCACCGTTTGGCCAAAATCAACCGCGACAGTGTGATCCTGCCCGAGAAAACTCTTGCGGTGCTCGACCACAATGTAGCCGCATTCATGATGGCGCGAGAGCAGCTAAAGACGCTGCAGTTTCAGGCGCGGAAGGGGATTTTGTTCTACGGACCGCCGGGCACCGGCAAGACCTATACGATTCATTATTTGGCTTCGCAATTGAAAAACCATACGACCTTACTCGTGACGGCAGAGCAAGTCGGGCTGCTCGGGGAGTATTTCCGGCTGGCGCGTTGGCGAAGCGCTTGAGCCTTTGCAAGAAGGAACCGGCGTAATCCAGGTCCTTGTAACACTTCAATAGACGGGATTCGGTGAGATTTTGGGCGGTTGCAGCGAACAGGGGAACGCCAATAGCCGCAGCCGCCAAGTTGTCCCAAATTCCGTGGTGAAGGAGTTCTCGTTGAAACCTATCGACGCAAGTCATCGCTTGGAAGTACAAGCCTTCCTAATTCTGGAGAGAGTGGTTGGCTCGAAGGAGTTCCTCGTATCGGTTCTTCTCCAAGTGCATGGGCAATACATCGGGAAAACCTCTCTGGGAACTGTCGCTGAGGGTCAGGAAATCTTGCTCTCCTTGCGTTGGGACAAGCCGCGGCAACGTTTCGTCGCCAGTTCTCAAGGAGCCGGAAGCGTGCCAGTACTGTCGTTCATCCCATTTGCACTGCCTGGCGACGCCCGCGACGCTGTTCCTCCGGAGTTCTCGATGACGAAGAGCTTCGTGCTGAACTCGGACGTGAGCAATAGCAGGGAAGCACATGAAAAAAGGAGCGAGGTTTGAATATGCGCAATGCTGCGTTGGTGTGTTTTCTGATTCTGATTCCGTGGTCGTTACGTGCCCAGGACAAAAAGGGCGATTGGAAGGCGCTCTACGGTCTTCGCTCTGGTGAGAAGATTGAGCTGATTGAGACTGGCATGAAGAAGCACGTCGGTACTTTCTCAACGATCACCGAGGAAGCGATTCAGTTGCGCAAAGGATCAAACGAAATCGGCATTCGCAAAGAAAGCGTCGCGCGCGGGACATTGCTCGAGAAGAGCCATCGGCTCCGCAACGCTCTTATCCTTGGCGTCGTCGGCGCGGGCGCGGGCGCGGGAATCGGCGCAGCGGCATCGAGATGCTCCAATTCGAATACTTCGTTCAGTTCATGTGGCATAGGACTGGCGCCGAGGTCGCCATCGGCGCGGTGGTGGGGTTGGCGGGAGGCGCCGGTATCGGCGCTGCGATACCCAGTCATCCCACAATTTATCGAGCAGAGCCAGCAAAATCAAATACGACCCACTGACGCGGTGTCCTCTCGCCCGAGTGGTGCGAAAGGCCACGTCACCCGTCCTGATCGGGAGGGAGGAAGAGTTTCAGGAAGGAACCAAGATCCCTGGGCGAGTCGGGCCGGGGAGAAATCCCGGCCCTTTTCGTGGTTTTCGAAACACGGACAAAACACGGACAATTCGCTTCCTGCAAGAAAAAGGGCTTCCGGTGGAGATCCGGAAGCCCTTGCTGCTTGATACTTTAATTGGTTGCGGGGGTCAGATTTGAACTGACGACCTTCGGGTTATGAGCCCGACGAGCTACCAGGCTGCTCCACCCCGCAGAAGGATCATAACACACAAGTTAGATTTTTCTGAAATGCCCGTTTGCAGGGCTGTCGTTATAGTTGCCCGACGAGCTACTAGGCTGCGCCAAGCCGCGCGCTGATATTACGCGACTTGGCGCTCTTCTTCGCTTTTTCAGGTGCCCGTTTAGTGCCCAAAATTCTGGCACGCCTGCGTTCGAACGTTTCATGCGCTATGTGGACCTAATACGGTCTAAGGCGAAGGCGGAACTCCCGACCTCCTCGTTAAGAACGAGGAAAAATCTAAGCTAAGGTGTGGCGCTATAATCACTTAGATTTTTCGAGGGGCTCTAAATTGGCCAACTGGCCAACCGACAATGCCAAGCACGGTAGCCTGGCTTGTGTCGGACCAATCGAGTCACGGCAGTTGTTACGATGGCATGCAGTCGATCCGCGTCTGCTGGTCCTAGCGTTCAGATTCGAGCTGATTCGAGCGGTTTTGACGAGAGAGGAGCGGTGCACGATTTCAACGTCGTCTCAGAAAAAGTATAGTAGGCCCTGCAATCTATGAACCGACTTCCAGCTCCATTTCTTTTCTTGGTGTTGATGGTCATCTCATGTCAAGGCCTGCTTGCCGCAGACTTGGATGCTCTTCCTGAATTCCTCCGGTCTGATCCTTTTGGAGCCATCGTCGCGCCGGACCGAGGCGCCGCTAATCTCTCTTCCAGCCTTTACGGAACTCAGCACCGAATTATGCTCACCGGCTGTCGGGGTGGATACGTTTCCTTCCAACTAGTCGTGAAGCTGCCCTCGCCTAGCGACTACACAGTGGACGTGGCGATTCCCGATCGTACAAACAAAGTTCAAATCGATTTGTTTCGAGAATGGTTTCACTTTACGGATTCGGACCGGCGCTACTATCCGGACGCACTGATCCCCGTGCACGGAACTTACAGTTCACACCTCCCTGAACCGGACAATAGAATCCGGCAACAAACTGCCCAGGCATTCTGGGTTGACGTCTATATTGCTCCCGACACTCGCCCTGGGATCCTATCAGGCAGGGCCCAACTCAAAGCTGGCGCGAAGATCACGATCCTCCCGATCCAACTTACCGTCCTCGCTTCTATCATTCCCGGAGAAGACGTTGTCACGATCGATCACAACTCCTACGGAAGTTCCTGGCTTGCACAGCAATTCGCAACTTCCTACCAGCACAATCCCGATCACTGGTTCGAGAGCGAGCAGTTCTTCAGATTGATCCACGCTTACCATCGCCTGTTCTACGAGCACCGGGGAATTTTCCATCAACTTGGCTATGGACACTCCGGGAAAGTCGCTCCTGAATTTGCGCCCCTGCTCGAAGGCTCAGGGCGGGCGAAGCACATCACGAGCTGGAGCTTGTACGATCGCCACTACGGCCCTTTGTTTGATGGGATGGCGTTTTCAGCTAGTCGTCGCGGCTCGCGCCCGATTCCGTTCGTTTATCTACCCATCAATCCCGAATGGCCGGCGTCCTACGAGTTTTGGGGAGAAGCTGGCTACGAAGCGGAGTTCGTGAATGTGGTCTCGCAAATAGAACGACACTTTCGCGAGAAAGGGTGGACCCACACGAACTTCGAAGTCTTTTTCAATCACAAGAAACGCTACAAAGGTTTCCCCTGGGATGGCGACGAGGTGCGATTTCCCGAGGACCTGAAATACTTCCTTGAGTATGGCCGGCTGTTGAAGAAGGCCTTGCCAGCCGACACTCCCGTACGCTTCGTTTTCCGGGCTGACGTCAGTTGGGATATGGAGCAGCAGTTCAAGATGCTCGAAGGAGTTGTGCAGTTGTGGTGCGCTAGTGGAGGCATCTTGAGTTTTTACAAGGACGCACCAAAGATGCTGCGCAAACGAGGTGACGTGATCTGGTACTACGGTGGTCCTCCGAGGGTGACGGATAGTTCCGCGGCAATCACGGAACTTCCGCTGCGGGCCTGGCTGTGGGGAGTGAACGGCTTTGTGCACTGGCTGACAGTCAGCCCCGGCGAGGACCCCTGGTTCCATTTCAATGGGGGCCAGACCGCGCTGGTGTACTCAGGCGAGCGTTTTGGGCTTAACGAACCAATCCCCAGTATCCGGCTTAAGATCCAACGCGACTGTTTGCAAGATCTCGTCCTGCTCGACAGTTTCAAAGGTGACAAGTCCCTCGACTCTTTAAGGGCTGGAGCAGCGCGAAAATATAACGATTCTACTCCCGACGATTGGTGGAATCCTCGGCCCGCGCTGGCCGACCTTCCCTCTGACCGGTGGCTCGGGAGCGCCATTGACGATGCAACCAAACACACGCGGCAGGCACTGCGAGACCCGGGTGCATCCGGCTGGTACAACGTCCACCAATACGCGCTCAGCCTTCAAGCGGAGGCAAAATGAAAATTCTCCCTCTGATTGCGAGTCTCACGTTTGCGATCTTGGCCACCGCGAATCTCAGCCTTAAAGAGGAGGGGCCGGCGGAAATGCAACTGGAATTGGACTCCCTGGCGCGTGTTGGAAGCGTGATGGTGGATGGTGACGTGTGCCAGAAAATTGTCACAGAGCGAGCGAAGCAGTTCCTCTTCGCCAGTGACCCTCGCGATGAATTCCTCGCGGGCGACAATTACGACGTTGATGACGCCGCATTCAACTCGGTCAAGAAAACACTGATTCGCCTTTCGCACCTTGCTCCGTTCCCAGCCGACGTTAATCTGTGGATGCCCATCGAGGGGCATCGCGGTAAAATCCACTTGGTCATTCGCAACAAAAACGAAATGAGCCAATTCTGGAATTGGGGCGAGCTTTACGGAGACATGGCTCCACAAATGGAGTCTGTGTTGAAGACGGGACAACGGATTACGGTTACAAGCAAGCCCGGTTGGATATCCGTTCTTGCTCCCGTCTACAACAGTCTGGGCGATGTTGTCGGTCTGATCGAAGCTGTGAGCCGAGTGAACGTCGATGCGCACGAAAATGTGAAGTAGGATTCATGCCGAAAGCACTAAGACGCAGAGAGAACTGTCACCGGGTTTTCGCCCTCTCTGATTAACCTACATGAAGTAGCATTCCGCTACAGAGTGTATGCAGCAAGACCTCGGAGGACACGTGGACCACGGTCGCTTTACCTCACGACGATCGTTTCTGCGAGCAGCGTTGGCCGCGCCTATCGCGCGCATGATGGGGAATTATTCGCCGCCCGCCGGTCAAGACCACTCCGTTGAGACAGGCTCCGTTGTCGCGCGCGTGACCCTCGACCAAGAACTCTACAACTGGGACGTCGTCTTGAATGGACACGTGTCCTTCCGTCTTCCCTCTGCTGGGCAGGTGGTCGTACGTTGGCTGGACAGCTTCGGCCGGATCGTCGACGAATGTCATGTGCCGAGCTTTGGATCGAAAGTGGCCCCGCAGCGCTTCTCATTTAAGTTAGACCGTGGCTTCACTTACCGGAACTGGATTCGTATCTGGGTTAACGGCGTTGAGCAAGATGAGGGAGGGAAATTTCTGCTTTCGCGGCCTCCCGAACCCTGGGACGACTTTCACGTCATTAGCTGGGCAAACTATCCGGACGGATTTTACGACCTGCTCCGTCAAGCCGGGGTAGACGCGACCATCGCCTATCGAGAGGGTGGCGAACCCGCAATCGATAACAACTTTAATTTTTATGTCGAGCAGATGGCCTGGGAAGTGTTTGCGATCTACCACAAGGACCAGCCCCTTTGGCGCGGGTTGCTGAATCAGATCGAGCTCGATCGCAACAACATGGATCTTTGGATCCGGCGGCCCTGTGTGAATGATCCGAAGACTGATGACTACGTGAGAGAACATCTGACGCGATTTGTCCGCTTGCATCGCGACTTCCGGCCGCTCTTCTACAACATTGCCGACGAGCTCGGGCAAGGCGACCAGATTCGGCCTAATGACTTCTGCCATTCGACGCACTGCACGAGCAAGTTCGCCGAGTATCTCCGGAAAATGTACGGCACTCCGGCAAACGTTGGGAGAGAGTGGTTTGTAACGGAAGAAACGCGCTGGGACGACGAGAGCCTCAAGAACGGGTCCCATTGGGCAACAAGCAATCTGATGGTGAATCGCACGACAACCGACCAGGCGTTCGACACCGTTGCGGTGGCCGCATTTGAGGCGAAATGCGGAGGCATCGCGGGCCTGAACAAAGCCTGGGGCACGAACTTTCCTGCGCCCCATTCCGGGGCGGGCGGCCGTGAACAATGGGAGCCACTGCGCGCATTGCTGAGCGAGACGCGATCCCTCCCGGAACTCACCGAAAAGACCCTGAGCGAGCGCTTGGGCCCGATCGAGAAAGCCAACGCGCGCTGGGGGACTCACACGACCTGGGCGGCTGAGCAGCGCCCCACCGAGTTCAAGTCCTGGTCCGAAGTGGTTGCTTTTCTGAATCGGTTCTATCACGAGTTGTCGCAGGTTCGGTCAACGGAAGGGTGGAACGTTTCGCCGTGGTGTGACTTTCGCAATTTTATGGACGAGACCTTTGCTGACGCGATTGGGCGCGCCCGGGCCGTCTGCAAGGCTGAAGATCCGCATGCCCGGTGCGCTACGGAGGGCGGCCAGGCTCCTTTTGCGTTCGGTTGGTACAACTATGAAAACGTCGTCAAACATGTCGATGTCATTGAGCCCTACAACATCGGCAACAACGTCGAAGTGATCCGCTCGCTCAATCCTGACGTCATCATGATTTCTACGCACGGCTTCCAGCACAAGCCCGGCGCGCCGCTGACGGAAGAAGATCGCCTTTATCAAAAACGCGCGCCGCAGCCTATCTGGTGGGGGTTATTCCACGGCCATCGCGGCTCCATCATCTGGGACGACAACTTGCCGGAGTATCGGTTTGTTGACGAGGAGACTCGCCAGCTCACTCCCGCGGCCTCAACCTTCGCTGATACCTTTCTTGAACTCCATAAAGGCATAGCCAAGCTCATTATTAACAGCCGGCGACTCCACGATGGAATCGCCATCCATTATTCCCAGCCCTCGATGCAGGTCCACTGGCTGCTGGACAACCTCCAACACGCGCGGGAATGGATGTTGCACAGCGGCGGGGATCGGGGCAGCCATTTCACGGGCGTTCGCAACGGCTGGACCAAGCTGATTGAAGATCTCGGCTTGCAGTATGAGTTTGTCGGTGCCCGTCAGATCGAGCAAGGCAAACTCACCCGGAACGAATTTCGCGCGCTCATCCTGCCGCAATCGCTGGCCGTGAGCTCCCGCGAAGTCGAGCAAATCCGGCAATTTGTTCACACCGGGGGGATTCTGATCGCGGACTACCGCGCTGCAACCATGAATGAGCACGGACGCGATCTCGGGCGCGGCCAACTCGACGACCTATTCGGCATCACACATAGCAAAGGCCAACCCAGCGGATCTGGGGTCAGCGGCATGGAGAACTACTTGTCTCTGCACCTGCAGGGAAGAAAGCTCGACCTCATGATCGGAGATGAAGGCCTGCGCGCTACGACCGGAAAGGCGCTCGCGCAGAGCGGCCAGATTCCGCTCATCGTCGTCAATGATTTTGGACAGGGGAAAGCTGTTTTTTTGAATGTGGAGCTGGCCAGTTATCCTTATCAGCGGCTGACGCGAAACTCACCGACGAGCCTGCCGGAAATTATGGAGCAGGTTTTCGGACTCGCGGGAATTCAACCGCAGGCTCGTGTGCTGGACGAGGCTGGCAAACGCCTCGCTGGCGCGGAGGCGGTCCGGTTTGCCAACGGCGCGTATGAACATGTCGCGATTTTTTGCAACCCCCAGTTCGATGACGGTGGCTGGGGGGATTTACCGACTCAAGCGGAGCGCGGATGGGCTGGACCGATCGACAATTCGCGACTCGAAAAACAGGCTCAAATCACGGTTGCGTGGCCTGCTGGGATGGCGACCTACGACATCCGCGGCAGACGCGATCTCGGCATCATTGACAAAATCCAAATGACTCTCGACCCCTGGAGTCCCGTGGTCCTGACCCGCGCTCCCAAGCCCATTCCGGTGCTCCGCGTCGAAGCTCCCATTGAGGCTCAACCGGGCAACCCGTTGCTTGTAACCCTCAGGAACGAGTCGCCTTTGCCGGAAGGAGCTTTTCGGATCGTCCGACTGGAATTCGTGAAGCCTGATAGCAAACCCTATGAGCTTTATGCGCGAAACGTGCGGGTCGAATCCACGCCTCATCTGGAGCGCCTCCACCTTGCTTACAATGATCCTCAAGGGCGCTGGCAAATCAATGCTCACGACCTCATCACTGGCCGAGTTGCGCGAACGGAGTTTACGCTCCGTTAGCTGAATCACGCTAGTTTCCGCCAGCTTAATCCACACAAGCTTTTTCTGTTTATTCAGCCGCTCATATCACGCCCAACTCAGTCGGAGGTTTCGCCCGCTTCGATCAAATAGATCGAAACAGATCGCTTGACAGGCCTTTCCCATGGTGATATCGAGCTTCAATGCTTGATGTGTGTTCTAGGGGTTCCTCTCGTCCTTGGAGGAAAAAATGAAATGTGCTCAGGTTAGCCTACGCGGGATTTGTGATGTGGTGTGCTTTGGCTTGATCGCTTTGATCGGCCTCGGACTGACGGTTTTGCCGGCAGTTGCGCAAACGGGCTCCGGAACCGTGTCAGGAGCAGTGCGCGATAGTGCGGGCGCCTACGTGTCGGGAGCGAAGGTCACAATCACGAACACCGAGACGGGGATTTCAAGGCAGACTGTGAGCTCCCAGGACGGCTTGTATTCCTTCCCCGCCTTGCCGATTGGCGCATACCGGCTGACCGTGGAGAAAGAAGGATTTGAGACCTGGGGCGGGCCATTGAGACTCGACGTGGGTCAGAGCGTGACGGTCAACGCGACGTTGCGGATTGGAAGTGTGAAAACGGTGGTCGAGGTTAAGGACATTACGGCACCGATTGAGACCACAAGCGGCGTGATCGGGGATGTGAGAGAGTCCAGCCAAATCCGCGACCTTCCTCTGAGCGGCCGCGATGTCGGCTTGCTTTTTGGTCTGACCGCGGGCGTAGAGAGTGGCGCGGGCGGCGCCCGTGTCAATGGGATGAAAGTCGGATCCTTGGATATCAATCTGGACGGTGTTACACAGGTGGACCGTTTCGGCGGAGGAATCGTCCGCGTACGGCCGGGAATTGAGACTGTCCAGGAGTTTCGAATTGAAACTGTAGGATCTGACGCGAGCTTCGCGCAGCCGGCAACCGTTATCATGGCTACGCGCAGCGGCACAAATCAACTGCACGGCGCGGTCTACGAATACAACCGAGATAATACCGTGGTCGCTCCGACGCGCTTGCGCTCTGACCCTGTGAATGTTCAAGTGCCGCACCTCATTCGCAACGAATTCGGAGGGTACGTCGGCGGTCCGGTTGTGATCCCGCATCTGTACCGCGGGCGCGACAAGACGTTCTGGTTATTCGATTATGAAGGCTTACGGGACCACGAGCGCAGTGATCCTCTCTTCCCCTTTGTACCGACCGCAGCCATGTGGAATGGTGATTTAAGCAACGCCATTGACCCTGGCGTCCCATGCAACCCGGCGGGACCCAATTGCACGCCGTCTGGATACGCGCCTATCATCATTTACGATCCGAAGACGACTGACCCTAACACCTTCCAACGGCAACCGTTCCCTAACAATCAGATCCCGGGGCCATTGAACCAGACTGCAGGCGCGCTGAAGTCGTTAACCGCTCTTCCCACCAACAACAATAACCCGTTTAACTTCAACACTCCGAATTTTACTTCTACGTACCCCGACATTACTCGCACCAACACGTACTCCGTCAAGGTAGATCAGAACTTCAACGACAGGAACCGGCTTTTAGTGCGCTACACAAAAAGCTGGTTGAATTCCGCCCTTGAGGGCGGATATTACGCCAATCCCATTGACACTTCTTCCGGCATGGGAACTAGCGCCAAGGACTACTACATCCACAACGTCGCGGTGAACTACACGCGGACTATCTCCACAACTTGGCTCAATGAATTGCTGGTCGGCGTGAGCCGCTCTGCCGTTCACTATGGGACTAGCGCGGACTCTACCGACTGGCCTTCCAAACTGGGGCTGCCCAACCCCTTCAACGCAACGGGGTGGCCTACGATGTACACGTGTGAAGTCTCAAGCAGCACATGCAACCCCTTCTTCGGCTGGGACTCGGACAATGCGCACAATCAGAATCTCACCAGCGAGACGATAGACGATAACGTGACCTGGAACCGTGGCAAACATACGATCCAGTTTGGATTCAAGGGACGGCGGGAGCAGAACAATGTGCGCGAGAATCAGCAAGCCCAAGGTAGCCACGAATGGGACCCGGCGTATACCACCAATTGGTCGAATGCTTCCTTCGGGCCAATGCCGGACACAGGCAGTGGATTTGCCGAGCTTCTGCTGGGCCTGCCGGACTACCTGTCTAACCAGTACAACCGTGGATACTTCTACTTCCGTCAGACCCAAGTGGCACTCTATGTCAACGACCGGCTCAGGCTTACGCCGAAGCTGACGCTCAATCTGGGGTTGCGCTGGGACTATTGGACACCCTATACCGAGGCTAGACATCGACTTGTGGTTCCTTATAACCCCGAAAGCACGTTCGAGGTGATTTCGCCTGGCAATGTGAGCGTGGACCAGATTCCGGGTATTCCACCCGCAGTGCTAACCTCTTGGGCGAATTTGGGGTTGACTTGGGCGACGGCGAACTCCGTTGGATACCCTTCCAACCTCTTTCGGTCTATTCCTCATGACTTTGGCCCTCGCCTGGGCGTTGCCTATCAGATAAATCGCAACACAGTGGTTCGCGGATCGTATGGAGTGTATTACGTAGGGATGCCCCTGTCTCTGATCCTGCAATCCACCCGGAACAATCCGCCGCTGAACCTCCGCTTCTCAAACAATCCTTTCAATAATCCTAGTGTTCCCGGCGGTACGACAGGCCCCTATTATGGCAACTATCCTTATATTGTGTCGCCCGCATCCGCGGACTACCTCCCAACGGCCACGGTGGATATCAATACGCCCCAGGGCCTCAACCCTTTCGGCAACGCCGCGACGTATTGGGACCCTCGCGCCTGGAACGACGAGCATCAGCAGACTTGGAATGTAACCGTCGAGCACGAGCTGCCCGCGCAAATAGGATTGCGGCTCAGCTATATTGGAACGTACGGTGGAAATCTCGAGCAGCAGTTCTCCATCAATCCTCGAGAGCCGAAATATAACTATGCGAAGCGCACCGGCCTCAAGCCGTCGGGCCAAGCCGATCTTTTGCGCGCAGTGCCTCAGTGGGGATTGTTTGGTCTGAACCACACGGGATATTCCCACGACCATTCAGCGCAGGTGGAGTTGCGCCGCAAGTTTTCCAATGGGATGAGCTTCCAGTGGTTTTACACCTATGTTCGAGCGCTCACCACAACGGACCCTGGTGGCTTCAGCGATGGGAACACCACGGTCAATGGCGGCGGTGGAAACGGACGGTTAGGTGGAAGTGGCGGGGCGACGGTGCCCGAGAATATCGAACTGCTCGATGAACCAAACCTCAGCTATGACCAGCGGCTGCGGCTCGTCTATTTCAACAACACCACCATCCCTCCGCACCGGATGACTTTCAACGGCATCTACGATCTTCCCTTCGGACGAGGCAAACGCTTTGGCAGGAACGTTTCCAGCCCGCTCGATCTTGTAATCGGCAGGTGGCAACTGGCCGCTATTGGTACGTGGAACAGCGGCCTCTGGATGGGTGTGAATCCCAGTTACGTCCAGACAGGGGGTATCCGCATCTCTGCCGATAGGCGGGCCACGCTAAATCTCGCCGGAGGCACTGAACTATACCGTCAGTGGTTCGCCGGCAATTTCAACCCCGCGACTGTCACCACGGTCAGCGGCACTCTCGTTGCCCCTGCCGTTCGGCCGGCCGGCCCGGACTGCAATGGAGACTTTGTCGGCAACCTTGCTGTGATGCTCAGCGATGCATCATGCTACAATGCCCCGTTCAGTGGGTTCTACAACCCCAACCCTCGCGTGAATTTCATCGGCCCGGGCGCCTGGAATGACGACCTGTCGATCTACAAGCACTTCAAGGTCAAGGAGCGGTTTGACGTCAGGTTTGCGGCCGACTTCTTCAATGCCTTCAACCATCCGAACGACATACCGCCTGACACAGTCAGTGGCTTCCAAAACTTGGGACGCCAGTTGACGTCGGGCGGCTACGGCCCGAGGGTGATACAGTTCTCTCTTCGCGCGGAATTCTAGCGTGGACTTTTTTGCTTGACGAAACGTTGTCCTTCCCATCCGCACGGGGCTAATATCTGGCAACGGCCGGAGTAGGAAGAAGCAGTCCACCTGGCTCCAGGGCGTGCTGACTTGCGCGAGCGTCTTCTTCAGGTCGACGGAAAGCCTCCGTCGCAGTGATGGGTCAGAAAATGCTCGCGGTGCGCATGGCGACCGTTGCAGTGCTGGTCTCGGCTGCCCCCCTCAATGCTCGCTCCAGTCAACTTCCGGCCCAATATTTCCGCCTGTTGGAAGCAGGAATCGTGCGGGTTGGCGAGCGAATGGATGCCGAGCCCGGGGCCAGTCTGAAAACGTTGGCGGCACGTCCCGGATGGAACCACTTTCCCCAATCTATCTTGGCGGCGGCCGTTTTATATGCGAAGCAGCATCCAGCGAACGCCCACTATCGTGATCCGAAGATGCTGGCCCTGGCAATTCGCATCGGTGACCTGCTGGCGTCCGAATGCGAAAAACGTCGCTCGGAGACCTGCTTTGAAGACGAGTGGGACCCGTACATGTGGCTGGAAGCCTATCGCCTCCTGGTCGCTGATCTCGGGGACGAGCGTCGCGCGAAGTGGAAGCGATACATTGAACACGACACTGCGCCGCTTGCCTCCGATGCACGCAAGCGCCAGGAATTTCCCTGGTACAACACACCGTATATTGGGACCTCGCCGAACCACTTTGCGTCCTGGGCTGCTCTTATCTTTCTTTCTGGGCGAGTGTTCGGGAACAAAGAATGGGAAGATCTTGGCCGGCGGATTTTGCATCGTTTTGCTGCCGAGGAGCAAACACCTGACGGATATTGGGGTGAACACAGCCGGAGCGGTCCAACCACCGGGTATGATCATATAACCTTCACACAGGTAGCGGTCTATTGGGAGTACAGCCGGGACCCTGTGGCTCTTCAAGCGTTGCGGCGCGGGACAGATTTCCACATACACTTTACCTATCCCGACGGCACTCCGGTCGAAACCATCAATGATCGCAACCGCTATTGGAAGGTGAACTCCTGGGGTCATTTCGGTTTTTCTAATTTCGCTGACGGCCGGCGCTACGCAGAATTCCTGACCGATTTTTTTCGTGCAGACAATTTGAGAATGGACGATCTAGGACGGCTGGCCCAGGACGCGCTCTACTATCACGAAGGACCCACCGAGCCCATGCCCCAGGAGCAGCCGCGCTATTCGTATCAGATGAGTGTTCCGGCAGGAATCCGCAAGGCAGGGCCCTGGGTGGTCTGCTTGTCCGGCCTAATCAGCACCCCAGCAGTCAACAGTCAGTTCTATCTAGATCGCCAGGGGCATCTCTCTGTTTTTCATAACAGGCTTGGGCTCGTTATCACCGGTGCAGGTTCCAAACGCCAGCCCGAACTGGCAACATTCTTCGAGAAAATGCAGGGACAGACCTTTCACGTGCCGATTAGCAGCCGTCTTCAGATGAATGACAATAACGGTGATCGACTTTCACTCGCCTACAATACGTTCTTCACAGATCTCAACGTTCCCCCTCCTTCCGAACAGCAGCTGCAGTTGCGCTTCGTCATGACTGCAAGAGGACAACCGCCTTCGGAAGCACAACTGAATCTGCAGCTCTGCTTGAAGGCAGGAGAAACGCTGGAAACTGGCGCTGGCCTAAAGATTGTGCTAGGAACCGAACGGGTCGAACTGGGACCAGCTGAGGTGGGCGGCTGGATCCGCCATCATGGCTGGAAGTTGCAGACAGACTCTACCGCAAGGTTGACTTGGCCCGTTTATCCTCATGATCCATACAAGGATGCTCCAGAGACCAAGCTTGAGCACGCGGTAGGTGTTGTTTCGGTGCCGCTTCAGCTGGGCGAAAAGGACGCCCCGTACATCCGCCCAAATGCGCAGGAGATTTCTTTCACATTAATGGTCGACTAGGTTTTCTAATAAGGACTCCGCGAAGGGGGCTCTTATTCCGACAAAAACTCCACGTACCCGTGCTTTCGTAGGAAGCGGAAATACCCAACGAAATCGAAATCGGTTGGGCCGAGTTCCATGCGCGTCAATTGGATAACTTCGCTGAGGCTTCGATGCCCGTCGCACCAGTAGAGAGCCGTTGTGGGAATACTCTCCCATGCCCCTGAAGGATACCCCTCGCGCTGGTCGGTTGGCATGTCGTCCAGCGGCAACGTGCCGAAGCGTTTTCGCCTGACAACAATTCTGGACGCCTGCTTCTCCAGAACATCAGTTACCGCAATTGGTTTCACAGGCGCATGGAGACCAAGCTCCCGGCCACGACGATCAATGGCACGACGGACTCTGCCAGTTTGCTCTTCCCCAAAGCGGCGCAGGCTCTCTATCATCGGAGCGAGACTCTCTGCTACCTCCTTCTGCTTCGATTCCGAGACCAGGCGAAGAACCGAGAGAACGGTTTGCGTTTCCCGGCCAACGGAATAAGTCATGTGATCGGCTGCATCCTGGAGCAGCCGTCCCAGATCTTGAGCGTCACCTGCGGCCGCAACACGTTCCAGGAGCGGCGCAGCGGACTTCAAAATCTGCTCGTAGCCTCGTGTTTGGCTCAGCTCGGCGAGCCAAATAGCTTCAGGCTCACTCGCATTGGCCAGATAATACAGGTAGGCCGCATTTACGGTGGCGACGTCACGCAGCGAGCGAGGGTCCGCACGGTCAGGAGTGTCCTCGCTGTTATGGTGAGTCTCCACTCCGCTGCCGCTGTAAGCCCACACCGTCGGAATGTTGATCATGGGATCGCTTAAGTAAGTATCGGTGCCGCTCATAGCCGCGTGCTCATGCCAGGGCCGATGCACTTGGGGAAAATACTCTTGTGCGATTCGCAAGATGAACGCATCCGTGTAGGATTTTGCCATATGCGGGTTCATGTAAAATGTGTACTCGGTCCCCGCCAGGTCGTAGGAGGCGGCAGGCGTATCCATGCAGAGCGCAGCAACCGTGCGTCGAATGCGGTCAGGATGCGTCTCAACGTAATGCATCGATCCGTAGAGCTCGCCCATGGTTAACAGACGGATGGTCCTCTTTGGTCGCGGTAGCTTGCCAGAAACAATCAGGCGGTTAAGAGTCGCGAACGATTCCAACATCGCGGCGACGCCGGTGGCATTGTCTTGCGCCCCCTGCTCGAAGGAATGCCCTAAAGTCAGCACTTCTTCGGGCCCAGTCCCTCGAATCACCCCTGTTATGTAAGGATAGCGGCCGGAGTAATAACGGCTATCGACCGTAGCCTTTACCCGGACAACGCCTCGCTGTGCCAAGAGCCTGCGTACCAGCCCCGCCTGCCGCGGACTGATCGAAAATGACAGGAGCGGCGTGCTGCCTTTCGTGAAAGCCCATCCTTGATCGCCCCACGCATTGATCCATTGACGGCCATCTTCAAGGCTCAGATTCTCGGTAAAGGTATTGACGGCTCCGAGTGCTCCAGCTTTTGCCAGTGCCCACTTAAACCCAGCGGGGTTTTGATTCATGAGCACCAGCTTGTCCTTGAGATGCATCTCGGCAAGCCTCGGTAGATCCGCATCGGCAACGTCCACTATCTCCGCCGTAACTCCTTGAGGAGGCGTTGCCCCACTCCACATTCCAAGCGACGAGGGGATCTTCTGATAGTCTGCCAGCGTCGCGATGTCGCTAGGCACCTGCGGATATAGAATCTCCAAACGCGCAGACTTCACGTCCCACGCCAGCGGCATCGTCCAGAAACCGGACTGGGTTGAACCGTCCGCTGTTGCTGCCAGCAATTCGACATCTTGCAGACCGATCCTTTCCATGGATCGTTTAACGTATTCCGCGGTTTCTTGAAATTTTGGAAATGTGAACCAGCGGTCCGTCGAATACACATGGCGCATGAAGTCCATTGCCTGTTCGGGTTGCATCTCGGAGCGAATCGCCTGAATCAGTGAGCTGAGAGTCGTCGGCGCTGGAGTAACCTCCGGTGTCACCACAACCAGGAGGGAAAAAACAACGCATGCAGTCAACGCGTGTCCCCTAGGAGTTTTCATCGGTCTGATCATCTCCCCCTCTTCATAAGCACTCGCGCAGATTCAAGTCACCACTGCAAATACAAATCTCACAACGCCTATGTCAAGTCCGAGCCGCCATCAAGTCTGCTGCCGGATATGCTTTGGAAACGGGCTGGCACCTGGCGTGATAGGATACGGACCTGGTCATCGCACAAATGCGACTGGAGTCCACGTCAGTGGTCAGAAAGAAATCCCTTTGCCGCGGTTTTGTCCTTCTCGCATCTCCGTTGCTGTTCACCGGGACGCCAGTTCTCAGTCAGAACTTATCTCCACTCGTATCCAAAGGCTATGCCGTTTTGCCGGTTCCGCAACAGGTCACGTTGACCGGTAAAGAGTTTGCATTGGACAACCACTGGAAGCTGGAACTCGAAGGCGCGGTCAAAGAAAACGATGTGGCCGGCGAGAGCCTAAAGGCAGGTTTGGCATCGAGATTCCATGTGAGCCTCGCTGGAACTGGGTCCCCGTCAGCCTCAGGAGTAATTCAGCTGCAACTAAGTCCGAACGCCGTTTCCATCGGGCAGGCCACGGATCGGAACACGCCCGCGCTTGTGGAACAGGCTTATCGTCTGACCTTGAGCCCGAAAACTGTGAAAATCGCAGCCAGCGCTGCTCCCGGACTGTTTTACGGGGTGCAGACTCTCGTTCAAATGATTCGCCGCCGAGAGGGTCGCCTCTGGCTTCCCGAGGGAGACATAGTGGACTGGCCCGACGTTCAACTTCGGGTCATTTATTGGGACGACGCCCATCACCTCGAGCACCTCGACGTACTGAAACATGCCGTGCAGCAGGCTGCGTTCTTTAAGATCAACGGATTTGCCATCAAGCTTGAGGGCCACTTTCAGTACAAGAGCGCACCGGCCATTACCGAGCCCTACGCCCTTGGTCGCCCAGAGCTGCAGGAACTCACCGATTTTGCCCTCCGATTTCATGTTCAACTCATTCCTTATCTGGACGCGCCGGCACACGTTGCCTTCATTCTGAAGCACCCGGAATACGCGCCGCTTCGCGCGTTCCCTACCAGCAACTATGAATTCTGTGTGACAAATCGCGAAACCTACAAACTCCTCTTCGCTATGTACGACGACCTCCTCGAAGCCACTAGAGGAAGCAAATATTTCGTCCTATCGACCGATGAACCTTATTACGTGGGCTTGGCCGCTAACTCCCAGTGCGACGAAGTGACGCAGGCGAAGACTCTCGGGTCTGTCGGAAAACTCTTGGCGGAATTTGTCACCAAAGCTTCCAATTATCTACATGACCGGGGTCGCACTGTCTTGTTCTGGGGGGAGTATCCGCTCAAATCCGAGGAGATCACGGCGCTGCCGAGTCATCTCGTTAACGGTGAGGTCTATGGACCAGAATTTGATTCCGTGTATAGGAAACACGGAATCCGTCAGCTCATTTATACGTCGACTCAGGGCGAGGAGCCGCTGTTCCCACACTACTACGTACTGCCGTCCACTCGGCGTCTGCACGAGAAGTCGCCAGGCAATGGCCGCGTCGCCGATATGTTCGACCTTATCTCGTTCACGCCAGCGCGCCAGAATGCCGATCTAATGGGAGCCTTCGTAGCCGGATGGGCCGACGCGGGTTTGCATCCGGAAGCCTTTTGGTTGGGTTACGCAACCGGGACCGCCGCCGCCTGGCACCCTGCATCGGCAAGCCCCGCGGAACTTATGAATTCATTCTACGATTCGTTTTATGGACCTGAGGCTCAGAACATGGGCCGCCTTTATCAGCTGATGAGCGAGCAGGCACAAATCTGGGATGACACTTGGGAAATCTCACCCTCAAAGTTTCGAACTCCCATTTGGGGTAACTCGGACAAAATCTTCGCTCCGCCAAGACCCGCAGAGGACCAAACACTTCCTCCGCTTCCGATTCCCTCTGCAGGAAACCTCGCGATCAGCCATGATTGGAAGCAAGAGAATTCGAGGTGCTTGGAGATTGCGGCCAGCGCCCTCCAGGAGAATGACGAGTTGCTGGATCTGCTGTACGCCAATCTTAAGACAGTCAATGAAAATCGCTACAACATCGAAGTGTTCCTCTCAGTCGCCGGACTGTATAGGCAAAACCTCGAGATGATCCTCGAGCTAGGTCGAATCAACGAATTGCTGAAAGAAGCCCAGACAGCCGCCAAGCAAGAAAAGGCCATCGAGGCAGTCGCCGCTCTCGATGAGGCGCTGAACGCAGCGGCAGGTATTCAGCGTGCACGCAATCGCGTTCTTCAGACTGCGACCAGCACCTGGTACAGGGCGTGGTTTCCGCGCGTCGCAGAGGCCAACGGGAGGCATTACCTCAATCAAGTGGACGATGTGAAGGACCACCGACCAGTCCGCACCGTCGACATGAGTTACCTGGTGTACCGCGAACTACTCTATCCGCTGGGGGACTGGGCAGCCGGGACACTTGCGGCAAGGAACGAATACGCGCGCGCTCACAAATTGCCGGAGCGTGCTAGTGGGCTGAATTGGAAGGACACGACTATAGCGGCCAATTAATAGGCAGTTTGGTTGATCACCCGCACGCAACCTGACCGCAGCACGAAATGCCTTCGCGGCACTTTTTTAGGAGGTTAGAGATGACAGACTCGATCATCATGAGGCGCGCTTTCATTTCTGGCAGTGCGGCACTGGCCGTCACGGCCAGTGCCGCAGCGAGCGCTGCGTGGACTGCAGAGCAAAAGCGGCTCCGCATGGCCCTGGTTGGGACCGGCGATCGCGGCTCCTTTACTTGGGGACAGGAGCTGGTGGAAGGCTACAGCGACGTCGTGGAAATCGTCGGACTATGCGACATCAACCGGAAGCGTGTCGAGGCGGCCAAGAACTTGATTGGGACCAACGCACCTTCCTTCACCGATTTCGATCGAATGATCAAAGAGATTCGCCCTGACACGGTCATGGTAACAACAGTGGATGCTACTCACGCGCGTTACATCGTTCGGGCGCTCGAGCTGGGCTGCGATGTGATGAGTGAAAAGCCACTCTGCACCGACGAGGAGCAGTGCGCATCGATCTTGGATGCTCAAAAGAAGTCGGGTAAGAAGGTCACCGTCACCTTCAATGCTCGTCACGATCCAGAAGCCAAGAAGGTAAAGCAGCTTTTGCTGGAGAAGGCCCTTGGTGACGTTATTTCTGTGGACTTTCACGAATATCTGGACACCCACCACGGCGCCGACTATTTCCGCCGGTGGCACCGGCTGAAAGAAAATTCGGGCACGCTGTTGGTGCACAAGGCCTCTCACCATTTTGACCTGGCCAACTGGTGGCTGGATTCCACGCCAGCGGAGGTGACGGCCTTCGGCGACTTGAAATTCTACGGGCGTAACAACTCCTTCCGCAACACGCACTGCCGCGTTTGCCCATTCAAACAGCAGTGCAAATTTTATTGGGACGTTACACAGAATCAACGCTACGTCAAACTTTACGTCGATTGTGAATCCGAAGACGGCTACTTGCGCGATGGCTGCCTCTGGCGCGAAGACATCAACATCTATGACACCATGTCCGTGGTGGTGAAGTACGAAAACGGCGTCTTCCTGAACTACATCGCTAATACGTATTTGCCCGTCGAAGGGCAAGCCATCTCGATCAATTGCCGTCGAGGACGCCTTGACTATAACGAATTTGGCGGCGGAGGATTCAGAAACAACGGGTTGCGCCTGACAAGAAGCTTCGGCAAATCCGAAGTGGTACAAGGCCTGGACCAGCGCCGCGCAGGTGGACACGGGGGAGCAGATACCTCGCTGCATGATTTGATCTTCCGGGGATCGCAAAGCTCCGATCCGCTGGGCTTGCGAGCAGATCTTCGCGCCGGTGCGCTCGCCTCTCTGATTGGGATTGCGGCTTATCGCAGCATCGAACGCGGGAGTCAGACGATCAGGATCAAGGACCTCGTCAAATTGTAATTGCATGGGAGCCGAGCTTCGCATCACTGCAGGTCAGGGATCCGGAACAGCTCTTTTCAGCTGTACTTGGCTGTGACTCGAAGGAGACAAGAATGCTATATGGGTGCATAGCTTGCTTCCTAGCTCTTGTGCTTTCCGTGCCGGCAATGGCGCAGCAGTCGGAGGATTTGAATTTCGCCTCCAGACTAGAGCAGTTCCAGAATATTCGCCGGATGTTGCCGTCGTACTTGAACGGCATCGGACTCCGAATGCTGGAGGAACGGAAGCGTCGAGTCGAGCGCTTGGCCACGATCGAGGATCTGTACAAGCGAAGAGCATATCTGCGCGAACAGATGCTCAAAGATCTCGGAGGGTTCCCCGACAGAACGCCGCTGAACGCTCGTGTGGTTGGCGTCGTGGAACGAAGCGCGTACAAAATCGAGAAAATCATCTTCGAGAGCCAGCCTCACTTTTACGTGCCTGCAAACCTTTATCTACCGAAAGGTGGGCGTCCGCCCTACCCAGCGATCCTTTATCCCTTGGGCCATGAGCGCGGAGGAAAAACCAACCGGACTTGGCAACAGATGCTCGGTTCCCTGGCCACGAAGGGTTTCGTCGCACTGACGTGGGACCCAATCGGTCAAGGTGAAAGGCTGCAGATTTATGACGAAGATCTACGAGAGTCTAAAGTCGGGGACTCCACCACGGAGCACACCGTGGTGGGTACGCAATGCATGCTAGTGGGGGATCACCTGGCCCGCTATACCATCTGGGACGGTCTGCGGGCTCTCGATTACCTTCTCTCGCGCAAGGAAGTCGATCCCGCGCGCATTGGCTTGACGGGAAATTCCGGTGGCGGCACCCACACGGCCTACATCGCCGCGTTGGATGACCGCATCCACGTTGCCGCTCCTTCGTGCTATATCACCTCCTGGCATTTGATGCTCGACACTATTGGCCCTCAAGACGCGGAGCAAACCTTTCCCTTTTGGCTGCAACAGGGGATCGATTACCCGGATTATCTTTACGCGTTTGCTCCCAAGCCCTACCTCGTTCTCTCGGCCATCCGCGATTTCTTCCCAATCGCAGGGGCTCGGGAGACTTTTGCAGAAGCCGAGAAAGTCTATTCAGCCATCGGCGCGCGAGAGAAGCTGGGCATGTTTGAAGCGGATGACGGCCACGGATACAACAAGACACGCCGTCTCGCTGCCTACGATTGGTTTAGCCGATGGCTAAAGGGAGCCCCTGCCACGGATGATCCCGAACCGCAGATCGAGATGGCCACGCCGGAGGAACTACGTTGCACTCCTACGGGCCAGGTCTCCACTTCGCTTGGCGGTGAGACTGTATTCACATTGAACCAGAAGCGGCTGGAGACGCTGAAGCCGAATCAGTCAACGCAATCGGGGGACTTGCTTGGCAAAGCGCGGGAAGCGATCCGCTACGACTCGCCGAGTGGGCCGTTACAAGTCAAGCCTTACGGCACAATTTCTCGCACGGGCTACCACATCGAAAAACTGATTTACGAGACCGAGCCCGGCATCCTGATTCCTTCCCTGCTGTACCTTCCTGACGCGCCCGTTGACAAGAAAGCTGCCGTGCTAATGGTCACTGGAGATGGCAAAGCAGAGTCAGCCTCGGAGGCGGAGCGATTTGCAAGTTCAGGAACAGTTGTGCTTTCCATCGACGCCAGGGGAATCGGAGAAACCAGCGTCAGCACGGATGTGAACAGCCGGGAGTTCGATCACTATTTCGGTGATTTCAACGACATCATGACCGCTCTCCTTGTCGGTAAGACCCTGGTGGGAATGCGCGCTTTGGACGTGTCGCGCGGCCTCGACCTTCTTGTTTCGCGCAAGGAGGTCGATCCAAATCGCGTTTATGGGTACGGAAAAGATGGTGGTGCCTTGCCGTTGCTTTACGCCTCGGTGCTTGATACGAGGATTCGAAAGGTAGTCTTGGCCGGTATGCTGACTTCGTACGAGTCGGTAGTGAACAGCAGAGTCCATCGACACGTCTTGGAAGGCGTTGCACCTGGGATGTTGAAGTCGTACGATTTGCAGGACCTTGTGGGTGCCTTAGCGCCGCGCGAGGTCTGGATTGTGGGCGGTACGGACCCGCTGGGACATGAACTGCCTGCCAGCGACGTCAAAAAGGAATACCGTCGCGCGCTCGAAGTGTTCCGTCAACACGGGGCGAGCCAAGCCATTCACATAAAGGATCTCAGCCCAGGTCAGGACACCAGCACGCTCTACCGCGAACTAACAGCGGCCGTCAGGTAGCGGGGATCTCCATCGAAGTATACCGAGGATTTCGTGTTACGCCCTTAAACAGCGGTTGACGACGCCCGTGCTCAAACGATGTCGTTCTTCTCCGGGTCCCATTGAACCGTACGACCCTGGCGCAGCGAGGCAATGGCCATTTGGCACGCTATCGCTGAGTTGTAGCCCAGTTCGAAAGGACAATTGGGCTCTTTGCGGTTTCGCACGGAACCGAAGAAATTAGCCATGTGAGCCGCGGTGTCGTCATCCTCACCGCCGACAATATTCGGTTCGCCTCGAACGGACACCGGAGTTCCAGGCTTCTGTGCAGCATCGCCCTGCGGTTGGAATGTCACCTTGTCCACAACGCGAATCACAGTCCCCTTGTTTCCCAGCACGAAGTCATATCCGCCCTCGCCAAAGTAATTGTTGCCAAACGACGAGTTCCAAGTGAACAAGAGATTTTCCGGCTGGTCCATGGAAACGTCCATAGCGTCCGGAACTTCCATGCCCGGCGAAAGATAGTTATAGCCGGCCATCGTGACGCGGCGCGGTATTTTGAGCCCGAGCACTTTGTACCAAAACGCAACCTGGTGGACCATGTTCTCGAAAACGTTTCCGCCCGAATAATCCCAGAAAAATCGCCAGTTGATAAAACGTTGCGGGTCAAATTCATGGGGCGCCGCTTCACCCTCGAACTCCTTCCAAGCCACGTGGTCGAGATTGCAGTCGGGAGGAATTGACCTCTTCCATCCTCCGTAAGGTCTGTTCCGATAATGGTGAGTATGAATTGCTGTGACGGTTCCCATGCGATCTGGCGCTGCGAGCTCACGCGCACGCGCGCAGGTCTTGCCGCTCACGGATTGCACGCCCACCTGTACCACGCGATTCGAACCTTCCACGGCACGGCGCATGCGTCGCGCGTGGTCAGGGTTAAAAGCCATGGTTTTTTCCTGGTAGACATCCTTGCCTGCTTGGATGGTGGGAACGAAATTAAGAGCGTGTTGGTGTTGGGGAGTGGCAATCAGTACGGCGTCAATGGATTTGTCATCGAGCAGGCGGCGAAAATCGGTAAACGTCCGAATCGTAGGAGCGAGTTGCTTGGCTTCCTCCAGGCGCCGAGTGTAAACGTCGGCAACCGCGACGGCCTGGGTGTTGGGCACACGAAGCGCGTGCTTGAAAATGTCCAGTCCGCGTCCGCCGGCGCCGATCAGCCCGAAGCGGACGCGGTCATTAGCGGCCAAGACACTCGCCCGCAGAAAAACCGACGAACCTGCGAGCGCGGCCGCACCTCCGCTAGCCTGATGAATAAAGCTTCTTCGATTGAGCATGATCGCAACTCCTTTTGTCAAACTGAAGAATACTTCCGGCAAAACGTTTTGATTTTCTCGACGAGTTTGGGAAGTCCGGTGAAGGAATCCTCTGCATATTCCGCGGACATAAGTCTCTTATAATTTGCGCGCGAAAAGCGGCCACACGACTCCGACGCTCTGCCCATGCCAGTGCAGCTGTTCGGGCGTATCAGTATCGTTGTAATGTCGATCGTGACTCGACGTCTCTCTTTGAAGCGAAGCAACGGCGCGGGAACCTGCCCTTTGTAGGAGGTCGGGGAAACAATGCGTTTAGCCGCGATCTCAACTGGACTCGAAGCTATACGCAATGTGTAGTGTGGCGGCTCTGTTTCCAATTGCTCGAAGTCTGGTTCTTTATATCGTGGTGCAAGCATCGCCGCCAGTTTGATGGAAGTCTCGAACCTGAACAGCCCGGCGCCCGCAGCAGCGACTGCGAGAAACAGGCGACGTGATGTAACGTCGTGACTCACGAGAGAGCTTTGAGTTCGAAATTCATTCTTCTGCAACCCTTAGCCAATTGCAATCACTACAGAAACTAGAAGGACCGGCTCCTGAACATGGCAGCTGCCGAGAGCCTAATCGTGTTTGGCTATCTTAAGTGCAGAGGCTCACTGGTTGAGACACCGGCCTCAGCCAAGGGCGCGCCGCTGGGCACAGAAATATAACCAATGCTCAACTGGAAGTCTTCAGGAAAGAAGATGGCGACAAAAGCCTTCAATTCCCAAGTTGGCCAACTCATTCAGTTCAGAAGCTAGGTCGTTTTGAGTGGCCTGAGACAGAGGTGATACATTGTACCGGACACATGGGTAACGCTTCCTCGCTTTTGGGAGGGAGTGATGCCTTGGAGGGAGTGTTCGGTCATGGGCGAAAGGCCAATATTGTCAAAGCCGTTTCGATTAGGCGCTGCAATTCAGCGTCTCCAAGAATCGGGAGTGACTCCGGCTGCCATGCGTTATGCCGTCGTGCTAGGTGCCCTTTAAGTGCCCCAAATACCCTATTTTCCGCGGCTTTGACTTGCAGAAGAATAGCTAAGTCCTTTGAATCCAGCAGGGCCAGTTGGTGTTTGACGCGTTATGAGCCCGACGAGCTACCAGGCTGCTCCACCCCGCACAGCTACTACATCGGACGAGCGCGCTTCCGTCAAATCAGTGCGAAGGGCAGGCAACTGGTGCAACGATTTTGTGAACCGGCCTGGGAGCAGCTACCACTCGTTGTACGGCGTGTTCTCGAAGGGCGAAACTCTGTCGGAATTCGAATGAACGTCAATCATGCCTGTACTCGATTGATCCGGGCTCAGCACCACGCTATCGAACTGTGGCACCCAGTCCGCCGCCCCAGTAATCGGATCCACTGGGACCTTGCGTAGGTAGCCCGCCTGCACCAAATCTTCCAAGGATTGTGGTGCGGCCTGTTTGTCCAGCGTGTAATTATCGATCGCCTGCCGCATGACCTGCAGGTCATGTTTCATTGTAGTTTCTCGCGCGTGCTGCACGGTTCTGCCGTAATTCTGCGCTGCCATCCCTATCAGGATAAGAATGATCGTAATGACGATCATCAACTCGATGAGCGTAAACCCCGCCCCGAACAGCCCGACGCGGCGTTTCCGCAACGATGGTCTGCCCGTTTGAATTTGCGACAGCATTTTCATTTCAGATCCTGGTTCGATCTACCAATCCGAATACTTGGTCCCATCGAGCGCCGTACCCGTCGACTTCGAGTATACGTCAAACACGTTCTTGCCGCCCCAGCTCGTCGAATCGGGATCGTCTTGAACGGCACGCAGTCCCCATTCGGCCTGTCCGGTCATAGGGTCCACCGGAATCTTCCGCAGAAAACGAATCTTCCGATCGCTGCTGGCGCCGAGCTGCACCCCCTTCACCAATGTCTCCAGGTCTGGTGGATAGCCTTCGCTCCCGATTTCCACCCGGATCTGGTTTCGATCGGCCGCATCTTTGTACCGGTCGATGGCATCCTTCATTTCGCGGAGATCACGGCGAAGCTCAGCTTCTTTCTGACGAATGACAGTGTATTTCGCGATTGGCAGTGCAGCGGAAGACAAAATCAGCAGAATGGCACAGGCGATGATCAACTCCAGCAGCGTCATCCCGACTTCGGAGAAAGACGGCCTCAGCTGGACTCCTCTGCGGAATCGCCCGCGATATGAAATGTTGCGCAACATTGCTCGCATAATTCGACTCGACTAGGGCTGGACTTGCAGCGTCGCCTCGCTGGTCATCAACGGGATCAGCTTCTGCTCCGAATTTTTTGCATTCACTTGCACGATCGACAGGTTCGATGAGCCCGGCGCCAGCGCCTTGACGACAATTCCGATCAACGTTCCGCTACCGCTCACTCCTGGCGTGTTCGGCTGACGCGTCGCGGAAATTATCGCCTGTCCTTTTTCCTTAAAGACTTGCTGCACAATAGCGATTTCCTGCGTTCCGCCCGAAAGAAACCCGCCGTGCTGCACTTCTTCTACGCTGATAACCGCGGGGTTGTACTGGAGCAACAGTGGGATCGAGAAGAGATCACTCACATTGTCAACCACAACGCCGATCGTGGCCTTCTGCCCGGTCTTCAGCGACAAGCTCTGTGGCTCAAATCGAATCTTGGCAGCGGGGGCTCCCTGAACGGCCTCAGCTGCAGGTGCCGTGCTGCCCGGCGCAGGCGTCGCCGTTCCCACTCCCGGGTTTTGATTGGTCTGAGGTTGTTGCGATGATGCTGGTTGCTGCGCAGGTGCGCGAATCTCACTCTCTCGCTTCACTTGCACATTCGTCTCGGAGCCTGAATACAGCGGCCGCAGATTCGCTTTCGTCCATTCGGGAATGCGCACGATCCGTGGTGTCAGGACGATCAGCACTTCATCTTCCAGGTGATCCGTTTTCTTGTGCGAAAAGAGATATCTCAGCAGCGGGAGCTTCGCTAGGCCTGGCCAGCCTTCGAGCGTTGTGCTATCGGTCTGCTGGACCAAACCGCCGAGTATGCTGACCTCGCCTTCCTTCAAGCGAATGTCATGCTCGATCACGCGCTGGCTGATCACGGGCTGCGTAATGCCACCGATGGCCACATTATCTGTATGCGAAGAGACTTCCACTTTCAATTTCAGGCTGACGTCGCGATTCGGATGCACGCGAGGCGTAAGGTCTATATTCACGCCAACGTCCAGATACGTGAATTGCGTATTCACCAGCGGATTTACAAAGCCGGCGCCACCGGTCGAGCCGACGCCTACACCCGCCTGAAAACTGCCTGTCGCAATGGGGATGCGATCGCCAATGCGCAGTTTGGCGGTCTGGCCGTCCACCGAGCGAACTTCCGGATTTTGGATAATCTTCGTGTTTGTATCAGTAAGGATGGCGTTTGCTGTGGCGCTTGGCAGGGTGAAGACAAGATCAGTTCCATTCAGGTGGCGCAGCTGGTTTAGATTGATTCCATTGTTGGTGGTCGTGGAAGTCGAGCTTGAACTGCTGCTTGTCGTGTTGTTCGGGTTGATCGCGATGCTGGCAGTTTGTCCGGGAAGTATACCCAGATCCCGCAAGCGATCCGTGCGCGCCTCCAGCACTTCGACCTGCACTACCACCTCAGGCTTGGCCTTGTCGATGTCCCGGATCATCTTCTCCGCCAGCAGCAGCTTGTCCGGTGTGTCTCGGACGATGATGGCGTTCTGCGAGTTGAGCTGCTGGATTCGCTTCAGATCCAGTAATTGCCGCAGCCCAGTCACGATTTCGGTCAGATCCTGCGGCTGTACCGTGTTTGAAACGTAAAATGTCTTGACCACTTGTTCTTCGTAGTCCCGGCGCTTTTGTGTCTGATCCGGAATCACGAAAATAATATTTTCCGTCACCGGCTTCACGAAAGCCTTGCTCTCCAACGACACGATTTCTAGCGCCTGCTCCATCGTCACGTTGTTTAATTCCACTGTGATGCGCCGGGCTGGAAAGTCCGGGTCATAAATCACTGTCAGCCCCGCGAGTTTTCCGATCGTGTCGAAGACGATCTTCGCGTCATTGGACATTTTCAGATTAATGGGAGCTCGTGAGAGCGGCTTGATTTCCGGCGGCATCGCTGCCAGGGGCGTCTCGTTTGGTTCAGTCGGCGGCTCAGCCGCTGCATCGGCCGCGCGGTTTTTATCCGCGATCATCTCGACTGTCTTGCGTAACTCCTGGTCCGCGACAGGGCTCGAAGGATCAATCGTCTGCGCCCTTTGGAATTCGCCAGCGGCACCCTGGAGGTCGCCCTGTTTCCGTAGTTCAACACCGTGTTTTACGTGCAATTCACTTGCTTCAAAGCGCACCCGGTTCAGCTTGATCTTGTAATTTGCGTTGTACGGGTCAGCCTTGGCGGCTTTTTGGTAGAAGACGAACGCGGCGTCGTAATCCTGAAGCGTTTCCGCTTTCTTACCTTGGTTGTAATCGGGTTTGCCCTTAGGACAGCCTGCGCCGAGCAGTCCGAGACCAACCCACAGAAATAGGCTTCCCCAGCGGCGCATGCACTCTCCGAGGCCTCGACACGAAGCCCAAGCAAGCAGTCTAACATTCGCGTTAGAGGCGCGGCAAGGTTGCTTAGGTTGGCCGTCTTGCATGAAATAACACCGGTCTTGTGTCGAGAGTGACAAGATTTGACGCAACAGTTATGATGGAAAGTTGTGGCCAAGCCTGCCAAAAAGACAGAGAAGTCAGCGAAGTCCGGGGAGCAGATCGTCGCACAAAACCGCGCCGCCTCCTATAACTACCATATTCTTGAAAAACATGAGGCCGGCCTGGTCCTTCACGGCACTGAGGTCAAGGCCCTCCGCGAGGGCAAAGCCAACATCCGGGATGCCTACGTCGATTTCAAGGCCAACGGCGCTTGGCTCGTTAACGCGCACATTGCACAGTACTTACCTGGAGGGCCTTGGAATCACGAGCCATTGGGCTCACGAAAGCTCCTTCTTCACAAGAGGGAAATCGAAAAGCTTTCCGGCCGCACCGAGTCCAAGGGTTTGACCGTTATCCCCTTGAAGATCTACTTTCGTAGCGGCATCGCCAAGGTCGAAGTTGCTCTGGCGCAAGGCAAGAAGTCGTGGGACCGCCGCCAGGACGAACGCAACAAAGAAGCTCGCAGGGAAGTGGAACAATCCATGTATCGCAATCGGAGGCGATAACGCACCATGCAGATCACGCTCGTTACCCAGCCGTTCGCGGCAATCGAAACCCATGCCCTAGTTTCGTATGTATTTGAAGAGGCCGACCCTGTTCAGGGCCGCATCGCGGAGATCGATCAGGCTGCCGCAGGCCTGCTGCGCAAGCTCGCAAAAAGTGGCGAATTGACCGGCAAAATGTTGGAGTTTACTTTGGTCCATGCGCCGCTGGGCCTCAAAGCAGCACGCTTGCTCCTCGTCGGAGCAGGGAAGCGCGAGCAATGGAATAGCGTGACGCTTCGTAAAATCGCCGGCGCCGCCCTTCGGTATTTGAAGGCTCGCTCCGTCAAAAATTTCGCTCTCCTCGTCCGAGAGGGCCACGTCACCGAAGAAGCCATCCGAGCCGTCGCCGAAGGCGCGCTCGCCGCCAATTTCGAAACAGACAAATACAAAACCGACAAGAAAAACGACAAGGACATCGAAACTGTCCTCGTTACTGGATTGTCCGACGCCCAACGTGCCGCGGGAGAGAAGGGCCTTTCGAAAGGCCGCATCATTGCCGACGCGCAAAACTTCACCCGTGACCTTGTCAACGAGCCTTCGAACAAGCTCACGCCGCGCATGCTGGCCGAAAAAGCCGAAGCCATGGCTAAGGAAGCCGGCCTCGCCGTGGAAATCCTCGACGAAAAGAAAATCGCCGAACTCAAGATGGGCGCGCTCCTCAGCGTCGCACAGGGCAGCGTCGAACCACCCCGCGTCATAGTCGTCACCTACACTCCCGCGAATTTGAAGCCCGGCGCACCAGTGATCGGTCTTGTCGGCAAAGCCGTCACCTTCGACACCGGAGGCATCTCCATCAAGCCCGCCGACGGCATGGAAAAAATGAAGTATGACATGGCTGGCGGCGCCACCATGCTTGGCGTCATGCGCGCTCTCGCCGCGCTGAAGCCAAATGTCAAAGTGATCTGCGTCGTCCCTTCCACTGAAAACATGCCCGGGGGCAAGGCCCAAAAGCCCGGCGACATTCAGACCGCCATGTCCGGAAAAACCATCGAAGTCCTCAACACCGACGCGGAAGGCCGCCTCATCCTCGCCGACGGCATCCACTACGCCAAACAACTCGGCGCCACACATCTCGTTGACGCCGCCACCCTGACTGGTGCTATCGTCGTCGCGCTCGCCAACGTCAACGTCGGCGTATTCGGCTCCGACCAGCCCTTCACCGATAAACTTCTCGCCAGTTCGAAAGCCGTCGGCGAAAAAATGTGGCAGATGCCCATCGACGACGACTATCGCGAATTCATCAAGGGAACTGTCGCGGACATTCAGAACATCGGCAGCGGTAAAGGCGGCGGCGCCATCACCGGCGCCATGTTCATCAAGGAATTTACCGGCGACACGCCATGGATTCACCTGGACATCGCCGGTACCGCCTGGAACGACGACGCCAAGCCCTGGCTCGCCAAAGGCCCCAGCGGCGTGGCGCTGCGTACCCTCGTCCACCTCGCGTTGTCGTATTGAGCTTGTTTCCTTGTAGGGACGCAGCATCGCTGCGCCCTTTATCGCCGAGAGAGCTACATTTTTTCCGGTGCCTCAATCCCCAACAATGCCAGCGCACGCACCAGCTGCGCCTCCACCAATTCCGTCAGCCGCACCAGAAATGCACGTTTCTGTTCGTCCGCTTCCGACAGGATGTGGTGCTTGTGATAGAAATTATTAAACGTCTGTGCCAACTGAAACGCATACTTCGCCATGAATGCCGGTTCCTGCGTAGCAATCGCTGCATCCACCGCGTAGTCCATCGAACCCGCCGCGACCAGTAACTCCCAAAGAGAATTTCCCCCCGCCCCCGAGAGCAGTTGACTAACGGATTCGCTGGTTACGTCAACGTTGGTTGCCCCTGCTTGCGCGCCCTTCCGCCGAATCCCACGTATCCGCACCACCGCATACTGGCAATACGGCCCCGTCTCCCCCTCAAAACTCAGCGCATCTTTAAAGTCGAACGCAATAATCGCATTCCGCGTAAATTTCAGCAGAAAAAACCGCAGCGCCCCCACCGCGATGGCATGCGCCGTCAACTTTTGTTCCTCCGCTCTCATCTCCGCATGTCGCTGCTGCACTTCCGCCAGCGTCGCAGCCTCCAGATTGTCCAGCAGGTCGTCCGCTTTCACACCAAACCCCTTACGCCCGCTCACTTCCACGTACGGCTTCTTGGCCTGTTCCGGCGTAAGCTCGTAGCCCATCTCCGCTGCGCATCGCGGCGTCAGCGCCACTATTTCATACGACAAGTGAATCGACCGCCCCGCTTCTTTCCCATGTCCCAGCGCCCGCAACCCCGCCGCCACTACCTTTTGCAAATACGCCTGCCGCGCATCGATCACGTTGTAAACGCTTGATGCTGGCTCACCAAAGTGCGGTGCCTGCGCATCATTCGCACCGCTCGTCGTAGCCCAAACCGTTTGCCCCTGTGGCGCATTCGGCCACTTCCGGTAGTGAAAATCCTTCCCCAACAATCCGAATTTCCAAAGTTGGTAGGCAATGTCCTTCCCGACATACGTCACCGTCCCATCCGAACGCACAATAATCTTGTCCTGCGAATTCTCCGCGTCTTCCTTGTTCTCTGCGTCCTCTGTGTCCGCTGCGTTAATTCCTGAATTTTCTTCTTCCTTCCAAGGCATGATCCAGCAACCCGCCATCTTTCCGCTCGTCGCCAGTTGAATGGCCCCCGACTCTTTCAGCATCCCGAACGCCGCATCCCAGAACTTCAGGTGCAGAATTTCGCTCTCCCGCGCCAGCAGATCGTAGCCGATATCCAGCCGCGCCATCGTGCGCAGGTGGCATCCGACAATCGCATCCGCCACGACTTGCGCCACCTCGGCATCTTGTCCTTGTCCTTCTTCGATGGACTTCAGCGTCTCCCCGCGCAACTTCGCTGCCCGCGCCTTATCCTCCGCAAAGAAGCTCGTCGCCTTCGCGTATATGTCCCAGCAGTAATAATCGAACTTTGGTTCCGCTGCCCGGTTCTTCACCCAAACCGGCGTGACCTTTTCCATTTGCAACAGGCCGATCACCACGTCTGCCACCTGCACGCCTGTGTTATCAATGTAATTCTGAATCTGCACCCGCTTCCCGGTGTGCCGCAGGATCCGCACCATGGTGTCGCCCAGCACCGCATTCCGCACATGTCCGATGTGCGCCGCCTTATTCGGATTAATGCTCGTATGCTCGACGACCACCTTGCCGCGTTCCCCAGCTCTCCCTGCCTTCCAGACGTCTCCGCGCTCCTCAGCGCTCTCCGCGTCTCTCTCATGTCCCTTCTCTTTCCCGCCGCTCGCCGCTCGCCACTCGCCACTTGCCTGCGCTTGAGTACTTGCCCAGAATGCCCCCCGGTCGAAGTACGCATTCAAATACCCGCCGCCAGCCACCTCGACCCTGGTGATCCCCTCGACCCTGCCCAATCCATTCGCAATTTCCTGCGCAATCTGCCGCGGCGGGCGTTTCAACCGTTTCGCCAATTCAAAACACACCGGCGAAGCCGCCTCCCCCATCTCAACCTTCGGCGGCCGCTCCAGCACAATCGCGGGCTCCACGCCGTATTTCTCGCGAATGTGCCCTGCCAGCGCCTCACGCAATCGATTCGTCAGTGTTTGGTACAAGAGTCCTCAGTCAAAGAAAATCGCATGAACGGAATCACGTCAGTATAGGAGATGCCCCAATCAGGGTAAAGAATGAGAGGAAACAGCAATCGCCTCGAACCTTACAGAAACGTTCCTTCCTATGCCGTGCCATTGTTATTCCTTGGCCTTCCTTCCTCCTTCTCGGCCTAGTACTATAGCGTTAAGACAATTAGAAATGTAATCTTACTGAGTTATCGCAGGCTGTAAACTCTCGACGCCAGCTCCGCCGAGCCGCTTGTCCGCGCCACTCCCGTCAACCTGACGAAGAACGCCCCACCGCAAGTCCTTTTTGATTCAAAACTTTGCGCCCTCTTCCATTTTCCGTATCTTGTAAGTTTTTTTGCTTGCCGGTGCTACGAAAACTGTCGGGGGTACCGCTTCTTCCTATCAACAACCATAAGCCTTACTTGAGGTTTGCATTCCCCGGCCACGCTCTTGGCTTTCACTCTGTGCTCAAAGAGTGTTTCGCAACTCCTTTGAGAACAAGCGGTTCCACTCTCTTTCTAAGGACAGCCGGGGTGTACCCCAACTCTTCCCATTCTGGAACTCGAGCTAGTCGGGACCGCGCTCTGATTTGGCGTTCGGGCGAGCCACAAGTCATGAATCCCCGGCCTGCGGCGCGTGATGGGTCACCCTCTGGTTTGACACCTTTACCCTACCGCCGATAGTATCAATCTGCACCCGGCGGAGAGATGTTTCGGGCGGCAATCCCACCCGCTCGGCGGCATCCCATGAAACTCGCTTATTTCGACTGTTTTTCGGGCATTAGCGGTGACATGACGCTCGGCGCCCTCGTTGATGCCGGCTGCGACGTGGAACTCCTCCGCGCCGAACTGCGCGGTCTCGGGGTCCCCGGCTGGGAGCTCACCGCCAAAAAAGTCTGGAAAAACGGCATGGCCGCCACCCATGTGCAGGTCAAGACCGAAGACCAGCAAAAACATCGCTCGCTCAACGCGATCCTCGAAATCCTCCTGAAATCGCAACTCGCCTCCGAGGTGCGTCACTGCGCCGCAGAAATTTTCGTCAAGCTTGGCGAAGCCGAAGCCCGCGTCCACGACGTGCCGCTCGAAAAAATTCATTTCCACGAAGTCGGCGCCGTGGACGCCATCGTGGACATTGTCGGCGCTTGCATCGGCTTCCACGCCCTCGGCATTGAAAAATTCGCCTGTTCCGCGCTAAATGTCGGCGGCGGCACAGCAAAAATGGCCCACGGAGTTTTGCCCGTCCCCGCACCCGCAACGGCGAATTTGCTGCAAGGCAAGCCCACCTACTCCAACGGCGTCGAAAAAGAACTCGTCACGCCCACCGGCGCGGCGATCGTCGCGACGCTTTGTGATTCATTTGGCCCGCAACCTCCGATGAGCGTCACCGCGATCGGTTATGGAGCGGGCACGGCGGATCTCGAAGGCCAGCCCAACGTCGTCCGCATCATGATCGGCGAATCCCCGGAAGAAACCGTCGCTGGCTTCGATGAAGAAATTGCCGTCATCGAAGCGAATCTCGATGACATGAATCCTCAAATTTACGGCTATTTCCTGGAAAAAGCTTTGGCCGCAGGCGCTCTCGACGTCTACACCACACCGGTGCAGATGAAAAAGAATCGCCCCGGCACGCTTCTCACGGTTTTGTGCAAGCCGCAGGATACGAATACACTGACGTCGCTGATCTTTGCCGAAACCACGACCTTCGGGGCGCGCAGCTATCGCGCGCAACGCCGCACGCTTCCGCGCGAATTCCTGAATGTCACAACGGCCTTCGGCGACGTGCGCATCAAGATTTCCCGCGTGAATGGCCGCATTATGCACGTCGCACCGGAATACGACGACTGCCGCAAACTGGCCGTCGAAAAAAACGTGCCTCTGCAGCGCGTGATCAGCGAAGCCCTCCGCGCCTACCAAGGAGGCTCATGATTTCTGTTGGTGTTCTAGCATGATACATCGCGCCTTCTATTTTTTTTCGGCCTGTAGGGGCGCTCGCCGCGGCGGGCTGCCCCCAGCTTGGCGGGATTGCTCAAGAATTGGCTAGGTAGATCGTGAATCTGTGCCAGCGGCTTCGAGCCGCCAACTTTTTCTTGGAACTGAAAACTGACAATCCTAAAAATGACCGATAAACGCAAATACTACTTGACCACGCCGATCTATTATACGAACGGACTGCCGCACATCGGCCATACCTATTCGACGATTGTATGCGACACCATTCGCCGCTACAAACGCATGCGCGGCTACGACGTGGTCATGACCACCGGCACCGACGAGCACGGTGTCAACGTGGAGCGCTCCGCGAAAAAAGCGGGCGTTCCGGAATCCGAATTCGTCGCGAAGATGGCCGCCGAGTGGCGCGCCCTTTGGGATGAACTCGGTGTTCAAGGCGACGAATTTATCCGCACCACCGATTTGAAGCACGCGCACACCGTGCAATGGCTTTTCAAGCAATGCCGCGAAAACGGCTTCGTCTACCCCGGGCACTACACCGGGCAATACTGCATCTACGACAACGCCTACGTGGATGTGAAGCCCGGCGAAAACTGTCCCGATTGCGGCCGGTCTACGGAGACTGTCACCGAAGCAAATTACTTTTTCAAACTCTCTGCCTTTCAAAAACCGCTACTCCAGTGGTACGCCAAGCATCCGGATTTCATCCAGCCGGAAGCCCGTCGCAACGAAGTTCTCAGCTTCGTCGAAGGCGGCCTCCGGGATCTCAGCATAACGCGCACCACGATTCGTTGGGGCATTCCTGTCCCTGGCGAAGAACCGCACGTTTTTTATGTCTGGTTCGATGCGCTCACAGCGTACCTCAGCGCCGTCGGCGGCCCGCAGTATGAAAAGACGGGATTCTGGCCCGCGGATGTTCATCTCGTCGGCAAGGAGATCATTCGCTTCCACGCCGTTTACTGGCCCGCCTTTTTGATGGCCGCCGGCCTCCCGTTGCCAAAACAAATCTGGGCACATGGCTGGTTGCTTATGGACAGCACCAAGATGAGCAAGTCGCTGGGCAACGTCGTGCGTCCGCGGCCCATCGTCCATGTCCTCGGCATGGATGCTCTTCGCTACTATCTTTTGCGCGAGACCGTATTTGGCCAGGACGGCAATTTCAGTTACGACGCGCTCGTGCAACGCTACAACAGCGATCTCGCCAATGGCCTCGGCAACCTTGCCAGCCGCACTGCGGCGATGATCGAGAAGAACAGCGGAGGCAAGATTCCCAAGCCCGCCGCGCTTCAACCATCGGACTCTGCCTTGGCCACGCAAGCGCAGGCTGCGATCGGCGATGTTGTTGAGCAGTACGACAATCTGGCATTCTCTCGCGCACTGGAGCAGATCTGGTCGCTGATCGCCGCGACGGACAAATACTTGACGACCGAGCATCCGTGGTCGCTCGGTGAGAGCGACGCAGATCAGCAGCGCCGTGCTACGATTCTTTGGACCACCGCGGAAGTTCTGCGAATCGCTACGGCTTTGACGCATCCGGTCTTGCCGGAGAGCACAACCAAAGTGTGGTCCTTGCTCGGCCAGCCAGGACAGCCTGGGTCTATCGCGCTGGACAATTTGAGGTGGGGACAGCTTGTGCCGGGCACGCCGCTCGGCAAGTCGCAAGCGCTTTTCCCGCGCATCGAAAAAGCAGAAGCAATCGAGAGGATGGAATCCATGGAAAACGAAGCACAAAAGCAACCGTCACCTGCTGTTGCGCCCATGCCCGCGAGCACGCCAGCCGCCAGCGGCACGGCTGCCGCCGCCGCACCCCAAGCTACACCGGAGAAAATCGGCATCGAGGATTTCGCCAAGGTCGAGATGCGTGTCGGGCAGATCAAGACCGCCGAACGCATCGTTGGCGCGGATAAATTGCTCAAGCTCACCGTCGATATCGGCACCGAGATTCGCCAGATTTGCGCCGGCATCGCTCAATACTATGAGCCGGAAAAATTGATCGGCCGCAAAGTCGCCGTGGTCGTCAATCTCGCGCCGCGCAAGCTTCGCGGCGTCGAATCTAACGGCATGATCGTAGCCGCTTCCGTTGGCCCCGAAGGTCGCCCCGTCCTCGCCGGTTTCCCCGACGAAGACGTCGAAATCGGCGCCCGGCTCAAGTAGGTTTGTGGCACAGCCATTCCTGGCTGTGCAGGTTGGCGGGAGCACACTGAGTGCAGAGCACAGGCAAGAGTGCCTGTGCCGCGAAAGACCAGAGTGGTCTCCATGGAACTGATCGACTCACACGCGCACATTGATTTTCCACAATTCGCGGAAGACCGCGAAGCCATGCTCGAGCGCGCGCGCGCCGCGGGAGTGACGACGCTGCTCGCCATCGGCACAGGACCCGGCCCGGAGAAGCTCGATGCGGCATTGCCCTTCACCGAGGAGCACGATTGGATTTACGCGACGGTCGGGATTCATCCGCACCAAGCGAACGAAGTAACGCAGCAACATTTGGATGACCTGGCCCGATTGGCGAAACATCCCAAAGTCATTGCCTGGGGTGAGATTGGTCTCGACTACTATAACGAGCATTCTCCGGGCGAGGCACAGCATCGCGTTTTTCGCGACCAGCTGGCGCTGGCGCAGCAAGCAAAGCTTCCGATCATCATTCATTGCCGGGATGCTTGGTCTGATTGTTTGAGCACGATCGAAAAACACTGGCTACCAACTGGCCTAGGCGGCATACTGCACTGCTTCACCAGTACGCTCGAAGATGCGCGGCGCGGAATCGAAATGGGTTTCCTGATTTCCTTTGCGGGGAATTCGACGTATCCGAAGACGCAGAACCTTCGCGACGTTGCGAAGGAATTGCCGCTCGAGAACATTTTAATTGAGACGGACTCTCCGTACCTTGCGCCTCAGCCCTGGCGCGGCAAGCGCAACGAGCCTGCCTACGTTGCGGAAGTAGCGCGCACGCTTGCGAGTGTGAGAAACTTGCTTCCGGACGAAGTTGCTGCGGCAACCTCCGAGAATTTTCGGCGCTTCTTCGGTCTTGCTCGGCCGGGCAACTCTCGCGGCCCCAGGTCTTAAAGACAAGCGTTAAATCAGGAGATTTGCCATCGCGCTGCTCACGGCTAAAGAGATATTTGATCTCGTCCGCGACGATCTCGTCTTGGTCGAGGAAGAGCTCGCGCGACAAAGTGATGCCGCCTTTCCGCCGGTCTCTGAAATCACTGCGTATTTGCTGGGCGGAGGAGGGAAGCGCATGCGTCCCGCGCTCCTGCTTCTTTCCGCAAGCTATGCGGGCCGCAAAGATCGCAGCGCAATCCGCCTCGCGGCCGTGGTCGAGCTTCTGCACAGCGCAACGTTGATTCACGATGACGTCATCGACAGCGCCGACACACGTCGCGGCCGCCCCTCCGCGAATTCAAAATGGGGCAATCATCGCAGCGTACTGACCGGCGACTGGCTGTATATGCAATCCTTTCAGATGGCCCTCGAAGAGCGCAATTTTCGCATTCTCGACATTCTGATCGACCTGACTCAGAAAATGGTCGAAGGCGAGCTGATTCAACTCGCAAAAATCGGCCGCATCGATGTGACCGAAGAAGATGCGCTGCGGCTGGCTACGTATAAGACCGCATGCCTGTTCGGCGGTTGCGCGCGACTGGGCGCAGTGCTCGGCGGCCTTGAAGGAGCTGAAGAACAAGCGCTCGCCGATTACGGCCGATACGCGGGCTTGGCGTTTCAGCTTGTCGACGATTTGCTGGACTTTACGGCGTCAGCGGAGCAGCTCGGCAAACCCGTCCTCAGCGACTTAAAAGAAGGCAAGGTCACGCTGCCGCTGATCTACGCGATAGAAAATGGCCATCGCGACGCCCGTGAGCTAGTCGCGCGTGTGCTGGAAGAAAAGGAATTCAATTCCGTTCGCCCGGAAACTATCGTTTCCCTCGTTCGCGAATCCGGCGCGCTCGGCCGCGCCCGCAATCTAGCGCAGGATTACGCGCAGCGCGCTAAGGCGTGCCTCAATGGCCATGCCGATTCTGAATTTGCGCGTGCCCTCGCCACGCTTCCCGATTTTATCCTCGAACGCGAGAACTAATACTCCGCGCGCCATGCTGCCGTTCAAACTGATTTACCACGAACGTTATGACCTGAACCTTGGCCCGCACGTTTTTCCATCGCAGAAATTTCGGCTCATCTATGAAATGCTGCTGCGCGAAGGCATCGCCACACAGAGAGATTTCTTGCGTCCAAATCCTGCGACCGATGAGGACCTGCTGCGCGTTCACACACCGGACTGGGTGCGCAAACTGAAGACCGGCGCGCTCACTGCCAGCGAAGTGATGCGACTGGAAGTGCCGTACTCTCCAGAGCTAGCGGAAGCCGTCTGGCTTGCCTCCGGTGGAACCATTCTCGCCGCGCAATCAGCGCTCCGCGACGGATTCGGTTCGAATCTCAGTGGCGGATTTCATCATGCTCATCCGGGGCACGGCGAAGGATTCTGTGCGATCCACGATGTCGCCGTGGCTATTCGCCGCTTGCAGGCGAATGGCTCGATCGAGAAAGCCATTGTTGTTGACACCGACGTGCACCATGGCAACGGAACTGCAGCGATTTTCCGTGATGACAAGACGGTCTTCACAATTTCGATTCATCAGGAAAACAATTATCCGGCGCACAAGCCACGATCAAGCCTCGATCTCAACATGGCCGACCGCGCTGATGACGATGAGTATTTGGGCGTGCTGATTCCGGCGGTGCAGCAGGCGCTCGACGAATTTCGGCCCGATATTCTCTTTTACGTTGGCGGCGCCGACCCCTACTGCGAGGATCAGCTTGGAGGACTAGCATTGACGAAGGAAGGATTGAAACAGCGCGACCGGCAGGTTTTCGAGGAAGCGCGCCGCCGCACAATTCCGGTCGCCACCACGCTTGCCGGCGGCTATGCGCGGCGGGTGGAAGACACCGTTCGAATCCACGTCAATACCATCCTGGCCGCTCAGGAAATGGCCGAGAAACATCCGCAAAGTTCATCGATGCGCGGCTAGATGCTAGAGCTCTGCGCGCTTAGGGGGCGGGGTTTCCCGCAGGCGTTGACGCACCAGGCGGGGCCAGGGCACGGCGTACGGCGGCTTCCAGTTTTGGCTCAAAGGTATCGGGTTCGAACCCATCCGAACGATAGGCAATTTTCCCCGCACGATCGATCACCATCACGGTCGGGAAGGAGTTGACGGTGAAGAACCGGTCGAGGCCGTCGGCAAATACGACCGGCGTGCGAGGCTTGTCCGCCTCCAGATAGGGCGTCACCAGAGATTCATCCTCGTCACAGTTGGCGGCTAGAAAAAACACATCCGGATTGGCCTGAAAGTTCGCGGCGACACGAGCGAACAAAGGTTCAAGCGCGTGGCAAGGACCGCACCAAGTGGCCCAAAAATTGACTACGAGGACTTTTCCCCTCGTGTCTTTTAGCGGGAAAGCCGTGCCTTCGGGGGCTTTCCTGAGCGTGAAATCTGCGGGCTCGCGGGCGTCGGCATTTTTCCTCGGCTTGGCCACGATGGCGGCCTGCGAGACGTCATCATAAGTGCGGAGCAAATAGTCGCCCAGACCATCATCGGAGCCGTGGGCGAGCCGCCAGACATTTCCCAGTTTCTGCCGGATCTCGCGGCGGCCGGCGCTTCCATTCGTTGCGTCGGCCAGCGCAAACGCGCGCGCGTATTGCTGAATCGCACTGTTCGAATCCTTTTTCAATTCGGCGATTTCACCGAGCTGCTCCGCGGCGGCCGCGCTGGGGAGGACCGCGTAACTCGCTGCCAAATCTTTTTGAGCCGCGACCGTGTCCTTCAATTTTAGTTCGAGTCTTCCGCGCAACGTCAGTACGGACATGCGATCGCGTTTCTTTTCCGAGACCCAATCTTCCTGGGAAACTCTTGGCGATTTTTCCCCGGAAGAGCTGCGCTCGACAAATTCCAACACGTGGGTGGCATAGTTTGTGGCCCGGCGGAGAGCAGCTTCGTCTCCGTTCTGTTCGAGCAGCTGAATTGTCAAGATGGTCATGGAGATGTCGTCAGGGCTGAGAGCGACGATTCGTTCGGCGTAACCGGCGGCGCGCGCGTTGTCCTGCAATTGCAGGCTGGCTTCCACAAGCGCGCGGTAAATCTGTGGTCGCTGCCGCGAATCCGGATATTCCTTTAGGAACGCCTCCAAATTCCGGACCAGTGCCGCACGGTCGTTCCCAGAGTTATTGATGGCTTGCTGCAATTCTACTTCCGGCGAAGGTTGTTTGATGGGAGCGGCCTGCCTAGGGGCCGTGACTTGGGACGTTGTTGGCAATGGGTGCTGACTCTTTTCATCTTGCGCAGAGGCCTGACCGCAGGGTGAAGAAGCCGCCGCGCAAAGAAAAAGAATCGAAATCGCGCACCGAGAGAAGATCTGAAAAGCCATACAGGTGAATTCTAAGGGCATCGGGAAGAATTGTCGCTAGCTCTTAGATGTTTTTTTCGAGAACGAGAACTTGAATGTGCGCAAGCCTATTTCGTGCCGGTCATTCGAATTTCGCCCGAGACGGTATGCACGTCCACGCGTCCGCCACCGCTGCCCATGTGGGCCCGAAGAGAATGCTTGCCTTGTTCCTCGATGACGATGGGAATGTCGGTGCGAATCTCGCCGGAGACCGCTTCCGCCGAAAGATGGAGATTCGCAGAAGCCGGGACGCCGAGTTGAACGGTACCGGATACCGTTCTAAGTTCCCAGTAGCTGTCGGCACCTGGATTTCCCTGTACGGAAACACGTCCCGAGGCCGCACGCGCCTGCACGTCACTTGCCGCGCCCTGAATCTCGACTTCGCCACTGGCTGTATCCGCTTCGATTCGCCCCCCGGGATGCGAGATGCGAATGTCGCCCGACAGGGCGTTCACGCGCACGTCGCCCCGAGTGTTAGAGACCGTCACACTTCCCGAAGCGGACGATACGCGGACATCATTGCCAATGTCAGTGGCCGACACCGTCCCGCTGAGGGTCGTAAGCTGGGTGTTGCGCTCTATTTTTTCTACACGGATGGCCCCTGAGGCGGCCTGCGCTTTTACCGGGCCGCGAACGCCGCGAATCGCCTGAGCGCCGGATGCGAGGGTGGAACTGACTTCTGTGCCGCGCGGCACCTGAATCGTGTAAGCGATGCTGATGTTGCGCATGCGAGATATTTCCTTGCCGATACGAATGGTGTCGCCTCTTTGTTCGATGGGAGGATTCGCGAGCGTGTCGTCCAAGCGCTTCTGCGGGTTGTCAAAGCCGAATCCCGACGCGCGCACTTCCCCGCGCACGTGTACTTTGCCGTCGGCGCCGCCCGTGATGTCCACGTCGCCGGAGGCGTTGGTGAGTTCCAGGCGAATCGGACCGGTCACGTTATAATTGCGATCGAAAGCGCCGCTAACCGAAGGCCCGCTGTTGCAGCCGGCCAGGACAACCGTGGCCGAAAAGAGCATGAGCGGAAAGCAATGATTGCGGTGGCGCACCATTCCTCCTCCGTAACGGTGGAGAGACTTGCTCTGAGCCGTCTCACTTATAGCTACGCAAAAACAGGAAATTATGTTCCCTGCGCAGCCTTTGCGGAACGTGGGCCGGCGGGCGAAAGTGTCTCGTTCAGAGCCCCCTGGCGATATCCCTCAAGATCAAGGGCAACGTAAGTGAAACCTGCCGCTTTCAACCGCTCCGCCATGGCGGCCGCCATTTCCGGCTTAAGGGCGCGTGGCATTTCTTCGGGAGATATTTCCACGCGCGCGAGCTTATCGTGTAGCCGCACGCGAAATTGGCAGAATCCAAGCGCGCGCAGCGCCGCTTCGCCGCGCTCGACCAGTCCAAGGCGCTCCGATGTTACTTCCGTGCCATAGGGCAAGCGCGAAGCCAGGCAGGCGGAAGCTGGGCGGTCCCAGGTAGGCAACCCTGCACGGCGCGACAGAAGGCGAATCTCCGCCTTGGCAAGGCCGGCATCGAGAAGTGGAGCAAGAACCTGATGCTCCGTGGCGGCGCGATGGCCGGGGCGAAAATCGAGCGAGTCATCGGCGTTTACACCATAGGCGACGGCGACAAAACCGCGCGCATGCGCTAATTCGTCCAGCGCCGAAAACAGCTCGTCTTTGCAGAAATAGCAACGGTCAGCCGCATTCGCGCGGTAGGCGGGATTATCCATCTCGTGCGTTTCGATAAATTCGTGGCGCACACCGAGCTTGTTCACAAACTCTTCCACTATGCGGCGATCGTGGGCAGAGTAACTCGGCGAGAGCGCCGTGACCGAGAGGGTGCGGCCACCCAGCGCTCGGTGGGCTGCCCAGGCCAGATAGGCGGAGTCCGCGCCACCTGAGAGGGCGATGACGAGTGAAGGGATTCCAGCGAGGCGAGCGAGCAGAAGATTTTCTTTTTCTTCCGCTGACAGAGCAGCGCCCTCCGTACTGCGAATGTGAATGAGCTCTTTCATCCCAGTGCCGAGTATATCTCAGACTGCCGCTGGCATCGCAGATTGCGCCGCATCAGGAGTCACTTGAAATCCAGAAGCACATCAACGGTGTTCTCGCGCGCATCTGTTTGCAGCCAATGGCCAACGTTCTCGTAGTGCACCGGCAACTCACCGAAGACTTGTTCCTGGCGTGTTTGCAGTTTTGCCAGGAGATCTTCGAACTTGGCTTTGTCGAAGATTTCGCCGGCAGCGATCGGCCACGCGGCGTGCAGCTTTCGCTCGGCTGCGGGGGAAATTCCAGTGAGAATCATCTTGCCGAAATGGTATTGCGGCCCCTCTTGAATGCTCACCGCATAGGAAACAGTATGCGCCTGATCGTCATACGCTGGAGCCGGGTCGATTTTCGCTTCGAGATAGCCATGATGGGCGTACTCTTCACGAACGCGATCCCAGCCCGCTTCTATTTGCATGCCGTCGGCGATATCGCCGTGCTTGACCCCGAGCAGGCCGTCCAACGTGAATTCCGACACCAGAGTGTTTCCCGTCCAATGGATTTCTTTCCAGCGATAGACCGCGCCGGGCGCTATCGGCACATAGACAGGAATTTGCGCAGGCAGCTTCTGATGGGAATCGCCTGTCAGCCGCACTTCTGGCGGACCGAGCTTCGCGCGCAGGAATCCCTGCTGCAGATAAATCGGCCTTATCGCTTCGGAGAGAAAGAGATCGATGGTCATTCGCGAATATGGCTTTCCAAGGATCTCGGGTAGATGTTGCTGTGCGGCTTTGGCGGCCAAAAGGGAGGGATCTCCGAATTCCAGTTTCGCGATTTGCAGTGTGGCGCCTTCGACTCGGATTTCCTGCACGTCGCCTTCACCGTTCGGATTCGCAATCACCGTGTGTTCGAGCGACACTTGCAGCCCGCGCGAAGAGAGTAACTCCTTCACCGCATCAACGCCCTGATCCACCGTGGCCCCGGCTTCCGGCAGCGTCCCGTCGAAGAAAGGAAATTTTCTGCGGATAGCATTCCCCAGCTCTGAATCCGAAAACCACGGAATGTTGTCGAAATAGACGGGGATTCGCGGCGATTCTTCCACGTGATAGCTCACCAAGATGCCGGCGACCTTCGTCTGGAAGCTGTAACTAACTTTGGCGAAAAGCCCGCTTTGCACGAGCCTGTCCGCGGCGCTTTGCAAATCGCTCCGGCCGATCTGGGCGCCGATAACCAGGCCAGTTATCGTGATGACCTGTGCTTCGTTTAGAAGTTTTTCGCCGTCGGCGTGGACTTCGCGCAATGGCGCCGTGACGGCGTCCGGAGCCTGAGCACAAGCAGGAAATCCAGCCGGCAGAAGGAAGAGCGAGAGCGCCCCGAGACACGGACGAAAATAACGAAGCATATTCCTATAGTAACGGAAACGGCCCTGACTACTCCACGGTGACGGATTTGGCCAGGTTGCGCGGCTGGTCGACGTCGCAACCGCGGCGCACGGCGATGTGATATGCGAGCAATTGGAGAGGAATGATTTCCAGCAAGGGCACGAGCAACTCCGGCGTGGGCGGAAGTTCGATGATGTGATCGGAGGCTTCGCGTGCGAATTGATCTCCCTTGGTGACAATGGAGATAACGATGCCGTCGCGCGCCTTGACTTCCTTGATGTTGGAAACGCTCTTCTCGTAGCGCGTCATGGCCTCGGGGTCGGATTCGTCACGCGTTGCCAAGACCACGACTGGCAGATTTTCATCGATGAGCGCGTTGGGGCCGTGCTTCATTTCGCCGGCCGGGTAGCCTTCGGCGTGGATGTAAGAGATTTCCTTGAGCTTCAGCGCACCTTCGAGGGCGATCGGGTAGTGGATGCCCCTGCCCAGATAGAGAAAATCAGTAAAACGAAAGAATTGCCGAGCGAGGTTTTCGTAGAATCCCGACTCATCCGCTTGCAAGACGGTTTCTATTTTATGCGGGATGCGCGTGAATTCCTGCATCAGGTTTCTGGCGGCTTCTTCGGTCAGCTTGCCGCGAACTTGGCCGAGATAGGAAGCGAGCAGAAGCAGCGCGGTCAGTTGTGAAGTGAACGCCTTGGTAGAAGCCACACCGATCTCCGGCCCGGCGTGCGTCGGAATTGTACCGTTGGCTTCGCGCGTAATCATGGAACCGATCACGTTACAGATCGCCAGCGATGGCGAGCCTTTCGATTTTGCTTCGCGCTGCGCTGCCAGCGTGTCGGCGGTTTCGCCGGATTGGCTGATGCACACGGTCAGCGTTTTCGAATCCAGAATAGGGTCGCGATAGCGGAACTCACTTCCGTAATCGACTTCGACCGGAAGACGAGCAAGGCGCTCGATCATGAATTTTGCGGCCAGCCCGGCGTGCCAACTCGTGCCGCAGGCGACGATTCGAACCTGTTGAAATTCGCGGAACTGCTTTTCGGTAATTGCGGTCTCATCCAGGAAGACTTTTCCGGTGTCCTGCGAGATGCGGCCGAGGAAGGTATCGCGGACGGCGCGCGGCTGCTCAAAAATTTCCTTTTGCATGAAGTGTTTGTAGCCGCCCTTTTCCGCCATGATGGGATCCCAAGCCACGTGGTGTGCGGGGCGTTCGACGGGGCGGCCGTCGTGGTCCATGACGCGCACGCCTTGTGCGGTCAGCACGGCGATGTCGCCGTCGGCGAGGAAAAATATCTCGCGCGTGTGCTGGAGCAGAGCAGGGATGTCGCTGGCGACGAAGTATTCTTTGTCGCCGAGTCCAATCACCGAAGGCGGGCCCAGGCGTGCCGCAACAATCTTCTGAGGATCATTCGCGGAAAGGAATACCAGTGCATAGATGCCGCGCAATTCCTTCAAGGACCGGCGAACCGCTTCCTCGAGCGGAACGCCACCTTGCGAATTGCTTTCCACGAGATGCGCCACGATCTCGGTGTCGGTTTCGGTGGCGAACTTGTGGCCTTGCTTCTGCAGCTTTTCCTTCAGCTCCAGGTAGTTCTCGATGATCCCGTTATGTACGACGACAATCTGCCCGGTGCAGTCGCGATGTGGGTGGGCATTTTCTTCGGTGGGGCGGCCGTGGGTAGCCCAGCGCGTATGGCCGATGCCGTAAGTGCCTTCCAGCGGAGACTTGGCGATGATCTCTTCGAGATTGCGAAGCTTGCCAGGGGCGCGGCGGATTTCCAGTTTGCCGGACTGCGACACCACAGCGATGCCCGCGGAATCATAGCCTCGGTACTCGAGCTTACGCAGACCTTCAATGATAACGGGCACAACTTTCTTGGGCCCGATATATCCGACTATTCCACACATGCGTGGCGTCTCCTCAAAGAGGTTTTAGCAGCGTAGCATGGTGGCACTCTTACCAAAATGAATTCCCGTGGCGTGTCGCGAATCAGATTATGGTTGGGGGGACAGAGCCTGCCGCCGTTGCTAGCTCGTAGAACTTCAGATTGTGGCGGGCATCAAAGTGAAATGTAACGCGCGCCGTCGCGGACGGGAGCGTGTGCGTGTCCACGTGATGAACGATGGCCGCGGTTTCGTGGGGATCACCCGTGTTTTTCACAGGAAAATTTTGAGAACTGAGATAAAACGTTACTCGCGATTTGGCAATGCCCGTCGGCAACTGGGAGTCCAGCATCTCGTCGATCCGGCGCAACCGCGGATCGGAGGCATGTCCGCTCTGCTCGCATCCTGCGAGCGCCAGGGTAGTGAAAATGCTTAGCAATAGGCCGGCGTGGGATGGGAATGAACTCCTGGAAAGAGTGCGAATGAGCTTCATCAGAGAAGCGGCTCAGTCCACGATCTCAAAGCGGTATTCCTCGATAACCGTGTTGGTGAGCACTTCTTTCGAGATATGCTCGAGCTGTTTCTGCGCCTCATCGCGGCTCCAGCCATCGAGATTCAAAACGAAGAATTTCCCCTGGCGGACGTCGCGCACGGCGGAATAGCCAAGCCCGGAAAGGGCGTGCTGGATCGTCTGTCCCTGGGGATCGAGTACCGTGCGTTTTGGCATTACCCAGACGTGTGCTTTCATGCCCGCAGTATAACATTGCCTGTGACGCCTTCATGCTCCACGCCTTTCGTCAGCAGGCTGAAAGGCGTGTTCGAAACCCATCTCGACGATGCGGGTCAGCTCATCTTCCTGTAGTCCCATGCGAGCGGCATTTGCATATTCTTCTTGGAGCGTGGTGTGAAACATGGCCGGATCATCGGTCGAGAGCGCAATGGGTATGCCGTGGCGCAGGAGTTTGGGAAGCGGATGATGTTCGATTCTTGCATCCACGCGACGGAGTTGGCGGGCCAAGGCGGCCGTTTTCACGTTGCTCGTCGGGCATATCTCAAGCGGAATCTTTCGCTCTGCGAGCAAGTCCATTAGCTCCGGATCGTTGATCGCGGCGATTCCGTGGCCGATGCGCTCCGCGCTCAATAATTCGATGGCTTCGCGAATTTTTTCCGGTCCACCGACTTCGCCTGCATGCATCAAGCGGTGCAGACCGATTTGCGCAGCGCGGTCGTACACAAGACGAAATTCCTCTGTCGGGACGCTGAGCTCATCGCCGCCGATGCCGAAGGCCACGATCGCTTTCGAATTGCAGCGCTTTACGGATTCGACGACTTGCATCGCTCGATCCGCGCCGAATTGGCGCGCCGCATCAAACACCCAGCGGAATCGGAGCCCGCGGCTTTCGAATGACTCGGTGGCGCGGAGGAGTGCTTCGAAATTTGCCTCCGGCCGCTGCTTTTTCAGGAGCATCACGCCGATAGAAAGAGTTACTTCCGCATAGACCACGCGTTGCGTGAGCAAATGCTCGGCAAGGTCGCGGGCGATGAGCGCATAGTCCTGAGGCTCGCGCAAGAACGAAGTGACCCACTTGAAGGCATCAATGAATTCGAGGAAGCTCGAATAGGCGTAGCGCCGGCCGACTTCCTCTTCGGTCACGGCGACGCCGTGGCGAGCGGTCAGTGCGCAGACGGTTGCGGGCTGGATGGAACCTTCCAGATGAAGGTGCAACTCGGCCTTGGGCAGGGAAGCAATCCGCTTAGAGAGCAAGGGCGGCGTCATCCGTGGAAGATCAGTGCGGCAATTGCGGCCGACCGGCGTTTACCCACGCCGTAAGCCAGTAGGAGCCCACATCGGTTGCCGCGTCGGAGAGCTGGCGAATCAATATTGCCGCGGCTTGATTGTAGAAGCGGTCGTAATACTCGTCGGTGAAGGAGTTCTCCCCGCGGCGCGCGTTGCGGTCTGCGAGAAGAATAGTCTCCAGCCAGCTATGAGAGCTGAGGCACGCTTCGAAGGCGCGATCCGTAGGGTCGTTGATGAAAATCGCGCCGTTGGGGCGCATGGGGAAAAATGACGAATAGCGATCGATCAGCGTGGTCCCGAAACGTTCGTTGATTCCCGCCTGGGCGCTCAGGCGCCCGTCGAAATTATCCGTGGTGTTGAATGGATCGTGGGCTTCCGCGACATAGTTCGCTAGGATGGCCGCGTGCAATCTTGCTTCGTCCCACTTGCTGGCCTTCATCGCTTCTGTCAGCTTCTCGCTGTATACGCCAATTTGCCAGGGAAGAAGTCCGTTGGCATCGAGCTTCGGTTTGCCAAATTTGGTTACCGCGGCTTTATAGTTGCGAGGCAGAGCTTCGAACGGGAATCGCCCATATTTGTCGAGAAGAATGAAATGGTTATGCCGCTCAGCGGGAGACTTGGCGATCGCATCCAGCGGATCGGTAACGTGCTGCGAGAGCAATGGGAGGTTGGATTCGAAAAACGGGCGGATGTCCTGGGGCAGGGTGTCGATGGCTTTGTTTACGACCAGCCTGTGCCCATTCTTACCCCAAGCGAATGTATGACCGGGGAGCGATAGACAAAGCGCGGCACAGAGAACGAAGGCCCCCTTCCGGCGCCACGCCCACTGTATGACCACTCGCCCCATCACGCAATTCCTCTATGCCCGGTTGGCCGCACGCAAGGTGCTGCGCTTGCGTCCGTAGTTGTAATAAATCACAAGACCAATGGCCATCCAGACGAAGAAGCGGATCCAATTCATGATGGGGAGGCCGGCCATCAGGAGGAGGCAGGTAAGAATTGTCAAGATCGGAGCAAGGGGCCCTCCGGGCGCGCGGAAAGCGCGATGGCGATTCGGCTCGCGGTAGCGGAGAATCAGCACGCCTCCGGCCACCAGCGCGAAAGCAAAAAGCGTTCCGATGTTCGAGAGATCAGCGAAGGTTCCGATATCGAGGAGACCTGCGGGAATGCCCACAACAAACCCGGCCATCCAGGTGGAGAAATCCGGCGTTTGATATCGCGGATGGACGCGGCCAAAGATCCTGGGAAAAAGACCGTCGCGGGACATAGCGAACCATACGCGTGCCTGACCAATCTGGAACACCAGCAGAGAAGAGATCATCCCCATTAGTGCGCCGATCAGAACGACCAGCCGTACGCTGGAGATGTGGAGCTTCTTGAGCGTGTTGACGACGGGAGCGGCATCATCGACGAGGGTATCCCAGCGAACGAGTCCGGTGAGCACGACGACGACCGAGATATAGAGCAGGGTACAGACGACTAGTGTTGCGATGATGCCGATCGGCAAATCGCGCTGCGGTTTCTTGCATTCCTCCGCCGCCGTAGAAACCGAATCGAAACCGATGTAAGTGAAAAAGACGATTGATCCGCCTGTCAGAATGCCACGCCAACCGTTGGGAGCGAAGGGGTGCCAATTGGCCGTGTGGATGAAGCGCGAGGCAAGCGAAACGAACACAAGAATGGCAATGATCTTCATCAACACCATCACGTTATTGGTCTCTGCCGACTCGCGGATACCACGGACCAGGATGACCGTCAGAAGCATCACAATTATGAACGCCGGCCAGTTGAATCCGAAATGCCATCCGGGACCATAGAGTACGCTACCTTCCAGGTCGGAAAGTCCACTGGGGAGGTAGGCGGGCGAAATCCAGCGAGGATTCGGATGCACCCCGAACCAATCCAACAAGTTGACCAGGTGCTGCGAAAACCCGACGCTGACGGCCATGTTGCTGACGGCGTATTCCAGAATCAAGTCCCAGCCAATGATCCAGGCGATGAGTTCTCCCATGGTTGCGTATGTGTACGTGTACGCGCTGCCGGCAATCGGAATCATGGCGGCAAGCTCCGCATAGCACACCGATGCGAATCCACAAGCCATTGCGACCAGGACGAAAGAGAGTGCGATCGCCGGGCCCGCGCCAGGGCGGCCGAACGACGCCGAATGGTGAATGAGGTACTCGAGGAGCGGAGCATTCAGAATCGACGAGGCTTGAAACTTTTGACCGGCGATCGCCGTGCCAACGATGGTGAAGATTCCCGAGCCGATGACCGCTCCTATTCCCAGGGAGGTCAGGCTCAACCATCCCAGAGACTTTCTTAATCGAACTTCAGCGTTCTCCGAGTCTGACAGCAGTTGATCGATACTCTTGCAGCGGAAGAGTTGTGATCCCACCCATGCTCTCCGATCGCATCCGGGCAAACCGGAAGCCTGAAATTACCGGGTACGCATTTAAGGAATGAAAGCGCCTCAATGTACCCCGAGAAGCCCCATCACGCAACCTGCTGGCGCATCCGGGTTCACGGCAGGTTGCTCACATTATGCCTGTTCGAGCTGCGCGTAACGCTCGATAAACTTTTTCGTGCCGCGTCCGGGGAAGCTCACGGATACGCGGCGGTCTTCGTCGTCGCCTTCGACGCCAACGATGGTTCCGACGCCAAAGCTCGGATGACGAACTTTACGGCCCAGCATGGGATTGGCATCGGCACCGCGCTTTGCAGTGGGGCGCCCGAAGGAACTTTGAGCCGGCTGGCGGCGGGGAGCTGCCTGGGCCTGCTTCGGTCCGCCGCGTACACGGCGCAGGAATTCTTCCGGCGAGTAGGAATACTCCGGGTCAGGCTCGTAGCGGCGCGTTTCCCCAATTTCTGCCAATGATCCGGGAACCGTGTCCACCAGCGCGCTTGGAATTTCCGCAAGAAAGCGTGACGCCAGGGAAGCCCGCAATTGCTGCTCATTTCCGAAGACGCGTCGGTACACGGCGCGGGTCAGCGTGAGCGACTGCCGTGCCCGGGTCATCCCAACGTAAACGAGACGCCGTTCCTCTTCGATTCCTTTTTCTTCAGTAATAGATCGGCTGTGAGGGCAGATGCCTTCTTCCATGCCTGTGAGCAACACATGATCGAATTCCAAGCCTTTGGTGCTGTGCAAGGTGATCAGCGTCACGCCGGGCTTGCCTTCAAATTGATCCGCGTCACTTACCAGGGCCGCGGCATCGAGGAAATCGGCAAAGGTCTCTCCCGCCTCCATGCCTTCGGCGACGGCACGCGCAAGCTCTTCGAGGTTTTCCATCCTTGCTACATCCTCGGGAGTGTTGCGGTCCTTAAGCATGGCCATATAACCGGTTTCCTCAAGAACGGCATGCAATAATCCCGGAGGTTCCTTAGTGGCAAGCGCATCCCGTAACCTGCCGATGAGTTCCTGGAACGCCCGCAAAGGGGTTACCGCCCGGCCCGCCGACGCACCGGAGACAAATGTCCCAATGGCCGCCCATAGCGGTGTTCCGTCAACGCGTGCCGATTCGCGGAGCGCGTCCACGGTCCTCTTGCCAATGCCCCGCGGGGGCACATTCAGCACGCGAAGCAGTGAAATGTCGTCCTCCGGATGCATTGCCAGACGGACGTAGGCAAGCATGTCCTTCACTTCCGCGCGATTGTAGAAGCTGAAACCACCCACGAGTTTGTAGCGCAGGCCGCGCCGGCGGAAAACTTCCTCGAAAGCGCGCGACTGGAAATTAGTGCGATACTCCACCGCACACGTTTGATCCGAATCGTCGTTGAGAATGCGCTCGACTTCACCGGCGACAAATTCCGCTTCCGCTTGCGCATCCCGCCCTTCGAAATACCTCAAATTTCCGCCGGGGCCCTTCTCGGCGCTCAGCGACTTGCCCACTCGCTCTGGATTGTTCGCGACGACCGCGCCCGCGGCATCGAGAATATTCTGAGTCGAACGGTAGTTGCGCTCCAGTTTGACGATCCGGGCGGCGGGAAAGTCCCGCGAAAAACTCAGGAGGATGGAAACGTCCGCGCCTCGCCAGCGATAGATCGATTGATCTTCGTCGCCCACAACACAAACGTTTTGCTTCGGCCCGGTCAGCAGCCGCATCAGCTCATATTGGACGCGATTGGTATCTTGATATTCGTCCACGTGAATGTATTGGAAGCGTGCTTGCCACTTCTCCCGTGTCGCCGTGGATTCGCGCAGCAAACGCGCTGACCGGAGGAGCAGGTCATCGAAGTCCAAGGCTTTGCTCTCGTGAAGGAGTTTTTCGTACGCCGCGAAAATATCGGCGGTGCGACGCTCGTCTTCGTCGAACGCTTCGGCGCGCAACTGCTGCGAAGTCTGGCCATGATTTTTCGCGTAGCTGATCCGGGCGAGAACATTCCTCGGAGTCAGGCTTTCGTCTTCGATCTGCTGCTTGGTCATTGCCAGCCTGACTCCCGCAAGCTGGTCATCATCGTCGTAAATGGCAAAATCCCGCGGTAGACCGGCAGCGGCCGATTCGCGCCGCAGAAGGCGCGCGCAAAGCGAATGAAACGTGGAAAGCCAAGGCTGCGCGGGAAGGACCCCGGCGCGCAACAGAAGGCCCGAGACGCGATTGCGCATCTCCTCCGCGGCTTTGTTGGTGAACGTGACGGCGAGGATGGCTTCGGCGGGCACTCCGTTGGCGATCAGGTTTGCCATGCGATAGGTGACCGCGCGGGTCTTGCCGGTGCCGGCGCCGGCAAGGATCAATACCGGGCCTTCGGTGGTTTCGACGGCCAGCCGTTGTTTGGGGTTCAGTTCGTCGAGAAGAGCGAGCATTTGTCCGCGGTGGTTGGAGAAAGTTTGCACACGTAATGTTAGCCGACGGCGGCGATGCACGCAAACACGTGCGATTTGGCCGCCATTTCCAGTGGCTCAGCGTTCCCCGGACCGGCTCAGGTCAATTTCGAAGTACATGAGGCCGCGATTCTTTTCGATGGCCACTATTTCAGGCACATAGAGATGAGCGCTATTCAGTAGTTCGAATTGGCTTCGGAGGTTGAAATAAAGAAGCCCCTCGACCGTGCTGTGCGGCGCCACGACGCTCGCTTGCACTCCCACTTCGCGCATGGACTGTTCCACTTCCGCCCATTTTTTGTCCCGTCCGATTTTCGGGCCGCCCAGCGGGATGGGCCGCCTTTTGCTGGTTACATTTTTCGTGGAGGGATGAGTGATCACGTCCGTCGCTTCTTCCGGTGAAAGCGGGTACAACGCCTGGTGATCTTCTTCCGAGAGTGTAAGGTTCAAACGAATGCGCTCCAGGTTGATCTTCATGCTGTCGTCGGAATCATTCCGAAAAATGACCTGCACGACGGCGATTCCCGCGGCAAATGGCGACTTCTTCGGGAACTTCTCCTTGTAGAGCGCGGGGTCGATCCACGGCCGGGCGGTAATGGTCATGCCTTCGTGGGATTCCAACGATGTGGTCTTGAGCGAAGACGGTTGCTGGGAGGCTCGCTGTTCGGCAGCCAGCAGCGAGGTGGCAAGAAAGGGAAGGATGAGAGTTAGTTTTCGCATCGGGTTATAATAGACTTTCTCATCTTGAGGCCTTCGATTCCTGGGGGTTCTGCAGGGTTGCCCTGCGTCGCGCGCCGCCTGCTGCTGGCGGAGCACGGACAGACCGGAGCCACATTTAGTGTATTTTATTTATAGCCTGCTCATGGGCTTCGCGGCCCTTTTGCTCGTGCCCTATTGGCTCGTGCGGGGAGTGCGCCACGGAAAGTATCTCTCTAACCTCGGGGAACGCCTGGGATTCTTCTTTCCGGCGCTCGCCAAGCTGCCCGCTGATTCCACGGGCGCGATCTGGATTCATGCCGTGAGCGTCGGCGAAGCGCTTTCTAGCATTACTCTCGCGCGACGGTTGAAAGAAGCCTACCCCAATCGGCCTCTCATTATCTCGACGACCACCAACACGGGGCAGGCACTGGCGCGCGAACGCATGCCCTTTGCCGATGCCGTCATCTATTTTCCGCTGGACTGGACATTCTGCGTCCGGCGCGCGCTCGATGCCGTGCGGCCGTCGGTTGTGCTGGTGCTCGAGACGGAGATCTGGCCGAATTTTCTGCGGGAAGCCGGCCGGCGTAGGATTCCCATGCTTTTTGTCAGCGGACGTATCTCTGACCGCTCGTTTGCACGCTACCAGAGCTATCTCGGAGTTTTTGGGTTTTTCCTGCGCCCCTTCCTGAGAAACGCGCTGTCGAATGCCAGCGCCTTCCTCATGCAGAGCGAGAAGGATGCGGATCGCGTGCGGGCCCTGGGTGCGCCTGAAGATCGCATCCGTGTCAGCGGCAATTTGAAATACGACCTGGAACTTCCTGCGCCCACGCCGTTATCGAATTGGCTCGCAACTGAGATCAAGCGTAGTGGCCGATCTCCGATCATCATTGCAGGAAGCGTCGTTGCGACCGAAGAGCCACACGCTCTCATCGCGTTCGGAACTTTGCAAGGCGAGTATCCAAAGGCGCTGCTTGTGCTTGCGCCTCGCAAGCCGGAGTATTTCGATGACGCCGCAGAGTTCATCGATGAATCACATCGCAAGTTTATCCGGCGGTCTCAATTGCGGATTCCAGCCCCGACACAACAGCACACCCTTCAGCCGTCCGATGCCTCCACCATACCCGACGATGTAACCGTTCTCCTGCTCGATAGCATTGGTGAGCTGGCCTCGCTTTATGGACTAGCCGATGGTGCCTTTGTTGGAGGCTCGCTCGTTTCTTCCGGCGGTCACAATATCCTCGAACCGGCGGCCTTCGGGAAGATCCCGGTGTTTGGCCCATCGATGGAAAACTTTGCGGAAATTGCTGCGCGTTTTGTTGCCGCCGGGGCCGCCGTGCAAGTCGAGAGTCCCGAAGATGCCGGAGTGGCCTGGATTCAATTGTTCCGCGATCCAGAGCGGATGAAAAACATGGGGGAGACGGCGCGACGGCTCGTGGAGGATTCTCGCGGCGCGACCGATCGCGCCATGGCCGAACTGGCCAAGCAGATGGATGGTGCTGTTCGATGAATGTTCCGTCGCTATTGCGGAGGCTACTGTGGCCCCTCTCGCTGCTCTATGGTGCCGGAGTCCGCGCGCGTGTTTGGCTCTATGCCAACGGATGGTTCAAGCAGAAAAGCCTGAATGGGACAGTAATAAGCGTCGGGAATCTGACGGTTGGCGGGACTGGCAAAACGCCCATGGTTATCTGGCTCGCCGAGAAATTCCTGGGGGACGGAAAGAGCGTTGCGATTTTGAGCCGCGGCTACCGAGGCGCGAATGGCACAAACGACGAAATCGAGTTGATGAAATTCCGTTTGCAGGGCCGGGTGTTATTTGGTGTCGGCAAAAACCGCTTCGCTGAGGGCCTTCGGCTCGAAGCGAAGCAGTCCGTGGACGTTTTTCTTCTGGATGACGGTTTTCAGCACCTCCAGCTTGCCCGCGACCTGAATATTCTCTTGATGGATGCGTCTCGACCGCTTACTGGGGAATCCTTGCTGCCGGCCGGCAGACTTCGGGAACCACTAGCGGCCATGAGCCGCGCAAATTTGATTATTTTTACTCGCGCCGAAACAGCATCTGGAACGCTTGAGGCGATCGGGAAGCTCGATCAGTACCCGGTTTTCGCTGCATCGACTCGATTGCTTGGGTTCCGCCGCTTCGGCGGTGAGATCACTCCTCTCTCCGCCAATGAAATCGGTGCCGGCCCTTTCTTTGCATTCTGCGGTCTCGGTAATCCAGACGCGTTCCTCCGCGATCTCGGAAACTGGGGACTTGCCGTTTGCGGTCAAGCAATTTTTCCCGATCACCATCGCTACACGCAGGGGGACATCCTAGAGGTCGGGCGGGCAGGAAAGCAGGCCGGCGCGAAAGCGTTTGTGACGACCGAAAAGGACTCGCAGAATCTGGGCGGTCTCAAATTCGAGGAGGCTCCGATCTACGTCGCCGTGATCGACCTGGTTGTGACTCCAGAGGCTGATTTCAGGAATATTCTCGATCAGACACTTGCAGTGAGCGCGGGAGCGGCGGCGTGAAGATTCTTATTCGCGCGACGAATTGGGTCGGGGATGCCATCATGGCGCTGCCGGCACTCCGCGCCGTGCGCAAGCGTTTTCCTGATGCGGAAATCGCGATCGTGGGACGGCCCTACGTCGGGGATATTTATCGCGATCAAGGGATCTGCGATCAACTCATTCCGTACGATCCGAAAGGCCTGCACGCCGGGTTTTCCGGCCGCGAACGCCTGGCAGCGCAGCTTCGAGCACAGAAGTTCGACGTGGCATTGCTGCTGCAAAATGCGTTCGATGCCGCGTGGCTGGCTTGGCGTGCGAATATTCCCGAACGCATCGGCTACGCGCGCGACGGCCGCAGCTTTCTTCTGACTAAGGCCGTTCCTCTCCCGCAGCACGGGGAAGTCCCTGCTCATGAAAAGTTTTATTATCTGGAGCTCCTTCGGCGCTCCGGCTGGTCGGATTCCGTGCTGGACGAAACGTTCATTGGCCTGAGTGTTCCTGAAGAGAAGCGCCGGAGTGCCGATGAGCATCTTTGCAAATCCGGTGTGCGCCAAGGCGCGCTGCGAATCGCTATCGGCGTTGGTGCATCGTACGGATCGGCGAAGTGCTGGCCGCCTCCGCGGTTTGCTGAGGTGGCAAATCGGTTGCAATCGGAGACGGATGCCGACGTCATCCTATTTGGAACTGCCGCTGAGGCAAGCGTCTCGACGGCCATCTCCGCCGAAATGCGCCGGCCCCCCGTTGACCTCACGGGGAAAACCGCAATTGCCGATCTGTCCGCCCTCCTCTCGCAGTGCCATCTTTTCATCGGCAACGATTCCGGTGCGATGCACGTTGCCGCGGCTGTTGGCCTGCCCATCGTCGCGGTGTTTGGTCCCACCGATCCGGATGGAACGGCTCCGGTCACGCCGCGGTGCAGCATCGTTCAGCAAAAACCCTACTGCAGTCCTTGTTTTCTCCGCCATTGCCCGACCGATCATCGGTGTATGACTCTAGTCACGGCCGACATGGTGGAAGCCGCGGCAAGACCCTGGCTGTCGTCGATCCCGGTGCAGCGTGCTTGAGCAATCCTCGTTGCGCCCGGCCGTTTTCCTTGATCGCGACGGTACCATCGCCGAGGAAGTCGGCTACTTGAATCACGCCAGCCGTTTTCGTATGTTTCCCTTTGTCGTCGCTGCCATTCACCGGCTCAACGAAGCGGGCTTGCCTGTCATCGTGGTCACCAATCAGTCCGGTGTCGGTCGCGGTTACTTTCCGGAATCGCTCGTACACACTGTGAACGAACTGATGACGCAGCAACTTGCCAAGGCTGGCGCAAAGATCGATGCGATCTATTATTGTCCGCACACATCCGCTGAAAACTGCAGTTGCCGCAAGCCAAGAACCGGCATGCTGGACCGCGCGGTGCTGGAGCACGCGCTCGATTTGCAGCGCTCCTTTGTGGTAGGCGATCGGTACGGTGATGTGGAACTCGCGCGAAATGCCCGCGCGCGAAGCGTCCTCGTGCGTACAGGGTACGGTGAAGGTGAACTCGCCTGGCACGCGGCGAAGTGGCCCTTGCCGCCTGACTTCGTGGCGGATGATCTCACACAAGCGGCAGACTGGATTCTGAGGCAACAAAAATGAAGCGTCCGCGCGCGCAAAGGCTAGCGTCAACTTCCGTCGACCTGCTCGCCCTCCGCGAGTGCGTCGAGCAGTTCACCACGAAAACCATTGTGCTCCTCGGCGATTTCGTCGCCGATGAATTTCAATATGGCGAAATCTCGCGCGTCTCGCGCGAAGCGCCGGTCCTGATCCTCAAACATCGCGAGACTCAGATTGTTCCCGGCGGCGGAGCCAATGCTGCCAACAACCTCGCGTCTCTCGGCGCGCACGTTTTTCCCGTCACCGCCGTTGGCGATGACGCGGCGGGGGACGCGCTGATTGCTCATTTTCGTCGCCTGCGAGTCAATGTCTCTGGCATTTTCCGCGTGAAAGGCTGGACGACGCCTACCAAAAGCCGCTTTCTCGCCGGCTGGGCACACACCGTGGGGCAACAGGTTTTGCGCGTCGACTACGAACCGAAATTGCCGCTGCCGGACGCCATTCGAAAAAAGCTCCATCAGCGGCTTTCTGCAAATCTCCGAGAGGCCCACGCGCTCGCTGTTTCCGACTACGGTTTTGGCATGGCGACTCCGGAGCTTGTGCAGCAGGCATCTGCAAAGCGCAAGAGTGCGCTGCCCGTTACACTCGACGCGCGCTACCAGCTACACCGTTATGCGAAGGCGGGCGTCACTTCCGCTACGCCAAACGAAGCCGAGCTTGAAGCCGAGCATCACACCGCCATCGGTCAAAATACCGGCGAGCTAACGCGCGCAGGCCGCGCGACTCTTTCCGAGATGAAATTGCAATCGCTCCTGGTCACCCGCGGACGACACGGTGCGGCTCTTTTCGAGCCAGGCGATCGCCTCATGCATATCCCGGTTCACGGCAGCGATCAGGCGGTTGACGTCACCGGCGCCGGCGACACTGTTCTTGCCGCGTACACTCTGGCGCTCGCCTGCGGGGCATCTCCTCTGGAAGCCGCGCACATCGCCAACATCGCCGGTGGCTTGGTGGTTATGAAACGCGGAACTGCTACCATTTCGCGCCAAGAGCTTCTCGACGCCATCCGAGGCGAGGCATCCGGAGCCGCCTCTTAAGCTATGCGTGAAGCCGCTTCCAAAATTGTCACTCGCGATGTGCTGGGCGAGAAACTCGCGGAACACAAGCGCCGCGGACGACGCGTCGTCTTTGCCAACGGCTGTTTTGATACGCTGCACGTCGGACATATTCGCTATCTCGAAGGCGCCCGGCGCGAAGGCGACGTTCTCGTTGTCGGCGTGAATGCTGATTCCAGCGTCTGCAATCTCAAAGGGCCTGGCCGCCCCATCCTCAAAGAGAACGCCCGAGCGCAACTAGTCGCCGCGCTTCGCTGCGTGGATTACGTCGTGCTCTTCGCCGAACCCGACGTCGAATCTCTTCTGGAAGAACTGCGCCCTGATGTCCACGCAAAAGGCACCGACTACACCGCCGAGACTGTGCCGGAGCGAGGCGTCGCGGCACGACTTGGCATCCGTGTGGCCATCGTTGGTGACCCCAAGGATCACTCCACGCGGGAGTTGTTAGAGGCCATTCGCAAGGCGCCGCATGCCTGAGCCGCGCTTCCTGGTCGTGCGCCTTGGTTCTCTCGGAGATATCGTCCACACCTTTCCCGCCGTCGCCGGTCTGCACGAATCGTTTCCAGAGGCTGAAATCGTCTGGCTGACGCATCCCCGCTGGAGGGCGCTGGTCGAGAGCAGCGAACTGGCAACGGACATCTGGGAAACAGAAACTCGGTCCTATCACTCCTTGCGCGAAACCGTCGGACGAATCCGCAAGAAGCACTTCATGACTGCAATCGATTATCAAGGGCTGTGGAAGTCTGCCGCGCTGCCTTTTTTCGGCGGTGTTTCGCACCGGATTGGGTTTTCCTCACAAACGATTCGCGAGATCGGCGTCCCGATCCTCTATACCGATCGCATCCGTTGCACTCAGACCCACATCGTCGATCAGAATGGAGAACTGTCACAGCGCGCAGGAGCTCGAAACGGTGTGGCGCCTGTCGCTCTTTCGGTGCCATCGATTCAGGAAGTGTTCGTATTGCAGCTGCTGAGACGTCTTGCCGTTGAACGGTACGTCGTATTGAGCCCCGCTGGCGGTTGGCGCTCGAAATGCTGGCCGCCGGATCGTTACGGCGCTCTCTGCCAAAAAATCCATGGCTTACTCGGACTGCGTTGCGTTCTTAATTACGGCCCCGGTGAAGATGACCTGATCTCTGCGGTCAAAGCGGCCAGTGGAGAAGCCGACCCCATCGCTCACAATGGTTCACTCGGTCAACTCATGGCTCTTCTGCGCAATGCCGTCTGTATCGTTGGTGGTGATACGGGACCCTTGCATCTGGCCGTCGCTCTGGGAACGCCTGCCGTTGCCATCTTTGGTCCGACGGATCCGGCGAGAAACGGTCCCTATCGAATGAGCGAGCGCTCTGGCAACGCTTCTCCCATCAACATCGTTCTGCGCAGTCCGCAAGCGGTGACCACCTACAAACGAGGCGAGCAAGCCGCTCCTTCCATTCTGGAAATTGAGGTCGACACAGTTTTCGACGCCGTTCGCCGGCAAGTCGAGGTTCGCCGATGAGCGGGGCCGACAATTTTTTTGTTCGCTGGCGTGTACGGCTGGGCTACCCGCTCGCGATAGCAGTTCTTGGCTTCTCACGGCCCACGCCTCGCAGCATCTTGCTGGGCGCTCTGGCGGGAGCCCTTGGTCTGTGGGTGCGCGCGTACGCAGCTGGCTATCTCTACAAGCAGGAAATCCTCACCGTCACCGGCCCCTACGCGTACACCAGAAATCCTCTCTATTTTGGCAGCGCTATACTGGCCCTTGGGGCCGGAATTGCCACGCGCTCGTGGATCTCTGCAGTAATGCTCATTGTTTACTTCGCGGTTTTTTATTCCATCGTGATGAGGCGGGAAGCGACTGAACTCCATCTGCGCTACGGGGCATCTTTCGAAGAGTATGCGCTCGCCGTCCCTCTTTTTATTCCACGCCTGACCGCCGCGAAGCTGCTTGGAGGCTCGGCCGGGTCCTTTTCTCTCACCCGGTACAAGAAAAACCATGAATGGCAGGCCGCCATTGGCTTCTTATTTCTACTTTTGGTCTTGCTGGCGATCTGGCGCCTCCGCCAGCACTGACGTTGTCGCGCCCACTACACTTAGCCGGCACCTAGCGGGACTTTACTGCCCCTGGTCACCCATAAGTCTGCTGTAGTCGGGTAACCCACTCCGAATAAAGCCACTTCTACGTGCTTTAGTCTGTGTCAATGCGTAGTACCCTACGTTTGTAATGCTTAGTTTTGATAAATTCCATAATTTATGCTTGACATTGTGATTTTGTCTTGTTAAGTATTCCCCTACGATGGCTTCCCTCATCGCCAAACGCAAAAGACGCAAACTCTATTACTACATCGTGGAATCGGCCCGCGTCGAGGGCAAGCCCCGCATCGTCCACCAAACCTATCTGGGCACCGTTGAGCGCATTGCCGCACTCATCCAAGACCGTACCGCGCCGCTCCCTTTGTCTATCACCACCGTCGACCTCGGCCTGCCGGGAGCTCTCTGGCGGGCCGCTCAGCAGTCTGGAGTCTGGGAAGTGCTCGAAGCACTCTGGGAGAAGCCGGCCTCCGGTCCCTCCACAGCACACTATCTGCTGCTGGCCGCGATTCATCGCATCTGCCAGCCGGGGCCGAAAACCGAAGTGGCCGATTGGTATCGTCACAGCATTCTGTCTTCGCTCTGGGGTTTCTCCCCCGAGCGGTTCACCTCGCAGCAATTCTGGGATGCCTTTGATGGCATCCAGACCGGCAGCGATGGAGAAGAAGATGAACTGGAACAGGCGCAGTCGCGACTGCTGGCGGCCTGGAAAGACCAGCAACTGATCAGTCGCCGCCTGCTGGCCTACGATACGACGAATTTCTACACCTGGGTGGCCAGCACGAACACGCGCAACACCTTGGCGCAGCGCGGGCACAACAAGCAAGGTCGGCATAATCTGCGACAGGTGGGCTTGAGCTATGTGTTGGACGGAGAAAACGGACTGAGCCTCTGCCATCACGTCTATCCAGGAAACGTCGCTGATGCCGAAGAGTTTCCCGTCGCCTTGGGGCGGATCGTGGCTTTGCTGGATCGACACCAGATTGCTCGGGATACGGTGACGCTGGTGGTGGATAAGGGGTCGGCAGCATTGGCCAACACCCTGGAGTTGGAGCAAGCCGGTGTGGGCTGGATCTCCGCGCTGCCTTGGAACCAGGCTCCAGAAGAATTCCGCGAGCGGGCGGTGGAGGAACTGCCGGCGTTGAGCAGCAACCAGCCCGGAGTACGCGCCGCCGCCGAGCGGATGGTGGTGCATGGCCAGGAGTACCTGTGCGTGGTGAAGCATTCGGCGTCGTTTGCGAGCGAGCAATTGCACAGCGTGACCACCGCGCTCAGCAAAGCGCTGCCGGCCATGCGGCGCTTATCGGTCGAACTGGCCAAACCCGCAGCGCGGTTCACCGAAGCCGGGATCCGCAACAAGATCGCGCGCTGGTTATCGGGGGCTTTTGTCTCCGAGTTGGTGCGCTACCAACTGGAGCAGCGCGACGGGCGTTGGCATCTGCAGTTCGATTTCGACACGGCCGCTTTCGAGCATTTGCTGGCGCATCGTCTGGGCCGCACCACGCTGGTGACCAATCGCAGGGAATGGACCGCCGAACAAGTCGTCGAAGCTTACTCCGGACAACAGCAGATCGAGCGGGTGTTCCGCGGGCTGAAGGAAGGGGATTGGCTGGGATGGGGCCCGATGTATCACTGGACGGATCAAAAGATTCGTGTTCATGCCTTCTACTGCATGTTGGGCATCTCGCTGCTGCAGTACATCCATAGGAAAGCCCAGGCTGCCTGGGCTGGGCTGTCGATGGAACAGTTGCTGGAAGAACTTCGTCAGATCCAACAGTTTGCTCTGCTCTATCCCAAGAGTGAAAAGGGGACCAACCGCGTGGCTCTGGTCCTCTCAACGCAGACTCTCGCACAGCAGAGCTTGGCCAAAGAGCTGGGCCTGGACGCGCTGCGGTTGCCTAAAGAGGGCAATACGCCCGCTGCTTCCTGAACTTCTTGCCGATCAGCGGCTTGCCTCTCTTTTTTTCAAATTCCGAGTAAACTACCGCTAGCACCATGCCGCAGCCAAATGCCGCGGCGATCGCTACGGCCGGCACTTCATGACACTCTTCGCAACCTCGCAAGGGTTTCGATATGAAATGTCTGCGGGAAGAGATCGAATAGGTGAATCTCCGTGATTTCGTAGCGGATCTTTGGTCCGGTGATTTCTTCCGATTTCCGGCGTGAGCCCGTCAAGACAGCCAAATCGCGAGCCAGCGTGGATGGATCGCAGGAAAGGTACACAATCTCTTTCGCGCCTAGATCGGCGAGCTTCTCTGCGGCTTCCGCGCCTAATCCTGTTCTCGGCGGATCCAGGACCACGAAATCTGGTTTTTCTTCGGTTTTTTTCAGAAACTCTTCCGCATGTTCGTGGTGCGCTAGGATCGTGACGCCTGCGATCTCCGCGTTGGCGTAAAGGTCCCGTGTCGCGGCAAGATTGGCATCCACGCTCACTACTTTCTGGAACGACCTTGCCAGCGGCAAGGTAAAGAATCCGACTCCGGAATACAGATCTAGCGCCAGCTGGCCATGCGCATTGGCCGTCACCGCCTTCAGCAAATCCTCGATCAGGAATCGATTCACCTGAAAGAACGACAGATGGCTGACCCGGTATTTGTACCCGCCGGCTTTGTGCGTTAAGTAACCCGGCCCCGTCAATTCAAACCGGTTCTTCTTTTGGTCCAGCAGCAGCAAGCTTTCGATCTGGGGCAAGGCCTCGCGGAAAGTAGATGCAAGCTCAGCGGCAGTCTTGGGGAATTTCTCAAACGCCACGTTGAGAGCAATTTTTTCGTCCGCCGAGTCGGCAAAGGCTTGGATCTCCTGAATACCCTCCGGCAACCTCCCGGAGCGTGCCATTTCCTGAAGCCGGGCGAAGGTGTGCGCGAGACGCGGCGACAACACGGGACACTCATCGATCGGCACGATCACCGAGCTCTCCGGCAAGAAGTATCCAAGCGCCCGCGGCATCCCGCTTCGCACCGCCCATTGCGCGCGGTTTCGATAGCCATACGGTTCCCCTGAATGTTCCACGATTGCACCATCCCACGTGATTCGGCCGAGGCGCAAAAGCGTTTCGCGCAAAATGTCTTTCTTGAGCCTTAACTGCGCGTTTGCCGGAATGTGCTGGTAGTGGCAGCCGCCGCATCTCTGAAAATGAGCGCACTTTGCTTTGGCCCGCTCTTTTGCCGGTGAAGTGACCTCCAGCAGTTCGGCCCAGATCAATTTCTTCTTTTTCGATTTGGCGGTTGCCCGCACCACTTCGCCAGGCAAAACATACGGCACGAAAACAGTATTTCCATCGGCGTGCGCCAGGCCGTCACCGCCGTAAATGAGCTTCTCAATCGATAGGGTTAACTCATCAGCCATAAGTGTTGTCCGGTTTTAGGAAAAGTCGCTCTTGTAGATTGAAACTTAAGCCGCTGAATCTTGCTTCCCGATGCCTAGCCAATTCGCTCCAGCCCGCGCTACGATAAGTAGAAAAGACTCAGGCGCGGGATTCCAAACTCTTCCAACAGCCGTTTCTGCACGTACTGTTTCTCGACCATCGCCAGTTGCTCAGATTTCATCTTCCGCCTGTACATCGCCAGTTGCCCATCCACTTCGCGTCGGATCTTAAGCATCAGCTCTTCTGCTGCATGGCTCGTCAGCAGCGCTTGTATCTTCTCATCCAGAATCGTCAGCCGGCGCTCCAAATCTTCCAAGTCCAGCGTCCCTGGTGTATCGAGAAGCGGACTACTTGAATGCAGCGATTCCGCAATTTCCGTCAACCGGCCGGCGATCTCTGGCTGTTGCGGCAAACTCTTTTCTGCCGCAGCTTTCAAATACGCCACATTCTTTGCAAAATACGTTTTCAATTCGTCCCGCGAAAACGCCTCGCTGGCCGGTGTGCGCGCGGCTTTTGGCGTGCTCCCAACAGCCGCTTCCTGTTGTTCTTCCGCTGCCTCCAACACCGCGTCCGTGCAATATGCCAGGTTTTTCAACGCCTTGCCCGCCCCCCGTCGCGACCTCTGATAGCTCTCAAACGCCCTGTCGATCCCTTTCAGCGCGGCCTCCAGTGGCACCCCGGCTTTGTGCCACGCCTCCATGATCGCCCAGTCCAGCGGCGACACCAGCAGATGCGCCCCACGTTTCTTCCAGAAGTATTCTTCGATTTCCGTAAAATAATTGAAGTAGTTCCAGCCGTCCATTTCGTTGGTTGGGCGCTGCCGGATACCAGACGCTGGCCTCGATTCCGTCTGTGCCGCCAGTGCCTGCGGCTTAGCTCTGCGTCTTCTTTGCCGGCGCCGCTGCCGCGCTCTTGCCGTGTTCCGCGGGCTGATTTCTTTCCCAGATCAATCGCAGGCCCGTCAGGGTTAGAAATTCATCAGTGCGCTGAATGTGTTTCGAGCCTTTCGAGACTAGCTTCGCCTGCCCGCCGGTCGCTACAACCTTCGCATCTTCGCCAAGCTCTTTCTTCATGCGCGCGAGCATCCCATCCACCATGTCCACAGCGCCGTAATACAAACCCGCCTGCATATGCGTAACGGTATTCGTCCCGATCACTTTTCCCGGATCCTTGATCTCCACCCGTGGTAACCGCGCAGTGCGCGCAAAAAGAGCCTCCGACGAAATTCCCAATCCGGGCGCGATTACTCCGCCGAGGTATTCGCCCTTCGCGGAGATTGCGTCGAAGGTGATCGCGGTCCCAAAATCCACTACGATGCACGGCCCGCCGTACTGATGAAACGCTGCCACACCGTTCACAATCCGATCCGCGCCTACCTCCGACGGGTTATCCACCAGCACAGCCATCCCGGTCTTCACACCGAGTTCCACGAATAGCGCCTTCTTCCCAAAATAAACTCGCGACATTTCTGCCAGTGTCCGGTTCACCGGTGGTACCACCGAACTGATGATCACGCCGGTGATGGCGTCCCGATCGAGTCCTGCCAGCGTAAACAGATTCCTAGTCAGCACGCCATATTCGTCGACCGTCTGCTCACGGGCGGTCGTCAAACGCCAATTCGCGATCAGCTCTTCGCCGCGAAAAACGCCCAGGACCGAGTTGGTGTTTCCCACGTCAATGGTCAGCAGCATCTAGCGTGCCTCCGCCACGTCCCCCGC
>Ga0209577_10000149_pt1 | contig 67048 bp, 51 predicted proteins | sample GraSoiAngelo_109_FD_185874 | JGI IMG/M metagenome (GOLD analysis project Ga0209577, IMG submission 185874) | Grasslands soil microbial communities from the Angelo Coastal Reserve, California, USA - 14_0903_12_20cm (SPAdes) (version 2) | ecosystem: Environmental > Terrestrial > Soil > Grasslands... | reverse complement strand
TTTGCGGCGTTATCCACTGCTTGAACGTTTGAGCGACGAACGATCCGATCACGTCAAGTGAATGGACAGCGCGGTCACCGAAGCCGCGGGAAAAGTGTAGACCACAACCCCGTTCCGGACGACGCTCTCCTTTTTTTGAGGAATCACGGCTTCGCGATTGTCGAAAGTATTCCGCGCGTGAATGTCGGAATGCGACAAAGTTGTTGCCATTGCCGAGCTGGCGGAGCCTCCCCGAATTGTAATTTCGGCCTCGCGAACTTGGGTCGTGTGCGGATTCACCACGGTGACCAGCAAGTCCTTGCCGCTTAGGGAGGCGGAACCCTGGAGTCCCCAGAAAGTCGCCGGTTTACCGTCCCGGTCATACTGCACGGATGGCGCCGAGAATATGGTTCGCCGCGATTCTCCTCCCTGATGGCCTGCGTACATTCCGAAAACATGGCCAACAGGTGTGACCACAAAGCGATCTTCGTGAGCAAGATACAAACTGTTCAGGCAGTTGATGAGCTGCGCGCAGTTGGCCATGTAAAGCTTGCTGGCATGGCGGTTAAAAATGTCGAGGGTCATGCCGCTGAACACGGCATCCCGCAGCGTGGGAGTTTGCTCGAGAATGTCCCCTGGCGTGGCCTCGCTTCCCGGGCGGTACCATGGTCCCCATTCGTCCACGACGAGCTTGACGCGGTGCTCACGGTCAAATTCACTCATGACCTGCCAGTGCCCTAGAATGAGGCCTTCTACACGTTCGCCTTCGCGCAGAATCTCGTACCAGTCAACAGGATCAAATTGAATTGCGTCACCTTTTCCCTTTTCCCACTCGTTCGTTCGTCCACGACTGAGATTCCAAGCGTAATGGTGAAGCGCCCAACCGTAGATGCCGCCGAGCTGCGAAGACCCCTTGCGAACAATTTCCTCAAAGAAGCCGCGCGTCCAACTCCAGTCATCGGAGTTAGGACCAGAGGCGATCAAAGACAACGATTGGCCGTAGCGGGGCAGCCAAGCCGAGTATCTGCGGAATTCAACGGCATACTCCTGAGGCGTAAAGTTGCCGCCACACCCCCAGGATTCGTTTCCTACACCCCAGTAGCGCACGTTGTACGGTTGCGCCGAGCCCGCCTTGGCGCGCTCCTCGGCAAGTGTAGTGCTGCCCGTTGGAGAATTGCAGTATTCCACCCACCGGTAAAATTCCGAGGCGGGCAGGCTGCGAACGTTGGCGGCGAGGTACGGCTCGGCCCCAATGAGTCTGCAGAAATGGACAAATTCATCAGTGCCGAATTCATTGGGATCATACTTGTGACTGGCGGGCGATTTATCGTTCTCCGCTCCAAGCCAGAAGTTCGTTCGCCGCGGGCGTTGATCGGAGGGTCCAATGCCATCACGCCAGTCATAGCTGTCTGCGAAGCATCCTCCCGGGTAGCGAACGACGGGCGCCTTGATCTTCCTCATTTGCTCAACAAGCTCCTTGCGGATGCCGTCGAAATTGGGGATCTTGGATTTTGCTCCGACCCACACTCCATCGTAGATGGTGCCTCCCAGGTGCTCCGTGAAGTGGCCGTAGAGATTGTGTGAAATCGTGCCAATCGGTTCGTCGAGAAGAATTTCCACTCGAGAATCGACACTTTGGGCGGTGGCCGCTGAAATCCCCGAGGTCCGGGAAAAGACCAGCCCGGCAGTACCGGCCAAGGTGGTCTGGATAAATCCACGGCGATTCTTCACGATTTCCTCCCGAATATAGTTTTTTTTGTTCCCCATCCGCTTCCCAGGATTCACGCGATCAGAATCATAGGGCCATCGACTTTGAGCATTGTACCGAAATGATTCCGGTTCTGGATTCAAATGAAAAGTTCTCCTAGTTGTTCCAGAAGCGTAGGATGTGCGTTAGAGTATGGGCCGTTTTAGCCGGAGAGTCCGAAATGGATGCCAGGTGCGCATGAAGGTTCTTCTGCTTTCCGAATACAAGCATCTTGAGATTGCCGATCTTCCTGAACCAACGCCGGGTCCCCATGAAGTTCTCGTGCGTGTTGCCGCCTGCGGCATCTGCGGTAGCGACGTCCACGGCTACGATGGGTCGTCGGGGCGCCGTATCCCGCCAATTGTCATGGGGCACGAAGCCGCAGGAAGAATCGCCGCGGTGGGCGCTGCAGTGAAGGGATTCAGAGAGGGTGACAGAGTCACGTTCGATTCGACCATCTATTGCGGCGCTTGCGCTCCCTGCCGCCGCGGAGAAGTAAATCTCTGCGATAACCGCCAGGTTCTGGGAGTGTCCTGCTCGGACTACCGCCGCACCGGAGCCTTTGCCGAATATGTTGTGGTTCCTTCCCGCATCGTATACCGCTTGCCGGACAATCTTTCGTTTGCCGAAGCGGCGATGCTGGAGGCGGTGGCCGTCGCGGTTCACGCCGTTTCATTGGTGCAAGTTTCCCCCAACAGCACTACTTTGGTTCTTGGTGCCGGGATGATCGGACTGCTGGTTGTGCAGGCGCTGCGTGTCGCGGGTTGTTCACGCGTTCTCGTAGCGGACATAGACAGCTCGCGGCTCAAACTGGCTCAAGATGTCGGTGCCACGGCAGTGTTGTCTGCCGAGGCGGGCCTTGCTGCGCAAGTACTGCAACTTTCCGGTGGGGCCGGAGTAGACGTGGCGGTTGAAGCGGTGGGGAAAAACGAGGCTGTTAGTGCCGCAATTGAAAGTGTTCGCAAGGGCGGAACCGTCGTATTAGTCGGGAACATTTCACCCGAAGTCACCCTACCGCTGCAGAAGGTAGTCACGCGACAAATCCGGCTTCAAGGATCGTGCGCATCGGCCGGAGAATACCCGCGGGCCATGGAACTTCTGGCAACGGGAGCCATACAGGTGAAGCCCCTGATTTCCGCCATCGCGCCGCTGGAGGACGGTCCGCAATGGTTCGAACGGTTGCATGCGCGTGAACCCAACTTGATGAAGGTCGTTCTCACGCCCGGAGTGTTTTTGTGAGCGACGGACTCTTCAATCTCAGGGGCCGAGTGGCGATCGTTACAGGAACGAGCCGGGGGCTCGGCCAGTATCTTGCTCGTGCCCTCGCTAAGGCCGGGGCGGATCTCGTGCTCACCAGCCGCGATCGCACTCGTTTGTTGCCGTTCGAGGCGGAGATGAGAGGGCTTGGCCGCCGCGCCCTTTCACTGGAACTCGACGTTCGTAACCAAGGGGCCATTGAAAAAATGGCCGCGGCTGCCGAGAAGGAATTTGGTCATCTGGACATCCTTGTCAACAATGCGGGTTGCAATGTTCGCAAGCCGGCGCTCGACGTTACCTGGGAAGACTGGAACCTGATTCTTGACACCAACCTGCGCGGGAGTTTTTTCGTCTCGCAAAGCGTGGCACGCCGAATGATTCCGCGTCGGTACGGGCGCATTGTCAATATTGGGTCCGTGACCAGCGTGTCTGGTTATGCGGGTCTCGCACCCTATGGGGCCAGCAGGGGCGGCATCCGGCAGTTGACGATGAGCCTGGCCGATGATTGGGGCAAGCACGGTGTCACCGTGAATTGTCTGGCACCGGGATGGTTTCGCACGGAACAGAACAAGATTCTGTACGAGAACAAAGAGTGGGTTGATTATCTTTGCGATCGCATTCCGCTGAAGCGCCCGGGGGAGCCTCAAGATCTGGATGCAGCAGTAGTATTCCTCGCGGCGGAGTCCAGCCGTTATATTACGGGGCAGACCTTGCTTGTGGATGGCGGAATCTCTACGGGCGCAACGCGCGCCCTAGTCGAGCCTGCGAAGGCTGGTCCGGACAAATCTGGAGTGTCAGACTAGGAGTTCAGCATATGCGGAGCAATTTTTTTTCAATTGTTGGATGGCGGCATTTCGCGCCGCCATCCTTCCTCGCACTCTTCGGATTTCTAAGTCTATTTCTGCCGGCGACGGCGCCTTCTCTGCCGGTGCCCGAGAGCCATAAGACTCTCGAGATCTATTTTGTGGACGTAGAAGGCGGCCAGGCCACACTATTCGTCACGGCGGAAGGCAATTCGCTGCTCATTGATACGGGCTGGCCCGGCAACGATGGCCGCGATGCCGATCGCATCGTCGCTGCTGCCAAACGGGCCGGGATCGGCAAGATTGATTACGTGCTGATCACCCATTTTCACAACGACCATGTGGGCGGTGTGCCGCAACTCGTGGCGCGCATCCCGGTGGGAACATTCATCGATCACGGCGAAAACCGCGAAACCACGAACGGGCCGACCGTGCAGGTCTCGGAGGCCTACCAGCAAGTGTTGGGAACGGGAAAGTTCAAGCGCATTACCGTCAAACCCGGCGACGTTCTGCCCATTCAAGGTATGCGCGCAAGCGTGGTAAGTTCCGACGGAGCCCTGATTGACAAACCCTTGCCGGGAGCCGGCGCGGAAAACTCCGGCTGCAAGAATTCCGAGCCGCGTCCCGCCGACCAAACGGAAAATCCACGTTCTCTTGGAACCCTGATCACCTTCGGCAAGCTCAAACTGTTGGACTTGGGCGACCTGACCTGGGACAAAGAGATGGAACTGATGTGTCCCAGGAACAAGCTCGGCAAAATCGATATTTATATCGTCTCTCATCACGGTTGGTTTCAGAGCAGCAGCCCCGCACTGGTGTACGGAATCGATCCTCGCGTGGCCATCATGGACAACGGTGCAAAAAAGGGCGGAACGCCTTCCACCTGGGACATCATCAAGGCATCTCCGGGCCTCGAAGACCTTTGGCAATTGCATTTTTCCGAAGAGGGCGGGGCTGAGCACAACGCCGCCGCACCTTTCATCGCCAATCTTTCGGGACCAGAAGATGCCGCCAACTATCTCAAGCTGACTGCCTCGACCGATGGAAGCTTTGAGGTGTTTAACTCGAGAACAAATAAGGCGAAACACTACGCCCCGTCGCACTAGTCGAGGTGTTCAGGCCGGGTTGGGATCGCGGATTGGCGCCATATTCCCCAGTAGGAGAACATAACCTGCGATGCCGATGAGGAGAAATGCGGTGGCGACGCCGAACGCCCAGGAAAAAGAATGCCTTGCCTGTACCACATAGCCGGTCACAATCGGCGCAGCAATTCCCGCGAGCTGATTGCAAACATTCAGAATTCCCCCCAATGTTCCGACGCTTTCTCGTGGAGCAATCAGCGAGGGAATCGACCATCCCACCGGTGAGGCGGCGGCCAATCCTCCGATGGAAATGCTGATCCAGAAAAGCGCGGCGACAGGACCGTGAGCGCGGGCAGCGCCGAGAATTCCCAAGCCGAAGATCGTTCCGCCGATGAGGACAACCTGACGAACACGAACAGCGTTCCAGCCGCGCTGTATCAACGCATCGACGAGCCACCCGCCGACGACAAGATCGGTGAACGTCGCGAACAGCCACGGAATACTGGTATACAGCGCGGAATGAAGCAAGTCGACATGATGCATGGTCGAGAGATAGGACGGCAGCCAGGTCAAGAGCAGATAGAAGGTGTAGTTATACGACGCGAAGCCCAGAGCTAGGCCGCAAACCCTTCGTTGTCGAAGCAAGTAGCCGAGCGGCGCTCCTTGGGCGGCCTTCGCCGGATCCTCCGGCTGCGCTCCTCCTCGGGCGATGAACTCGCGCTCCGCAGCCGTCAGTAATTTATCCTCGCTCGGATTTCGGTAGAAGGCATAGAACAGCGCGAAATACAGAACACTGATGAAGCCTGTCGCCGCAAAATTCCAGCGCCAGCCGAAATTCAGCAACAAGAGACCCAGCAAAGGTATTCCAATCGCCGAAGAAAATTTCGCTGCCGAGTCAAACATGGCGGTTGCCAGGCTGCGTTCGTCTTTGGGGAACCAGTAGCCTGTAGCTTTGGCATTGGCTGGGAATGTCGGAGCCTCACCAATCCCCAAGAGGAAGCGCGCCCCAAACATTCCTGCGACGCCCGTGGAAATGGCCGCAGCGAAGGAAGCCACACTCCAAATCACGGTGCTGATAATGCCTATGCGGCGGACCCCAAAGCGATCCAGCAGCAGCCCGGAGGGCAGTTGGAGCAACGCGTAGGTCCAGTTGTAAGCGCTCGACAGATAACCGAACATCACCGCGGAAATTCCAAACGAGGCGCGCAGCGCATCCTGGGAAACAGAAAGATTCACGCGATCGAAATAATTGACGAGTACGCCGAATCCCAGAAGCAAAGCAATGCCCCACCGTCTCTTCGGCACCGAGGAACCCTGCAGAACTGTCGATTGCTTCAAAAGATCATCCTTTTCTCCGGACCTGCCGCGCGAACTATAGTGGAGAACCGTGGATCGAAACAAGGGGCGGAATGGAAGCTCGGTAATGGGCGCGCTTCGCCCGCAAAACGGGAGCACGAGAGAGTTTAGCAGAAAGGCAATTTAGTCTGGCTAAACCACTCCTTTAAATCTTCCGGATTGACATCATTGTGACCCTGCGCCTAATTTCCCCCCACTGGATCTATTCAAGTAATTGATAGCGACTATCTAGCAATGTAATGGGGCAAGGAGAGTTCTGCGCAGCGTTCAATTCATGGTGCGAAAGGCGTAGACGTGTGGTCGAGGCTCTCGCTACGCCACGGCGGGCATAGTCGAGACAAGAGTCGCGGGCAGCCCGCGAAAAGGAAACAGAAATGAAGAAGAATGTGCTATTTGTTCCTTTCGCCCTTCTCTTAGTGCCTCTGTTTTCGCACGCGCAAGGCTTGGGGAGCATTGTCGGCAGGGTCACCGATCCCACTGGCGCCTCAGTCGCGGGTGCACAAGTCACCGCGACACACCTGGGTACGGGTTTTTCGCGCAACGCCATGACTGATACAGAGGGGCTGTATGTGATTCCCTCCCTTCAACCCTCGGCCTACAACCTGACTGTGGAGGCGAAGGGCTTCAGCACCTCAAAGGAAACCGGAATTACCTTGCTCGCGGATCAAACGCTCACGGTAAACGTGAACGTGAAGTTGGGTATGACCACCGAGGTCGTTACGGTGATGGGCAATGCTCTGCAAGTGGATATGGCGACATCCACGCTCAAGCAAGTCATCGAGCAGCAGCGCATTTCCGAACTGCCCCTGAATGGCCGGAATGCTGCGCAGCTCACGCTGTTGGTGGCGGGGGCCGTCAACTCCCCCAACGGAGGCGCCGACCAGGGAGCGACGAAGACCTTTCCCGGTGCCGTGACGTATTCGGCCAACGGCGCGCGGCAGGACACCATCAGCTACCAACTCGATGGCGGCAATTACGTGGACGAATACACCAACGTCAATCAGCCGTTTCCGTTCCCGGACGCGCTCCAGGAATTCAGCGTGCAGACCAGCAACTACAGCGCGGAATACGGAGAGAATGCCGGCGGCGTGGTAAATGTCGTCACCAAGTCCGGCACCAGCAGCTTCCACGGCGATGCCTTCGAGTTTGTACGCAATCCGGCTTTCAATGCTCAGAACTTCTTTGCCACGCCTACCACACCAGATCGCGTCAAGCGCAACCAGTACGGCGGCACCCTCGGGGGACCCATAATCCACGACAAGACATACTTCTTTGCCGGCTACCAACGCACCGCATTTCGCAATCTCGTCCTCGGGAGTTCTCGCGTGGTTGGGCAGACGGACGTCTCCAACTTTTTGTCGCCAAAGACGACGGCATGCCCGGCATGCGGAGCCCAAACGAGCACTGCCAACGGGCCTGCCGGGACGCTGGATCCCGGCGTGGCGACCTTGCTGGGGATAGACCCCAGCAGCGGAGCGTACTTGGGTTCTTCCGCAAAATTCAGCTTGGCCGGTGCCATACCGGCAGGTGCCAATCCAAGCGTGCCTTTTTCAAAACCGGATATCGAGAATTTTGATTCGGGAATAGGCAGGCTGGACCATTCCATCGGGAAGAACGATAAGATCACGGCCCGCTATGAATATGACCGGTTTACCAAAGCTCCCGTATTCAATCCACTCCTGCTTGTGGCCTACAGCGATGCAACCTTCTCGATCGTTGCGCAAAATGCCCTGATCCACGAAACACATATCTTTTCACCAAGCCTCATCAACGATTTCCGGATGAGCTTCTCCCGCGAAGTCTCGACCAGAGGACCATCTCCCAGCGCCGTGGACTTGACCGCTTTCGAAACCGCTCCTCTCCCGTTTGAGCCCAAACCCAGCGCAATTCAGGGAATCGGGGTTCAGGGCGGTTTCAATTTTGGCGACAATCCCACGGGGCTTTTCATCAGGAACAATTTCACTTACGCCGATGACGTGAGCTGGGAAAGAGGCAAACACGACATCCACTTCGGAGCCATGATTGAGTGGAGCCAGGTGGACCTCAAAAACCAGTTCAATCAACCGGGCATTGTCAATTTTTGCGGGCAGGATACCTACCTTGGGCAGCCGCCGGCATTGCCGGGGAACACCTATGCCAATTTTCTCGCCGGCACGATGTGTGACGGCGGCCCGGCCGGCAATGGTTACGCTTTCCAGCAGGGGGCCGGAGAATTCAAGGCCAACCGTGATAAGTTTTCCGGTTTGTACGTCCAGGACAACTATCACGTTAGCCGCCGCCTGACGCTCAATCTCGGGCTGCGTTATGAGCCTGCTCTCCCTTGGAGTGACAACGGCAACCGCTGGGCGCAGGTCAATCTTGTGGCCATGGCAGCGGATCAAGTCTCCAGCGTGTATCCCAACGCTCCCCCGGGCATTTTCTTTTCCGGCCAGAATGGCATTCCCAGCGATCCGGGCATGCCAAAAAACGCCCTGAATTCCAACTGGAAAGGCTTTGCTCCGCGCCTCGGCTTTGCCTACGATTTGTTCGGCGACGGCAGGACCAGTCTGCGAGGCGGCGCCGGTATCTTCTACGACTCGCGCGCCATGGGCATGTTGAGCAACCGCTACGTGGATGAGTGGCCCTTCAGCCCGCAATTCATCCTCTCGACTGCGGGCAACAGCGCCCCCACTCCGGGTTCAACGGCCGGTTCATTCAGCGATCCCCTCTGCACCCAGGCTGCGACCCAGGCGGCTCTGAACTGCTCTGGCGCGCAAGCCAGTTCCTATCCAACCTTCCCGAGCCCTTTCCCGGCGCCGACGAACTTCGCGTACAATCCGCCCTTCAATCAGATTGCTGTGACCTACGACCCCAGCGGCAACTATCATGTTCCCACTACTTATGAGTGGAATCTCACGGTCGAGCGTCAATTGCCCGCTAACATTTTGTTCCGTGTAGCCTACGTCGGCTCCCGCAGCCTCCACATCCTGGAGACCCAGTATTACAACGCTGGCGTTCCGTGCACCGACCCGCGATCCAACGTAACTTCCTGCAATGGCAAGGCCAACATTGGTGTTGCAAACCTCACGGTCTGCGAAGCCACCGGGGGCACTTTCGCGACCTGCGTGAACAACCGCCCCGGCCCAAAGTTTAAGGCCAACACCTTCTCCACCACCGTTCAGGCTGACATCAACGACATCAACTCCAGCTACCATTCGCTGCAAACCTCCTTTGAGAAACGCATGTCCCATGGGCTGACCGTTTTGGCCAACTATACATTCTCAAAAAGCCTCGACGACCTGCCGTTCGGAGAAGGCGTCTCTGGCTTTGATACCGGCTACTCCGCTCTTCCATTGACCGATCCCAACCGCCACCGCTTCGACTACGGGCCGTCAAGCTTTGATCACACTCATGTATTCACGGCTTCCTACGTCTGGCATTCCCCGAGCTTCAAGAGTTCCGGCTCTCTGATTCGCCATCTCTTTGGTGATTATGAGTTCGGAGGAATCTTCTCCGCCGCCCGCGGGCGTCCCATCACCGTACTGCAGGGCACGGAACTCTCCGGCACCGGCATCGGCAATGATCGCGGAACCTTTTGCACGGGCAACGGCGCTGCTGGGGACACCTGCCAGCCTGGAATCAGTCCTTACAGCTCCAATTCATGCGCTGGCGTCACTGCCAAGTGCGTCAGCTGGCTCACCGCGACTGCTTTTGAGCCCACCAAGGTGGCCGGCGCCAACAATGCCGCTATCTTTGGCACCTTCGGCGACATGGGAAAGAACGCCCTCCGCCTGCCGCACACCATCAATTGGGACATGCAACTCGCTAAGAACATCTTAATCAGCGAACGCTGGCGGCTTCAGCTCCGAGCCGAGTACTTTAATGTTTTCAACCACCCCAACTTCGCGCCCGAAAGCATCAGCACCGGTACTGTGAATGGCACCGACCAAATCAGCGCCTTTGACAAACTCAATGGCAATGCCGCGTTTGGCACCTTCCGGGCGGGACAGGTCGGGGATCCGCGCATCGCTCAATTGGCGGTGAAAGTCTTCTTCTGACCCCCACACGAAAGAGCAAGCATCGGGGCGCCTTTCCTAGGGGGCCGTCTAGAGCGGTTTGTTTCCACAAAGTTTGGGGACCAAACGGTCTGGTGCTTGCGATAGCTGATCTTGTTCAAAATGTCAGGACCAAGTCTTGAGGTGAGAAAAGATGAAAAAACTCTGGTTGGTGTTTTTGATTGCGACTCCTTTCCTAGTTGTGAGCTCGGAGGAGCCAGTCCCGCAAGGCTTCGAGCATTGGACGCCAGCGAACCTGCACGGCACGGCGCAGGCACTTGGCGCGGAAGCTGCCACCGATCGACATCATTTCGCCGTAAAGCAGCTTTCGGATTTTCCCAATGATGCGTTCTTGTTGGTTCATAGAGAAGCCGACGGTCAGGTCGAGTGGCACGAAACTCAAGTGGACGTGTTTTTCGTACAATCCGGCTCCGCGACGCTGGTTGTGGGCGGCACACTGATAAACGGGGAAACTGTCGCACCTCATGAGAAGCGCAACGGCACCATTCAAGGCGGGGCCCGGCAGAAATTGTCGGCTGGAGATGTTGTCCGAATTCCCGCGCGCATACCACACCAGCTGGTGCTCGATGGCGCTCATGAGTTCACCTATTTTGTCATCAAGGTGAAAGGCTATTAGTGCAGACTGAGGTCTTCGAGACCGGGCGGTAGAGTCCTAAACCCGCCTCGCGTGCCAATCGACGCCGCTGTCCGGTGAAGCGCCTAGAGATAATTCTTGCCGCCCAGGCGCATCCCTGCGCTAGGTGATCTCGTCAGTCGGACGTTGGGTCGTCTGTGCGCGCAAGAGACGAGAGCGTTTTCCCCGCTTCCGCAATGCTACAGTATGACAGGGCCAAGTACGGGAAGGGCCAGAGCCACGGGGATCCGCAGGCCGCACACAAACTATAACGCACCATAAAAGACAGTGATGCCAGGTTGGACGCGAAGACAATTCGTCAAAGGACTAAGTATGGTCGGCAGCGGCTGCCTGGCCAAATACCGGAACATCGCTTTTTTGCCCCACCCCAGTTCCGTCGCTCCAGCGGGATTTCTACAAACCACTCAGAAGTTGCTCTTTGAGGAAGTGCCCGCGGCCGCCAGCGGACTCACTTGGCGCCATCTGAACGGCCGTTCGGCGGATTACTTCCTGCCCGAAACAACGGGCGCGGGTTGCGCCTTTCTGGACTACGACAACGATGGCTGGATAGACATTTATCTGGTGAACAGCGGGAAGTGCGATTTTTTCACCCCCGATCGGCCTCTGCGCAATGCGCTCTATCGCAACAATCGCGATGGGACATTTACGGACGTCACCGAAAAGGCCGGCATCGCCGCCGGAGGCTATGGCATGGGTGTAGCTGTCGGCGACTACGATGGCAACGGCTGGCCCGATCTGTACGTCACGCAGTATGGCCGCAGCATTCTCTATCACAACAATGGCAACGGGACGTTCACGGACGTGACGGAGAAGGCCGGTCTGGCGGCTCCCGGCTGGGCCTCCAGTGCTGTCTGGTTCGACTACGACAACGATGGGCGACTGGATTTATTCGTTTGCCGCTTCGTGGACTTTGACAAGTCCAAGAACAAATTCTGCGGTAACGAGAAGACCGGAGAACGCTTCTACTGTATTCCGCGTATCTACTCGCCGGCGGCGAGCTGGCTCTTCCACAACAACGGGGACGGCACCTTCACCGACGTCAGCAAGGAATCCGGCATCGCCAAGGCGCTGGGAAAAGCCTGGGGTGTCGTTGCGACGGACGTCAACAACGACGGCTGGATGGACCTTTTCGTGGCGAACGACACGGTCGCCAATTTTCTCTTCGTCAACAAGCGCAACGGAAAGTTCGATGAGATGGGGCTCGAAGCGGGCGTGGGCTACAGCCAGTCTGGCCGCGAGCGCTCCGGCATGGGGGTTGACTCGGCGGATTTCGATCAGGACGGTTGGCAGGATCTCTTCGTTACCAACGTCGATCAGGAGATGTACGCAATCTACCGCAACAATCACGACCTCACGTTCGACGATATGGCCGGACCCATGGGACTCGGGCGGTTGACACGGCTTATGAGCGGATGGGGAGTGAAGTTCTTCGACTACGACAATGACGGCAACCTTGACCTGTTCATTGCCAACGGACACCCCGACGACAAGATCGAAGCACATTCCAGCCACGTCACCTACAAGGAGCCGCTGCTGCTGTTCCACAACGACGGCCGCAGTCTGGAGAACGTCAGTGGCCTTGCTGGCCCGGCTTTTGCGCAGAGCTTCGCAGCGCGCGGCATGGCCGTGGGAGACTTCAATAATGATGGCGCACTGGACGTGCTGGTTTCCGTCAATGGCGGATCGCCGGTGCTTTTAAAAAACGTTTCAGCGCCGGAAAATCACTGGCTTGGCGTGCGCCTTGTCGGCAAAAAATCGAACCCGGACGCCATCGGCGCAAGAATCACGTGGCAGGCAGGCGATCTGAAACGCAGCAAACTAAAGGTGGGAGGCGGCAGTTATCTTTCTTCGCATGATCCCCGCGACGTGCTGGGCCTCGGCAAGCGAAAGAGAATTGACAATTTGGAGATCCGCTGGCCCCAACCGAGCGGGCGCACCGAAACGTTCACCGATCTTCCGATCGATCGCTACATCACCATCGTCGAAGGATCGGGGATTAAGTGATTTCCGGTGGAGGCCTCAGTAAGGATACGCTTCCCCGGGCCGAGCGATTCGAATGCGATGGTCGGTAAACTTGAAGTGTGCGCCCGGTAACTCCACCTTTGGCATGTGACAACTTACGCATCGTTCAATTCCCACCGGGCACGATTTGCCGGCAGAGGAAACAACCGCCTGTTTGCGGCCTGTTGCGACATTTTTCTGCCCGGTTGCTTGTTCCGCCCCGCGCAGTGCATGGCACGTCGTGCACTTTGCGTCGTAAACAGCGTCCCCTTGTTTCAGATCCGCGTGGGGGTCATGGCAAGCAGTGCAAGCAAAATGTGCGTCCTCGGGATCGTGGCCCCGGCTGTTGAACAGGCGATAAGGCTGAAAACGTATGTTGTTGATGCCACCGAGGTCGGGCATCATGGCCACGGTGTCCGCGCCGCGATGGCCAGCCGCGCAGAACTCCTGCGAAAGACTTTCGGCATCGAGTGTTTTCGGATTGAAAATGTACGTGCTCTCTCCGGGGGCGAAGAGCCAGTGCGGAGTGGTTCCCTCCGGTCTGTGGCGGGTCTCGCAGGTCACGCCGGAGGATTAACCGATCCAACTGAAGTTTGGTGTTGACCACAGCGGCAGTGCCGTGGCAGCTGAAGCAGTTCCGCGCTTCATCGCCACGAACGTCGCGGCCTGCGGCCTCCTCCAGGCTCGGCGGCGGATTGAGAACGTCTCCGATGGTCCAGTCCAATCCATCAATCCCGGTGCAATAGCTCGCGAGGGCTTCATAACCACTTTGGTAGTGGACCCTAATCCTAAATGAACGCGCTGATCGTGGCTGGACCCATAACTCTCCCCGCTCGTGACGTCGGCCCGCTGGCGCGCAAAGCTCGTCATAAGGAAGGCCTTTACGCCGCTAGCATCTCGCGGACTCCTCGGTCCTCCCAGCAATTTGAGGGTGATCCAGTGGTGCTTGTTCTCTCCCGGGCTGAATAACATCGCAGTTTTGGCGCTGCGTGCTAGACTCCAGGTAAGCGATTACGTACCCAATTTTGTGAGGAAAAATGAACTTTCGGCCGTCTTTGCTCCTTTTCGCGCTTCTTGTCTGTCTCCTCGTCGGTAGTGCTGCGACCCTGCTTGCGCCGGCCACCTTCGCACAAACATCCGCGTTCCTTGCACCGACTCCGCCGATGGGATGGAACAGCTGGAACAAGTTTGGCTGCAACGTGAGCGACAAACTCATTCGCGAAATGGCCGACGCCATGGTCAGCAGCGGCATGCAAGCGGCCGGATACCAATACGTGAACATCGATGACTGTTGGCAGGTGAGCCGCGATGCGCAGGGAACCATTGTCGCGGATCCCGTGAGGTTTCCGTCGGGAATCAAGGCACTTGCAGACTACGTGCACAGTAAAGGATTGAAACTGGGAATCTACACAGACGCAGGCACCGGCACCTGCGGAAAACGTCCGGGAAGCTTGAATCACGAAGTTCAGGATGCCAAGACCTATGCCTCCTGGGGAATCGATTACGTAAAGATCGATTGGTGCAATGCAGAAGGGCTCGATCCGGAGGCGCAGTATACGAAATTTCGCGACGCCCTTGCGGAGTCCGGCCGCCCGATCGTCTTCAGCATCTGCAACTGGGGAGTGAAGACGCCATGGCGGTGGGGGCCCACCACCGGCAATTTGTGGCGGACCACGGGAGATATCAATGATACCTACGACCGCATGACCCTGATCGGATTTGGACAGAATGGCTTGGAAAAGTTTGCAGGTCCCGGGCACTGGAACGATCCGGACATGCTCGAGGTCGGCAACGGCGGCATGAACCGCGATGAATACCGCACGCACATGGCGCTATGGGCGCTCCTCGCTGCTCCTCTGCTCGCGGGAAACGATTTGCGAAATATGTCGCCCGAAACAAGAGAGCTCCTCATGAACTCCGAGGTCCTTGCGGTCGATCAGGACACGAAAGGCGTGCAGGGACATCGTGTTTGGGAGGAAGGGCCGCTGGAGATCTGGGTAAAGCCGCTCGCCGACGGGAGTCACGCCGCGGGACTTTTCAATCGCAGTGAATCGGCCACTAAGATGACGCTCGACTTTAAATCCATCGGCGGGCCTGCCTCTGCGAAACTCCGCGATCTTCTGGATCACAAGGATCTCGGCACGGCGCGGAATTCCTACTCGGCCGAAGTGCCGACCCATGGCGTAGTGCTTGTGAAAGTTTCCAACTAAGCCTGCTGCGGAACACTCGCAAGGTCCCCAATACTTCCGGCGACTGTCCGTCAGGAACCTATTGCCCTGCAAAGCCAATCATTCCCGTGCGATAAAGGGTTCGAACACACTGATTTTTCCTTCGGCGCTGTGAATAGGCCAAGAACCACATCCCCGCAAACTGAACCAACTATTCGACGTCTACTAAGAACAATGAGGTCATAGCCCAGTTCGAGCGCTCTATCCTGAATGAACTTAATAAGGTCCGGGAAGAATGGGTTGGTGATGTCCGAAATGATCAATCCGAGTGTTCGGCTCCGGCCGGAGGCCAGATTGCGCGCGCGTATGTTTGGCGTATAGCCTACATTTTCAATCGCGCCTAGAACTCTTCGTTTCGTTTCATCGCTGACGTAGCGCGTCTTATTGATGACGTGCGAGGCGGTGGCGGTTGACACGCCCGACAGCTTGGCGTCGTCTTTTATTCTAACGCCACTCATACCTGAGGCTCCTTAAGGTCAGTCTGGCGGCACCAAGTTGGAAGTGATGAAGCTGCATTTGTCAGCTCACCACTCTATATGAAATCGTTCGTGGAGCAATTTTACAACCGCCTTCCCCGCGTCAAGCGCTCGTTTCTCTGCAATCTTGCTCTCCAGGTATTCAAAAACCACGTTCCCGGCGGTTTAAAATCGCCGGCGGAGCTTCTTGGACCACAGCAAACCGCACCTCAGCTTAGGTCTGTCCGCTCAGGCGGTTTCGCGCCCAACACCGAGACGGGCGTAGGGTTTCTACGCCCGTCAAGAACCTGCGCCGGGGCCCACAGCCACCACAAAGTATGTCGCTGGCGTGGTGCCCACATTCTTGATCCCATGTTCGTCATTCGAATGCACGAAGCCGACGGAGCCCGGCCCGAGACGGTAGCTCGTACCTTTGACCGTCAGCTCAACCGTCCCTTCTCGAATCAGCCACATTTCGGAGTGCACATGGTGGTGCGCCGCGTGAGGCGCACCGCCCGGAGGCAGCGTCGTTTCATGCACCTCTAAGGACTCGCCGGTGGCGAGCTTGCCTTTCAGAACATCGCGGATCTGGGCGTTGTTCGGCGTTCGAATCGGCAGCTTTTCAAACGGATACATTGCCGATGGCATGGATTCCTCCTGCGCGGCCACGCTCTCGGGCCGCAGAACGGCGGGGAAAAAAGCTGCCGGAAGCAAGAGGCACAAATCACGTCGCGTGATGGACATTTACGTCTCCTTTTGCCATTCGCAAATACATGGTTCAGTGAATTCGACCAAATGTTGCCGAGAAGCCCCTCGACATGGAGACAAAGAATCTTTAGCATGCGGTCATTTGTCAAGAGGCGCGTTTTGCGCCAAACCTTCGGGACGGGTCGCGAATTGAGCCAACAGATCGCAGCACTGGAAAGCAACAGAAAGAGCAACCTCGCGGATGCGCGCAATCCCAACTCCTTTCAAGAGCCGGAGATGAACCGCGAGGCGCCGCAAGTCACGACGATTTCGTTTCTTGTTTTGTTGCGCATCGTAGGCCTGCTTTTGCTGGGTGCCGCTGCGGTTGCGGGGCTGCCAAAGGGACAGAGACCGGCATGAACACACTCCGGATTCTGCGGTTGGGGACGGTGAAGGAAGTGGAGCATTTTCAAAATCATGTTCACTCGCTCGGATTGACGATTCCCTGCGATAGCCAGGTACTCAGCGGAGCCGATTCGCCGCTGCGATGGCCGCTCTCGCGCGGTGGAATCAAGATCGGCAACCGGATCGCTGTTCATCCCATGGAAGGATGGGATGGCACTCCGGATGGAAATCCGAGCGAGCATACCATCCATCGTTGGAAGAAATTCGGGCGGAGCGGCGGGAAGTTAATCTGGGGCGGAGAAGCGGTTGCTGTTTCCCACCAAGGGCGCGCGAATCCGAATCAGCTCGTGATTGCGCAGCACACGCGAGAGGGATTGGCGGGATTGCGCAAGGTCCTGGTCGAAGAACATAGACGGACGACGGGTTCGCACCAAGGGCTCTTCATGGGATTGCAGTTGACGCACTCCGGGCGCTACTCGCGGCCGAATGCTCACGATAGACCAGAGCCTCGCATTCTTTATCATCATCCGATCTTGGATCGAAAAGTGGGATTGCCTCGGGACTATCCCATTCTGACCGACGGCGAGATTAGGGCGATCATCGAAGAGTTTCATCGCGCCGCGAAAATGGCGCAGGAATTGGGCTTCGACTTCGTGGATATCAAGCACTGCCACGGATATCTGGGGCACGAATTTCTCAGCGCGCATACACGAGAAGGGAAGTACGGCGGTAGTTTCGAGAACCGCACGCGATTCTTGCAGGAAGTGGTGCTGGGGATCCGCTCGATGGCACCGGGAATTCACATTGGCGTGCGGCTCTCAGCGTTTGACACCGTACCATTTCGTCCCGATCCGTCCCAATCGGCGAATGGAAAGTTGGGGCCGGGAATTCCCGAATCGCATGACCACTTGATTCCGTACCGCTGGGGATTCGGCGTGAATCCACTCCATCCCACCGATGTGGATCTCGCCGAGACGACTCGGTTTTTGTCCTTGCTCCAGGAACTGGAGATCCAGCTCGTAAACATCACCGCTGGCAGTCCCTATTACAATCCGCATATTCAGCGGCCCGCGCTCTATCCGCCATCGGATGGATATCAGCCTCCGGAAGACCCTCTGATTGGCGTGGCGCTGCAGATGAAAGTCACAGAGCAATTGAAGCGGCTCTTTCCGAACCTGATCCTTGTGGGAACGGCTTACAGTTACTTGCAGGATTTTCTGCCCCACGTGGCGCAAGCTGCGGTGCGCGAGGGGTGGGTGGATTTGGTCGGGTTAGGACGCATGTCATTGACCTATCCGGAGTTGTTGTGGGATGCCACGGAAGGAAATAAGATTCAGCACAAACGAATTTGTCGAACGTTCAGCGATTGCACAACCGCGCCGCGGAAGGGACTACCCTCGGGTTGCTATCCGCTGGACAGCTACTACAAGAGTTCCGCACTGGCGGAGCAGCTGAAGATTGCGAAGGCAAAGCGATGAAAATCGGATCCATCAACCAACGGCAACAACTTGGCCGCAAGGTCCAGGGCATCGCGGCGGCGCTTCTGCCATTTGAAGCGGATGGGCGAATTGCCGTCGAAGCTTTTCAAAATCATCTGCGCGCCACGCATCGCGCCGGATTGATGAATGCCGTGAACATGGACACCGGCTACGTTAATTATCTGAGCGCGACGGAAAAACTTGACGTGCTGCGCTGGACCCGGGAAGCATTGGGCAAAGATGTGCAATTTGTAGGCGGCGCCTATATCGAAGGGCAGCCGGGGGACGTCGTCGAACTCTACCGAAGGCAGATGGACGCCATTGCCGCACATGGCGGAATTCCAATTCTGTTTCAAACCAGCCGACTGCACGGGAAATCTGCCGCCGAGAAAGCGGCGGCTTATAGAGCAGTGTGCCGGGGATACGCGCACGTGCTGGCCTTCGAACTGGGACAGATGTTCGCGCCGAACGGCGAAATCTTTGATGAAGAAACTTTCCGGCGATTGATGGACATTCCGGAAGTTAAAGGAATGAAACATTCTTCGCTCGACCGGATGATCGAATTAGAGCGGCTCGCCCTCCGCGACGCGCACCGGCGGGATTTCAGCATCTACACAGGAAACGATCTTGGTATCAACATGATTGAGTACGGTTCCGACTATCTGCTGGGACTGGCGACATTCGCGCCGGAAAAATTTGCGGAGCGCGACCGGCTCTGGGAAACGGGTGATCCTGCGTATTACGAGCTGTCGGATGCGCTACAGCACTTGGGAAACGTGGCGTTCCGCGAGCCGGTTCCGGCGTATAAACACTCCGCGGCGGTGTTCCTCGATCTTTTGGGGAGAATCCCTTCTGATCTGACACATCCGAAGAATCCAACGCGCCCGGAGTGGGAAGCCGAGATTCTATTAAATTGCGCTGGACGGCTGGGCCACAAGGTACAATTGTCAATCTAGCCCTCTATCACCTGCATCGGAGGAACTTGGCGACGAACCCCAAGTAAACCTTGAGAAATTTTCGTGCCGAGAGGGGGTATGGTTCGCGTAGACGCATACCAGGTGCCGGCCACACCTGACCGTTGCCGGTTTCGAGGGTTGTAGCCCGGAACATTTTATCGGGAAAGAAAAGGATTAGACATGGTCTTATGTTTTACTCATAAAGTAGGTAATTGGATCGCGGCGCGTTTTGGGTGAGGAGGTCCATAGTGTCCGGAGCCTTTGGGCGTTTTTGGTCACTTGGTTTCCTGGCGGTATTGGCTGCCATGACCAGCAGCGTCGGGCTCGGCCAATCGCTGTCCGTCACTTCCCCAAGGCTGCCCATCGATAACAGCCAACGCGTTACCCTGAGAGGCAACACACATCCGCTGGCCCAGCCCCGCTACGATCACGGTGCGGTTGTTGATTCGTTTCCCGCTGAGCGCATGCTCTTGCTCCTCAAGCGCTCTCCCGAGCAGGAGACAGCGCTTCGCCAGTTTATTGAGGATGCCCACAGTCCTGGCAGCCTCAGCTATCACAAGTGGCTCACGCCGGAGCAGTTCGGCAGGCTTTACGGCTCGGCTGACTCCGACGTTGCTGCCGTGATCGCCTGGCTCCAGTCGCATGGCTTTTCCGTAGCCCACGTCAGCAAAGGCAAAACCGCCATCGAATTCTCTGGCAGCGCCGGACAAATCCGCGGGGCCTTCCAGACGGAAATCCACACCTACTTCGTCCTGGGCGAAGAGCACCACGCCAACGACCGCGACCCACAAATTCCCGCCGCGCTCGCGCCGGTCGTTGCGGGCATTACCTCGATGAACGATTTCAAGCCGAAGTCGTACAGCGCAATGCTTGGCAGAGCCACATATGAACCGAGCACACATCAGGTGAAGCCGCAGTGGACGCTTGCAGGTTCAGCATTGGCCCTTGCTCCGGGTGATTTCGCTGTCCAGTACGACCTGAATTCCCTCTATAGCGCAGACACCAATGGCACCGGCGTGACCATCGGCATTATTGGCGCCTCGAACGTCGATCCTGAGGTCGTTGCCGCGTATCGCGCCCTTTTTGGTCTGCCCGCCAAGGCACTCAACGTCGTCATCGACGGCCAAGATCCCGGTCTGAATGGGGCTGCTCTCGAATCCTACCTTGATGTTGAACTTGCCGGCGCAGTTGCTCCTGGCGCCACAATCAATCTCTACACTGCCGCCGACAGCTCTCTGCAATCCGGTCTAAATCTCTCTGCCTTGCGGGCAGTCGACGACGACGAGGCCGCCGTTCTCAGTACCAGCTACGGTAACTGTGAACAAGTTCTTGGTTCAGCCGGGAACCAATTCTGGGCCGCTGTATGGGAGCAGGCCGCTGCGCAAGGACAGACGTCCTTCGTCTCTGCCGGGGACGGCGGATCAGCGGGCTGCGACAACTTCGACATCCCACAGGTCGCGCAGCAAGGGCTTGCCGTGAACGGTTTCTCCTCCACTCCTTGGAACATTTCTGTCGGGGGGACCGACTTCTTCTACAGCACCTTTAACGGCACGACTGCTGCACAGAACGCTCAGCTTGCGAGCTTCTGGAACCTGACGCCATCTGGGCTGCCAGCCAACTCGCTCCTCCTGCCTATTCCCGAGCAACCTTGGAACCACGCCTTTGGCTTGAACCTTTCGACTCGAGGAGTCTTTAGCTCGAACAGCCCCACCATCGTTGCCGGCAGCGGTGGAGCCAGCAGTTGTACTTCGGGCGTCGATGCCTCCAACGGCTCGTTCGCCTCTTGCTCTAGCGGCTATCCCAAGCCAGCCTGGCAAACAGGCAGTGGCGTGCCCGCCGACGGCGCACGTGACCTTCCCGATGTCTCGCTGTTCGCCGCCGCCGGTGCGAACTACAGCTTCTATCCCATTTGCGCCTTTTCCGACGATTGCATCCCGGCAGAGGGGGACGTAAGGATAGTGGGTGTCGGCGGCACGTCCGCCTCTTCCCCCGCCATGGCCGGCATTATGGCCCTCATCAACCAGAAATACGGGCCCCAGGGCCAAGCCAACTTCACACTCTATCCGCTGGCGGCACAGCATCCCTCGGTATTCCATGACATCACGGTCGGCAGCAACAACGTGCCCTGCCAGCAGGGCACGCCCTCCTGCGCGTTCAGCACTCTCAACGACAACACAAAAGGTTTTTACACTCTCGGGCAATACTACGCGGCTGCAGGCTACGACCAGGCTACTGGCCTCGGCAGCGTCGACGCCGCTTTGCTCCTCAAGTACTGGACTTCGCTGCAATTCACGCCCACGACCACCACGTTTAGCCTTAGCCAGACGAGTTTTACCCACGGAACTCCGGTCACCGTCAGCATCGGTGTGACCGGGAATGGCGGCACGCCTTCTGGCAATGTTGGCCTGGTCACCACCGCCACTCCTCCCATCAATACGGGTTTGGGCGAACTCACGCTCGAGAGCGGCACGGTGTCGAGCAGTTTCAAGGGCTTTCCCGGCGGGCAATACAGCGTTGCCGCGAAATATGCCGGCGATACTACGTTCGCGCCGAGCAGTTCTTCTCCGGTTACGCTCAATGTGGCTCCGGAAGCCAGCACTACGTCTGTCTTTGGCAGCTACTTCAACTACAACAGCCTTTTATTCGTCAGTCTTTCCAACGGCGGCAGCTACGCTTACGGCTCCTACATCACCATCGATGCCCAACCCACGGGTGTCAATGCCGCGCCAGGCTCGACGGATGGCATCGCAACGGGAACCGCCAGCTTTGTCGATACGGCGAGCACTGGCACGACCAGTTCCGGCCCCGTCAATCTCACCTCCAACGGTGTCGCTGAATGGGTCCCCAGCAGTGGATTCCCAGCCGGAACGCACAGTCTAAGTGCCAGCTACTCGGGCGACGCGAGCTTCAACGCATCTTCGAGCACTACGGCCCTCACCTTTACGATCATCAAGGTGGTGCCCACGGTAAACCTTTCCGCGAGCGCAACCCGCATTGCAGTGGGCTCAACCACAGCGCTCACCGTGCTCGTCGTGGCCTCCAATACTGCTCCGCCTCCCACCGGTACCGCCACGTTTTACTTCGGCTCCACCGTGCTGGGCATAGCTTCCCTCGACGCGGATCCCTTCGATCCTCACGTCGGGGCTGCCATCCTTAACACCACCGCTTTGCCGCTGGGCATCGACTCCGTCACCGCGACCTACAATGGCGACGCCAACTGCAATCCGGCCACATCTTCTGCCATCAATATCACGGTCCAGCAACCCGCCAACGTGTCCGCCATCCTCAATCCAAATCCTTTTAATGAAGCGCAGTCCTTCACCCTCACGGTCACCGTTTCCGGTGCTGCGGGCTTACCGGCTCCGACCGGAATCGCGAGATTCCATGGCTACGGCGAGGAGTCTTCCTTTAGTGGCGCAGCGGCGCTCGTAAATGGCTCGGCGAGCTTCACCGGGGACGGCCACCTTTTCAATCCCGGCAATATCACTTTTGAGGTCTCCTACGATGGCGACTCTACTTACGCCCCGGCCTATGCGCGCCTCTTGGCAACTGAGACGGTTCCATTCAACGTTAGCGGAACTCCCGTTACCATCGCGGTTCCCGGTTCAACGACGGGGAACACTTCAATCGTGACGGTCACGCCTCTCGGTGGATTTACCGGCGCGGTCAGTTTCACTTGTGCGCTCTCTGCCTCCCCACCCGCGGCGAAGTATCTTCCCGGTTGCAGTATTCCGTCCCCCGTCAACATCGCAGGTACAAGCGCGATGACCGCCTCCATGACCATCAGTTCTACCGCTGCGAGTTCGAGCGCGTTCCTCTTTCCCTCGCCGAATCCAACAAGGTGGCTCGCGGCTCAGGGTGGAGCAGCGCTGCTCGGCATAGTCGTATTTGGAATCCGGGCGCAAGGGCGCAGGCGGCGCTTCTGGTTAAACTTCATTTTCGTCATGGTAATTGTCGGCGGTCTCGTTGGATGTGGCAGCGCGGGTAGCGGTGGAGGTGGCGGCGGTGGCGGAATTCTCGGCACCACACCTGGTAGCTACATATTTACTGTGACTGCCGCGACCCCGGGCCCCAACGCCGCGCTCCCAACCGTCTCGGTCAACACCACCGTAACTGTCACGATCCAATAGTCTGTGTTCAGATCAGACCGTGACGGCGCGATCGGGAGTTTTTGCGGCGCGGTAGATGGATGGATTCGATGGGGGCGAGGCTTCCATGCACATTCATAACTTCAAGAAGATGTTCCGCTTGTACAGCCAATAGCACATGTACCACATGACCAGGAGGACGCTCGACGCCTGCGCCACTGGAGCGAGTATCCCGATGAACTTGTAGTGAAACGTGAAAACGCCGACGGCGCGATCCAGCCATCCGACCAAAATCATGCTTAAGGAATAAATGAAAATTGAATTCATGCCCACGACGACGAGAGGAAACGTCCATTTGCGGTAGCCGCGCACTTCAACGAACCAATAAAACCCGATGAGCATGAACAGCACCCAGCCGAGGCTGTACAGGACGAAGGACGCCGTGCCGACCTGTTTGATGAAAGGAATCCACGGATGTAAAGCGAAGGCCAGCGCGAAGGAGAGTGCCATTCCTGCCGCCAGTTTGATCAGATTCTCTCGATGCGATTTGTTGCTCATAAGCAACCGGCCCACCCAAGCGCCCGCCAAAGTCCACACCGTGCTGGTGAGGAAGTTCAGCGTGGAGTACGCCGGGTCGTAATCGTAACGAAAGATGGCGCGGTCGATTCGAAGCCCAATGTGATTCCGGTGAGAGAACGGACCATCAGGACCAGGGAAAGCGAAGAGCAATGCCGTCCATCCCGCGAGCAGCAGAAAAGCCGCGAGGGCCTGGTATCGCCACGGCCAACGCATGATGAGATAGGTAAGGAAATAGGTGAAGGCAATTTGCGAAAGAACGTTGATCAACTGCGGCTTGATCTGGCCGGCGGAAATCCAGATGAGCATCTGACTCAAGATGATCAGGCGAATGGAACGCGTCAGCACGTGACGAAAATTTCCTCGAGGTGTGGCGCCCAGTTCCGTGCGACGGGTCAGGGCGAAGGGCATGGCCGCGCCGACCATAAACATGAAAGCGGGCTGAATCATGTCCCAGAACACACCGCCTTCCCAGGGCACATGCTGGAACCAGCTCGCGACTCGGCCCCAAGTGGGATCACCCTTTAGAGCGGAGAACCCAAATCCCTCCGCAGCTAGGATCAGCATGATGAACCCGCGATACGCGTCCAGCGCCAGATAGCGTTTTGTTGCAGGCTGGGGTTCAGGGGTAAGGGTTGGCGGCAAAACGCCTTTTTCAGAAGTCGCGAGAATGGTGGCCATTATTACACCTCGCGGATCACGTTGGATGCAGCGAACTCTACACGAATCCTCTGAATTTGGGCAAATGTTTGCAAGATTTTCCGGTCACACAGCCGCAGTCTTGTCGGGAGTTTTGGCGGCACGGTAGATGGATTCGATAAGGGCGATGCTGCGGCGGCCTTCGAGGCCGTCGCACAGGGGGGCGCGGTTCTGCCGGATGGCTTGGAGAAAATCTTCAAGCACGGCTTGATGGCCGCGGAAATCGGTGACGGCTGCAGAGGAGGCGCTTTGGTTTTCGTCGAGAGCGGCGGAATCCAGAGCCACGGCTGGGGAGTTACGAAGATTGGCGGCGACGATACGGTCGTGTTCGAGAATGACGGTGCCTTCGGCACCGGAGATTTCGACGCGGCGAGGGTAGCCGGGATAGGCGGCGGTGGTAGCGTGGAAAATACCGAGAGCGCCGCTGGAGAATTCGAGGATGGCAGCGGCGGTGTCTTCGGCTTCGATCTTATGAAGAAGGGTCGCGGTGCGAGCCTGCACGCGAACGACGTCACCGAGGAGCCAAAGGAGCAAATCGATGGTGTGGACGCCTTGATTGATCAAGGCGCCGCCGCCGTCGAGCGCGAGAGTGCCGCGCCAGCGGGAGTTGGCGTAGTACTCGGGAGGGCGATACCACTTCACGCGGGCATCGACGAAGAGGGGCTTGCCGAGGAATCCTTGATCGAGCCACGTTTTGAGCTGGCGGATATGGGGCTTGATGCGGTCCTGAAAAATGACGCCGAGGTGGACATTGGATTGTTTTGCCGCTGCGATGAGAGCGTCGGCGCGGGCGGTGTTGATTTCGATTGGTTTTTCGGTGAGCACGTGGAGGCCGCGACGAGCTGCGACCATGCCCTGCGCGGCGTGGAGGCCGGAAGGACTGCCGATGATGACGAGATCCATAGGTCCATGATTTAGGAAGCCATCGAAGTCCTGATACGGAGTGCCGCCGTAGTCGCGGGAGAGGCGGGTGATTTTTTCCGTGTTGGGTCCGTGGATGGCGGAGATTTCGACGCCGGGGATAGCGCGAGCGGCGCGGGCGTGGGTTTCCGTGATGTTGCCGCCGCCGATTAGGCCGATGTGGGTGGTCATGGGAGTTTAGGCGAAAAATGCGTGGCGACTCTTGCGGTCGCTACGATTGTACGCACATTTCGTGACGCAAAGGGTACACGTTGAGATCCTTCGCCCGCGAATGGTCACGGCCTCAGGATGACAACGTCGCTTTGGGCTCAAGTCAGTGATAGGCGTCGACGAACTCTTTGTAGGCGGCTTCGGTGGCTTCGGGGGTGGCGATGGCCGAAGAAATTAAAATGCGGTAGCGAAAGGTGACGCCGGCGTGAGGGGCTAGAGAGAAATTCAGCTCTTCCTTGCCATTGCTGAAAACTTTCTGGCCGAGCGGATTCGCGGCGAACAGGCCGTAGCCGCGGGCGTGCCAGTAGGTGGGGAAGCCGGGATTGGCGGGATGGTCGAAAATGGTGATGGTGACAGGCTCATCGCCGACGTGGCCGCTTAGATTGCACCAGCGGCCGCGGGTGCCCCAAGCGGCGTCCCCTTTTTTCTCTTCACTGGTGAGGTAGGTGCCGTTGACGCCGGCGTTGTCGAGTTTGGCGACGGTGGTGGTGCGGCCGCTGGCGTCTGCGTAGACCTCGGGCTTGTCGGAAGGAATTTCCAGGGCGCGGACGACGCGAAGGCCCAAGAGGCCGTCTTTTGCGTCCGGGAAAGAAACTTTTTCATCGAGAGCGCGGAGCGTGGTGATGCGGTCGACACTGCGGAAGCCCGGGCCGCCGCGAAATACGAAGTGCGTGCGCTCCTGGAGCAAAACTTTTCTGTCGAAAGTGACCCAATCGTTCTCGACATCGAGTTCGCCTTGCTGAGCACCGCTTTTTGCAGAGACTATGGAGCGATTAACGATGGTGCCCATCTTGGTGGCATTTTCCGGCTTGATGGCGTCGGAATTATTCCAGAAATCAAGGCCGTTGACGTTCTCATAGTTGAACCACAGGCCGGCGTGATGCGGGTGATCGACGCGTTCGCCCGGGCGCTGCTCGAGAGGGAAGCCGCGTGTGACGATGGTGCCTTCGGCGGTGCGCAGCGGATAGAGAACGGGTTTTTTGAGCGTGGTCGGCCAGATGTAGGAAGTGAACGGCTGGCCGTCGATGGAGATGTCTACACGACGAGCTTGTTCGTTGACGGTGACGGAGATGCGGTTATTGGGACTTCGCCCGGCAGCGACGCAACACCCCAGGAACCCGACGACTGCGAGGAGAGTGAGAGACGTTACCGGGCTAGCGCGCACGAATCACCTCCCAAGCTACAGGGGATTTAAGAGAAGACGCGAACGTATCCAACGCCGGGGCCATTGGGGCGTCCGCCGTGGCGGACTGCGCCCTACAAGGGAGTTCGAGCATCGCTAGCGGCGGCCTGCTACGACGATTTGCTGCCTGGCTGGGAAGAAATGTGGTTTTTGTCAGCCACGTGCCCATTGTCACCATCTGCCGAAAGGGCGCTTCCGATAAAGCGTTAAGGTTAGTGAAACGAGAAAGCCACATGTCCAGTAACCCTCAACGGCTCAAATTTCTTCTGACACAAGATAAGGCGCGCGATAACTGCCACGCAGAAGTCGGTTGGCTTCCTCATCCCCAATGACCTGCTCCTGCGCGGGATCGAAGCGCAGCGTGCGGCCCAGACGGTACGAGGCATTGGCTAGATGCACGAGTGTGGTTGAGATGTGGGCCTCCTCAATCGGCGAATGAATATCCTGGGCACGACGGCTGCGAACGCAATCAGTGAAGTTCGCGTAGTGGTCAGCGGAAGCCTTGCCGGATGGGCCAGGTACGACTTCATCCGTTATCCACGTCTTGTAAGCGTCGTATCCGTCGAGTGCGAGATAGCCGTTTGATCCATAGAAAATGTTGCCGACGGTATTGGTCTTTGCATCTCTTGGGCCAAGGGACTGTTTGCTCGAAGGCTTTTTGCTTGTATCTGCGCTCAGTCCCGCGGGGGGCACAGCGCTGGCCCCGTAGGCACCCGTGCCAATCTCCGCCTCGTGATTGGTGATCCAGTGGCGGACTTCGACTTCCATCATCCTGCGCTTGCCCTCCGCACTATCGAAACAGAAAGTGGCATTCAAGATGTTAGGCGTCTCCTGATCGTCCTTGAACATGAAGTGTCCACCCATAGCGGACACCGATACCGGGAAGCCCACCCCCAAGCCCCACCGAGCGATATCGATTTCGTGGATGGCCTGGTTGCCGACTTCACCGTTCCCGGTGTCCCAGATCCAATGCCAATTGTAGTGAAAGCGGTTGCGAGTAAACGGCTTCATCGGTGCCGGTCCGGTCCACAGATCATAATCAACGCCCGCCGGAACCGGTTCCTCGGAAGCGTGCCCAATCGATGGCCGCCACTTGTAGCAGAGCGCGCGGGCCATATAGACGTCGCCGATCGTGCCGTCATTCAGATGGTGAATGGCTTCGAGCATGCCGGGGTTCGATCGCGATTGGCTGCCGTGCTGGCAAATTCGGTTGTACTTCTTTACGGCACGAACGAGTTGGCGCCCTTCAAACCAGTTATGCGAGCACGGCTTTTCAACATACACATCTTTCCCGGCCTGGCACGCCCAGATGGCCATTAGCGAGTGCCAATGATTGGGTGTGGCGATTGAGATGGCGTCAATATCTTTGTCCTCAAGCAGCTTGCGAACATCGACGTAGGATTTTGGCTTTGGCAATCCCAACTTCTCGATGTCCCCGAGGCGATGGTTCAATACGCTTTCGTCCACATCGCAGAGAGCGGCAATCTCTGTCCCCGGGACACGCGAAAAGCCGTGGATGTGATCGTTGCCGCGACCCCGCACTCCGCAAATTGCCACGCGGACACGATCATTTGCGCCCATGATTCTTGCATAGCTGGACTCCGTGACGCCCAAAGCAGTGCCGGCGACTCCGGCGCTGGTGACCTTCAGAAAATCCCGCCGCGAGGCTTTTCGTGCAGACATAAGTCCTCCATGGAAGCCCATGAAAATGCGCCAACTCAAGAGCGAGTTGTTGCAGCCGTGACCGGTCCTGGCGTACCCCATTTGCCGCTGCCCAACTCCGCAAGCCAGCTAATAGTAAGCCAAGATGGGAAGTTCGGGTATTGAGAGTTACTAAAGGAATCGTTTATCAGTCTTGAGTTGACGCTGACGAGCCAGCGGTCCTAAAAGAGATGTGACCAATGCAAATTCAGCAGAAAAGACAGACCGGGAGAAAGGATTGGTGAGTATGACCAAGGGGCTACAGAATCTCCGGTGGATTCTTCTCCTGGGAGCCGGCCTCGGAGTTATGAGGGCCGAGGGCGCAACGTCACCGGAGACGCTGGAGTCGTCGGCATTGCGGCTGGAATTGAACGCGAGCCCGTATTCATATCGGGTGATCGAACGGTCGAGCGGCGAAGTATTGGTTCCCGAGAGCGGGGGAATCTCGTTTACCTCAAACGGCTATACGGTGAGGAACGCGAGCGATGTGACCAGAGTGAACGGCTCGATGCGCGCGACGCTGCACCTGGAGGGAACATCGGAGCTTGCCCAGGCTAGCTTCACATTCGTCAAACCGGAAGTCTCAATCCTCGACCAAGGTGGTCTTGAGAAAACTGGCGACGGATTCCGTCAGCTTTCGAGGACACTCGGTGTGTGCCATCGCAAGCGCCAAACTCCTCTTCAGGCAATGACCTTCGACTCGAAACTTTTGAAAGAAGTGCGAACGCCCCCTCAGGGCATGCTCGGGAAGTATGGAGTAGCCGAAACCAGATTCCACCAGGCGCTTGATCGCTTCCGTGTCATCAGCCTCCATCAACACACGCGGCGCCACGCCGATCTTGTTGAAAAATCCGTCGATGACCAGCCGCACGTTGCTTCGCTTGGGATAAAGGAGAAAGGGGACGCCCGCGAGTTCCGAAGCACGCAGCGAGCCGACATGTCCGCTGCCCACCTTGTTTGCCGACGGGCGCACGATGAGCAGTTCTTCGTCAAAAAGCGGAATGAGTCGAAGGCTGGCCTCGGAAACGGGGAGTGAGATGAGCGCTAGGTCAAAGCGGCGATCGAGCAGGCCAGCAACCATTTCCTCCGTGACGCCCACGGTCACGCGAATTTCCGCTTTTGGGTAGCGCTTTCGCAGCTGCCTCAGTGGACCGCCCAATTGGTAGATCAGGGTAGTAACGCCGGTCGCGAAATGGAAGGGGCGAACATCCTTCTCCAGATCGTTTTCAAACACCCGCTGGATGTGGCCCATCATCTTCACCACTTCCTTGGCGTGTTCAGCGAGACGCAAGGCCGCCGGAGTGGGAATCAACCGTTTTCCACGCCGTACGAAAAGTTCCGCGTGAAGTTCGTCAGCAAGGTTGTGGAGCTGCAGACTGACGGCGCCGGGCGACAGGTGAATTTTTTCCGCCGCGCGGGTCATACTGGGGGAGTCCATGACCGCGAGGAACAGTTCGAGTTGGTGGATATCCATTTACCTGCTCCCAATAGCCCCCTGCGCACAGAGGCGGGCTCCGGCGGTGGACTGCCAACAATGGTTTTTCGCATCCGAGAGATGGCGCACCGCATTTTACACTGCGGACATCTCGACTTGCTAACCATACGGTGACTGAAGACAAGTTGTTTACAGCGGGTGATCCGTTTTCGCTCTTGAGCGCGAATGAGAACAACCGTTTCAAATTCGCGCGATTCCAATCAGGGAAAAGCGATTTTCTAATTTGAAAGTGGCGCGGGCTCCTGATATATGTCTTGGTCCGATGATTCTCGAAGCATTCCAACTCGGCGGCAAAAATGTCCTCGTTACGGGTTCTCAAAAAGGGCGGGGGACGGCGATAGCTGTCGCACTAGCGCAAACCTGCGAGGAGATTCGCGCACTGGGCCGAAAGACCTTTTATTTTGCCGGGGTCGTTAGAGAATGCCTAGGTCTGCGTGGCCTTGATCGAGAACACCGTCGCCGAATTTGGCTCGATCGCGATGCTCATAAACAACGCGGGGACGATCCGCCGAGGGCAGGAATATCCGGCGGAGTATTGGGACGAAGTGTTCGCCGTCAATCGCACAGCCGTCTTACGACTTTCACAACTTGCAGGTCGGCGGATGCTCAAGCGAGGAAAACATGGAAAGATCATAAACATCGCGTCCGTGCTGTCGTACCTAGGGGGGATCCTGGTGCCTATGCCGCCGGCAAAAGGGGAGTCCCGCAACTCAGAAAAGCATTCTCAAATGAATGGGCTGCCAAAGGGATCAATGTGCATGCGATTGCGCCAGGTTATCGGGCCACAGACAACCCAACCGCTCTCGATCGGTTCCCCGCCGGCCGATGGGGTAAGCCGAGGGAAATGGCACGGGCCGCCGTTTTTCTCAGTTCCGCCGCGAGCGACTACGTTCATGGTCATGTTCTAATTGTTGCTGGCAGCTGGCTGGGGCGGTGAAAATCGCTTCCTTTGCGATTTCGATATGACGCTACAAAGGATGTAAACCAAAAATGCGAATCATCGATGTCCAAGTGATTGTATGCAGCCCGGGGCGCAATTTCGTAACGCTGAAGGTTACGACAGAAGAGGGACTTTATGGGCTCGGGGACGCCACGTTAAACGGCCGCGAACTCGCGGTTGCCAACTATCTCTCCGACCATGTGATTCCGCTCTTGATCGGACGCGATGCACGGCGGATTGAGGACATCTGGCAATACCTTTACAAGGGCGCGTACTGGCGCCGTGGGCCGGTCACCATGAGCGCGATTGCCGCGGTTGACACAGCGCTTTGGGACATCAAGGGCAAGGCTTTGAATGTGCCCGTTTATCAATTGTTGGGAGGCGCTTCCCGCGACGCGGTTCTCGCTTATGGACACGCCAGCGGGCAGGACATCGAAGAAACAGTTAAGGCCGTCGCCGACTACCTCAAACTTGGATATAAAGCGATTCGTGCACAAAGCGGCATACCTGGATTGCAAAGCGCATACGGCGTTGGCCGCGGCATAATGTACTATGAGCCAGCGGAAAAAGACGCACCGATCGAAAACGCCTGGAGTTCCGAGTTGTATCTCAACTTTGTACCGCGGTTATTCGAACGGCTGCGCAAAGAATTCGGGGCGGATCTTCATTTGCTGCACGACGCGCATCACCGGCTCACCCCAATCGAAGCAGCGCGCCTCGGAAGGAGCCTCGAACCTTTTCATTTGTTTTGGCTCGAAGATCCAGTTCCGGCGGAGTTGCAAGAAAGCTTTCGCCTCATCCGTCAGCACACCACTACACCTCTTGCCGTCGGTGAAGTCTTCAATTCCATTTACGATTGCCAGCAGCTCATCCAGGAACAACTCATTGATTACATCAGGACCACCGTTGTGCATGCTGGGGGAATCTCGCACCTGCGGAAGATCGCCAGTCTGGCGGAGCTCTATCAGGTCCGGACGGGATCGCACGGCGCAACCGACTTGAGCCCCGTGTGCATGGCTGCCGCGCTGCATTTCGATCTGAGCGTTCACAATTTTGGCATCCAGGAATATATGCGCCACACCGACGAGACCGACCGCGTCTTCCCGCATTCCTACACTTTTTCCGGAGGAATGATGCATCCCGGCGATGCCCCAGGCCTGGGCGTCGATCTTGATGAAGCTCTGGCGTCCAAGTATCCCTATCGGCGGGCGTACTTGCCGATTAACCGCAAACTCGACGGGACCATGCACAGTTGGTAGAGGGTACTCCGAGTGTATATGACAAGGAGACTCTGCCAAATGTCTTACGTTTAGGTGCCGGTTGTTGAGTCTCACTGAATTGCAACTTCAGTTTTTACCGTTTGACTCCCCGCAAACCAATTTCTATAGTTCACAATAAACGGGGCGTATATGTTTGTCTCGTTGCTAGAATCGCGTCGAAGCGGTTCGGGAGAAAGACCTTCATGGCTACGCAAGATCAAGCCGCAGTGGAAAAACTGATCTTTCGCAAAACAAATGGACAGACAGGCCGGCACACAGCCATTACTCCCGGCAATAGCTCCATGCGCCATCTTGCGTACGGCCGAATCATCCTCAACGCTTTGAAACCCACGGAGTCATTTTCAACCGGGGAACGCGAAACCGGACTGATTTGCTTGTCCGGCCAAGCAGTTGTGGCTGTGGATGGAAAAGACCGAGACCTGGGAAAGTACGATGCGATCTATATTCCGCGCGATTCATCCGTGGCGATCACCACAAAGACCAGCGTGGACATCGCGGAGTTCTCCGCCGACGTCGCCAATCGCTACCCCCTGCAAATTGTGCGCGATGCGGAAATCGCAAAGGACCCTGGACTGAAGTTCACCACCGGCGGGCCCGGATGCACGCGTCACCTGCATATGGTGCTGGCCAAGAATATTGAGGCTGGACGACTCATCGCAGGATTCACGGAAGCAGATCCGGGCAACTGGACGAGTTGGCCTCCACACGAACACGCCGCAATGCTGGAAGAAATGTACGTCTATTTCAATATGCCCGCGCCTTCCTACGGCATTCAACTCGTCTACAACAATACGGAATATCCGGAACTTGTGACGGTGGTACGAGATGGCGACGCCGTTCTCATGCCCAGCGGATACCACCCGAACGTTTCTGTTCCTGGGCATCGTATTTGCTTCCTGTGGGCCATGGCGGCGCACCGCGAGATCGCCGACCGTCAATTCGGCGTGGTCAATGTACAGCCGGGATTCAACCAGGGAGCTTCCGGACTGGAAGCCGGCCGCAAAAACTAACAGCTTTTCTTTGGCACTTTCCACGCAAACCGTGACAATTGATGAAAAGCCAATTCCCAATCCAAGGAGCGATCGAGGTGAGCGCATGGGGTTGACGATCAAGCCGAAGAAAGAATGCCGCTGGGACCTGGTCAGTTTGGGCGAGGTCATGGTGCGGCTCGACCCGGGCGACCGGCGCATTGCGACGGCGCGATCCTTTGAAGTGTACGAGGGTGGCGGGGAATACAACGTCGCGCGCGGGCTGAAGCGTTGTTTCGGCCTGGACACCGCGGTGGTCACGGCGTTCGCCGATGATCCAGTAGGCAGGCTTCTTCAGGATCTCATCTACCAAGGTGGCGTGGACCAATCGTTGGTGCGCTGGGTGGAACACGATGGCGTGGGCCGCGCGGCGCGCAACGGTCTCAATTTCACGGAACGTGGCTTCGGCGTCCGCGCAGCGCTGGGAAGTTACGATCGCGGTCACACCGCGGTCTCTCAGTTAAAACCGGGCGACGTCGATTGGGATCAGATTTTTGGAAAGCAGGGCGTGCGCTGGTTTCACACCGGGGGCATCTTCTGCGCCCTTTCCGAGACGACTCCGGAAGTTATCTTGGAAGCCATGCAAGCAGCGAGACGGAACGGCACGGTCGTTTCCTACGACCTGAACTACCGTGCGTCCTTGTGGAAGTCTCATGGCGGCAAGAAGCAGGCGCAGGACATCAACCGCCGCATCGCGCCGCACGTCGATGTCATGCTCGGCAATGAGGAGGACTTCTCGGCGGCGCTTGGCTACGACGTGCCCGGAATGGATGAGCATCACTCCACGTTCGAAGTTGCGGGTTTCAAACAAATGATCGCGAAGGTCGTGAAGGATTATCCGTTCAAGGTTGTTGCCACCACGCTCAGGAAAGCTAAGACCGCCACTTTGAACGATTGGGGCGCGATTTGCTATTACGATTTCAAGTTCTACCAGGCCAAGAACCGCGAGAATCTTGAGATTTTCGACCGCGTCGGAGGGGGCGATTCCTTTGCTTCTGGCCTGATTTACGGATTCTTGGCGGGACAAGATCCGCAATGGTCGGTGGAATGTGGAGTCGCGCACGGTGCGCTCGCCATGACCACTCCAGGAGACACTTCCATGGCAACCTTCGAGGAAGTTATGCAAGTGATGAAGGGAGTCGGAGCGCGCATCGCGCGCTGACGACGAATTGCAGGAGCAAAGGTGACCGCCAATGGATAAGCAAAAGGTTCGCGATCGGATCCTTGAGATCGGGATTGTCCCAGTCGTTCGCGCGTCGTCACCGGTCGAAGCACGGATCGCCGCTGACGCCGTTTGTCGGGGAGGCATTCCCATCGTAGAAATCACCATGACTGTGCCCGGCGCCCTGGAGGTTATCCGCGAGCTCAGAAAAAATAGCGCTTCAGATGTCCTTGTCGGAGCCGGAACCGTGCTCAACGCGGAGGCGGCGCGCCGGTGCCTGGACGCCGGAGCGCAATTCCTGGTTAGCCCGGGGTTGAACCTTCAGACTGTCGAACTTGCGGTACGGGAAGAGAAGCTCATGATGGCCGGGGCATTGACGCCCACGGAAGTCATTACTGCCTGGGAGGCTGGCGCGGACTTGGTCAAGGTTTTCCCGTGTGGCCAGGTAGGGGGGGCGAAGTACATCAAGGCTCTAAAGGGCCCGCTCCCGCAAGTTCCGCTTGTTCCGACCGGTGGCGTCAACCTAAACACCGCGGCCGAATTCATCGAAGCGGGCGCCGCGGCATTGGGCGTCGGCGGAGAATTGGTGCAGGCCGACGCTCTGAAGTCAAACAAGCCGGAAATCATTGTTGAGAATGCGCGGAAATTCCTTGCGATCGTGAGGCAAGCACGAGCTCAAATGGCGTCCTCGGGCATCGCTGCTAAGAGCAGTCACTGATGTAGGCTTCCAGATCCGGTTGCGCTGGGCGCAGGCTGCGTCATTGATTGACGCCACTGGCCAGAATGCCGCCATCAACCACCAATAAATGGCCGGTCACGAAACTGGCGGCATCGGAAGCGAGAAAAACCGCGGCGCCGGCCAGCTCTTCGATCTTACCGAACCTTCGCATCGGCGTGCGCATCAGGAACTCCCGGCCACGCTCGGTTCCGTCGAGCAGAGCTGCATTCAAGTTCGTCCGCAATACCCCCGGAACGAGGGCGTTGACACAAACCCCCGAGGTCGCCCATTCGATGGCCAGCGTCTTGGTGAGGGAAGCAACGGCCGACTTGCTGGCTCCATAGGCGGCGACTTCAAACAGCCCCAGGAACGAAGAAAGCGATCCAATATTGATAATCCGGCCATAATGCTTCTCAATCATATGCCGGCCGAAGACCCGGCAGGCGCGCAGAGTTCCGTACAAGTTCGTTTCCAGGATCGCATTCCATTCGGCCTCTGGAAAATCGAGCGTGGGCATTCGTTTGGTCCGGCCGGCGCAATTCACGAGGATTTCGACGCTTCCGAATTCGGAGCATGCCGATTGAAGGAGCCGCTCGATGCTACGGTTATCTGTAACATCGCAAGTCTCGGCAAGCGACCGCCGCCCGAGCGCCACAACTTCCGCGGCCGCGGCTCTTACCTGTTCATCGCGGCGCCCGGTCGGCACGACATTGGCCCCAGCCTGGGCCAGCCCTCGAGAGAGCGCTAGCCCGATGCCGCTGGTTCCCCCGATTACCACCGCCGTTTTGTTGCTAAGATCAAGAAGCGGATGACCCATGAAGCGCTCCTCAGATTCGCAATTGCCCCAGAGCACCACGCAAAATGCTTAGTCCAATTGTAATGTGAGACGCGAACCACGAGCGTTGAGTATTGCTAAAGAGAACGTTTACCTGTTTTGATTTCACACCGCGCGTCAGTCCAAATAACGGCCGTCAGCATGGAGATGACAAGGAAGTGTGAAGAATGCTTGACCATCCCGGAATGTGAAAAAACGCGTCGAAAAAAGTTTGCTGTCCGCTCGAATGTCCGGCCGGTCCAATTTCAAATCCCTTCTGCATAGTTTTTGCTCTTGCCTGGCCGGTGCGAATTTCTACTCGCCGTACGGAACCCAGATGTTTTTCACCTGCACGGTGTGATCGAGGAACCACCGGCCTTCGCCTTGTTTCACGTCGAACCAGTTGATGGCGCGGCCTTCGTTGGTGAACACCTGTTTCAGATTGCCAACCGAGAGAGTTTTCACCGCCGCAGCGCCGGCTTCATCCGTGAAGCACCAGATAGCGTCGACGTCGTCGTGTTCTGCGAGGGTCGTCATCAGTTCCGCAGCGCGGCCGGTAACTATGTTTACGACGCCATCCGGCAGATCGCTGGTTTCGAAAAGCTGATAGAGATCGCCGGTAATCAACGGATATTTTTCCGACGGAATGGCGATGACTGTGTTGCCCGTTGAAATGGCCGGCATCACCAGAGAAATAAATCCCAGCAAAGGCGCATCAGCAGGGCAGACCACGCCGACCGTTCCGATCGGTTCTTTCATTGCCAGCGCGACGTTGCGAAACGGCGGGTTATGCGCCGCGCCATCGTACTTATCGGCCCAGGCGGCGTAGGAAAAGATGCGCTCGATCCCGAGGCTAACCTCGGCCTCCGCCTGCTTTTTCCCCACTACGGCGGCCAAGCGGCCGGCGATTTCTTCATGGCGCTGTGAAAGATTCTCTGCGAAATAGAACAGCACCTGCGCCCGATGATGTGCCGTCGCTTTGCCCCAGCCTTCCGCTTTGCGCGCGGCTTGGACAGCGTTGCGGATGTCCTTGCGGTTGCCAAGGGGCGCTTCCCCAAGCAAACCTCCATCCGCACCGCGCACTTCGATGCTGTAACCCGAATCAGGCCGCGACTGTTTGCCACCGATGTAGAGTTTCACGGTGCGATCGATCGGGGGCGCCGCCAAATCGGCGCGCTCCTCCGGCGGTTGATCGATCGCAAGGGGCGTTCGATGAACCGGTGGCGCGTTCTTAAACCAGGCAGGTTCGAGATATTCCTGAAGCCCTTCACGCCCGCCCTCGCGTCCATAACCGCTCTCGCGATAGCCTCCGAAGCCACAGGCGGCATCGAAAAGATTCGTGCAGTTGACCCAAACCACGCCGGCTTTGAGCTGCGCCGCAACGTGCAATGAAACATTGATGCTCTCGCTCCAAACGCAGGCGGCCAGGCCATACACGGTATTGTTGGCGAGCTCCACAGCCTCTCGCGGAGTACGGAAGGTCATTGCTGCTAGCACCGGGCCGAAAATCTCCTGCTGCGCCACCACCGAAGTCGGATGAACGTTGCTCAGTAACGTCGGAGGAAAATACAGACCCCGCGAAGGCACAGGAATGGACGGCTGCCAGCACGTGGCTCCTTCAGCAACGCCTTGATCGACGAGTCGCTGGATGCGTTCAAGCTGCACGCGCGCCACGATGGCGCCGATATCGATAGCTTTATCGAGCGGCGAGCCAATGCGCAACGTGTTCATACGTTCCTGAATCTTGCCGATCAACTTTTCGGCAATGCTTTCCTGCATCAGCAAGCGTGATCCTGCGCAGCAAACCTGTCCTTGGTTGAACCAGATGCCGTCGACCAGGCCTTCCACGGCGCTGTCCAGGTCGGCGTCCTCAAAAATAATAAAGGGAGACTTGCCGCCAAGTTCGAGAGAGAGCTTCTTGTGGCTCTCCGCGGTAGCCTTGCGAATCGCGCGCCCCACCTCAGTGGAACCCGTGAACGCAATCTTATCGACGTCGGGATGCTTCACCAGCGCCTCGCCGGTCGATCCATCGCCGGTGACAATGTTTACAACGCCGGCGGGGAGTCCGACTTCTTCGCAGATGTGCGCAAACGCGAGGGCCGTCAGCGGCGTAAATTCCGCGGGCTTCAGCACCACGGTATTCCCGGTTGCGAGCGCGGGGGCAATCTTCCACGCCAGCATCAGCAAAGGAAAATTCCAGGGGATGATTTGGCCTACGACGCCACAAGCCGTGTATCCCGGAAATTCCTGCTCGAGCAATTGGGCCCACCCCGAATGATGATAAAAATGCCGCGTTACCAGCGGAATATCGATGTCCCGGCTTTCACGAATGGGCTTGCCGTTGTCCAGGGTTTCAAGAACCGCCAGCCATCGCGAATGTTTCTGCACCTGCCGGGCCAGTGCATAGAGGTAGCGCGCGCGCGCATGCGAACTAAGGCACTGCCATGCTGGCAAAGCAGCCCTCGCGGCTTGGACCGCGCTATCGACATCCGCCGCCGATCCTTGCGCCACGGTTGCGAGTTTTTCACCCGTGGAAGGATCCGTGGTGTCGAAATAACTCCCCGCCGCGGGCGTCTGCCACGCGCCGTTGATAAAATGTCCGAAGCGCCGGCCGTGCCTGTCCAGCCACCCAAGAGCCTCGCGAGGATCCTCGGGCGCGGGGCCATACTCCATGGTCATGAATTTTTCGACGATGCTCATTTGCTTCTTCTCGCTTCTTTCATCAACGAACCAGAATTCTCCCGCCTACGCAATCGGATGGCGATAATCCGCAGAATAGCGCCCGGTGGCATGATGCTCCAACTGGCGCTCGACATCCGCAAGCATGCCGCTGGCGCCAAACCGGAACAACTCCGCTTTAAGCCAGGAATCGCCGAGCTCCTCCTTCATAAGAGCAAGCCAGTCAAGCGATTGCTTCGCCGTGCGAATGCCGCCCGCGGGCTTGAAGCCCACCGCCATTCCAGTTTCCTGAGCGTACCGACGAATGGCGCGCGTCATGACCAGGCTGACCGGCAGCGTTGCGTTGGTCGCTTCCTTACCAGTGGATGTCTTTATGAAGTCCGCTCCGGCCATCATCGCCACCACGCTGGCACGCGCCACATTGCGCAGTGTCAGCAAATCACCGCTGCCAAGGATCACCTTCAGATGCGCGGGCCCGCAAGCGTTTTTGAACGCTGCGATTTCATCGTAGAGCGCTTGCCATTTAGCGCCGAAGACGTGCGCGCGCGTGATGACCACGTCGATTTCGTCGGCGCCGGCCTCCACCGAGCTCCGAATTTCCGCGACGCGTTCCTCAAACGGAGAAAGACCGGCGGGGAATCCCGTGGATACCGCGGCAACATGAATGCCGCTGCCCTCGATGGCCCGCCGCGCGGTTTCGACGAAGGTGTGATAAACGCAGACGGCAGCGACCTTGATAGGGAGGCTCTCGATGCCCAGCTTCTGTATGAGTTCCTGCTGAATAGGTTGCCGCGCCTTGGCGCACAAGCGGCGAACACGCTCGTGGGTATCGTCGCCGGAGAGTGTCGTCAAATCCATGCAGGTAATGGCGCGCAGTAGCCAAGCCGCCTGCCATTCCTTCTTTACCGTTCTCCGGGTGCCGATGGTTTGCGCGCGGCGCTCGACCGCGCTGGTGTTCACGCGTACCGTGTTCACCCAATCCAAATTCAGCGGCGCACCGCGGTTGGGCTGAAGGTCGCGCCCTGCGTAATTGCCGATGGCGGTATCGGAAGGTGAAATCCGGCCAGGCAGAGCCTGGCGATCCAGGCTGGAGGAGGTGTCGATCCGCAGGTGGTCCGAGAAAGTCATGGAATTCTTCAATGCATACAGCGGAGCGATCAGCAAAGCCCTATCTTAGCACTTAGTTAGACAAAGTCCGTTTACCGGTGCCCGCCGCGATTTCGCCACTCCTTCTCGAATTCCGCCCGGTTGCAGAAGGATTTCTGAGTCCCTACTTTTGTTGTGGAAAGAGCTGCATAGAGATTTGCGCGCGGTAGAGCTTCCTCCTCCGACAAACCTTCGCTCAGAAAAACCGCAAAGCTACCGATGAAAGCATCGCCCGCGCCGGTGGTATCTACGGCTTGGACTTGGAATGCGGGAAAGATCTCCATGCGCTCCGGTCCCGCCGCGAAAGAGCCGTGTGCGCCGAGAGTAATGACCAACCGCCGCATTCCCTGGCGCAGCAGAAACTGCGCGCACTTTCTTGCATCATCGATCGAATGCACCGACATTCCTGTGATCGCTTCGACTTCGCTCTCATTGGGAATGAAATAGTCCGCGGCGCCGACTTCCTTGTAGTCAACCGGCTGTGCCGGGGCGGGATTCACGATCGAGCGGATGCCATTGGCTTTAGCAAACTTCACGGTGTGGTAGACGGTGCGCAACGGAATCTCAAACTGCATGATGATGGTGTCTGCCTTGAGGAGCAACGGCGCGGCGGCATCCACATCTTCGGGCGAAAGCGTGTCGTTTGCGCCCTTCACGACGACGATGCGATTTTGGCCGCTCGGATCCACAAAGATCGGGGCGACCCCGCTGGAAACGCCCTCGGCGATGTGCACGTGCCTCGCGTCAATCCCCTGCGATTCAAAGTTTCTAATCGTTGCGGGCCCGAAAAGATCGCTCCCGACTTTTGCCACCATGCCCACGTTTGCTCCGCAGAGACGCGCCGCAACCGCCTGGTTTGCGCCTTTTCCGCCGAAGCCGAGATCGAACTTCTTGCCGAAGATCGTTTCCCCTGGCCGCGGGAACACGTCATTGAACGTGGTAAGGTCCACGTTGGCGCTGCCCACAACCGCAATAAAGGGTGGCTTGGCCATCATTTCCGCCCTGGTGCCCGCTCAACGCTTCCCGCCGCAGCACATCGCTTCACAACGCACGCGAAGGGATCGTTCCTGAAAAAGCGCCGGGTGTCTCTGTGAAAATTGACTGGTATTCAGATGCCCGCTAGGCCGCGAAAACGTTGCGCACCATGAACCATAAGTTCGCTGGGCGCTCTGCCAGCCGCCGCACGAACCACGGATACCAATAGTTACCGTAGGCCACCAGCACGATGGAAGTGCAGCCCTCGCTGGCGAGACGCTCCTGCTCGGCACGCTGTATGCCGTAGAGCATTTGCACTTCAAAATCCCTCTTCCCAAAGCCTTCCGCAGATGCAAAATCGGCCAGCCGCCGGATCAGCGCTATATCGTGCGTGCCGAAAGCGGCACGCACGCAGCGATTCTCCTTCTGGGCCCGCAGCATCTGCTTCCCAAGCGTGAAATAATTTTCGTCGACATCCTGCTTGCGGGGGAAAGCAATTTCGGCTGGTTCGTGGTACGCCCCTTTAACCAATCGAATCGAGGGCCGCAGCGGCAGAAGCTTCGCCAGGTCATCTTTTGTCCGATAGAGATAAGCCTGCAGGCATATTCCAACACTGGGATGCGCCGTCAGCGCGCGCCGATAGAGATCCAGTGTAGCGTCCACATAGTTGCTTGCCTCCATGTCCACCCACACGGTGGAGTCCTTTTGGGCGCGTTCAATAATAGCCTTCAAATGTTCGAAGCAGAGATCCGCCGAGAGATCCAAACCCAGTTGCGTCAGTTTGACGGAAATTTCCGCTGGCAGACCTCTTTCTCTAATGCGTTCCAGAACTTCGAGATAGTGTTCGGCAACTTGCTGCGCTTCGGAGCGGTCTTTGATGTTTTCGCCCAGGTGGGTGAAGACCGTTCCGATCTTCTTTCCACGCAGAATCTGTGCCGCGGCAAGCGCGTCATCGAACGTCTCGCCGGGCATGAACCGAGACACCGTACGCCGTACAAACGGGTAATGCGCCGCGCGATGCCGCAACCACTGATTTTGAGATGCTGCGAGCAGTATCGATCGCACCAGACTCATGAGTGCCTCGCCTCTTTTATCTCCTAACGCAAGCGCTTGTGGCTACCGCCCGGTCACCATTCTAAACCGCATCGCAATGCGAATTGTTTCTCAATTTCTCCGGAAATGCTGATTGATCCCGCTAACGCGGACTCGAGAACGAGGAAGCCGGCAGAGCGAGCGCTTCTTTCGCAACTACCCCGTTGGAACGGCGGACCTTGGCGGCTTGGCGGCCGAGGCGGGCTTCACTTTCCGTTCGAGCTTCGACGATGGTGCTGAGTTCGGTGCCGGGGGTAGTGCTCACCAACTCTTCTGCGCGAAGAAGACAGGCGAAAACCAGCCGCTCCGGTAGGTGTCGGCGATGCAGGAACTGCCCGTAGTTAAACCAGTCGCTGGCAGTGCCGACCGCGTCGGAGAGCGAAGCATCGATGGCCAGGGCCCGCTGATACCCCGCCGCTGCTGCCGCGGCGCTCTCTCGTTTCTCCTGCAGGTCGGCCAGATGAACCAGGGCGAGGCTTTCCAGTGCCTTGGCATTCGTTTTTTCCGTGAATTGGATCGCGGCGTTGTAGCCCTGTGCCGCCGCGTCCTGTTGATTGGCAGCAGCGTCTGCGTCCGCAACTTTGATCAGTGCGGCGAGCACCGATGCCGTTTCATTGCGGTGTTCGTCCCGATGAGAGGCCACAATCTGCAAATACGCTCGATAGTGTCGCGCCGCGGCCCGTGCTTCGCCGCGCCGGTCCAGCGCCTGCGCAAGATAGAGTTGGGCATTTGCTTGACCGGGGTCGATATCGATGGCGCGCTGCCAGCTGTCAATGGCCTCATCGCCGTGCCCCAGGCGTTGCGCCAAAAGCCCATAGTTCATCAGTGCATCAGTGTTCCGTGGCCAATGGCCAAGTATCTTTTGGTATTGCGCATACGCGTCGGCTTCTCGTCCTGCCTCGATTAAGCCTCGGGCATACACTTCTTGCTGTGGAAAGCTCCCCGGGCTGACCGAAGCTGCTCGCCGGAGTGCCGCAAGCGAAGCATCGCGCTTTCCCGCAAGCGTCTCCGCACGGGCTAGCCGCATCTGTACGGAACTGTCATCGGGATTCAGGGCCGCCGCGCGCTCGAGCGCCGGAAGGCTGTCCGCCTCGCTCGACCAATAGAAATGCAGTTGATCCATTGCCGCCCAGGCCAGCAGCAGTGCAACAGTAACGATTTGAATGCTTCTTGCCGCAGGCGTGGAACCAGTCAGCCAGCGGGCCGCGGATTGAAACGCGCCTTTCTCTTGTGATTCCGCACCCTCGGTCTTTTCATTGCTATTGAGCAAAAATCGAGCAACGCGTGAATCGCGCAGTTTCCAGAGTGCCCCGTCGAGAATGAAGTGATGGATGTTCACAAGCGCCGTAAATGTCAGGAAGCTGGCGGGGAAATCGGCGTGAAAGAGGCGACTCGCGATCCACGGTCCAGGAATGAACAACGCGATTCCTCCGACGACCAGGGTCAACAGGTACCGTGAAAACCTCCAGTTGGCATGGCCTCGCTCGTGCGCTTCGCGCCCTTGGTAATAGCTGGTGATCCACAGATACTGTGCGGAATGAAGCAGGGCCAGAACACCGCTGCTGTAGCGCGTTTGTGGCACCTCGTGTCCGCTGAAAAGTTCTATCATCGCGGGCAGCAGGAACCACAGGAACTGTGTGACGGCCAGCGTCAGCGGCGCGAGGATCGCCCGCACACTGCCGCGCCGCGCCATGGAAACCAGTGCCCAGCCACTGGCGCCTACGAAAAACAGTGCAAGCACCGCTCGCGCGGGAACGGTGACTTTTGCTGGCAGGCCGAGCGAAAGAATTAGTGCATCGCCCGAGGATCCCGTGTGAAAGCTCAGCATCAACAGGAGAAACGATGCAATGAACGACAGATGGATTAGATTTCTTTCTGCGGGGCTTGGCGCGAGTCCCGAACGGCGCGCGAACATCATCAGCAACCCGAAATTTTGTCCCGTGTAATGCCATGGGCTCCAGCAGATATACAGCGTGAAAATCCCGGGAAGCAGCGGATACCAAGTGTGCGCCAGGACCCCGGCTAGCGCCAGCAACAACGCGACATACACGGTGAAAATCCGGTATTTCTCGAACTCTGTGCGGGTGTGGTATGCGCGGTAGACCGTGGCCATGAAGTGCGGGTAATTGCATAGCAACCCCAAGAAATAAAACGCCACGGCCCATGCTCGGGCGTACGTGGTTGTCGCATAGAAAGCCAGCAAGAGAACAGGGGCTGACCAAGCTCCGCAGCCGATCAAAAGATCGATCCAGGGACGATAAATCCAGGGACGCGAAAACGACGCTGCCGCGGACGGCGGCGGCGCGGTTGCGAGTGTTGATCCCATGTTATCGAAGCGTAGCGCAGGGAAACTCTACTCGTGGGAAGACCGCGTGGGTTAAATGTGGAATCGGTTACCTGCGCTCACGTTTCAAAGTTCAGGAAGCGGCGAGCATGCGGAGAAGCACACCAGCCAGCAAGCCACCGATGAGCGGGGCAATCACGGGAATCGGCGCATAGCCCCAATCCGAGCCACCTTTCCCCGCAATCGGGAGAATCGCGTGCGCGATGCGCGGCCCGAGGTCTCGTGCGGGGTTGATCGCGTATCCCGTCGGCCCGCCCAGAGACAGACCGATGCCCCAGACAAGGCTGCCGACGAGATACGGGCCCAGTCCCGCGGCGGGGCCGGCCGCGGAGACGCTCTTTGTAAAAATTGCGCCGACGACGAAAACAAGCACGAAAGTTGCAATAATTTCGCTAAGCAAATTCGCAACGGTATTGCGGATCGCCGGTGCCGTACAAAAGCACCCCAGCTTCGCGGTGGCGTCCGGCGTTTCCTTCCAGTGCGGAAGGTAGTGCAGCCACACGAGCCCGGCGCCCACGATGGCCCCAAGTATCTGTGCTGCAAGGTAGGGAGCGAACTTAGCAAAATTACCGTCACGCACTGCGAAGCCAATCGTCACCGCAGGATTCAGGTGTGCATCGCTGCTCCCGCAAGCAATGGCCGTGAAAACGCCGGCCATCACCGCGAACGCCCAACCGGCTGTAATCACCATCCAGCCGCTGCCCTCCGCTTTCGATCGTTTCAGCAGCACCGCGGCGACAACTCCATCACCGAGCAGCACAAGAATCATAGTACCGAGAAATTCACCGGCCAGCGGTGAAGTCATAGGTGAAAGCCTCCGTCAGCATGCCATCCAGTCAAACGATCGCGTGACCGCTTTCTTCCACTGCCTGTACAATTGCTCGCGCTCCGTTTCGGCGAGATGCGGCTTCCAGGTGCGGTCGACCGCCCAGTTGGCGCGCAACTCTTCCAAGCCGGAAAAGAATTTCACCGCCAGGCCGGCGACATAAGCGGCACCAAGCGCCGTCGTTTCTTGAATCACCGGGCGCACCACCTCGCGGTTCAAAATATCTGCCTGGAACTGCATCAGCAACTCGTTCGCCACCATGCCGCCATCCACGCGGAGGCTTGCGAGGCCGATATGCGAATCTTTCTCCATCGCTTCGACCACTTCCCGGGTCTGAAATGCCGTGGCTTCCAGAACCGCTCGCGCCATGTGCCCTTTATTTGCGTAGCGAGTCAGGCCGGCGATGACCCCGCGCGCGTTTTCCTTCCAATACGGCGCATACAGTCCGGAAAATGCGGGAACGAAGTAAACGCCGCCATTATCTTTGACCGTTCGCGCCAGCGGCTCCACATCCGGGCTCTTCTCAATAATCCCAAGATTGTCGCGGAGCCATTGCACCAGCGCTCCCGCGATGGCGACGCCGCCTTCCAGGGCGTAGTGCGCGGCCCCGCTGCCTAACTTGTAGGCCACCGTGGTGAGCAGGCCGAAGTTTGAGGGCACCGGCCGCTCGCCCGTGTTCATCAGCAAAAAGCAGCCTGTGCCATAGGTGTTTTTGACCTCGCCGGGACGAAAGCACGCCTGGCCCACCAGCGCTGCCTGCTGATCGCCAAGTATTCCAGTGAGGGGAACGCCGGCGATCGCGCTGAGAGTTGCTTCGCCATAGACTTCGCTGCTCGAACGCACCTCAGGCAGCACCGCGCGTGGAATGTCAAACGCCGCGAGCAGCTCCACATCCCAATCCAGCGTTTTCAAATTCAGAAGCTGTGTGCGGCTGGCGTTGGTCACGTCAGTTACATGCACTCCGCCTTGCGGTCCACCCGTCAAATTCCACAGCAAAAAGGTGTCGATATTTCCGAAAAGCAGTTCGCTCCCGGCCGCCTTCTTTCGGGCGCCAGGAATGTTTTCAAGCAGCCAGCGCAGCTTCAGGCTGCTGAAGTACGTGCTCAGCGGCAATCCCGTCTGGGGCCGGAAGCGGTCTTGCCCACCCTCGCTGGCGAAGCGCGCTACATCTTCAGCAACCCTGGTGTCCTGCCAAACAATTGCATTCGCAACCGGCTTGCCGGTCTTGCGCTCCCAGAGGACGGTAGTTTCCCGCTGATTGGTGATGCCGATCGCGGCCAGATCCGAAGCGCGTAACCCGCGCTGCCCGAGCGCTTCCGCAATCACTTCCTCCGTGCGGCGCAGGATTTCCAGCGGATCATGCTCCACCCAACCCGGCTTCGAATAAATCTGTTCGTGCTCTTCTTGCGCCACGGCGGCGATACGCGCGGACCGGTCAAACACCATGAATCGCGTGCTTGTCGTGCCCTGATCAATCGCTCCAATGTAATTTTTCACCGCACCCGCCCCTTGTTGACGCAGCAGCATACTACGCCATTGCCACTCCTCGCTTCCTACAAAAGCCCGCCCATTCTCCCGAGGCGAGGCGCTCCGCTCCCGCTTGACAGGAAGACCGACCTTGGGTGTGCCCCTTTTCCGGCGGGCTGTGCATCTAATGATGTGGGACAGACAAAAGGAGTCAGTACGAAGATGAAAAAAGCAAGCCCAAGCCGTCTTGCCCTGATGGTTGGCACGCTGGCGATGGCATTTGGATTTTTTGTGGTAAATGCCTTTGCCGCGGGACCGGGAACGGTTACCATGACGGTAACCGCCGTCGGCAAGAAAGAGACCAGCCCACCGCTCGTTACCAAAGACGACGTCCAGCTTTTTCTGAACAAGGAACGCACCCAAGTTGCCGATTGGAAGCACGGCGAAAGATTATACCTTGCCGTCCTGATCGACGATTCGCTGGACAGCGGCATCGCCAACCAGTGGAGCGATCTGAAGGCGTTTTTCGCCGGCCAGCCCGACACCACATATATTTCTCTTGCTTACGCGCGCAATGGCACGGCCATGCTCGCCCAGGATTTCACCAACGATCATGAACTTGCGGCCAAGGCTTTGCGCCTGCCGCTCGGCAGTGGGGGCGCCTTCTCTAGCCCCTATCTCGCGCTTCTGGATCTGATGAAGCGATGGCCTTCTTCCGCCGACCGGCGTTCCATACTCTTAATCTCTTCCGGGATCGACTATTTTCGAGGAGATTTTGGGACCAGGAGCCCGGATCTCGATTCAACCATCAGTCGCGCTCAAAAGCAAAATATCAACATTTGGACCATCTATGCTCCGGACGCGGGCCACAGGGCCCGCGGACTCTTCCTCGTTTCCAGAGCGCAATGGAATCTTAGCCAGCTCGCGGATGAAACGGGCGCCGAATCCTATTATCTCGGCACTGGCGCACCCGTCACGCTCAAGCCGTATTTTGACGAACTCTCCACACACCTTAGTAACCAGTACCTTTTGACCTTCAAAGCAAGCGGAGGAGCAAAAGGGCGTTTCGAGCGCGTTCGAGTTGCAACGGAGTTGCCGCACGTTGAGTTTTTGGCGGCTTCCGAAGCTTTTCTTCCCGCGGTCAAGTGAGCGCTGAAATCGCATGGCGCAAAAAAAAGGAAAGGCGCAAATGGTTTGGATCCGCGCCTTTTTCCTTGAGGCTGGACATACGGTCCGGCGCGGTTCTGGCCGGTCGCACTGATCTTGAACTTTTCTGAAGGAAGTTAATCCTCAGTCGTCAGAGCCGCTCCAGAACCGCGGCTCGCGTAGAGTCGCGAATCACCAGTTCCGGGTTCATCCGGCGCCGCGAAATACTCCAATCGCGCTTTTCTAGCCCGGCGTTGACGCCTTCCATCACGATATTCACCGCCAGATTTCCCATGGCTTCCAGCGGCTGCCTTACCGTTGTCAAAGACGGTGCGGACAGCGAGGAAAGCGGCACGTCATCGAAGCCCACTACCGAACAATTCTCCGGCACTTTCACGCCCGCTTTGCTCAACGCCCGGACCGCACCCAGCGCCGTCAGGTCGTCGAAGGCTATCAAGGCGGTGAACCGTTTCTTTCGCAGCAGCAATTCTTCCGTGAACCGGTAGCCGCCTTCGAACCCTGAGTTGGGGTCGAAAGAATCCGGCAGTTGCAGAACGAGCGCCGGATCGATATCCAGTCCGGCGGAGTGTGCAAATTTCTGAATCCCTTTCCACCGCGGTGCGCTGTCGATTAGCATTTTTGGACCGCGGATGAATGCGATCTTGCGGTGTCCCAGCTGATGGAGATGTTCGAGCGCGAGCCGCCCTCCCGCTTCGTTGTCCACCATCACCGAGCTGACGGCGTTTCCGGGCATCTCCCATCCGATGGTCGCCGCGGTGATATTTCTCTTGCTGAGGTCCGCGAGCAGTTGGATATCCACGAAGAGCCAGTTGGCTACCACGATCAATGCCTCGACGTGATGCTCAAGCAGCATTTCAAGGTAGCGCTCGAACCGGTTTCTCTGGTTGTGGGCGTCGGCGAAGATCTGGACATACGATGACTGATAGAGCGCGTTCTCAATGCCCCGGAGCACCGGCGTGCAAAAGGGATCGGTAATGTCGAAGAACATCACTCCCACGCTATGGCTCCGTTTGCTGCGAAGAAAACGCGCCATCGCGTTTGGCCGGTAGCCAAGCTTCTTCGCCACTTCTTCGATGCGTTTTTTCGTGGCCGGTGCGATGTAGCGCGCCAGCGGCGCATTGTTTAGCACGATCGAAACCGTGGCGGGAGAGAAGCCGCTGGACTTCGCGACATCCCTCATGGTGATGGTCTGGTTCTCACCGCTTTGGCGTTTCACTAAAAGTGCATCTCCGATGGCAACATCATCCTTCCAGAGCCAGCCAATGCGCAATGGGCCCTTCTGCGACCGAGTCCTTATTCCGCCGGCACCTCGAAAGACAGCTGCTCCCGGAAGCCCCGTGTCTTCCACACTCCAAACGCGATCCCCGCGACCATCCAAATGGCCCCAATGATCTGCGCCAGGTGGTCGAGGCTTAACCACAAGCCAAAGCAGATCAGGAAACCCAGAATCGGCGGGATCAGATTGCGCAATTGCTTTTGCGGATTGCGAACGTAGTAGCGCAGCAAAGCTGCCGCATTCACACCCATGAACGCGATCAATGCGCCGAAATTCAAAAGGTTCAATCCTCGCTCGTAGGTAAGAAAGAAGGAACCAACGAGAGCGATGGCACCTACAAATAGAACGCTGTTTCGCGGGATGTGATGCTTGGGATCAACGGCCCCGAAGAAGGACTTGGGAAGGGCATTGCTGCGGCCCATGCCGTAGAGTAGGCGTGCGGCGCCTAGTTGCGCCCCGAGGCCGGAGCCAAAGTTTGCGACAATCAGCGTAACCCCGACAATTTTGAAGAGCGGCAGCCACGCGCGGGCGGCTACGAAGACATAAGCCGTATCCGGATTCTGAAACGGTTCGGAGGCGGGCCAAATCAGCTGAGCAACATAAACTTCCAGGGCGGAGCACCGTAGCCAGCATGATGTTTCTCCGTGGATTTTCGGCCTCTTCGGAGAGCGTTGAAATGCCATCGAAGCCGATGTAGGTTAGGACGGCAATGGATGTGCACCCAAAGAGCCGCCCGTATGTGAATGTTTGTGGATCATAGAACGGACGCGTAAAGAAGATTGCGTCACTGTGGGGGTGGCCAAGGATGTAGCGCGCCGCGGCGACGAATACGATTACGATAACAGCGCTCATCAACGCAGCCATGATCGCGTTCACTCGCGCAGACGTTTTTACGCCGCGTATATTCAGCAGCGTAAAAACACCTGCGAAGAAAATCTGCCATCCCCAGACGGGAACACCGGGGGCAAAGTCGTGGGCCTGCTGCGCGCACCAGATCGTGCAGATGAGTGGATTGAGCATGTAATCCATCACCATGCTCCAGCCCGTGACATAGCCCGCGGCCGGGTGGATTTCTTGAGCCACGTACGTGAAGGCGGAACCGGCGCTGGGGTAGGCCCGCGCCATGCGGCCGTAGCTGATCCCCGTCAAAAGCATTCCCACCATGGCGATGAGAATGGCGGTGACCACATGGCCATGCCCGCGATCGCTGAGCGCGCCGAAGGAAGACATCGGAGCGACGGGTTGAATCACGATTACCCCATAGAGAATTAGATCCCAGAGCGTAAGCGTCCGCTTCAGGCGCGGCCCGGAACTCGCAGTGCTTTCCTGACTCAAGCAATTCTCCTTTTCACTCCAGGAACTACGGTTCGAGCACGGTGTCCCGATAACATGGGGGTCGCGCGCATTGTTGTAATCCCGCCGCCGGCGCTCCACACTTTCATTCGCCCTCATTCAATCGTTTCAATGCTACAGTGTGGGGAATCTTGCTCCCCCGCGCAACTGCAAAAGGTTTCGCCCCGCCCGCACTCATCTCCCCGCAGTGCTGCTGTCACATTTTGTCCTGCTCTTTCGTACAGGCCGCGTAATCCCCAGGACGGTATCTCTTGCCTCACTCGCTCCTCGAATCCCCCGCAACGGAGACGCCCGCTGCGTGGTCTAATTAGGAAGATACCGGGCCCGGAGAACAAAGATAAATTCGGGAAAATCCATGGGTAAGGCTCCTCTCATGAACGGCCGCAGCAACACCACGATCTTCCTGGCGCATGTCGCTGCTTTTCTTTTTGTGGCCCTCGCTGCTTACGGGCTCCGGCGCATTACTCTCCAGCCCGATGCCATTCTCCAAGGCTACCTGCAGATCGTCAGCGGCCTTCTCGCCTTTGTTTTCGCCGCCGTAACCCTGGTCCGATTCCAGGGAACTCAGGATCGCATTTCACTGATTCTCGGCGCCGGATTTCTTCTTTCCGGCGCGGTCCTGACGGCCACCAGCGTTCTCTTCTTTCAATTCTTTCCGGACGTCCCGCGCCTCCTTTGGGCGCCCATCGCTTGGTGGCTTGGCCGCATGGTCTTGGCGCTCCTACTCATTGTGGCGCTTCTCGTTGAGCGCTTTCTCCCGCGTTCGCGTCATCCGCGCAGCGAAATTGCCGGCGCGCTGCTGACCGTGATCGCCCTGACCTACATGCTCGCGGCCGCGCTTCGCCGTTTGCCGCCGGAAGTCTCTCGGCATCCGGGCGCTTTCTTCCCCAATCCGGAGCAGTTACTGCCTGGCGCCATTTTCCTCGTGAGTCTCATCTGGTACCGCCGCCGCTTGTTCGTTGAAGATTCCGAGTTCGACCGCACCATTTATGCCGCGGCCTGGCTGAATGTCGCCGCGCAACTTTCGGCCGCCCAATCCGCGCGCTTGCTCGACGCTCCCTTCGTTTTCGCCCAGGCGCTTATGGTGTTGGGCTATACCGTCGCGCTGGGTGGCGCACTTCTCGATAACGCGCGGCTCTTCGAGCAGGTTCACCATCTTGCCGTCAGCGATTCGCTCACCGGTATCGCCAACTACCGCCGCCTGCTCGATGTTCTTGAAAGCGAAACGGAGCGCACCGATCGCAACGGCCGGCCCTTCTCCGTGCTACTTCTCGACCTTGATGGCCTGAAAAAAATAAACGACAGCTACGGCCATCTCGTAGGAAGCCGCGCCATCTGCCGCCTCGCCGATATTCTCCGCATTCATTGCCGCGCCGTCGATACCGCGGCCCGTTATGGCGGTGACGAATTCGCCTTGGTTCTCCCGGAATCCCAGGAAGACGAAGCACACCGGGTCGCGAATCGCATCCGCGAAGTTCTCGCCAACGACGGCGAACAGCCGCCTCTTTCCGCGAGCATCGGCATATCCGTCTACCGTGGCGATGGCGAGCGTATCGAAAAACTGCTCTCGGAAGCGGACCAGGATCTTTACGCGGAAAAGGCAAAGCGGGGAAGGCGCATCGCCGCCGCGTGCGATCCCCGCCGTCGCAGCTCTTAGACCGCTCGAGCCGTTGCCTAGTTGTTTCGAATCACCTGTTGCAGCGCAAGGTGCAAGCTGCTCGCTGATCATCGACTTGTCGCCCACCACCTCAATCGTCATTTGATCCGGTTTGATGTACTGCGCGGTCATCGGCTGCACATCGGCCGGCTTGACGGCATTGACTTTCTGAAGGCGCCTATCCCTAGGGTGGTAAGGGCCTCTGAGCCGCTCGTCCATCCTGGCTGACACATTTGTGCCAAAGGCGAGGTGGATCTGAATTTATCGTTACTTCTATCTAGTGGAATTCCCGTCGGCATCCACGACGTGCACCGTGCCGAGGTTCAGCTCGCGAATTCCGGCTTCCACCTTTGCAAGATCCCCAACCACGACCCAGAGCAATCGATCCGGGTTGAGGAAAGACTTCCCCGCGGTCGTGAGATCGTTTGTCGTCAGCGCTCGCACCTTGGGGGCATACGTCGAGTAGTAGTCGTCGGGCAAATGATATTGCACTATATTCTGAATGGCATCTCCGACCTCGCTCATAGTTTCGCGCGAACCCGCCAGGCGAAGGGTTCGATTGTCCTTGTCCTTATTGAGTTCATCCTCGGAGATGGGACGAGTGCCAAACATGTCGCGCAACTCTTTGTTGAGCTCAACGAGAGATTCTTTCGTCTTATCCGTCTGCACCGGCGCTTGCGTCACCCAGGCGCTGTCGCCGCGTGCAAACTGAAACGCCGTGCGGGCGCCGTAAGACCAGTGCTTGTCCTCACGCAGGTTCATGTTTACGCGCCCACCGAACGTTCCGCCCAGAATGTCGTTCCAGATTTCCAGCGCAATTTCTTGCGGGCTGTTGCGCGGCGGTGCGATCGTTCCCGCCAAGATAAAAGACTGCGCCGCGCCCGGTTTATCGATCAAATACACTTCGGCCTGCTTCGGCGCCGCTACCTTCGAAATGCTCTTCTTCGGCGTATTCCCTTGCTTCCAGGATGCAAAAGCCTTTTCGAGTTGCGGTTTAATTTCCGCCAGCGTGGTGTCGCCCACGATCACCAGAGTAGCGTTATTCGGCCGGTACCAGGTGTCGTGGAATGTGGCAATGGCATCGCGCGTCAATTTCGCGACGCCCGCTTCGGTCAGCTCCAGTCCGTAGGGATGATCCTTGCCGTAAAGCACCGGAGTAATCACGCGGCCCGCCATCGCGCCCGGGGAAGTCTTGGCCCGTTGAATCGCGGCGATCTGCAGCTTCTGCTGGCGCGCGAAATCTTCGCGCGGGAAGGAAGGATGGAGCAGCACATCGGAAAACAACGCGAGTGATGGCTCCAGCTTGCTCTTCAACGAGGAGAGATAAACTGTCGAACTGTCCAGCCCGGAAGCTGCCTCGAGCTCCGCTCCCAGCCTCTGAATCTCATCGCTGATTTGCAGGGCGTTGTATTTGTTCGTGCCACTGGTTAGCAGAGAGGAGGTCATACTCGCAGTACCCGGCGTGGCGGGACTGTCCGCGGAGGTGCCCGCATCAACGAGCATGGTGAAATTCACAAGAGGCAATTCATGACGTTCCGCCAGAACGACTTTCAAACCATTCGAGAGCGTCATGCGTTCGAACGCCGGCAGCTTCACGTTTGGTGTCGCGCCGACTTCGGGGAGCTTCGAACGGTCCGCGCCCGCGCTCGCTGTCTTGTAATCTGGATAGGGCAGCACTTCGAGTTGATAGAGACCGTCGCTGAGCCAGCGCCGCGCCGCATCGCGCAAATCCTGAGCCGTCGCTTTGCGCACGCGGTCCAGCGAAATTAAATACTGTTCCGGATTTCCTGTGAATACCTGGCCGCGAGCGAGGATGTCGGATTTCCCGCCAAAGCCTCCGATGCGGTCGAGCCCGCGCACGAGATCCGCTTCATAGGCTGTCTTGACGCGCTCCAACTCCTCCGCCGTTGGCCCGTCCTTCAGGAATTTGTCGAGCTCTTCCTGCAAATCCTTGTCAATGGGTGCCAGGCTTCCCCCGGGCTTTGCCGACGCACCAACAATGAACTGGCCGCCGATTTCGTTGGGATTGATGCCGCTGTTCACCGCCGTCGCGACTTGCTCGTCATATACGAGCCGCTTGTAAAACCGCGAATCCTTGCCCGCTGCCAGCACGTCGCTCACGAGGTCCAGATAATCGGTGTCGGCCTGGCCGTATTCCGGAACATTCCAAACGTTGAACACGCGCGCCACCGGCACGCGGTCTTGCGCCTGCTGGCGGTGCACGCCGGTCATTTTCGCTACCCATTCCGTCTGGTGCGCGACGGGCGGACCGGCGGGGATATCCGCAAAATACTTTTGGACCTTTTCGCGTGCCGTTTTCACATCGATGTCGCCGGCAATCACCAGCGTGGCATTCGAAGGCCCATAATAAGTTTTGAACCACTCCTGGACATCCGCGAGCGACGCCGCGTTCAAATCCTCCATCGAACCGATCGTCGTCCACGAGTAGCCATGCCCCGCGGGATAGGTGTTTTCGGTGATCAGATACCGCGAGATGGAATAGGGCTGGTTATCGCCCTGGCGCTTTTCGTTCTGCACCACGCCGCGCTGCAGGTCCAGGGTCTCCTTGTTAATGGTCTTATAAAAATGCCCCATGCGGTCGGATTCCACGAACAGCCCATAATCCAGCGCGGATGTGGGCACATCCTCGAAATAGTTCGTGCGGTCGGAATTGGTCGTGCCGTTGAGGTCCGTCGCGCCCACGCGCTCCATCGCATCGATGTAGCGCCCCTTGAGGTTTTCGCTGCCGCCGAACATCAAGTGTTCGAACAGGTGTGCAAACCCGGTCTTCCCCGGCTTCTCGTTCTTCGAGCCCACGTGATACCAGATGTTCAGAGCTACGATCGGCGCCTTATGATCTTCGTGAACGATCACGGTCAGCCCGTTCGGAAGCACAAATTTCTCATAGGCCATCCTGATGTCTTGCGCTGATGCGCCTGCCGCGACCATCGCTAATAGCGCCATCGCCAGCGAAAGACTTGCTCGAAGCTTGCAGCCATGTGGATTCACGCGTTTTCTCTCCCATGAATTGCACATCCATTTTATCCGGAATTTCCTTCTGATCTCGAAAACGGCACCATTGTACGCGCATCTCGCCCGTACGCGACATTGCAAAACGAACTTCACCAGAAGCACTCCCGACGGTCTGCCATCCGCGCCAGCAACTGTCGGAATTGCCCGATCAGGCGGCCTGTTTCTCGAACCCTTTTCTCCCCGCCCTGCTCCCTGGTAAGGCCCATTCCGCTCGGGACTTGACCGCCCATCCCCTCGGTATCGGCAGCAGCGCCATCTGGCCCGGCATGGTTGCTCTGCGCCGCGGGCAGCGCGAATGCACGGGCGGCTCAATCAGTTTTCAAAACCATTTCCCCTCTGCATTTCTAATCTCTTTGCAATCTGCAACGTGGTAAGCCAACAAAGCAAACGAAGAACCGCCCGTTGATTAGGAAACGCATGGCGCGGCGGGAAATTTCAACCGCAGATCGTGTTTCGGACCGGTACCGTCAGTAGACCGCGCGCCTCTGGACGAGCCCCTTTGTTGCCAGCGAAAATCGCGCCTCGGCTGCGGTGCCATCGAGGAGCTGCCCGGTCACGTACTCGCCGGCCGCTGGTCCGTGCTTGAACCCGTGCCCCGAGCCACCCCCCACAAACCAAACATTTTCCATCTTTGGATGCCGGTCGATGAGAAAATCTCCCTTGGAGGTGTTCTCATATTGGCAAACGCGCGTTTCCACAATCGGCGCATCCCTTAGTGCCGGAAACCGCCGCGCCACATACTCTTGCACCATCTTCGTCATCGCGGGAGAAACGATCCTCGATTGCGTGTCCGGATCTACTCGCTCGCCATGCTCGTCCGACGCAATCTTCAGTCCCCGTCCCTCGATGTCCGGCATTCCATAAACCAGGTCTTCCTGAAACAACCACGTCGGAAGCGCCGGAGGCGCAAATCGCCTATCGCCTGCCGGAACACCGAAGAAGAACACTTCCTGCCGTGAAGGAAAGATCCGCGGTCCGAGAACGTCCGGGAAAACTTTGCCAAGCCAGGGTCCGCAGGCAAACACGAATTGCCCGGCGGCGATGTGCTCGCCACCGCTTGTCGACACCTCGCGCACCCGGCGGGATCCCGCTGGTTTGAGGACCCGCTCGCAGCGATACTCCGTGCCAAGTCGTACAGCCTCTTCAACCACGGCGGCCACCGCGCGCCGCGCCATTAGCACTCCACTCCTTGGTTCCAGGACGCCGCATTTGATGTCGTCCAATCCAATTTGCGGATATCGTTTTTCGAGCGCCTCACGATTTAGTTCCGCGAACGGAATGCCACAGCGCTCCAGTGTTTGTTTTGACTCCCGCAACCGGGTCTCATCTTTGCCCGCCATCCAAAGCACCCCAGTTTCGAGAAAAAGCGGCTGTCGCGTCACTGCAGAAAAATCCTTCCACTGTGTCAGCGAACGCTCGGACCACCGCGTGTACAGCTCATCCGCGCCGTAACCCATTCGAATGATGCGCGTTTCGCCCCCGGAGCTGGCCCGCGAATGCGCGGGACCATAGGCATCGATCAGCACCACGCGCTGGCCCCGCTTAGCAAGGTGCCATGCCGTCCAAGCGCCGAACACACCCGCTCCGATCACCGCAACGTCGTATGCTTTTTGACTGCTCATCCGGTCAGCATCCTATCGCAACCTATACCCCAACTAAAAACGCTTCCGTCGAACAGCCCGTAGCGATAGCATTCTTCCTTTTGTGCCATTCCGATCGGAGGTGTGTGTGACCGTTTCTCCTCGGCCCATCATTTCCTTGATCTGCGCTTTTGCTTTTCCGTTCCTGACTACCCTCGCGCTACAAGCGCAACAAGCCGACCGCTCCGCGGCCGCCAGTTCAAAAGATCACGCTACCGTGGTCAAGCCCGCCGACCATACCGTTGACTCCAAAACCTACGGCGGAATGAAATGGCGCCTCATCGGCCCCTTCCGCGGTGGCCGGGCCCTTGCCGTAACGGGAGTGCCGAGCCAGCCGAACACCTACTATTTTGGCGCGGTTGCTGGGGGTGTTTGGAAAACCACGGACGGCGGCGTTTCCTGGGATCCGCTCTTCGATAAGCAGACCACCTCCTCGATCGGCAGCGTCGCGGTCTCCAACTCCGACCCCAATGTGATTTACGTGGGCACGGGCGAAGCCTGCATTCGCGGGAACATCTCCTTCGGCGATGGCGTCTATCGTTCGAACGACGGCGGCAAGACCTGGAACAACGTTGGGTTGAAAGACACGCGACACATCGGCAAGGTCATCATTCATCCCACCAATCCCGACGTTGCTTTTGTTGCCGCTCTCGGCCATGCCTACGGTAGGAACAACGAGCGCGGCATTTTCCGCACGCGTGATGGCGGCAAGACCTGGGAGAAGGTTCTCTACCTCGACGACCGCACCGGCGGCATCGACATCGTTTTCGATCCGCAGAATCCTCACGTCCTCTTTGCCGCAATGTGGGAAGGCTACCGCACGCCCTGGACGCTCAACAGTGGGGGCGACAAGGATGGCCTCTACCGTTCGAGCGACGAGGGCACTACCTGGAAGCGCGTCGAAGGCAATGGCATGCCCGAGGGCCCGCTCGGCCGCATCGGTGTGGCCGTTTCCGGGGCCGATTCGAATGTCGTTTACACGCTGATCGAAGCGAAAAAAGGCGGTCTCTACCGCAGCGATGACGGCGGCACCAATTGGGCCTTGATCAACGACGATCACCGCTTCCGCCAGCGGGCCTGGTATTTCACCCACGTTTGGGCCGACCCCAAGGATTCGAACAAGGTGTACATCGCCAACACCGGCCTGTTCCGTTCGAACGACGGCGGCAAATCGTTCGAACGCCTCAATGCCCCCCATGGCGATCATCACGGCCTGTGGATCGATCCCAACAATCCCAATCGCCTCATCAATGGCAATGACGGCGGGGCCACCATCTCCATTGACGGTGGTAAGAACTGGTCGACTCAGGGCAATCAGCCAACGGCGCAGTTCTACCACGTGACTGCGGACAACGACTTCCCCTACCGCGTCTATGGCACGCAGCAGGACAATTCATCCGTCGGTATCGCCACCGCCAGCGACCGCGGCTACATCGACCGTGCCGATTGGGACTCCGTCGGCGGCGGCGAGAGCGGTTATGTCGCTGTCGACCCGCGCGATTCCCACATCGTTTACGCCGGCTCCTACTTCGGCTACATCACCAGGCTCGACCGTCGCATCAACCAAACGCAAAACATCCAGGAGTGGCCGTTAGACCCCGACGGCTACAACGCTTCCGTGCAAAAGTATCGCTATACCTGGACCATGCCGATCGTATTTTCTCCGCATGATCCCAACATCCTCTATCACTCTTCCCAGTTCCTCTTCCGTTCGAACGATGGCGGCCATTCCTGGCAAACCATCAGCCCGGACCTCACGCGCAACGACAAATCGAAGCAGCAGGACTCGGGCGGCCCCATCACCAAAGACCAGGCCAGCATCGAGTTCTACGACCTGATCTTCACCGTTGCGGAATCTCCGAAACAAAAAGGCTTGATCTGGGTCGGCACCGACGATGGCTTGATCCAACTCACGCGTGACGATGGAAAAACTTGGACCAACGTCACTCCGAAAGGTTTTCCCGAATGGGCCATGATCAGCCTGATCGAACCGTCGTGGTTCGAAGCTGGCACCGCCTACGCCGCGATCGACGCCCATAAGATCGATGATTTCAAGCCCTACCTTTTTAAGACCAGCGACTTCGGCAAGACCTGGTCGCCAGTCGCTACCGGACTCCCCGACGGCTCTTACGTTCACGCCGTTCGCGAAGACCCCAAGCGCAAAGGACTGCTCTATGCCGGCACCGAAACGGGTGCGTGGGTTTCCTTTGATGACGGCGCGCACTGGCAAGCCCTGCAGCTCAACCTGCCGACGACTCCGGTCCATGACCTCATCATCCACGGTGACGATCTAGTGGCTGCCACCCATGGCCGCGCGTTCTGGGTGCTCGATGACATCAGTCCGCTGCGCCAGGCGAACGCCTCCATCGCTGGCGAGGAGGCCCACCTGTTCAGTTCTCGTACAGCATTTCGCACGCGCATGGGGCATACCAGGCGCCGCCGCTACGCCATCGGGGAAAATCCGCCCGACGGTGCGGCGCTCTACTACTACCTGAAAGAAGAGCCCAAAGATCCGATCAAGCTGGAGTTACTGGATGCCCAGGGCAAAGTCATCCGCGCATTCACTAGCGAAGAAACGAAAAAAGACGGCGGCCCCGACGAATGGGAGAAAGATGAAGCAGAAGAGCATATCCCTGCCAAAGCCGGGCTAAATCAGTTCACTTGGGACTTGCGCTACCAGTTTCCCAAAAAGATTCCCGCCGCCATCTATGACGAAGGTGAACCGAGCGGCCCGCTAGTTCTTCCGGGGAACTATCAAGTGCGCTTGACTCTCGGAGCGAAGATTTTCACCGCTCCTCTTGAAGTGACCATGGATCCCCGAGTGAAAACCACTGCTGAGGACCTGCGCAAGCAGTTCGACCTGCTGCTCAAAATGCGCGACCGCCAGGACGAAATGAACAAAGTCATCCTGGCGATCCGCGACCTCCGCGGCCAGTTGGAAGCGCTCGAAAAGCGCCTCGGTTCGAACGAACCGGCAAAGCCGGTGGTCGCCGCTGCCGCCGATCTGCGCAAGAAAATCAGCGCGATCGAGGAAGAACTCATCCAGGTAAACTCAAAAGCCAGCGAAGACGAACTCAACTACCCGACCAAGCTCAATAGCAAACTCGGCTACTTGCAAAACGCGGTCGATAGCGCCGACGCCCAGCCTACGGACTCCGAACTCGGAGTCTATTCCGAACTCGACCTGCAACTCGAATCACAACTAGCGAAGTGGCGCGAAGTCCTGTCGAAAGATGTCCCCGCGCTCAACGACACCATGCAAAAAAACAACGTGCCGCTCATCGCTCCCTCCGCCGCCAAAGCCAACTAATGTCAGCTGACGGTTTTGCATCCTGCCCTGCAAGGGCCCAGCATGCTGCCCCCCTACTCGCCACGATTTCATTTTGCAGGCCATTTCCGAGCAATGCGAGAAGCGCTTCCTGTTTCTCGACGCAACCCATTACACCGTCATTCCGAGCGCAGCGAGGAATCTCTCTTTCTCTATTCCACGCGCTCTATTTATGGAACGCCGCTGCTATCGGCGCGGCCCAGCGGGACAAGTGATTGAGCGAAGCGGAGTGCGTCGGGTCGAGGTGCAGCGGGGTGATGGAGACAACACCGGAAAAAATCGCTGCGTAATCCGTGTCCGGCTCCACGTCCTTGTCGATTCTTTGTTCGAACAGCCAAAAATAACTGCGGCCGCGCGGATCTTTTCCCTCGCTGAGCTGGTTGCGCGTGATCTTTTGCGATTGCCGCGTGAATTTCACGCCGCCGTTCCACGGCTCCGGCACATTTACGTTGAGTAAAACCTGATCCGGTAATCCTTCTTTCAAAATCATTTCCGCGGCGGCACGCGCCACGCGCGCGGAGCTTTCAAATTTTGCTTCCGTCTTTTTCGAGCACAGCGACATCGCCACCGACGAAATGTGATGCAGCGCACCTTCCCGCGCTGCGCCAACTGTTCCTGAGTAATAAACGTTTTCTCCCAGGTTGGCTCCATGGTTGATTCCGGAAATCACCATGTCCGGTTTTTCCGGCAAAAGTTTATGCAGCGCGACGATCACACAATCCGCCGGCGTTCCGTCGATGGCCCACTCGCGCTCACCGATACGGTTGCACACGATCGGCTGCCGCAGCGTCAGCGACTGCGCCGCCCCGCTGCGCTCCAGACTCGGCGCCACAATGCTCACCGTGGCAAATCCCTCCAGGGCCGCGGCCAGCGCGCGAAGCCCCTCCGCTTGATATCCATCGTCGTTTGTCAGAAGAATGTGCGGCATTCTCGAAGTTGGGCTAATCGCCGTTCTTTCTGCCATTGAGCCTCTGTTCCATTTTCCGTGAGGGACGCTTAGGGAAAAGCTTATTCAACACTGCGATTATTCCTAGGACCAAACCAAAGCCTAGAATAACTGCGGGAAGCGCGCCCCACCAGCCCAAGGGAAAATACCTGCCAAGCAAGAAGCTGAGAAAAACTGAAAAACAACAATTCAGTTAGGTTCATTGGGTGGAGTCCGCACATGCCCCGGCGCGGAAGCGACGGACCAGGGGAAAGGCCCAGAAGTCTTAAATGGTCGGGACGACTGGATTTGAACCAGCGACCTCACGCACCCCAAGCGTGCGCGCTACCAGGCTGCGCTACGTCCCGACCGGTAAGCTGACCGCGACAGGCCAAAAATCAGAAGGCCGAATCGGAAGGGAATCAGCCCCTCCAAGGTATCACCGCCGTTCGAGCAGCGTCAAGAAAGCACGCAGAGCGTCACGCATATCGAGCAGCATCTTGCGGCTCAGAAGTTGCCCAGCCCCTTCCCGCGAGTAGTTCGCAGCCGTGTTCTCCGCTTCCCAATTTCCTTCATGCTCGCGCAGAAACCGGCGCGCGCCCGCGATCGTGAACCCTTCGTCGTAAAGGAGCCGCTTGATGCGGAAGACCATGTCCACATCTTCCTGACGGTAGAGGCGAAGGCCCCCGGGGCTTTTTAGCGGTTGGAGCATGGGGAATTCGGTTTCCCAGTAGCGAAGGACGAACGGTTTCAAATCCGCCAGGCGGCTCACGTCTCCGATGCGGCTGAGGCGTGCTTCAGTAGCGGTTCGTGTGGCGGCGCCGTTGCTTGGCATATCGCATTCCTGCCGGAAGGGGGACGCGGTTATCGTAACAGTTTGCGGCGGATTGATGTAGAGGGAGGCGTTCATTAGTCACGGTCAGCGTCGCCGCCGGAGGATCTCTTATCGCGTTTGCGGAGGCGCTGGATGAAACGCACTGGCGTGCCGACGAAATCGAATTTGGCGCGAAGCTGGTTTTCGAGGAAACGCTCGTAGCTGAAGTGCAGCGGGGCTTTCTGATTGGTGAAGATCAGGAACGTCGGAGGCGCGATTTTCGCCTGGGTGATGTAATAAATGCGCACGGGACGGGCCTTCGGCGTGGTGCCGCGCTGCAGATCGACTTCTTCCTTGAGCCAATTGTTCAGGGCCGGTGTGGCGATGCGGCGGCGGCGCGCTTCCCAGCATTGATTAATCAGCGGATAAAGTTTCTGCGCGCGCTCGCCGGTTTTCGCGGAGAGAAAGACGATCGGGGCGTAGCTCAGGAATTTCAATTTCGCGCGGATCATTTTTTCGTAGTCGAACATCAACCGGCCGGAATCGAAGTTTTCCGGTTTGTGGTGTTCGCCGGGAGCGCGCTTGGATTTACCTTTGGCCGTGGCTGCATCGCGTGATGCGGCATCGCGCGCCGCGGCCACGGCGAGATCCCACTTATTGATGACCATGACGACGGAGCGGCCGGACTCTTCGGCGTAGCTGGCGATTTGCGCGTCGCCCTGGGTCACGCCTTGCTCGCCGTCGACCACGAGAAGAGCGACATCCGAGCGCTCCAGGCCTCGGCGAGCCATGACGACGCTGAGTTTTTCCGCGACCAGCGTGGTTTTGCCCTTGCGGCGAATTCCGGCGGTATCCACGAAGCGATAGGCGCGGCCGTCCCGCGTAATTTCCGTATCTACGTTGTCCATGGTGGTCCCGGGAGTGGCGGAGACGATGGAGCGTTCTTCGCCGACTATGCGGTTCAGCAGCGTGGATTTGCCGACGTTGGGTCTGCCGATGATGGCGACTTCGATGATGGGGTCCTGGGCGGGAAGAGCGGGCGGGACAAGTCCTCCCCCTACAACGGAAGAGGCGGGAGGTGTGGGATAAAACTTTACCAGGGCGGCATCGAGAAGATCGTCTACGCCGGTGCCGTGTTCGGCCGCGATGGGGAAGACCGGAACACCGATGCGATGGAAAACGGCGGCGTTCGATTCCTGCGACATGGCGTCGACTTTGTTGACGGCGATGACAAACGGTTTGCCGGTGGTGCGCAAGAGGCGCGCCAGTTCTTCGTCAAGGGGGGTAAGGCCCGCATGGCTATCGACTACGAGAACGAGCAACGCCGCCTTCTTGAACGCCACATGCGCCTGACGCAGGATTTCCTGCGGGATCTGGGCCTTGTCGTCCGGGACGAGGCCCCCGGTATCTACGACTTCCAGCGCGCGGCCTCGCCACTCCGCCTTGCCGTAGATGCGGTCGCGGGTGATGCCTGGCTCGTTGGTGACGATGGAGCGGCGTGTGCCGGTCAAGCGGTTGAACAGCGTGGACTTGCCCACGTTGGGGCGGCCGACGATGACGAGAGATGGGAGAAGATCTGCCATGGGTCCTTGGACCGGGCACACAATGGGCGCCCGAGTGCACTGCGCAATCTTCCAATGTAGCGCATTCCGCGTTGCGCCGGTAGGAGCGCGGTCGCGTAGGCCGGAAAAGCGGCAGTTAGGCGGCCGCTGCACATAAGGTTTTGTCATCGCGAAGGCGAAAAGACTCGTGACTCAGGGGTCTTTTGGAGCGATCGCTAAAGATAGAAATCTCCAGGAAAAAATCTATCTTGGGAGCGGGGTCTCGCGGCCGCGAAGCCGACTACTTCACGGTGACGTAGTGTCAAGAAAAGAAGAACAGTTGACAACGATCCGTATTTCTGCAAATATAGAAATATGGAAGGCGGGGCCAACAAGAAGCGGGCCGAGCGAGTGGCGAAATATGCGGATATGTTCTCGGCGATGGGAACGGAACCGCGACTGCGGATCATGCAATTGCTTTTGTCGGCGCATCCCGAGGGGCTGGTGGTTGGCGAACTCCAGGGAGAATTGGAGATTCCCAATTCGACGCTCTCGCACCATTTGGACAAGTTGAAGAGCGAAGATCTCGTGCATGTGCAGCGCGAGAGCACGTTCTTGCGCTACACCGCGAATACGGAAGCGCTCCAGGAACTGTTGCAGTTTCTCTATTCGGAGTGCTGCACGCGGAACAAAGCACTTAGACCGCAAGACATCGTAGAAATCTGCAGCTAGGAGGGCGGCATGGACGGTCGAGACATCAAGGAGATGGTCAAGGAAAAATACGGGCAGGCGGCGCTCAGCGGGAAGAGTTGTTGCGGAACGGCGGACTCAACCGGATCAGCATGCGATCCGATCACTTCCAATCTCTACGACGCCACCGAGATGCAACAAGTTCCCGGAGCGGCGCTCGAAGCTTCGCTTGGGTGCGGAAATCCCACGGCCCTCGCCAAATTGAACCCTGGAGAAGTTGTTCTCGATCTGGGTTCCGGCGGCGGTATCGACGTTTTGCTTTCCGCCAAGCGTGTCGGACCCACGGGTAAAGCTTATGGATTGGACATGACGGATGAAATGCTGGCACTGGCGAACGCGAACAAACGCAAGGCCGGAGCCGAAAATGTCCAATTTTTAAAAGGGGAGATCGAGCATATTCCGCTGCCGGATAATTCGGTGGATGTCATCATCTCGAACTGTGTGATTAACCTTTCCGCCGATAAAGATCGCGTCTTGCGAGAGGCTTTTCGCGTACTAAAGCCGGGCGGACGATTGGCTGTTTCCGACGTCGTGACACGCGGGGAAGTCGACGCACGAATCCGGCAAAACATTCTTCTCTGGGTAGGCTGCGTGGCGGGAGCGCTGGAGGAAAGTGAATATCGCGACAAGCTGGTGTCCGCAGGTTTCGAGCAGGTGGAGATCGAGCCGACCCGCATTTACCGCGTCGAAGATGCGCGCGAATTTCTCACCGAAAAAGGCCTGGATGTGGAGGCGCTTGCGCCGCAAGTCGACGGCAAGTTCATGAGCGCCTTCGTGCGGGCGAATAAATCAAAATCCGCAAAGACCACAGAAGCCTGTTGCTCTCCGGCGTGTTGCAAGTGAGGGCAGAGATCCGGCCTTATCGGCTAACGAGTTTCTGAGGAGGTAGGTCGGAGAAACGATTTGCAATTGCTGGTACGGGCGTCCAAACACAAAGTGACTGAAGCGTTAGAAGTTGAGGTTGTTCGGGCATTCTCATCGGATGCCCTCAGAATGACAATTTGCCTTACAGTGGCCTGCCAACGATGACGGCTATCGAAGGGCGGTACAACGTTCTATTCCTGTGCACAGGAAATTCCGCCCGTTCCATCATGGCCGAGGCAATTCTCAACAGTAAGGGCAAGCCCTTCTTCACGGCTTATAGCGCGGGCAGTCACCCGTCGGGACTTGTGCATCCCGAGGCGCTCAAGTTGATTGGCTTGGCACACCTGCCCACCAAAGGCTTGCGCAGCAAGAGCTGGGAAGAGTTCGCAAAGCCGGGAGCGCCGAAGATGAGTTTCGTCTTCACCGTCTGCGACAATGCGGCCCAGGAAATGTGTCCCGTTTGGCCCGGTCAGCCCCTGACCGCACGTTGGGGCGTTCCCGATCCCGCGGTGGTTAGGGGCACGCCGGAGCAAATCGAGCGCGCCTTTACTGATGCGTACCTGATTCTCGAAAGCCGGATCGCTCTGTTCCTTGACCTGCCTCTTGCGAGTCTCGACCAACTGGCGATGCAAAAAGAAATCAGTCGCATCGGCACTAGTTAACCCACCCAGCGGATTCCATTCCCGATTCGCACCACGCGGCGTTTGACCGCTTTTCTTTTACTGGCCAAGTGGTTGAGCGGTATTCTATACCTGCCGTTGGGGGTGAAAATGAGCAGGTTAATTCAGGTGATAGGCGCAATCGGAATGGTGCTTGCCGCGCAGAGTCAAGGACCAGCGCGACCGGAAGTGCCGGAAAGCTTGAAATCACCAGGGGGCGAGGAAGTGATTTTGTCGGTACACGCAACCGGAGTGCAAATCTATGTGTGTCAAGCAGGGGCAGACCAAAAGTTTGCCTGACTGGCTGTTCAAGGCGCCAGAAGCGCAACTGACCGATTCGGCGGGGAAGAAGATTGTGCATCATTCCCGAGGACCAACCTGGAAGCATGTCGACGGAAGCGAAGTGACTGGTAAGTGATCTCCAAGCAAGACGCACCAAGGCCATACGCGATTCCGTGGCTGCTGCTGGCGGCTGCAAGTCATACGGGAGAAGGAATTTTCAGCCGGGTCACCAGCATCCGGCGAATTCGCACCGAGGGTGGTGTGCCACCGAGTGCGAACACCTGCGATGCGTCCGCAAAAGGCAAAGAGTCGAGGAGCGCCTACTCGGCCGATTACTATTTTTACCAACCTAAGCACTGAAGAGTCGTTGCTGACTCTTGGTGTGCACTTTAGGAAACCAGGCCCGCGTCGCCGGGTGGCGAGCCAAAGCCGAGGAGCCTCGGCCGAGCCACTTTCTAACCATGATTCTCAGTTTTCCGGTTTGGCGGCTGGATCGAAGACCACGGCAACTTCTATGGTCGTTTCGGAACTGGCCGGAGAAAACTTCCATTGACTGACTGATTTTTGAGCTCGTTCAGCCAGAATCGCGCTGCCGCCGAGGACTTCCGTATCTCTGACGAACCCGTCCGGTTTGATGAAAACTTTCAGACGGACGGTTCCCCCGATGCCTTTCATTTTGAGGACCAGGGGATATTGCACCGGCACTTTCTTGAGAATTTTGCGGGGGCCGTCCTGTGCGTAGCCAATTGACATGCAGGAGATTATGACCAGAAGACAGCAGATGGAAAGATGGAGTCTAGTCATGTTTTCACCTTCGGTACAGCCGGCCAAGACTTGAATTCGGTGCGAGCACACCTGGGGTAAACAATTCCCCATTGTTTATGCTGCACACCGCAGCCCATGGGGCAACCTATTTAAACCTCGTAGTCGAGTCTAATAACAGCACCGAACGTTATGGCTAATCCGTTGGATTCTTTGGACTTGTTCTCGGCAGGGTCGCGAACAAATGCACGGCCGCGCGGGGGAGCCTGGTGGTATGCCAGAGTGGTCTCAGTGCTTTGTTTCAGATTGAGAAGAATATTCCTGCGGAGGTGAGTCATGGGGACAAGGAAGAAAACGACGAAGGTATGAGGATAGCAGCTTAGCCTTGCCCTTCATTTCTGATAGAGTGCAGCGCACCAGGTGTGGGGGTCAGCCCGTTCCAAACATTTGTGGTGAGTGCCGGAATCAAGCCAATCTGGCGGGTTGATTCTGCAGCAATATTGCTGGAACGGGCGATGAAGGCAGGGATG
>Ga0209577_10000147_pt1 | contig 67116 bp, 69 predicted proteins | sample GraSoiAngelo_109_FD_185874 | JGI IMG/M metagenome (GOLD analysis project Ga0209577, IMG submission 185874) | Grasslands soil microbial communities from the Angelo Coastal Reserve, California, USA - 14_0903_12_20cm (SPAdes) (version 2) | ecosystem: Environmental > Terrestrial > Soil > Grasslands... | reverse complement strand
CGGAGCAAGCTTCCGGCGCCCGATGCCGAGCAGCTGTTTCAGCTGGCCGTAGACGCGGCCGAACGTCTCGAGGTCGCCGGCGGCCAGGGCCGCGTCGGCCTGCGCTGCGAGGCGCTGTGCCTGCTGCCACCGCGCCACGAGCGTCGTGTCGGCGAGCGCGTGCGCGCCGGTGCCGAGGGCCAGCAGCGCGCGCAGCGCCGCGGCCCGGCCGCGCCCCTGGCCGCGCCGCTCGCCCCACGACAGGAACAGCGTGTCGATCCCCACCGGCGGCCCGCCCGAGGACGGCTCGGCGAACAAGGCCTGCTCGAGCAGCAACTGACCAGCGGCGTTCCACAAACGGGGGACGCCGGGAGCCGTCGTGGTGGGGGACCCGACGAGTTGCGGCTGGAGCCGCACTGCGGGGCTGGGCCGCCACAGCAAGACCCGCGGACCCGCTGGGAGCATCGTCGCGGCCACGAGCGCGGCGAACGTGCTTCCGGCCTCGAACCCCTGCCCGGTCCAGGGACCGGACGCGGCGGCGTCCACCCCCCCTGCCTTCCCTCCCCCCCCCGCCCCCCCCGCCCCCGCATCGGTCGTCGGGGCGACCAGGTCGAACGGCTCTCGGGGCCGGGCGGTCCACTCGGTCGTGTCGGAGCGCCAGCGCCGGATCAGCGTCGTGGCCGCGCGGAAGGTGCGGCTGGGGAACGGGAGCTGGCTGCGCAGCGAGGCCGGGAGGCTGTCGAGCGGTTGAATGAGCGGGGCGAGCACGGCGGCCCAGGCGACCGCGAGCGAGTCGGCGCCGGGCGCGAGGTAGAGGTGCGTGTCTCCGCGCGCCGCGTTCACCGTGCCGACCAGCGCCGCGCGCAGATAGCGCAGTGTCCGCCCCTCGGACTCCACGGCGGGGGCGAGCGGAAACGCGTCCGCTTCGAGGTAGCCGTAAGACACCCACCAGAGCGCCCTGTCGCCCACGACCGGCGTTGCAGCGTCGAACGCCGCGTACGGCGCGAGCCGCCCCAACCGCTCCGTGACGTCCCGTCGCCACAGCAGGACCAGTCCGTCGGTCTCGCGGCGTGCCAGCGCCGGGCTTTGCAGCACCCAGGCGAGGGCGGTACGCCGCCACCAGTCCGTGAGCGGGATTCCGGTCCGGCGCAGCGCGGGCCACGTGTCGGGTGCCGCGATCGCGAACTCGCGGAATGCCGGTCCGAACCAGCCGACGGAGTCGTGTGCGGGCAGGGGCTCGAACTCGAGGACGGTGTCGTCCTCGACGGCGGCGATCGGCCGCCCGGCCCGGGCCCAGCTGCCGCGGTGGAGCGCCGTCCAGTCCGGCGGAGACTGCGTGTGCGCCACGGCATCCAGGTCGGGAGCGGGCGCGACGACCCACGTGGCGCGCCCACCGGCCAAGGAGCGTGCGGACAGGGCCGCGGCGGCGGGCTTGACGCCTGGCCCGAGCAGCTCGCGGTGCTGCCACGCCGCCGCCATGACGCGGGAGGCGTTCCACACCGGCATGGCGGTGACCGCCGCATCGGGGCTCGCGAAGCCGGGGGGAGGGCGCTCCGCCGGCGCCGTCACACCGAACGCGAGCTCCTCCAACTGCCGCGCAGCTGTCGCGCGCGCCGTATCGGCCAGCGGCAGCGTCGCTCCGCGACCGCCGCGTCCGGACAGCGAGCTCGGTATCAGGACGAACCCGAGCACGGACGCCACCAGCAATGCCCCCCATGCGCCGAGCAGCAGCACGGGCTTCTCGCGCACTCCCCACACCACGCTCGCCGCGGTCGCCGCCGCGCCGAGCGCGACGACGACCGGGGCGGCCGTGAGCCGGGCATCGAGCGCGCCGGCCGTGAGGTCGCCATGCAGCCCGGCGACGGTCTGGGCGGGGTCGAGTACGGCGCCCCACGTGAGCGTCACGGCGAGCAACGCGAGCAACATGCCGAGGTGGGCCCGCGCGTGCGCGTTGGCGGACGGCAGCCACCGGCGGAACCGCAGCGATCCGATCCCGGCGTACAGCAGCCCGACGACGACGGTGGCCGAGCTCACGGCCGCGAGCGCGAGACCTCGCAGCCGCTCGCTCCAGGGCAAGGTCCCGAGGTAGTAACCCACGTCGCGGTGCAGCACGGGATCGCTGACGCCGAAGCGGACGCCGTGCGCCGCGATCACGGCACTCATCCACCAGTCGCGCGTGCCCAGCGCGAGGAGGACGCCGAACACCAGACCGCACGCGAGGGTGCCCGCGAGCAGGACGGGCTGCGGAACGGCTTCGACGATTTCGAGATCGCCGAGCCGGCGCGACAGCTGCATCGAGCCGATGGAGCGATACACGAACAGCAGGTTGCTCGTGCCCCACGCTACGGTCGCGAGCAGGAGCAGGCCGGACACCAGGCGCGCGACGTCCCGCGCCTCGAGATATGCGCCTCCGCCCGGGAGACTGGTCGCCCACACCCGCTCCGCCGTTTCAAACGCGGCCCAGCGCCCTCCCACGAGTACCACCACCAGCAATCCGACGGCGACGAGCAACGCCCAGCGACGGGCGGCTTGCCTCACGCGCGATCGCTCTGGGCGGCAAGCCAGCCTTCGACCTCCGCCCGGTACGCCGCGAGCGCCGCGGCGGTCGCCGCTTCGAAGCGGAGCACGAGCACCGGCTGCGTGTTCGACGCCCGTAAGAGCCCCCACCCCTCGTCGAAGGTGATGCGGACTCCGTCCAGTGTGGCGACGGGATACTTGGCGGCGAAGTGGCGCGCGGCCCGCTCGACGATGGCGAACTTGTGCGCGTCGGGGCAGTCCACGCGCAGCTCGGGGGTGGAGACGGTCGCGGGGAGGTCGGCGAAGTGCCGCGACAGCGGTCCGCCCTGCTCCGCCAGGTACCGGAGCAGGCGCGCCGCGGCGAAGAGGGCGTCGTCGAAGCCGTACCAGTCTCCCCCGAAGAACATGTGGCCGCTCATCTCCCCGGCGAGGGGGGCGTGCGTCTCCTTCATCTTCTGCTTGATGAGGGAATGACCCGTCTTCCACATGGTGGGCTGGAGACCCACGCGGGCGAGCTCGCGCGGCAGGACCTCGGAGCACTTCACGTCGAAGATCACGGGGTGGCCGGGGCCCATGCGGCGTGCCAGATCGCGACCGAGCAGCACCAGGAGCTGGTCGCCGAGCACCGCCCGCCCCTGCTCGTCCACCGCGCCGATGCGGTCGCCATCGCCGTCGAACGCGATGCCGAGCTCCGCGCCGTCGCGTCGCACCGCCGCCTGCAGGTCGTGCAGGTTCTCGAGCACCGTGGGATCGGGGTGATGGTTCGGAAACGTCCCATCCGAAGTGCAGAACAGCGGCACGACCTCCGCCCCGAGCTCCCGGAGTGTTTCCACGGCCACGAGGCTCGCCACGCCGTTGCCGCAATCCACGACGACCTTGACCCGCCGGGGGAGCGGCCCGTTGCGCTGCACGATCGCGGCGCGATAGCGCGCCAACACGGAGTCGTCGCTCGAGCGCGAGCCGCCGGCGCGACCCGGTGTGCGATCGCTTTCGATCAGGCGCCGCAGGCCCTGGATGGCGGCGCCATGGACCGACTCGGCGCCGAGCACCAGTTTGAACCCGTTGAACTCCGGTGGGTTGTGCGACCCGGTGACCTGGACGCCGCCGTCGACGTTCAGGACGTGGGTGGCGAAGTACAGCGCGGGGGTCGGCAGCTCGCCGACGTCGAGCGCCATGCCGCCCACGGCTTCGATCCCCGACAGTACGCCGTGGGCCAGCGCGGCGCCGGAGGGCCGGTTGTCGCGTCCCACGGCGAGGCGGGGGGCGCGACCGAGGCGCTCCCAGCCGAGCGTCGCGACCGCCTGTCCGATGGCGCGCGCCACCTCGGGGTGCAGCTGGTCTCCCACGGTGCCGCGGATGTCGTACTCGCGAAAGATCGAAGCGGGGAGCTGCACGGGATGGCGCCGCCTCAGCGACCCGTGGCGGGCGTCGTCGCCGGCGCGGCCAGGGGTGGGGCGATGGCGCTGGTCCTCGCCAGCTCGAGCAGTCGGTTCGGGCGAATGCCCAGCACGAGCAACCCGACGACGCACGCGGCCACGACGACGCCGGCCGGCCGGCCGAGACGGACGCCGGCATGGGCCTGGTCGAACGGCTCGGGCTTCATGTACATGGCCATGATCACCGGCAGATAGTAGCCCGCCGACACCACGCTCGTAAGCACCAGGATCGCCGCGAGCACGGTCTGGTGCGCCGTGGTCGCCGCGACCAGGATGTACCACTTGCCGATGAACCCGGCGGTCCCCGGGAATCCGAGCAGGGACAACATGCAGACCGCCAGCGCCAGCGAGAGCCAGGGGCGGCGCAGGCCCAAGCCGGCGAGGTCGTCGATCCGGACGTCCCGCTCGCCATCCCGCCCCTTGGCCGCGAGCAGCGCGAACGCCGCGAGGGTCACGAGCGTGTAGGCGAAGAGATAAACCAACAGGGCCGCCGACGCGGCCAGCGTGCCGGCGGCCACCGCCACGAGCAGGTAACCGGCGTGTGCGACGGACGAGTACGCGAGCATGCGCTTCACGGCACGCTGGGCCAGCGCGATGAAGTTGCCCACGACCATCGTCGCGACCGCGAGCCACCACACGATCGCGTGCCAGGCCGCCACGCCTCCGAACGCCTCGACCAGCACGCGGAACAGCGCGGCGAACGCGGCGGCCTTCACCGCGGTGGCCATGTAGCCCGTGACGGGCGTGGGGGAGCCGTCGTACACGTCGGGCGCCCACATGTGGAACGGCACGGCCGCCACCTTGAACCCGAAGCCCACGAGCACCAGTCCCAGACCGATGAGGAGCATCGGGCTCTGCGCGAGGGACAGCGAGCGCACCTGGGCCGCGATCTGCGTCAAGTTGGTGGTTGCGGTCGCTCCATACACGAGCGCGATGCCGTAGAGCAGGAACCCCGACGCAAATGCCCCGAGCAGAAAGTACTTGAGCGCCGCCTCCGCAGCGGCGCCGCTCTTGCGGTTGATCCCCGCGAGGACGTACACGGAAACCGACATCAGCTCGAGGCCGAGGAAGACCACCATCAAGTCCTCCCCCCCGGCCATGAGCATCATCCCCAGGGTCGCAAACAGGAGCAGGACGTAGTACTCGGGCACGAGCAGCCCTTCGCGCTCCAGGTAGTCGAACGAGACGAGCACCGTGAGCCCCGCGGCGGCGAGAAACAGTGCATCCGTGACGAAACGGAAGTCGTCCAGCGCGATCATGGACGGCGGGCCCGCCGCCCGCGCGGTGTGCCACCACAGCCACCACACCGCCGCCGCTGCGGCCACGAGGCCGGCCAGAGTCACCCGGCCGGCACTCCGGAGATCCCGGGCGCTGGTGTGGCGCCAGGCGGTCACGAGCAGGACGAGCAGGCCCGCCGCGGTGAGCGTCGCCTCGGGCAGGAGGGCGCGTACCAGGTCGCCGGTGCTCGTCAAGTCGAGGCTCATCGCGTCGCCGTGAACGTCGCGGCGTCGAGCCGGACGGACTGGATGAGGTGTTGTGCGGCCGGCTCCATGCGGCGCAGGATCGGCGCCGGGTACACGCCGATCCACACGATGCACGCGAGCAGCGGCACCAGTACGGCGATTTCGCGCGGCGACAGGTCGGAGAGCTTCTCGTTTTCGTGCTTGTCGAGCGGGTTGTAGATGACGCGCTGCAGCGCGGGCAACAGGTACATGGCCGCCACGATCACGCCCGCCGCGGCGACGATGGCCGCGCGCGGATAGGTCGGGAACGCGCCCAGCAGCACCAGGAACTCGCCGACGAACCCGTTGGTGGCCGGGAGGCCGATCGCGGAGAGCGACACGATGGTGAGCGCCGCCGCGAGCAGCGGTACGACCTTCGCGATGCCGCCGAACGCGTCGATCAGACGGGAGTGGCGCCGCTCATACAGCATCCCGGCGAGGAAGAACAGCGCTCCCGTGGAGATGCCGTGGTTGATCATCACGAGCAGGGCGCCCTGGACGCTCTGGAGCGTGAGGGCCCAGATCCCCAGCATCACGAAGCCGAGGTGCGCCACCGACGAGTAAGCGATGAGCTTCTTGAAGTCGGGCTGGACCATCGCCACCAGGCCGCCGTACACGATCCCGATCAGCGAGAGCGCCACGATCGCCGCCTGGATGGCGGGGTGCAGCGCCACGGCGGGAAACAACGGCAGCGCGAACCGCAGGAACCCGTAGGTCCCCATCTTGAGCAGCACCCCGGCGAGGATCACCGAGCCGGCGGTGGGGGCTTCCACGTGCGCGTCGGGGAGCCAGGTGTGGAACGGGAACATCGGCACCTTGATGGCGAACGCGAGGAAGAAGGCGCCGAACAGCCAGAAGGCGGCGGGCCCGAGCCCGCCCAGGTGGGCGGTGAGGTACGCGTACGAGAAGGAGTAGTAGCCGGTCCGCTGGCCGACGAGCGCGACCAGCACCAGGATCGCCACCAGCATGAGCAGCGATCCAAAAAACGTATAGATGAAGAACTTGATCGCGGCGTACAGGCGACGCTCCCCGCCCCACACCCCGATGATGAAGTACATCGGGATGAGCATCACCTCCCACATCACGTAGAACAGGAACAGATCGAGCGACACGAACACGCCGATCATCCCCGACGTGAGCACGAGCATCAGCGCGTAGAACCCGCGCTCCCGCGTGGTGATGTAAGCGTAGCTCCCCAGCACCGACAGCGGGACCAGGAACGTCGTGAGCAGCACCATGAACAGCGAGATGCCGTCTACGCCGACCGTGTACCGGATGCCCCACGCGGGAATCCACGGCAGGTCCAGCACGAACTGCATCCCTGCGGCCGGCTGGAAGGTCCACCACAGCGGCACGGAGATGGCGAATTCCGCGAGACTCGCGGCCAGGGCCACGTGCTTCGCCCAGCGCTCGGGCACGAGCAGCACCGCCGCGGCGGCGACGACGGGCCAGGCGAGGAGCGCGGTGAGCACCGTTTGCGAGTACATGGGCTAGCGCACCACCGCGCCCAGCACGGCGAGCACGCCGACCACGAACAGGACGACGTACACGCCGACCTCCCCGGTCTGCAGCCGGCTTCCTACCCACCCCAGGGCACGCGACGCGGCCGCCGTGCCGTTCACGAGCAGTCCGTCCACCAGCCGCATGTCCACGATCTTCCACAGCACCTCGCGCGACAGCCACAGCACGGGTCGCACGACGATCGCGTCGTACAGCTCGTCCACGTACCACTTCTTCCAGAGCACACGACCCAACCCCCGCTCCGGGGGTGCCAGGCGCGCCGGGGCCAGCGCCTCCGGCTTGAGGAGCCGGAAGGCGCCGACCATCCCGACCGCGGCCACAAGCACCGCGGACACCACCAGCACCCACTCGGTCGCGGGGGACGCGTCGGGCGCCGGCGTGAACGCAGCATCGGTCACCGGCGCGAGCCAGTGCTCCAGCCGGGCGCCGCCGCCGAACAGCGGCGGGATGTTGAGCGCGCCGCCCAGCACGGTGAGCGCCCCGAGCGCGACGAGCGGCCCGGTCATCACCGGAGGCGCCTCGTGCAGCTGCTCCCGCTCGCGGTCGCCCGTGCGGTTCGGGCCGTGGAAGGTGTAGAGCATGAGCCGCGTCATGTAGAACGCCGTCAGCAGGGCCGCCGCGAGCCCCATCCCCCAGAACACGTACCACGCGGGCCGGACCGCGCCGCGGGCGAACGCCGCGCCCAGGATCTCGTCCTTCGAAAAGAACCCGGCCAGGGGCGGGATGCCGGCGATGGCAAGGGTCGCGATCCACATGAGCGCGGCGGTCCAGGGCATGTAACGGGCGAGGCCACCCATGTTGCGCATGTCCTGCGCGTCCTCGTGCGCGTGGGTCGCATGGTACGCGCGGTGCATCGCGTGGATGACGCTCCCCGAGCCGAGGAACAGCAGGGCCTTGAAGAACGCGTGGGTCGTAAGGTGGAAAATGCCCGCGGCGTACGCCCCGGTGCCGACGCCGAGGAACATGTATCCCAGCTGGGAGACGGTCGAATACGCCAACACGCGCTTGATGTCCCACTGCTTGAGGGCGATGGTCGCGGCGAACAGGGCCGTGAGGGCGCCGACGCCGGCGACGGTGGCGCTTGCCACGGGCGAGAGCGCGAACAGCGCGCCGCAGCGCGCCACCAGATAGACGCCCGCGGTCACCATCGTGGCGGCGTGGATCAGCGCCGAGACGGGGGTCGGACCCTGCATCGCGTCCGGCAGCCAGATGTACAGGGGGATCTGCGCCGACTTGCCGGTGCAGCCCAGGAACAGAAACAGCGTGATGGCCGTGACGACGGGTCCTCCGACCGCGAAGGCCGCGGAGGCCTTCGGGAATACCACCCCGAAGTCGAGCGACCCGGTGTGCCGGAAGATCAGCAACATGGCGACCAGGAAGCCGAAGTCCCCGATCCGGTTGACGATAAAGGCCTTCTTGCCGGCGTCGGCGTTGATTTTCTCGGTGAACCAGAAGCCGATCAACAGGTAGGAGCAGAGTCCCACCCCTTCCCAGCCCACGAACATCACGGGGAAGCTCGCGCCCAGCACCAGCGTCAGCATGAAAAAGACGAACAGATTCAGGTACGCAAAGTAGCGCGCGTAGCCGGGATCGTCGTGCATGTAGCCGACGCTGAAGACGTGAATGAGGGCGCCGACGCCGGTGACGACCAGAATCATCACCGCCGACAGCTGATCGAGCTGCAGCGCCAAGGCAACCTGCAGATCGCCCACCGGGAGCCACTCCCAATAGCGAAACACCAGCGGGGCCGACGGGTGGAGCTGCGCCAGCTCGACCACGGCGAGCGCCGCGGCCGCGAACGCCAGCACGAGCGCGCCGACGCCTGTGATGGAGACCGCGCGCTTCGCGCGCGGTGCAGCGAGCGCCAGCGCGCCGTTCACCACGAAGCCCGCGAGCGGCAGCGCCGGCACCACCCAGAGCAACGCGAGCGGGAGCGGGGGAAGCGGTATCATCCCTTGAGCAGGTTGATGTTCTGCAGATCGACCGTGTGGCGGTGCCGGTACACGGCCAGGATGATCGCCAGCCCGACGGCGGCTTCGGCCGCCGCGACGGCCATGACGAAGAACACGAAAATCTGGCCGGCGACGCCGAGCTGCTGCGCGAAGGCGACGAACGCCAGGTTGGCGGCGTTCAGCATCAGCTCGACGCACATGAAGATGACGATCGCGTTGCGGCGCAGCAGCACGCCGAGCACACCCAACGCGAACAGGACGCCCGACACGGTGAGGGCGGGTCCGAGGAGCATCACAGCTTCCGCTTGGCGAGCACGACCGCCCCGACGATCGCCGCCAGGAGGAGCAGGCTGGTGATCTCGAACGGGACGAGGTACGCGGTGAACAGCGGCCGCGCGACCGTCGGGATTATGCCCTGCTCCACGGTCGCGCGTGCGGCACCGCCCGTGGCGGGGCCGGCCTGGCGCAGCACCAGCAACTGCACCAGGAGCAGGCCGGCCAGCAGGACGCCCACGCCCAGCCCGAGCGGACCCTTCAGATCTGTCGGCGCGGCCCGGCCCAGGTTGAGGAGCATGATCACGAACAGGAACAGCACCATGATCGCGCCGGCGTACACCAGCACCTGCAGCACGGCGATGAACTGGGCATCGAGCAGCACGAACAGGGCGGCCAGCGCGAACAGCGTGACGACCAGCCACAGCGCGCTGGCGACCGGATTGCGACGCGTGATGCAGAGCCCCGCGCTTCCCATCGCGAGCAGCGCGAAGCCGTCGAACAGGATCCGGGTCCCGTCCATGCTACTCCCCTTTGGGGTCCGAGGGGTCCCACAACGTCGAGACGGGGTGCGTCTGGGCGCACAGTCGCTCGAGGTCGTACACGAACCGGTCGCGCGAAAACTCCGAGTTCTCGTAGTGGACGCCCACGTGGATCGCTTCCTCGGGGCAGACTTCCTGGCAATAGCCGCAGAACACGCAGCGGAATTCGTCGATCTCGTAGATGAGCGGGTAGCGGTTGCCCGCTTCGTCTTCCCCGGGCACGAGCTTGATGCAGTTCGCGGGACAGATTTGCGGGCAGAGCCCGCAGGCGACGCACTTGGCCCGTCCCTGCTCGTCGGTGAGCATGCGGTGGGTGCCGCGCCACCGCGGGGACAGCGTCCAGTCCTGGCTGCTCTTCTCCTCGGGGTACTGCATCGTCACCTTGGGGCGGAACAGATGCTGCAGGGTGAGGGCCATGCCCTGGAGCGTCGCCCGGACGTAGGACACCTTCGCGCCCGGCCGCTTCATCACCTTGACGCCGATTGCCATCAGGCCTCCGCCACGGCGCCCGCGACGATGCGGCCGCGGTCGAGCACGAAGAACAGCGGCACCGCGAGCACCAGGTTCAGCGCGAACAGCGCCAGGGCGAAGCGCGTGTCGTACGTCCAGCCGAGGCCGTCGTGCAGGAACCAGATCGCGGTTGCGATCACCGTCACATAGGCGAGCGCCAGCGGCAGCATCACCTTCCACCCCAGCGCCATCAGCTGATCGTACCGGAAGCGCGGCAGGGTCCAGCGCACCCAGATGTACAGGAACAAGAAGAACATCACCTTCGCCGAAAACATCGCGAGCGTGGCGAGGGTCTTGAGTGTCGTCCAGGGAGGGGTGTTGTCCCATGTCGTGAACGGGATGTCCCAGCCACCGAAGAACAGCGTGGTCATCAGGGCCGACGCGGTCACCATGTTCGAGTACTCGGCGATGTAGAACATCGAGAACTTCATGGCGCTGTACTCGGTATGATAGCCGGCGATCAGCTCGCCCTCCGCCTCCGGCAGGTCGAACGGGAGCCGGTTGGTCTCGGCGAACGCGGCCACGATGAAAATGAAGTAGGCGAGCGACAGCGGGAACACGTTCCAGGTGAACAGCGACGGAGACTGCTTCGCGATCACGTCCGTGAGGGTTACGTTGCCGGCGATGAGCAGCACCGCCACGGTGCTCATGCCCATCGCGATCTCGTAAGAGATCATCTGCGCGCTCGCGCGCAGGCCGCCGAGCAGCGAGTACTTGTTGTTCGACGACCAGCCGGCCAGCACGATCCCGTACACGCCGAGCGACCCGAACGCGAGGATGTACAGGAATCCGACGGGCAGGTTGGCCACGACCATCTCCACGTCGCCCCACCGTGTGGGGAGCGGCGTGGCGAACGGGATCACCGCGAACGTGAGCAGCGCCGGGACGAACGACATGATCGGGGCGAGCATGAAGAGCACCTGGTCCGCCTGGGCCGGAAGCGTTTCCTCCTTCACGAGGTTCTTGAGGCCGTCGGCGGCGGGCTGGAGCAATCCCTGCGGGCCCACCCGGTTCGGGCCGAGGCGGTCCTGCATCCAGGCGCAGATGCGCCGCTCGGCGAGCGTGAGCAGCGCCACGCCCACCATGATCACCGTGAACACCACGACGATCTTGATGATGGACGCCGCCAGGAAGAAGCTCATACCGCCACCGGTGCGGCCGCGACCTTGCCGAGGAATCCCAGCTGCTCGTAAGACAGGCCGCGGAGGGCATCGATCGCCTGGGCGACGCGCTCGAATGCCTCGGCCGCGCTGCCGACGGGTTCGCCGTGGCCCAGCGCCGCCCCCAGCTCGGAGAACACCCACCAGCCGGGCCGCGCCATGCCCGGCGCCGGCTTGGCCTGCGCGTAGCGTTGCACCCGGCCGTCCCGGTTCACGAAGCTACCGTCCTCCTCCGCGACGTTGACAATCGGCAGCACCACTTCGGCGTCACGGGCCCGCTCGGGGAGCACCGTTCCCGCATAGATGAGCGCGCCTGCCGTGCGCACCGGAATGTCCGGCTCGTCGAGCACCAGCACGACGGCGGCCGATTCGGCGGCCGCGAGCGCGGCCGCGTAGTCGCGACCGTAGCCGAGCAGCTCGGCGCCCCGGCCGTTGGGCGCCCGCTCGGCGCGCAGCGCGAGGTCCGGCACGCCCGCGAGCGACGCCTCCTCCCCCATCACCACCTGGAACGCGCCCGTCCAGTCGAGGCCCCGGAACAGCTCGCGCGCGAAGAACAGCGCCTCCGTGGACGCCCGGGGAGACGCCAGCGCCACCACCCGCGGGCCCGCTCCCCGCAGCATGGTCGTCACCCGCTCGAACGCGTCCTGCCAGTCGGTGGCGTGCAGCTCGCCACCGCGCCGGACGAGCGGGGCCTCGATCCGGTCGCCGCGGTTCATCCAGCGGTAGTTCATGCGGCCGTGGTCGCAGATGAAGTAGCGGTTCACCTCGAGGTTCGGTCGCGGGCGCACGCGCACGACGACGTTCTCGCGGGTGTCGAGCGTGACGTTGCATCCCTGCGAGCAGCCGGTGCAGACGGACGCGGTCTTGTCGAGCTCCCAGGCGCGCGCCTTGTGGAGGAAGTCCTTGGACAGGAGCGAGCCCACCGGGCACAGATCGACGACGTTCCCCGCCCACGGGTGGTCGAGCCGGGTCTCCGGGTGCACGCCGATGTAGGCCCGATCCCCGCGCTCCGACACGTTCAGCACGGGCTCCTGGGCGACATCCTCCATGAACCGCACGCAGCGCGTGCACAGAATGCAGCGGTTGGGTACGTACAGCACGTCGGGGCCGAAGTCTTCGACCGGGTTGAAGCGCTTGGGATAATCGGGGCTGTACCGTGTCCCCGCGCGGCCCTCCTGGAAGGTGAAGTCCTGCAGCTCGCACTCGCCGGCCTGATCGCAAATCGGGCAATCGAGCGGATGGTTGATGAGCAGGAACTCGAGCACGCCGGTGCGGGCGCTCTTGGCGGCGGCGGACTGGGTGTTCACCACCATCCCCTCGGCGGCCTGGGTGGCGCACGAGATGGCGAGCTTGGGCTGCTTCTCGATCTCGACGAGACACATGCGACACACACCCGCGACCGGGAGGCCGGGGTGGTAGCAGTAGTGCGGGACCAGCACCCCCGCCTGCTTCGCGGCCTCGATGACGAGCGTGCCTTTCGGGACGCTCACGGGCACGCCGTCGATCGTGAGGTTGATCAGCTCGTCGCTCACGCCACCATCACCGGCTTGCGTCGCCCTGCGATGTAGTCCTCGAACTCGCTTCTGAACTTCTTGATCCCGGAGACGACGGGCGCGGCGCACGAGTCCGACAGCACGCAGATCGTCTTGCCCGTCATGTTCTCCGAGAGGTCGAGCAGCAGATCCAGGTCGGCCGTCTTGCCCTGCCCGGCCAGGATGCGCTCGAGGATCTTGGTGGTCCACGCCGTGCCCTCGCGGCACTGGGTGCATTGCGCGCACGACTCGTGGGCGTAGAAGCGGGCCAGCCGCATGATCTGGTACACCATGTCGGTCGAGTCGTCGAACACGATGACGCCTCCCGAGCCGAGCATCGAGCCCCGCTCGACCACGCCTTCGTAGTCGAGCAGGCAGCTCTCGGTCTCCGCCCGGTCGAGAATCGGCACCGACGAGCCGCCGGGGATGCACGCCTTGAGCGTCCGGCCGGGGCGCATGCCGCCGCACAGCTCGTACACCAGGTCCTTGAGCGGAAAGCCCATCGTGACTTCGTAGTTTGCCGGGTGCTGCACGTGGCCGCACACCGAGAAGAGCTTCGTGCCGGTGCTCTTGGGCGACGCGAGCGACAGGCCCTTGTACCAGGCGGCGCCCTTGGTGAGGATGTGCGGCACAGCGGCGAGGGTCTCGACGTTGTTGATCGTGGTGGGCATGCCGAATACGCCGGCGGCCGCGGGAAACGGCGGCTTGATCCGCGGGTTACCGCGCTTTCCCTCGATCGAGTTCATCAGCGCCGTCTCTTCACCGCAGATGTAGGCGCCGGCGCCGCGGTGCAGATGGATCTTGAGGTTGCCGAACACGCCGGCGGACCGGGCGTCGGTGAGGGCCTTGTCCATGATCGCCAGCGGTTCGGTGAACTCGCCGCGGATGTAGATGTAGGCCACCTCGGCCTGAATCGCGTGCGCCGCGATGGCCGTGCCCTCGAGCAGGGCGTGCGGCGTCCACCGCATGATTTCGCGGTCCTTGAACGTCCCCGGCTCGGACTCGTCCGCGTTGACGCACAGGTAGTGAGGCTTCTTCTTCTCCTTGGGCATGAACGACCACTTCAACCCGGTAGGGAAGCCCGCGCCCCCGCGCCCGCGCAGCCCCGACTCCTTCACGATGTCGACGACCCGCGCGGGCTCCATCGCGCGCGCCTGCTCGAGCGCGGCGTACCCCCCGCGCTTCACCCACCCCTTGTAGGTGCGCGCGTCCGCCTCGCCGAAGTAGCGGGAGAGGAGCACCGTCTCCTTGGGATGAGGCTTGTGGGGGTAGCCCATTACTTGTACTTCCTCACCAGCTCCGGGACCTTCTCCGGGGTGACGGATTCGATGAAGTCGTCGTCCACCAGCACGGGCGTCGCGAACCCGCAGGCGCCGAGGCACTCCACCTCGATCACCGTCCACTTGCCGTCCGGGCTCGTGGCACCGAGCTCCTTGGCGCCGGTCGTCTCGAGCAGCGCCTGCACCACCGCCTCGGCGCCGCAGATGTTGCAGGGCGACGTGGTGCACACCTGGACGAAGTGCCGTCCGACGGGGTGCTGGTGGTACATGGTGTAGAACGTGACCACGCCCTTGACGTAGGCGGGCGTCAGCCCCAGCACCTCGGCGACTTCCGCCATGTTGCGGTCCGAGATCCAGCCGCGCGCCCGCTGCACCAGCCACAGCGCCGGCAAGAGTGCCGCCTGCCTGGTGGGGTAGCGCGCCAGGATTTCGTTGAGCTGCTCGAGCATCTGATCGGTGAAGACGGGCTGATACTGCTCCGTGCCCGGCGGTTGCGACGGATGCGCGCCGACGCTCATCGATCCACCTCGCCCATCACGATGTCCACCGAGGCGTTGATCGCGATCAGGTCGCTCAACAGGTGCCCCGCCGCCATCCGCGGCAGGGCCGAGAGGTTGATGAACGAGGGGGGCCGAATGCGCCAGCGCACCGGTTTCGCCGTACCGTCCGACACCAGGTAGGTGCCGAGCTCGCCCTTGGGGTTTTCGATCCCCACGTAGGCCTCGCCCACGGGGGCTTTCACGCCTTCCATGACCTGCTTGAAGTGGTAGATCATCGCCTCCATGTCGTTCATCGCCCGCGACTTCGGGGGCAGGATCACGCGCGGGTCGGCGATGTTGACCGGGCCGTCGGGCAGCCGATCGAGCGCCTGTTGGAGGATGCGGTTCGCCTGGGAGCATTCCTCGAGACGCACGAGGTAGCGGTCGTACACGTCGCCGTGCTCGCCCACCACGACGTCGAAATCATAGGTCTCGTAGTCCAGGTAGGGCTTGTCCTTGCGCACGTCGTAGGCTACGCCGCTCGCGCGCAGCATCGGGCCCGAGAGCGAGTGGTTGATCGCCTCGGCGGCCGTGAGCACGCCGACCCCCTGGGTGCGACCGACCCACACGGCGTTGCGCGTCAGGACGCGGTCGATCTCGCTCAGCGTCTTGGGGAACGTCCGGGTGAAGTGGCGCAGCCCCGCGACGAAGTCGTCGGGCACGTCCGCCATCATGCCGCCCACGCGCGTCACGCTGGTGGTGAGCCGGGCGCCCGTCCACATCTCCTGGAGATTGTAGATCCGCTCGCGCTCCTGGAACGCCCACAGGAACGGCGTGAACGCCCCCAGGTCGATCGACGTGGTGCCGAGCCACACCATGTGAGAGATGATCCGGCTCATCTCGCACGCGATCACGCGCAACACGGTGCAGCGCGGCGTGATCGTGATCCCCATGAGCTTTTCCGCCGCCAGCGCGAAGCCGACGTTGTTGGCCATGGGGGACAGGTAGTCCGTGCGGTCGGTGAGCGGGATGATCTGGTTGTAGTGCCGATACTCGCCCAGCTTTTCGAAGCCGGAGTGGAGGTACCCCAGGTGCGGGATCACCCGGACCACGGTCTCGCCATCCAGCTCGACCACGAGCCGCAGCACGCCATGCGTGGCGGGATGCTGCGGCCCGATGTTGATGAGCATGTGCTCGGTGCCGAGGTCGGGCTCGGCCACGCCGAGCGGCACCCGCAGCGGCTCACCGCGGGCATCTACGCCCGGCGTCGCGAGCTCGAGCTCGACCGTGCGTTTGCTCATTCCGAGTCGGGGAGCTTGCCGTGCTCGCCGCGGCGCAGCCGCTCCTTCATGTCCGCGGGGAGCTCCTCGTACGCTTCGGCGATGGACAGCTCTTCCATCGAGTAGTGCGCCTCGGGGTGGGCGGCCAACGCCTGGCGGACCTGCTCCGCGCGGCTGAACCGGCCGCGCAGCGGGAAGTCTTTGCGCAGCGGGAAGCCCTCGGTGTACGTCTCCCACATGAGGATGCGGCGCAGGTCGGGGTGCCCCTGGAAGGTGATGCCGAACATGTCGTACGCCTCCCGCTCGAGCCAGTCGGCGCCGCGCCACACCGGGACCACCGAGTTCACCGTGAGGTCGCCCTGCGGATCGAGCTCCACCTTGACGCGGAGGTCGGCGCGGCGCGCCAGCGAGCGCAGGCCGTACACCACCTCGAGCGGTCGCTCCCGGTCGCGATACTCGACCGCGGTGACGTCCACCAGGTAATCGTAGGCCTGCTCGGGTGTGTCGCGCAGCCAGGCCATCACGTCCAGCAGCGCGTCGCGCGCGACGTAGACGATCGTATCGCCGCACGACTCGAGCGCGCGGCCGATCGCGGTGCCGAACGTCGCCCGCAGCGCGTCGACGGAAGGGTTCACGCCGAGCGGAACTGGTGGACGGAGTTCCCGAACGGCTCCGAGATCTCGTCGATCTCGCCCGGGGGGAGTCGCAAGCCGCGGTCGTCGAGCGGCTGCTCCTCGCGGCGCGGCACGTGATCGAACAGCGATTCACCCTTGATCTTCTTGTGCAGGAGCAGCACCCCGTACAACAGTCCCTCCGGGCGCGGCGGGCAGCCGGGAACGTACACGTCCACCGGGACGATGGTATCGATCCCCTGCACCATCGCATAGTTGTCGAAGATGCCTCCGGTGGAAGCGCAGGCCCCCATCGAGATCACCCACTTGGGCTGCGGCATCTGGTCGTAGATGCGACGGATCACCGGCGCGAGCTTGAACGGCAGCCGGCCGGCGCAGATCAACACGTCCGCCTGGCGCGGCGAGAACGCCTGGCGCTCCATGCCGAAGCGGGCGAAGTCGTAGCGGCTCGCGGCGGTGGCCATGAACTCGATGGCACAGCATGCCGTGCCGAAGGGCATGGGCCAGAGCGAGTTGGCACGCGAGGAGTTCACGGCCCAGTCCACGAGATCCTGGAACTTGGCGAGCAGGTAATTCGGGCTCTGCCCGGATACCGTTTTCGTTTCGATGACGTGCTTCATGCCCTCAATCCCATTGTAACGCGCCGCGCTTCCATACGTACACGTACCCGACGGCGAGAATCAGCATGAAGACCAGCATCTCCGCCAGGAGGAAGCCGGTGCTCGGGCCGCCCGCGACGCCCGCGCCGTTCAGGTAGATCGTTCCCCAGGGAATGAGGAACACGGTCTCGATGTCGAAGATGATGAACAGCATCGCGACCAGGTAGAACTTGACCGAGAAGCGCTCGTGCGCGTTGCCGAGCGGCGGCATGCCGCTCTCGTACGGACTGTCCTTCAGGGCCGTGGGCTTGCGGGGGGCGAGCAGGTGCGAGAGCCCGATCAACAGGACGGCGTTGAACGCGACGAAGCCGAGCAGCAGGAGGAAGGAGAGATAGGGCTGGTTCATGAGTTCGTGAAAAAATTCACTTGCCTCGCCGAAACGTATTCGCCCGTGCCAGGGTTGTCAACCGAATCGAGTGGCGTAAGTGTCGGTGCCACCGATATATTGGCGGCCCATGTCCATCAAGTCCGACCGCTGGATCCGGCGCATGGCGACCGAACATGCCATGATCGAGCCGTTCGCCGAAAACCAGGCGCGCGCCGGCGTCATCTCGTACGGCGTCTCCTCCTACGGCTACGACATGCGGGTGGCGCCCGAGTTCAAGATCTTCACCAACGCGCTCTCGGCGGTCGTCGATCCCAAGAGCTTCGATCCGAAATCGTTCGTCGAGTTCACCGGCAGCGTGTGCATCGTGCCGCCCAACTCGTTCGCCCTGGCGCGCTCGGTCGAGTACTTCCGCATTCCGCGCAACGTGCTGACGATCTGCGTGGGCAAGAGCACCTACGCCCGCTGTGGCATCATCACGAACGTCACGCCGTTCGAGCCGGAGTGGGAAGGCTACGTGACGCTCGAGATCTCGAACACCACACCGCTCCCGGCCCGCATCTACGCGAACGAGGGCATCGCCCAGGTGCTGTTCTTCACGGCCGATGAGGGAGACGAGTGTGAAGTCAGCTACAAGGACAAGAAGGGGAAATATCAGGCGCAGCGCGGCATAACGCTGCCGAAGCTATAGGGGCGTCCGGGCGGCGGCGCGCGACCCCAGCACGGTGATCACGAGTACTGCGGCGGCGAGAATGACCAGGTCCGGCACCCAGCCGAGCTCGGTTCGTGGGACCGCCATCTGCAGGAAGTTCATCACGAAATCGAACACGCCGACGATCAGGCCGAGCAGTACGGTGGCATGGAGCGCTCGCCCCAGGCGCGCCAGGACGCTCCCGCCCACCAGGGCGACGGCGCCCTGCCCCGCCGCGATCACCAGCGTGGTGGCGAAGTCCTCGAGCAGGGTGCTCCAGAAGCCGGCGCGGCCCGCGTGATAGCTGAAGAACCACGTGTGGACGAGGGACACGGCGGCCCCCGCCACGGCGGCGCACAGCGTCGCCCACAACGCATACCCGATCACGATCCTCATCCGGTCGCCCGTGTCAGCCATGATGATCAGCAAATGTGGGCGCCCCCGCGCGGCGCCGCCAGTCGGGGCGTTATGTTAGCCGCTACGGTACCGCTCCTCGCGCGACCCGCTCCGTGACGCCACGCCGGCTGGCACCACCGCCCCCCGGGCGCACGGTCAGTCTGAGGATGACGCTGCTGCTGGTCGCCCTCAGCGCCGGGGTGTACGCGGGCGCCCTGCCCCTCTACCTCCTGTTCCGCGTGAGTCGCCCCGCGCTCGCCCTCGGCGCCGCGACCGAGGCTACCACCGCCTTGAATGCTCAGCTGATGCGGCGGGACAGCGCGCTTCATCAGACCGTCCGCATCGTGCACGCGCTCGCCCGCGCGGCCTCCCCGCGCGTCGATTCGCTGGCGCTCGCGCGTCGCTTGCTCGTGGCCGGGCGCGAGCCTCTCCACACGCCGCCGGATGCATTGATGCCGCCGACCCTGCAGTTGGAGCTCACGCGCATCGACGATGCCCTCTCGAGTCTCGGCGGCGCCCTCGCGGAAACCGTCGCCCGGCTCGAGCAGGGTCGGCGCGCGGACGTCGCGGCCCGGCTGGTCGCCATCGATCGACTCGTCGAGGTCGCTCAGGAGCGCCGCATCGACGGCAATCGCGTCGCCCGGGTCTACCTGATCGAGCGACAGCGGGCGTTGCGGGCCGCCGCGAGCGGTGTGCGCCGTGACACGGTGGTATGGCTCGTGAGTGGTGTCGCGCTGGTCCTCGCGCTCGTCGCCGTGATGCGGCGCCGTGTGTGGCGCCCGCTGCGCGAGCTCGAGGGTGGGCTGGCGCAGGTGGCCGACGGAGACCTCACCGTTCAAGTGCCGACCGGGGGCGCCGACGAGCTGGGGCGGCTTGCCGTGCACTTCAACGCCATGACCCATGTGCTGCGGGACCGCGCCGAGGAGCAGGGCCGTTTCGCGGCCGCGGGTGAGCTGCTCGCCGGAGTCGCCCATGAGGTGAACAACCCCCTGATGGCGATCGCCGCGCACGCCGAGAACCGACTCGCGGATCCGGGCCTCGGCGACGAGCCGCGGAGCGAGATGTCTCAGATCCTCCGCCAGGCGCGGCGCGCCGCCAAGCTGCTGCGCGGCCTCTTGCGGTTCGTGCGCGTCACCGAACGGGAGGTGACGCTCGTCAATCTGAACGATGTCGTGCGCGGCGCGCTCGATCTCGTGTCGTACCGCTTCGGCGTCGACGAGATCACCGTGGGCGGGCGACTCGACCCCAATCTGCCGGCGGTGGAAGGCGACGCCATCAAGCTCGAGCAGGTCCTCGTGAACCTCCTGGCCAACGCGATCGATGCGCTGCGCCGGGTCAAGCCCCCGCGTCAACTCACCGTGGACACGTGGGCGGCGGACGCGAGCGTACATGTGGCGGTCGGGGACAACGGCGAAGGCGTTCCGCCGGAAATCGCCCCCCGGCTGTTCCGGCCGTTCGCGACCACCAAGGGCCACCGCGGCACCGGACTGGGGCTGTACATCTCACGACAAATCGCCCGGGAAGCCGGGGGCGACCTCGTGCTCGTGTCCCCTCCCGGCGGCGGGGCCCGCTTCTCCCTCTCGCTTCCGCTCGCCCCGGCGCCACCCGCCCCGCCTGCGGCGGCCACGGCACCCGCCCCCGTGGTGGAGCCGGCCGTCGCCGCGGGACGCGCCGACGGCACGCCGCCGGGCGGTCGCAGCCCGGCGGGAGCCACGTTGGCGGGTGTGCATGTGTTGATCGTCGAAGACGAAGAAGGCGTGCGGCGTCCGATGGCGCGCTTCCTGACGCGGCGTGGGGCGGAGGTGGAAGAGGCGGCGGACGGCGTGGATGGGCTCGGCCGGCTGCGCGCCCGGGCCCCGGACGTGATCCTGGTCGACCTGCGGATGCCCCGCATGGGCGGGATCGAACTGTACGCGGAGCTCGAGCAGGAGCGGCCCGAGCTCGCCGCGCGGGTGTTGTTTCTGTCGGGGGACGTATCCCAGCTCGCGGAGCCGGGCAATACGCCGGTCCCCCGGGAGCGCGTGCTGGTCAAGCCGGTCGAGCTGGCGGAGCTGGAGCGTCGCATCGCGGCGTTCGTGCGGGAGCGGAAGGCGTCGGGCGGTTAGGATGGCCGGACCGCGAGGCCCGCGCTATCATAGAGCATGCTGGTGGTGGTCGTGCTGCTCGTGACCGTGCTGTTGCGAGTCGCGATCGTGACCGCAGTCGTTTACTTGCTGCTGCCGCAGGGCGCGCTGTGTCCCCACTGCAACCTCGAGATGGTGGCCATCCGCAACCGCGTGCTCGATCGGTTGGTTCCGGTGCTGCAGCGGCGCTGGTGCCTCGAGTGCGGCTGGAACGGCGTGGTGCGTCGGGTGCGCACGGCGCGCGCGCGGACTCGGCAGCGACCCACCGTACCCCGTTGGACGCCCCGATGATCAGTCCATCGACGTGATCAGCCGCGCGGCGCGCTCGTAGAAGAAATAGTCCCACGCCCAGTTCAAGAGCACGAACAGCTTGTTGCGGAACCCGATCAGCTGGATGATGTGCACCACCAGCCACACCACCCAGGCCGGGAAGCCGGTGAACGCGATGCCGCGGATGTAGGCCACGGCGGCGTTACGGCCGATGGTAGCGAGCGAGCCCGGGTCGTGGTAATCGAAAGTCGCGGGCGGCTGTCCGGCGAGCCGACGGCGGATGTTGGCGGCTGCGGTCCGAGCCATCTGGATGGCGACCGGGGCCATCATCGGCAGGGGCGCCCCGTTGACTTCGAGATAGGCGGCGTCGCCGATGACGTAGATGTCGGGATGCTCCGGCACCTCGAGCGTCGGCGCGACGGGCACGCGTCCCTGCCGCACCGTGGGGAGCCCGAGCCGCGCCGTGAGGGACACCGCCTGGACGCCCGCCGCCCAGATCAGGCTGCGCGCCGGGATCACTTCCCCGCTCTTCAGCAGCACCCGCTCGCCGTCGTAGTCGGCGACCGTCGCCCCGAAGCGCACCTCGACGTGCTTCTTGCGCCACAGGGTCTCGGCCGCGGCCTCACGCAGGCGTGGCGGCATGGGCCCGAGCAGACGGTCCGTCGCCTCGAGCAGCAGCACGCGCACGTCTTTCACGTTGAGGCGCGGGTAGTCCTTCACCAGCACCAGCCGGATCAGCTCCGAGAGCGCACCCGCCATCTCGACGCCGGTCGGCCCGCCGCCCACCACGACGAACGTCAGCCAGGCGCGGCGACGCTCGGGGTCGGGCTCGAGCATCGCCCGCTCGAAGGCGTGCAGGACATGGTTGCGGATGCGGATGGCTTCGGGAATGTCCTTCAGGCCGAACCCGTGCCGCACGACGCCGTCGAGCCCGAAGTAGTTCGTTTCGCCGCCCACGGCGAGGATGAGATAGTCGTAGGCGATCGCACCATCGGTGGTGACGACGCGCTTCCCATTCGGGTCGAGGCCCGTCACCTCGGTCATACGGAACTCGAAGTTGCGCTGGCGGCGGAGCACCGCGCGTACGGGCCGCGCGATCTGCTCGGGCTCGAGGCCGGCGGTGGCGACCTGATAGAGCAGCGGCTGGAACAAGTGGTAGTTGTGACGATCCACCAGCACCACGTCGACGGGCGCGTCGCCCAGCGCACGCGCCGCCCGCAGCCCGCCGAAGCCGGCGCCGACGATCACCACGGTCGGTCGGGTTCGCCCCGCGGAACCGGCGGCGGGCGCCGGAACGCGCGGTGCCGGCGCTCCATCGGCCGGCGCGGCCACGGATGTCGCGCTCGCCCGGACGCTCACTCGAGTACCACCGCCGTGCCGTAGCAGAGCACTTCCGTGGCCGACGCCCGGCTTGCCACTTCCGACGCGTCGAAGCTGACGCCGAGGACGGCGTTGGCCCCGACCTGCCGGGCGTGTGCGACCATCAGGTCGTAGGCGGCCTGCCGCGCCTGCTCGCACATCTCGGTGTAGGCGCCGATCTGCCCTCCGATGATGCTCTTCAGGCCGCCGAGGATGCCCTGCGAGATGGTGGGTGCGCGCACGGTGATGCCGCGCACGACTCCCTTGTACTCACGAACTCTCCGGCCCTGCACGTCGAACGTCGTGGAGACGATCATGGATTGCGCGATGGCCACGGACTCCCCTTTTTTCCGGGTGGATGCGTTTCGGAGCGCCTCCGGAAAGATAGCGTCGTCGCCTTGCCCGCCCGGCCGCGGAGCAGGTATCATCCGACGGTTCATGACTACACTCTCCTCAGGTACGGCGCGCCCGAGTCTCACGCGCTCGCTCGTCGGCAAGAAGATCGTCATGGCCGTGACCGGCGGGATCCTGTTCGTCTTCGTCGTCGCTCACCTGCTCGGGAATCTCAAGGTGTTCCAGGGGCCGGAGCATTTCAACGCCTACGCGGAGGGGTTGCGTACCGTGGGCGCGCCGTTCTTCGGCCGCGGGTGGGTGCTCTGGATGGTCCGGTCGGTCCTGCTCGCGTCCCTGTTCGCCCACATCTGGGCGGCCGTGGGCGTGACGCGCGCCAGCTGGCGGGCGCGCCCCGTCGCCTACCACCGCCTCGACCCGGTCGAGACGACCTACGCCGCCCGCACGATGCGCTGGGGGGGCGTGATCATCTTCGTCTACGTCGTTTACCACCTGCTGGATCTCACGTTCGGCCGCGTCAACCCGAGCTTCGTGCCCGGCGACGTGTACCACAACCTGGTGGCGAGCTTTCAGCGCTGGCCCGTTTCGGTCGCCTACATCGTGGCGATGGTGGTGGTGGGCCTGCACTGCTATCACGGCCTGTGGAGCGCGCTCCAGACGCTCGGGCTGCACCGGCCGCCGACGGTCGCCTGGCGGCGCGGCGTGGCGGGGGGGATCGCGGCCGCGATCACCGCGGGGTATGTCGCGATTCCGCTGGCGGTGCTCGGCGGAGTGGTGCGCTGACCGTGGAACTGCGCGCCAGGCTGCCGGCGGGGCCCCTGGCCGAGAAGTGGGAGCGCCACCGGGCCGAGATCAAGCTGGTCAATCCCGCGAACAAGCTGAAGCGCCACGTCATCGTGGTCGGCTCGGGGCTCGCCGGCGCCGCCGCGGCGGCGTCGCTCGCGGAGCTGGGCTACGCCGTGTCGTGCTGCTGCTTCCAGGACTCGCCCCGCCGGGCGCATTCGATCGCGGCGCAGGGCGGCATCAACGCCGCCAAGAACTACCAGAACGACGGCGACTCCACCTTCCGGCTGTTCTACGACACGATCAAGGGCGGCGACTTCCGCTCGCGCGAGGCGAACGTGTATCGGCTCGCGGAAATCAGCGCGCGCATCATCGATCAGTGTACGGCGCAGGGGGTGCCGTTCGCGCGCGAATACGGCGGCCAGCTTGCGAACCGCTCGTTCGGCGGGGTGCAGGTGTCGCGCACGTTCTACGCGCGGGGTCAGACGGGCCAGCAGCTGCTGTTGGGCGCGTACCAGTCCCTGGCGCGGCAGATCGGCATGGGCACGGTGAAGATGTACCCGCGCACCGAAATGCTCGATCTGGTGGTCGTGGACGGGCGGGCCCGCGGCATCGTCGTGCGCAGTCTGGTGGATGGCGCCGTGACCACGCACATCGGAGACGCGGTGGTGCTGGCGACGGGCGGGTACTCCAACGTCTACTACCTGTCCACCAACGCCAAGGGCTGCAACGTCACCGCCATCTGGCGCGCGCACAAGCGGGGCGCGGCATTCGCGAACCCGTGTTTCACACAGATCCACCCGACCTGCATCCCCGCTACCGGTGAGCACCAGGCGAAGCTGACCTTGATGAGCGAGTCGCTTCGCAACGACGGCCGCATCTGGGTGCCGAAGCGGAAAGGCGACACCCGGCCGCCGCACGAGATTCCCGAGGACGAGCGCGACTATTACCTGGAGCGGCTGTATCCGAGCTACGGCAATCTGGCGCCGCGCGACATCGCGTCCCGACGCGCCAAGCAAGTGTGCGACGAGGGCCGCGGCGTGGGTCCCGGCAGCCACGGCGTGTACCTGGACCTCCGCGACGCGATCGCCCGGCTCGGCCACCGGGTGATCGCCGACCGCTACGGCAACCTGTTCGAGATGTACGAGCGCATCACGGCGGAGAGCCCGTTCGAGCGGCCGATGCGCATCTACCCCGCCCCGCACTACACGATGGGCGGGCTGTGGGTGGACTACAACCTGATGACCACGGTGGACGGACTGTACGCGATCGGGGAGGCGAACTTCTCCGATCACGGCGCCAACCGCCTCGGCGCGAGCGCCTTGATGCAGGGGCTCGCGGACGGCTACTTCATCCTGCCCTACACGATCGGGGACTATCTCGCGCAGGCGAAGCTCCCCCCGCTCGACGCCAGTCACCCGGACGTCCGCCGCACGGAGGCGGAGGTGAGCGACCGCGTAGAGCGGCTGCTCGCCGTGGGGGGCCGCCGCAGCGTCGACGCGTTCCATCGCGAGCTCGGCCGGCTCATGTGGGACAAATGCGGCATGTCGCGCAGCGCCGCGGGGCTGCGCGAGGCGATTCAGCGGATCCGCGTCCTGCGCGACGAGTTCTCGAGCGACGTCTACGTCGCCGGGAAGGGCGCGGACCTGAACCAGGCGCTGGAGCATGCGGGCCGCGTCGCCGATTTTTTCGAGTTCGCCGAGCTGATGTGTCACGACGCGCTGCACCGCGAGGAATCGTGCGGGTGCCACTTCCGCGAGGAGCACCAGACCCCGGAGGGCGAAGCGAAGCGCGACGACGAGCGCTTCGGCTACGTCGCGGCCTGGGAGTTCCGGGGCGTGGGCGAGCCGGCCGTGCTGCACAAGGAGCCGCTCGAGTTCGAAACCGTCCACCTCGCGCAGCGGAGCTACAAGTAATGCGTCTCACGCTCCACGTCTGGCGTCAGGCGGGACCCCGCGCAGCCGGGCGCTTCGTCCGCTACGATGTGCCGGACGCGAGCCCCGACATGTCGTTTCTCGAGCTGCTCGATGTCTTGAACCAGCGGCTCATCACCCGCCGCGAGGAGCCGATCGCCTTCGACCACGACTGTCGCGAAGGCATCTGCGGCGCCTGCGGGATGGTGATCAACGGGCGGCCGCATGGGCCGCGGCGGGCCACCACCACGTGCCAGCTCCACCTGCGCTCCTTCCGCGACGGCGCGGAGCTGTGGATCGAGCCGTGGCGGGCGCGGGCGTTCCCCGTGCTCAAGGACCTGGTCGTGGATCGGAGCGCGTTCGACCGCGTCATTCAGGCGGGCGGGTTCATCAGCGTGCGCACCGGGAGCGCACCCGAGGCCAATTCCGTCGCGGTGCCCAAGCAGGACGCCGATCTCGCGATGGACGCGGCGGCGTGCATCGGGTGCGGCGCCTGCGTGGCCGCGTGTCCCAACGCGTCGGCGATGCTGTTCGTCGCCGCCAAGGTGTCGCACCTCGGCCTCTTGCCTCAGGGGCAGCCCGAGCGCGCCCGCCGCGTGGTGACCATGGTCGCGCAGATGGATGCGGAGGGATTCGGGGCCTGCACCAACCACGGCGAATGCATGGCGGCGTGCCCGAAGGACATCAGTATCGACTTCATCGCGCGGCTCAACCGGGACTACTTGAAAGCAGTCGCAAGCGGTAAGCCGCAAGCCGCAAGAGCGAACGGGGGAGATGGCTAGAGGCTGACGGCCGCCATCGTCTCCTTCACCGCGTCGGCCGATTGCTTGAGCGCCGCGTGCTCCTCGGCCGACAGCTTCACCTCGAGGATCTGCTCGAGCCCGCGGCGCCCCAGTTTGCACGGCACGCCGAGGTAAATCCCGGACACGCCGTACTCCCCCTGCACCCACGCGGCGCACGGCAGGATGCGCTTCTTGTCGCGCGCGATCGCTTCGACCATCTGCGTGACTGCCGCCGACGGCGCGTAATACGCCGAGCCGGTCTTCAGGAAGGCGACGATCTCGGCGCCGCCGTTGCGCGTGCGCTCGACGATCTTGTCGAGCCTCGCTTTGTCGAGCAGCTGGCTCACGGGAATCCCCGAGACGGTCGTGTACGACACGAGCGGTACCATGGTATCGCCGTGCCCGCCCAGCACCATCGCCTGAATGTCCTCGACCGACACGTCGAGCGCCTCGGCCAGGAAGGCCCGATAGCGCGCGGTGTCGAGCACGCCCGCCATGCCGATCACCCGTTCGCGGGGGAACCCGGTGACCTGCTTCGTCACCCAGCACATCACGTCCAGCGGGTTCGAGACCACCAGGACGATCGCGTCGGGGCAATGTCGCTTGATCTCGAGCGAGACCTGCTTCACGATATCCGCATTGGTGCGGACCAGGTCGTCGCGGCTCATTCCCGGCTTGCGCGCGATGCCGGCGGTGACGACCACGAGCTCGCTGCCCGCCGCGGCCGCGTAGTCGTTGGCACCGAGCACCCGGGTATCGAAGCCCTCGATGGGCGCCGACTCCCACTGGTCGAGCCCCTTGCCTTGGGGCACGCCCTCGATCACGTCCACGAGGATGACGCGGCGGGCGAGCTCCTTTTCGGCCAGGCGCTGGGCGGCGGTGGCGCCGACGTTGCCGGCGCCGACGACCGTGATCTTGTTCATCATGAGGATGAGATCACCCGCCGCGGGTGTGCATCTCCCGATGGGGATCGGCGCGCAACGACTCGATCCGGTACAGCGCGCCGCGATCGACCACGCCCAGTCGCTCTTCGGCTCCGCGATCGGTGCGGCCCTGCCACGTGGCTCGGATGAGCGCCGCCAGCTCCTCGTCGCCGACGCCGCCGCGCAGCGGAGCGCGCAGATCGACGCCCTGGCCGGCGTAGAGACACAGAAACCAGGTGCCATCCGCGGTGACACGGCTGCGGTCGCAGGTGCGGCAGAACGGCGCGGTGACCGAGGCGATGATCCCGAAGGTCGTGCCGTCCGGGAGGCGGAACCGCTCGGCGGGGGCGCGCCCGTCCCCGGCGACCGGGGCGATCGGGCCGTAGCGCCGTGTCAGCGTCGCGAGCATGTCGCGCTGCGATACGACCTGGTCCAGCGACCAGTGGGTGGCGCCGCCCACGTCCATGTACTCGATGAACCGCAACTCGGCGCCCTCGGTGCGGCCGAACTCGAGCAGCTCTCCCAGCTCGTCGTCGTTGAAGCCGCGGATCACGACGCTGTTGAGCTTCACCTGCTCGAAGCCGGCGTCGCGCGCCGCGCGGATGCCGGCGAGCACGTCGCCGTGTCGCGCGCTCTTGGCGAACGCGAGCATCCGCTCGGGACGGAGCGTGTCGAGGCTCACGGTGACGCGCTGCAGGCCCGCCGCGCGCAGCGCCGCCGCCTGCTGCGCGAGCAGCAGCCCGTTCGTGGTCATCGCCAGATCTTCGATCTGCGGAATCCGCGCGACCAGGCGCACCAGCGCCGGGAGGTCGTGCCGCAACAACGGCTCGCCACCCGTCAGGCGCACCTTGCGCACGCCCAGCCTCGAGAACACCCGCACCAGGCGGTCGAGCTCCTCGAACGTGAGGATCGAGGCCCGGGGCAGCCACACGTACTCGTCTTCGGGCATGCAGTAGCGGCACCGCAGGTTGCAGCGGTCCGTCACCGAGAGCCGCAGGCTCGCGAGCGGCCGGTCGAACGCATCGCGGACGGGGTCAGACATGGGAGGGACGACCGGATGGATCGACCCACGTCTCGGTTCCGTCCACTCGGAGCTCCTTCTTCCAGACGGGGATGCGACGCTTGACCTCTTCGATCACGAACCGGCAGGCCTCGAACGCTTCCGCGCGGTGCGGCGCCGCCACCGCGATGGCGATGCTCGCCTCGCCCGACGGAATCGTGCCCAGCCGATGCCGCACGGCGATGCGTGCCTGGGGCCAGCGGCCGCCTGCGTCCGCCAGGAGACGGCCGAACTCGGCCTCCACCATCGCTTCGTACGCCGAGTACTCGATCGCGGTCACGCCCTGCTCCTCGGGTCCATTGCGCACGGTTCCCAGGAACACGCACGTACCGCCGCGCTCGGGGGCCGAAACCTCGGCGACGAGCCGTTCGACGGACAGGGGGTCGCGCGTCAAATAGGGCATCAGCCGCCGGCGATCGGAGGCAATAACGCGACCTCGTCTCCGTCCTCCACCCGCGCGTCGAGCTTGACCTGACGCAGGTTCAGGGCGGCGAGCGGGCGCTCCGGCAGGGCACGCGCCGCGGGGACCTCGTCGCGCAGGCGGCGCAGCACATCGCCCACCGTCGCCGGCAGAGCGACCGAGACCGCCGCCTCGGTGCGCCCCACCAGCTCCGCATAGCGCGCGAACAGCCGCACCCGGATCGACGCCGTCGCCGTCCCCGTTCCCCTGGCCGTCATGTCGCTCGCAAGATAGCCCACGTCAGTTCCCCGTGGAACCCGTCGCGAGGCCGCGCCAGATCTTCGCCTGTTTCGGCGTGGGGGATGACGCCGGCGTGAGGGTGAACGATACCGCCGTTCGCTCCCGCACCTGCGTGTCGAGCGTCAACGGCTTGCCGCCCCGTGTGACGCTGATCGTGAGGGGCTGCCCGTTCTGACCGCGATAGCGCTCCCGGTAGCGCGCGCCCCAGTCGCCGTCGGGGCGAGCCTCGATCTCTCCCACCTTGAGCAGCACGTCACCAGGCTCGAGCCCGGCTGCGTCCGCCGCGCTGCCCGGGACCACGCTCTGCACCACCAGCTTCGCCGTCTCGTCGGGCTGGGCGTTGACACCGAGAAACGGGTTGGAGATCGTCCGGCGAGCGACCGTGACGCCGGCCTTGGCGAGCAGCGACTCGTAGGGCAGCGGCTCCCGGCCGTTCACGTAGCGCTGATAGAATGCGTCGACGTCCGGAAGCCCGTACTCCCGCAGCAGGCCGAGCAGGTCCTGCGTCGTGAACCCCTTCTGCTTCTGGTAAAAGCGGGTGTACAGTGCCCGCATCACCTCGTCCAGGCTGTGCCGGTTGTCGCTGGCATCGCGAATCGACACGTCCAGCAGCAACCCGGTGAGCGACCCCTTCGGGTAGTACAACTGCGAGCTGTTCACGAACACTTCGTTGATCCAAGTCGCGACGCTGCCGTCCTCTTCACTCCATGGCTCGGGCGCCGATTCGACCTGCTGCATGTTTTGCGTGGTGTTGCGGAGGAACTGCTCCGCGGTCCACAACCCGGAGCGCAGGTTCGTGAGATCGGCGTAATAGTCGGTGACGCCCTCGGACCACCACAACAGCGGTGTGAACTGCTCGGCGTGGTAGTCGTAGGGCCACATCTCCGCCGGCCGGATGCGCTTCACGTTGAAGAGATGGAAATACTCGTGTGCCATCAATGGCACCATGAAGTCGCCGAAGGTGCCGGCCGCGTCCGCGAACGCCCCCTGCGGCATGATGTCGAACTGCGACGCCGCGTGCTCCAGCCCGCCGCCGAAGTTCACCGGCTCCCGGATGACGTTGAAGAACACCGTGTAGCGGTCGTACGGCGGACCACCGAGCAGGGCGTTTTCGGTGCGGGCGATCTTCTCGAGGTCGGCGCGCATGTTGCGCTGTACGCCGGGCGAGTAGGCGTCCGTCGGCCACACCGCGATCCGGATCCACTTGCCGTCCACCTGCAACGAATCGAGGCTGTACTTCCCGACGAACGTCTGCGCGTCGGCGAGCTCGTGGTAGTTCGCTGCGGCGTACGGTCCGCTGCCCGACCCGCCCCCGAGCGCGGTCGTCACTTGCCATCCCGCGGGGAGCGTAAAGCGCACCTCGGCGGGACGGTCGAGCTGGCCCTCTTCGTAGAGAAACAGGTTCGTGCCGAGAAATTCGCCGAAGTCGCCCGTGAGCCGCGCCATCGAGAGATCGATCGTGTCCGCGAAGTAGTCGAATTCGACGCTGACCCGCTCGCTCCGGGCGGTCGTGACGCGCCAGGTGTCCTTGTCGAAGCGGTCCCAGAACAGCGCCTGACCGGCCGGCGTCTTCGCGCCGAAGTGACGCACGTAGCGCGCGTAATTCTGGATCTCGTAGTTGCCCGGGCTCCACGCCGGGAGCGACAGGTACAGCGTGTCTTTACCGCGCGTCGGGAAGTCGGCGCGCACGTGCAACAGGCGCGTCGCGGGGGCCGGCACCGCGATTTCGTATTGCACCGGTGGGACGCGTTGGGCGGACACGGGGACGGCGACGAGCAGCAGGAGCAGGGGGCGCACGGGTGCGTTTCTCCGGAAGTGTGGGCCTCTTGATTACACCGTGCAAAACAAAGCGGCCCAGACGGTTAGTCCGGGCCGCGCGCGATCGCTCGTGGCATGCGTCAGGGCGTCACGCGCTCGCTCGCCTCCGCGACCATCGCGCGCAACTCCTTGCTGGGCTTGAACACAGGTACTGGACGCGCGGCCACTTCGACCGGGTCGCCGGTGCGCGGATTGCGCGCCATGCGCGTCTTGCGCTGGCGGATCTTGAACGTCCCAAACCCGCGAATCTCAATGTTATGCTGCTCCGCGAGCGCCGCTTTCACGGCGTCCAGAAACGAGTCGACGACGCGGGCGCAGTCCTTCTTGGAAATCAGGGGACCGGCAGTGCGCGCGATTTGTGCGGTGACCTTTTCGACCAGGTCGGCCTTCGTCATCCGTCCCCCTTGAAGGGCCCAAGGGCAGTCAAGACGAGGGGCCAACATACGGGCTTACCTATTGTGTGTCAAGAGCTTGGAGGAACTGTTCGAAGTGCCCTTGGGCGTCATGGGGGCCCGGAGAAGCCTCCGGGTGGTATTGCACCGCGAAAATCGGGTACTCCCGATGCTTCACCCCTTCGACCGTGCCGTCGTTGAGGTTAAGGTGGGTGACCTGAAGCGCTTTGGCACCTGGCACGCCGGCGGTGTCGCCGCGCACCGCGAAGCCGTGGTTCTGCGACGTGATAAGTACTTGTCCTGTCGCGAGATCCCGCACCGGATGGTTGCCGCCCCGATGGCCGTAGGGGAGCTTCACCGTGTCACCCCCGAGCGCCAACCCGAGCAGCTGGTGACCGAGGCAGATCCCGAAAATCGGGAGCGAGCCGTCGGCCAGCTCGCGCAGCGTGGTAATGGCGTAGTGCACCGCGGCCGGGTCGCCCGGGCCGTTGGAGAGGAACAGGCCATCGGCGTCGAGCTCGCGGATGCGGCCCGCGGGCGTACCGGCAGGGACGACGGTCACGCGGCAGCCGTTCTTCAAAAACAGACGCAGGATGTTGCGCTTCATGCCGTAGTCGTAGGCCACGATGTGATGGCGCGCGTCGGCCGGCCCCTCGGTGTACTCCGCGCCGATGGTCGCGTGGGTCGCGAGGTCGAGGCCGTCCATCGACGGGCTGGCGGCGAGCGCGGCGCGCACCTGCTCGCTCGGCTGCTCGCCCGGCGCCACCGCGCCACGCATCGCGCCCTTGGAGCGGATGTGACGCGTGAGCTGGCGCGTATCCACGTCGGCGACGATGGGCACGTGCGCCGTGGCCAGCCAGTCCGCCAGCGTCCCTGTGGCGCGCCAGTTCGACGGCCGCGCCGACAGCTCGCGCAACACGACCGCGGCCACGCGCGGCCGGTCCGATTCCACATCGTCGGGGTTGATCCCGTAATTCCCGATCATCGGCGCCGTCATCACGACGATCTGACCGAGGTACGATGGGTCCGTGAAGACCTCCTGGTACCCGGAGAGATTGGTGGTGAACACCACTTCGGCGCAGGTGCAGTCGAAGGCAATGGGTGCGGTGCCGGGGAACCAGGCGCCGTCCTCGAGCAGCACGTAGGCGGGGCGACGGTCAGCGATGGGGCGGCGGCGTCTTGGTAGAGGGTTGCGGCGCTCCCTGCGGCGGCGTCGTGGGGAGCGGGAGCGGCGTAGGCTGCACGGGGGCCGGCGCGGGAACGTTCCCCTCGAGCACGGAGCGCGGCGCCGCGCTATTCGACGACATCACCGCGAGGATCAGCGAAACGGAGAGAAAGATCCCGGCGCACCACCACGTGATCCTGGTGAGCAGCGTGGTCGCCTGGCGGCCGCCCATGAACTGCTCCGTGCCGGCCCCGCCTCCCAGCGACGCCAACCCACCGCCCTGCCCCGCCTGCAGCAGCACCGCCGTGGTGAGGATCAACGCGTCGAGGGCCAAGAAGAACAGCAGCAGGTTGTACATCGCGCCGGGAAATTACCTACGCGGCGCCGGTCTGCACAAGTTGCGCCCAGCCTTCGGGATCGAGCGACGCTCCGCCCACCAGCACGCCGTCCAGCTCGCGTTCCGCGAGCAGCTCGGCGACGTTCTTCGCGTTCACGCTGCCGCCGTACAGGACCCGCGGAGCGTCGGCGCCGCGCCCGGTCAGCCAGGCACGGATCTCCCGATGCACCGTCGCGGCGTCGCGCGGCGTGGCGTTGCGCCCGGTCCCGATCGCCCAGACCGGCTCGTAGGCGACGATGAGACGCGAGAGCGTCGGGCCGTCGAGGCTCGACAGCGCGCCGGCGAGCTGGCGCACGACCACCGCCAGCGTGTGCCCGGCATCGCGCTCCGCCAGGGTCTCGCCCACGCACAGCATCGGCGCCAGCCCGCCCGCGAGGGCGGCCGCCACCTTGCGGCGGGTGTCCTCGTCGGTCTCGCCGAACACATGACGGCGCTCCGAATGGCCGACGAGGGTGGCGCGCGCCCCGGCCTGGAAGGCGAGCGGGGCGGAAATCGCGCCTGTGAACGCGCCCTTGGGCTCCCAGTAGACATCCTGTGCGCCCACCAGCAGGTCGGTGCGCTCGCGCACCGCCAGCACGGCGGCTTCGATCGCCACGGCGGGCGGGAAGAACCAGATGTCGCGGTCCTCGCGCCGGTTGTAGCGGGCGCGGAAGGTCTTGAGGTAGCCCCGGGTGTCGTCCGGGCCGAGGTGCATCTTCCAGTTGGCGGCGAACAGCAGCCGCCTCACGCGTCCTCCAGGGCGGCGACCCCGGGGAGAGGCTTTCCCTCCAGGAACTCGAGCGACGCACCGCCACCGGTGGAGACGTGGCTCAGCTTGTCCTCGAGCCCCGCCACGGCCGCAGCCGAGTCCCCGCCCCCGACCACCGTGGTGGCGCCGCGCTTGCCGGCCTCGATCAACGCTTCCCCGATGGCACGGGTCCCCTCGTCGAACGGCGGCGTCTCGAACACGCCCATGGGGCCGTTCCAGAAGATGGTCTTCGCTTTCAGAATCCGGGCGCGGAAGTCGAGCCGGGTGGGCCGATCGATGTCGAACACGGCGCAGTCGACGGGGACGTGATCGCTCGACACTTCCTGCCGTTCGGCGGCGCGCGCGAGACTCGGCGCCACGACCGCGCCCCGAGGCAGGATCAGCTTGGCGCCCGCCTTGGCGAGGAGCTCCTTGGCGAGGTCCTCCTTGTCGCGTTCGACGAGGGACCCGCCCACTTGAAAGCCGATGGCGAGAAAGAACGTGTTCGCCATCGCGCCACCGACGAGGATCTCGTCCACCCTGGGGAGCAGCGCCTGGATGACGTCGATCTTCCCCGAGATCTTCGCGCCGCCGAGCACGGCGACGAATGGCCGCTTGGGCTGATCCAGCGCCTCACCGAGGTAGCGGAGCTCCTTTTCCATCAGAAAGCCCGTCACCGCGGGCCGGAGGAGGCGCGCCACCGCTGCGGTTGAGGCGTGCGCCCGATGGGCCGAGCCGAACGCGTCGTTCACGTAGAAGTCGCCCAGGGCGGCGAGCGTTTGGGCGAAGCCGGGGTCGTTGGCCTCTTCGCCCGGCCAGAAGCGCGTGTTCTCGACGAGCGCCACCCCGCCCCGCGGGAGGCGGCGGCTGGTCGCGACGCCGGTCGCCGGATCGGCGATGAACTCGACGGGCGTTCCCAGGATACGCTCGACGTCGCGCACGATCTGGTTGAGCGACGACTTCGGGTCGGGGCCCTTGGGGCGGCCGAAGTGCGAGAGCAGCACTACCCGCGCGCCCTTCTCCCGCAGGTACGCGATCGTGGGAACCGCGGCGCGGATGCGGGTGTCGTCGGTGACCGTGCCGTCCTTGAAAGGCACGTTGAAGTCCACGCGAACGAGCGCCCGCCTGCCGTCCAGCGCCGCGGGCGGGAGATCGCGCAGGCTGCGCTTTTTCACTTGCCCGCGAGGTACGCGAGCAGGTCGACGCAGCGGGCGGAGTAGCCCATTTCGTTGTCGTACCAGGAGGAGACGTGCAGGAACGTGCCGTCGATCACATTGGTCGACAGCGCGTCCACCACGCTCGAGTAGAAGCTGCCGATGTAGTCCGTCGAGACGAGCGGCTCGTCGCTCACGTCGAGAATGCCTTTCAGGCTCGAGCGGGCCGCCTGCTTGAAGGCGCCGTTCACGTCCTCGATCGTCGCCCTTTTCTCGAGTTCCGCCGCCAGCTCCACGATCGACACGTCGGGCGTCGGCACGCGCAGCGAAATGCCGTCGATCTTCCCTTTCACCTCCGGGATCACGAGGCTCGTCGCCTTCGCGGCACCGGTGGTCGTGGGGATGATGCTCAGCGCGGCGGCGCGGGCACGGCGCAGGTCCTTGTGCGGCAGATCGAGGATCTGCTGATCGTTAGTGTAGCTGTGGATCGTCGTCATGAAGCCGTGCTTGAAGCCCCAGTTGTCGAGCACGACTTTCACCACGGGGACGAGACAGTTGGTGGTGCACGAGGCGTTCGAGAGGACATGATGCTTCGCCGGGTCGTACTTCTGGTGGTTGACCCCCATCACGATCGTGATATCCTCCCCTTTGGCGGGCGCCGAGATCACGACCTTCCGGGCGCCGGCGGCCAGGTGCTTTTCCGCATCGGGTCGATTGGTGAACCGGCCCGTGCTCTCGAGCACCAGCTCAACCCCCAGGGCCTTCCACGGAAGCTTCTCGGGCTCCTTGATCGCCGACACCTTGATGGGCTTGCCGTTGACGACCAGCGCGTCGCCTTGGGCCTCGACCGTCCCGGGGAAGCGGCCGTGGACGGAGTCGTACTTCAAGAGATGCGCGAGCGTCGTGGTATCGGTGATGTCGTTCACCGCCACGAATTCGAGCGCCTGCTGTTTCATGAGCACCGCGGCCCGCAACACGTTGCGCCCGATGCGACCGAACCCGTTGATCCCCACACGCACTGCCATTGCTCTCCCCTAGGTGAAGTCCGGCACGAGCGCCCGGCCGAAGGTCACGGCCGAAACGGTGCCGGCGCCCGCCCGCTCCAGCGCCCGCGCAGCCTCGGCCAGCGTGGCGCCGGTGGTGAACACATCGTCCACCAGAATGAGCGGCCGTTGGAACGCGGAACTCGGAACGCGGAATGCGGAACATTCACCCGTCCTTCCGTTCCGCGTTCCCCCTTCCGCGTTCCGCGTTTCAAACGCCCCCGCCACGTTCGCCAGCCGCGCCTCGGGTGTCAACGCCGTTTGGGTGACGGTGTCTCGCGTCCGGGCGAGGAGCTCGACCACGGGACGGTTCCAGCGCCGGCTCAGGGCGCGCGCCAGGCTCTCGCTCTGGTTGTAGCCGCGCTCGCGCAGCCGCCCCGGCCCGAGCGGCACCGGCACGAGCCAGGCGGCTCCGCGCCCCGGGAGATCGAGCGACGCCATGGCGGAGGCAAGGTCGGCGGCGATGCGCGGCAGGCCCCCGTACTTGAGCGCGTGTACGGCGTCGCGCGCTCCCGCCTCGAGCCACACGGCCGAACGGGCGCGCACCAGCGCTGCCGGCCAGTCGGCGCACACGCGGCAGCGGCCGAACAGCGGCTCCGGCTGGCCGCAGCGCGCGCACCACGGCGCGCGCACCGGACGCCAGCGGTGGCGGCAGACGTCGCACACGATGCGATGGCAATCGCGGAACGAGAGCAGGGCGCGGCACAGCAGGCACTCAGCCGGTAAGAGAAGCTGGTCGAGCGCGTTACGCACGGAGCGCACGGTCCACGGCCGCGCGCATGACCTCCAGGGGCGCCGCCCGATCGGGAAAGAAACGGTTGAAGGCCGCGGCCCCCTGGTGCACCAGCACCTCCCGGCCGTCCTGCGCCCGCACCCCCGCCGCACGCAGCGTGCGCACCCAACGCGTGCCCCCGGGCGCGTACACCAGGTCGAGCGCGGCCGCGAGGCGACGGGCCCGCTCGGGGTCGAGGGGCAGCGGGTCGGCCTCCTTGAGGCCCAGCGGCGTGGCGTTGATCGCGACGTCGGGCTGGAGCGCGCCCCGCGCCGGCTCGGCGCGGGCGCCGCTGCCGCGAGCCCAGTCGGTGAACCCGCGCGCCCGTGCCGCGTCGCGCGACACCACATGCAGGTCTGCCTTGGCCGTGGCCGCCGCCACCGCGACCGCCCGGGCGGCGCCTCCCGTCCCGACCAGCAGCCAGCTGCCGCCGCCGTCGGCGCCCAGCTGCCGCAGCGCGTTGAGAATACCCGCGACGTCGGTGTTGTCCCCCACCAGCGCTCCGCGTTCCGTCCAGAACGTATTGCATGCGCCGACACGCGCGCACAGCTCCGTTTTCCGCGCGAGACATCGTTCCGCCGCCTCCTTGTGCGGCACCGTGACGTTGCCCGCCCCGCCCATCGCGGGCAGCACCGCCAGCAGGCCGGGGAGCGCGGCGGCCGGCGTGGGCAGGGCCACGTACACGGCATCCAGCCCGAGCGCACGGATCGCCGCGTTGTGCATGACGGGGGAAAGCGAATGGGCGACGGGATCGCCGAGCACCACCAGCAGGCGCGTGTCAGCGCTGACTTCCACTCGCGAACTCTTTGACGATGCGCTCCACGGCCGCCTGGATGAGTCCTTCGAGCTCGGTACAGGTGTCGCGGTACACGTCCAGGTCGCCGCCGAACGGATCGCTGACCTCCGCTTCGTCACCCTCTCGTCCGGCGTACTCGCCCAGCACGAACACGCGACCCTCGCCGCCGAGCTCGTCCACCCGCGCCCGGTGGTGCCGCGCCATGGTGAGAATCAGGTCGGCGCCTTCGACCAGCTCCCGCGTCAAGAGGCGCGCGCGGTGGCCCGAGAGGTCGAGCCCCCGTTCGAGCCCGACCAGGTAGGCCCCCTCGGAGACGGGCGCACCGTCCCACGCTCCGGTGCCGGCGGACGACACGGCGAGACCCTCGCTGCCCCGCTCCGCGAGCGCGCGCTCGAGCAGCGCCGCGGCGAGGGGGCTGCGGCAGATGTTGCCGGTGCACACCAACAGGATGCGTTTCGTCTTCGCTCCTCAGGGTCTGGCGCCTAGGGGGCGAGCCGCCCGGCCGCGCGCCGCAGCTCGGCGAGCGTGAGCGCTCCTTCGCGGATCAGCCGCGGCGCCGGCTGCGTGCAGTCGACCACCGTCGACGGAGGCGAGTTGCCCAGCACGCCGCCGTCCAGCACGAGCAGCTTCCCCGCCTCCAACGCCGGCGCAAAATCCCGGGCGATGGCCTCGGCGCCGGGCGCCGGCGGTGCTCCAGGCAAGTTAGCCGATGTGGACGTCACCGGCTCCCCCAAGGCGCGCACCAGCCGCGCCATCCCGCGGTGCGAAGTCCAGCGCACGGCGATCCCCCCTTCGGGGCCCCGCAGCGCGTCGGGGAGCCGGCCGCTGCCCCCGGGCAGCACCAGCGTCAGGGGACCCGGCCAGAACGCCCGCGCCAGCGCGCCGGCGGCCTCGCTGAAGGCGAGCCCCTGCTCTTCCGCCATGTCCCGGTCGGCCACCAGCAACAGAAAGGGCTTGTCGGGACGCCGGCCCTTGAGCCGGGCCAGCGCTTGCACGTCCGGCGCCCGCGGCCGCGACCCCAGGCCGTACACGGTCTCGGTCGGGTAGGCGATCAGGCCGCCCGCGCCGAGATGCGCCACCGTGCGCGCCAGTGCCGCCGCCACGTCCTCTTCGGTACGGAACGGGAGGGGTCTCACCGCAGCTCACGGGCGAGCGCCTCGGCGATCCGGAAGTCGTCGGCCGTGGTCACCTTGAGGTTATAGGGCGAGTCGGGCACGACGTCCACGGGCAGGCCGGCGCGCTCGCACAGCTCCGCGTCGTCGGTCGCCATGGCATCGCCGTCCCCGAGCGCCGCGTAGGCCCGCTCGATCATCGCCCGTGGGAACCCTTGAGGAGTTTGTGCCCGCCAGAGACGGTTTCGCGCGACGGTTTTCGTGATGCGCTCCTGCTCGACGTCCTTGACGGTGTCGGAAACCGGGATCGCGGCCACGGCGCCGACCCCCGCGCGGGCTTTGGCGACGACCCCGTCGACCGTCTCGCGGGTCACGAAGGGGCGCGCACCGTCGTGAATGAGTACGATACGCACGTGCGCGGGCAAAGCGCCCAGCCCCGCGCGCACCGAGTGAGCCCGAGTGGCGCCGCCCGCGACGAGCGCGAGGCGCTCACCCACGAGCTTCCCGAGCCAGTCGGGAGGGCGGGTCTCGAATCCCGCGGGCAGGGCGACGACCACGTGGCCGACGTCGGGGTGCGAGGTGAAGGGGCGCAGCGCGCGCAGCAGCATCGGGACACCGAGGATGGGGCGGAATTGTTTCGGCTCTCCGGGTCCGGCGCGCGCGCCCGCGCCCGCCGCCACGATCACCACCCCGACATCAGGCTGCGAAGCGTCGGGCGAGGTCACCGATGCCGTCCACCGCGATCACGTCGAGACCGGGCAGGGTCACGCGCGAGCGAGCCGAGAGGAAGGCGCGACGGAAGCCCTGACGCACCGCCTCGCCGAGCCGCCGCTCGACGGCCGCCACGGGACGAACCTCCCCGCCCAACCCCACTTCCCCGAGGAACACGGCGTCGGGCGGCAGCGGCCGGTCGTGCACGCTCGACACCAGCGCCGCCAGGACCGCGAGATCGGTCGACGGCTCGACCAGGCGGGCGCCGCCCGTCACGTTCACGAACACGTCCAGGGCGCCGAACGGCAACCCGCCGCGGCGCTCGAGCACCGCGAGCAGCACGGCCAGACGGCGGTGGTCGAGCCCGGTCGCCACGCGCTGCGGCGTGCCGAACCCGCTCTTGGCGGCGAGCGCCTGGATCTCCACCAGCAGCGGTCTGGTGCCCTCCATCAGGGCCGTCACCGCCGAGCCCGAGACGCCGCTCGTCCGGCCGGCGAGGAACGCCGCCGCCGGATCGGCGACGGGCTCGAGACCGGCGCCGCTCATGGCGAACACGCCGATCTCGTCCACCGAGCCGAACCGGTTCTTGACCGCGCGGAGAATGCGATGGTCGAGCGTGCTCTCGCCCTCGAAATACAGCACGGTGTCCACGATGTGCTCGAGGGTCTTGGGCCCCGCGATGCCGCCGCCTTTCGTCACGTGTCCCACGAGCAACACCGCGGGGCCCGTCTCCTTCGCCAGCCGCATCAGGCGCGCCGCGCACTCCCGCACCTGACCGACGTTGCCGGGGGCGCCCTCGAGGTCATCGGTGTACGTGGTTTGAATCGAGTCCACGAACACGACCTGGACGTCGAGGGCGCGCGCGTGGTGGGTGATCGCGTCGAGCCGGGTTTCCCCCAGGACGTGCACGGCGCCGGCGTCGAGCGTCAGGCGGTCGGCGCGCAGCCGCACCTGGTCGGGAGACTCCTCCCCCGAGACGTACAACGTGCGGACGCCGGCGTGCTCCAGCCGGGCGGCGCACTGCAGCAGCAGCGTCGACTTCCCGATGCCCGGCTCGCCCCCGACCAGCACCACCGATCCGGGCACGATGCCGCCGCCGAGCACGTAATCGAACTCCGCGAGCCCAGTCCGCCACCGCTCGACTCCCGGCCCGGCCCCGAGGGCGGACAGGCGGACCGGCGGACTGCCGGACGGAACGGCGTGCTTTCGGTCCGCCCGTCCACCCGTCCGGCCGACCGCTTCTTCCACGAGGGTGTTCCACGCTCCGCAGCCGTCGCAGCGACCCGCCCACTTCGGCTGCTCGGCCCCGCAGTCGGTACAGCGGAACACCGAGTGCGGCCTAGCCACGGCTCGCCTCGGGCGGCGCCTCGCGCGGCGAGAAGTTGTCGAATCGCGTGTATTCCTTCTTGAAGAACAGCTTCACGGTGCCGGTGGGCCCGTTGCGCTGCTTCCCCACGATCAGCTCGGCGAGCCCCTCGAGACTCTCGTTGGTCTTGGGGTCGGTGGGACCGTCGTAGAACTCCTGGCGGTAGATGAAGCAGACGACGTCGGCGTCCTGCTCGATGGCGCCAGACTCCCGGAGGTCGGAGAGCTGCGGCCGCCGGTGCTCGCCGCCGCGTTGCTCCGGGGCACGCGACAGCTGCGACAAGGCCACCACCGGCACGTCCAGCTCCTTGGCGAGGGCCTTGAGCGAGCGTGAGATGAATGAGATCTCCTGCTGGCGGCTCTCCGCATCGGTGGGGCCCTGCATCATCTGCAGGTAGTCCACGACGACCATGCCGATGTCGTGCTCCGCCTTGAGGCGCCGCGCTTTGGAGCGCATCGCCAGAGGCGTGAGCATGGCGGAATCGTCGATCCAGATCGGCGCGGTGCCCAGCAGGCCCGCCGCGCGCGCGAGCTTGGGGTAGTCGTCGTCGCGCAGCTGGCCGCGCCGCAGCCGCTGGGCGTCCACCAGGCCCTCCGAGCAGAGCAGCCGCTGCACCAGCTGCTCCTTCGACATCTCGAGCGAGAACACGGCGACCCGCACGGTGTGCTCGATGGCCGCGTGCTGCACGATGTTGAGCGCGAAAGCCGTCTTGCCCATCGAGGGCCGCGCCGCGATGATCACCAGATCGCCGCGCTGGAAGCCCGCGGTGAGCCGATCGAGGTCGGTGAAGCCCGTCGCCACGCCCGTCAGGGCGCCCTGACTGGTATGGAGCTGCTCGATCCGCTCCATGGTCGGCCAGATCAGCTCCTTGAGCCGCACGAACTCCTCGGAGCGTCGCAGCTGAGCGACCTGGAACACCCGGTGCTCCGCGTTGTCGAGCACCTCGGCGGACGTGGTGCGACCCTCGTACGCATCCTGGATGATCGAGGTAGCCGCCTCGATGAGCCGCCGCAGCACTGCCTTGTCGCGGACGATCCTGGCGTGGTACTCGACGTTCGCGGCCGTCGGGACCACGTCGATGAGGCCGCCCAGGTACTCCATGCCGCCGGCCCGGTCCAGGTCGCCGCGGCGCATCAGCTCGTCGCGCAGCGTGACCGGGTCGATCACGTCGCCGCGCTCGGTGAGGGCGACCATGGCGCGGAACAGCAGGCGATGTCCCTCGCGATAGAACATCGCGTCGTCGAGCACCTCGGCGGCCTTGAGCGCCGCGTCCTGGTCGAGCAGCATGGCGCCGAGCACCGCCTGCTCCGCTTCGTTGCTCCACGGAATCTGGCGGCCGGCGAGCTCGGACGGGCGTTCAGGCGATGAAACGGCGGGCGATGCGGACGTCATCCCAGGTCGGCTTCTTCCAGTTGGGGTTGCGGAGCAGGGCGGCCGGATGGTAGGTGACGATCACCGGGATCCCCCGCAGGCGGTGGATCTGATTGCGCAGCGCGCCGAGCGACTGCTTCGTGTTGAGCAGCGTCTGCGCCGCCGTCCCGCCCATGGCCAGGATCACCGCCGGCTTCAGCAGCTCGATCTGGCGGAACAGATACGGGACGCAGGCGGCGATCTCGTCGTACTGGGGCACGCGGTTTTCGGGCGGCCGGCACTTGACCACGTTACAGATGAATACCCGCTCGCGCGGCAGGTCGATAGCGGCGAGAATCTTCGTGAGCAGCTCCCCCGCTGGCCCCACGAACGGTCGGCCCGTCTCGTCTTCTACACGCCCCGGGCCCTCACCCACCACCACCAGGCGCGCGTCCGCCGCACCTTCGCCCGGGACGGTGTGCCGGCGCCCTTCGCACAGCCGGCACTTCGTGCACGCGGCCACCAGCTCGGCGATCGCGCCGAGTGAGCCGGCCTGGGGCACCGGGTCGTTCGAAAACAGGTCGCCGCCGGGGGGATCGTAGGAAAGGCCGGGAGGTGGAACATCGGAGTCGGGCTGGGCAGGTTTGGCCTTGGCTCTCCCCGGGCTTGCGCCCGGGGTCAGTACCGGTGGGCTCTCGGCAGGCCCGACTGACCCCGGGCGCAAGCCCGGGGTCTCGGGGGTCGGGCCATCCGGAAGCATCACCGGATTCCCCCCCAGCAGCCGCTGCTGTTCCAGGAATTCGCGCGCCAGTGCCCGCCCGTCGCTCACGTCAGCGCTTGCTCCACCGCGTCGAGGATTCGTTCCGCCACGTCGCGCTTGTCGAGGAGCGGCAGCTCGATGGGCGTGCCGCTCTTCCCGATGATCGTGACGCGATTCGTGGTGACTTCAAACCCCGCGCCGGGCTCGAGCGCGTCGTTCAGGATGATGTAGTCGAGATGCTTCTCGCGCAACTTGGCCTGGGCCCGCGCCACCCCGTTACCCCCTTCCGCCCCTGCCGCCTCCAGCGCAAACCCCACCACCACGCACCCCGACGGTGGCTTGAGCGAGGCGAGAATGTCGGGGGTCGCCTCGAGCTCGAGCGTGAGCGTGCCGTCCGCGCGCGGGCGCTTGCCGGTCGCGGGCCGAGCGGGGCGATAGTCGGCGGGGGCCGCCGCCATGACGAGCAGGTCGGCGTGCTTCACGAGGCTCTCCACAGCGCGCTGCATCTCCGCCGTCGTCTCGACGCGATGGGTGGTCACGCCCAACGGCAGCGGCAGGTCGGAGGGTCCCGATACCAGCACGACGTCGGCGCCGCGCGCATAGGCGGCCTCGGCGACGCTGTACCCCATGCGACCGCTCGACGGGTTGGTGACGACGCGCACCGGATCGACGTGCTCCCGCGTCGGTCCGGCGGTGACGACGACCTTCTTGCCCAGCCACGGAGCGCGCTGCAGCAGCAAGCGCGCCGCCGCCGCCAGCACCGCCTCGGGCTCGCTCATCCGGCCGGGCCGCTCGCTCGGGCCCTCGGCGAGCGGTCCGGTATCCGGGCCCACGAAGTGCCACCCGCGTCCGGCGAGCGTCTTCACGTTGGCGCGCGTGGCCGGATGGGCGTACATCGCGTCGTTCATGGCCGGCGCGGCGAGCACGGGCCCAGTGCGCGCCAGGAGCAATGCCGTGAGCAGATCGTCGGCGAGCCCCACGGCGGCACGCGCCAGCAGGTTCGCGGTGGCGGGAGCGACGATCGCCAGATCGGGCTGGCGCGCGAGACCGATGTGCGCGAGCGCGCGGTCGGGCTGCCACAGGGAGGTCAGCACCGGGCGCCCGGTGAGCGCCTCGAAGGTGACCGGCCGTACGAACTCGGCCGCGGACGCGGTGAGCACCACGTCCACCGCCGCCCCACCCTCGGCGAGCCGCCGGGCGAGCGTGCAGCTCTTGTAGCACGCGATTCCGCCCGACACGCCGAGGAGGACGTGCCGGCCGGCGAACGGCATCAGCCTTCCTGCCGCCGCCGCCGGACGAGCTTGTAGGTGAGCCGGCCGCGCACCAGCTCGTCGAACGCGCGGGTGGTGAGCTTCTCCTCGAAATCCACCGAGCGATCGCGCGGGAACTCGTTCACGAAACGGGCGAACTTGGCGGCCACCAGGACGCCCAGATACTTGTTCTGTGTCTGCGCGGCCACTTCGCTCGGGGTCACGATCCGCATCACCTGCTCCTTCCGGTTGACTGACTCAGTTGGGCTGCCTCGGTCCTGAGCTGTCGCACAAAGGCGGACAGCAAGTTCGCCGTGTCATGCGGCTGGTGCGGTGAGACGTCGCGCCCCTGCACCAGCTCGATCACCTCCCGCACCGCCGTGTCGAGGTCGTCGTTGACGAGCACGCTGTCGTACACGTCCCCGATGTCGCGCCGCGCCGTTTCGACCTCGCGGATCGCGATGTCGATCCGCCGCGAGAGCTCCGCTTCCGTCTCGGTGCGCCGCTTGCGGAGCCGCTCGATCAACACGCGGGGCGAGGGCGGGATCACGAACGTGACCACGGATGCCGGTCGCGGATACGCCTTGCGCACCTGCCGCGCCCCCTGCACTTCCACGTCGAGCACCACGTGTCGCCCGCTCGCGAGTACCCGCTCCACCTCGCTGCGGAGCGTGCCGTACAGCTCGCCCGCGTACGGCGCCCACTCGAGGAACTCGCCCGCGTCCCGGCGCCGCAGGAACTCGTCCTGCGTCAGGAAGTGGTACGCCGCCCCGTCCCGTTCGCCGGGTCGCGCCTTCCGGGTGGTGGCCGACACCGAGTACCCGAACAGGCCGGGGTGCCGGGTCACGAGCTCCCGTGCGATGGTCGTCTTGCCGCCGCCGGACGGGGCGGCGAGGACGACGACGCGCGGGGGGAGCGTCACTCCAGGTTCTCGAGCTGCTCCCGAAACTTCTCGAGCTCGCCTTTCATCGCGATGACCGCCTGGGCGATCACCGCGTCGTTCGCCTTGGACCCGATCGTGTTCACCTCGCGCAACAGCTCCTGCGCCAGGAACCCGAGCTGCTTTCCCACCGCCCCGTCGCCGGCCAGCGCTTCGCGGCAGGCCGCGAGGTGCGTGCGCAGCCGCACCAGCTCCTCGGTGATGTCGACCCGATCGGCCAGCAGGGCGACCTCGACCGCGAGGCGTTGCTCGTCCACCGGCACCCCGGCCGCCAGCTCCGCCACGGCTTTCTTCAGGCGGGCAAGCTCGGCGCCGAGACGCTCGGGCGCGCGGCGCTCGACCGCGACCGCGCCCGCCGCGAGGGCGTCCAGCCGACCTACGAGCTCCGTCGCCAGCGCCGCGCCCTCGCGCGCCCGCATGGCGACCAGCTGCTGGGCGGCACGCTCGACGATCGGCGCTACCTCGTTCCATTCCGCGGCCGCGCCGTCCCGCTCCAGCGCCAGGACGTCGGGATGCCGCGCCACGAAGGCCAGATCCACGTCACCCTTGAGCTTGAGCTGCTGCTTGAGCTGTTTCGCCGCCTCCAGCACCTGACGCGCTCGCGCCAGATCGACCGTGACCGCGGACTCCGCCGCCGGGGCCTCGATCCAGCGCGCCGACAGCGTCACGTGGCCGCGGTCCAGCAGCTGGCGCAACCGCTCGCGCAGCTGACTCTCGGTGCCCGCGAGCTCGAACGGCAGCTTCAGCTGCGGGTTGAAATAGCGGTGGTTCACCGAGCGGATCTCGATCGAGAGCCGCCCGCCGAGGACGCTGCCTTCGGCCGAGCCGAAACCCGTCATGCTCCGCGGCACAGACTTTAAAGCTAGCGGATCAGTTCGTGAACAGCCATCGCACCCCGTAAAATTGATAGTGACGCGGGTAGTCGAGTCCGGGCACGTAGCTGCCGGTCGCGAGCGTCGCGTTGCGCTCGATCCAGAAGATGGTCACGCCCGCGATGCGGATCTCGACGTTCAGCTCCCCGAACGTCTTGCCGGGAAGCGTGAGCGGCGCGCCGCTCGAGTCGAGCCCGCCCCTGCCCCGGCTCCACGACTCGGACGCGGCCTCCACCCGCAGTGCGAAGATCCCGCTCCGGTACACGCGCCAGAACCTCGAATAGAAGGTGAGCGACACGCGGGCGTGGTACGGGGGCTCGAAGTCGGTCCGGCCCCGGACCAGCGGATCGAAGTACCACCCGGCGAGCTCGAGTCCGGGCAGGAGGCGTACGACGCCGTGCGTCGTGAAATAGCTGGTGCGCTGCGCGGCCCCGAGCCGGACCACGGACCCGAAGCCCACGGGCACGCCGATCGGCGCGAACGCATCGCGTCGCGTCCGGCCGACCTCGAGGCTGATCCAGTCACGATCCCAGCGTAGCGCGCCGGCGATGTCGACGGTGCGTCGCAGCGTGTCGGCGGAATCGACGGGCGCCTGGAGGTCGCGGGCCCACGCGAAGTCGCCGTGCAGCGAGAAGCCGGCGGGGAGCGTGAGGCCCGCCGCGATGTGGGCGCGGTCGCCCGTCCGCCCCAGGCGGTAGCGGGCCCGGCGCACGTCGCCCCACAGGGTGAGCTCCGGGAGCGGACTCCAACCGCCGCTTCCTTCGACCTGCCAGGGGCGCGCTTCGTCCAGCGTTCGGAATGCGAGGCCCAGGTGCGCGCGCGGCCAGTCGCTCGTCACCTCGAGGCTCCCCTGGGAGAGGTCGCGGTCGGGCACGGCGGTGTCCCGGCTGATGCTCGCCGACGCGAACGTCGCCTGCGCCCGTAACCCCAGCCCGTCGTCCCGCGACGCGGCGAACAGTCGCACGATCCCGTCGCGCCGCTGGCTGCGCCAGTCGGCCGTGGTGGTCCCACCGCTGCGGTGCCAGCTCGAGCTGAGCACCTGGTACGATGCGCCCAGGTGGCGGTTGGGGAGGTACTCCGCCTTGAGCCACAGGTCGACCGAGTTGAACGGCGTGTTGGAGGAGCCGGAGACGCCGTCGTTGTTGTTGTAGTCGGCCACCATGGAAAGGCCGAGTCCCGAGCGCCAGCGGCGCAGGTACGCGCCCCGGTAGTTCGCGGTGCTGACTTCGCCGCTCGCGACGCCCACCTGGGACGCGGTCGCCGTAGAGCGCTGCCGCAGCGTGACGAGGTACACGCGCAGGGACGCCGGGAGCACCACGACGTCGACCCGCTCGAGCGGGGCCAGGGAGACGCGGGCCGGGTCGAGATACAGCGAATCGCGCCCCAGCGGGAGATAGGGGACGCCGTCCCAAAGCAGCTCGAGCCCCGCGGGCCCGCGTCCGCCGTACAGCACCGGCTCCGACGCGCCGTAGATACCGCCCCGCGCCACGTACACGCCGGGAATGTGGGCCAGCAGGTCGGACAGCGTCTGGATGTTCGAGAGCGCGAAGGAGTCGGCGTTGAAGCTGTAGCGGGTGCCGCGGGGCCCGGGGCCGGGAGGGATCGGCGCGGGGAACACCGCCAGGTAGCGCGGCAGCGAGTCGGCCGCGGCGCTGTCGCGGCGGGCGGTGGAATCCCGGGCGGTGGTGTCCCGCCGTGTCGTGGTGTCGACTTGCGCCGCCGCCGCGGCCGCGAGCGAGAGCAGAACGGCCGCGCAGCCGAGGCCGCGGGTCACGCCCCCGCGCGCTTGAGGATGAATTCGGTGAAGAGCCGCACGCCGATCGCCGTCGGGCCCTTGACCTGGTGCGGCCCATCGCCCTCGGTGTACGCCGTCCCCGCGATGTCGAGGTGCACCCAGGGGACGCCCTCCACGAATTCGCGCAGGAACCAGCCGCCCGCGATCGAGCCGGCGCCCCGCCCCCCCGAGTTCTTCATGTCCGCGATGTCCGACTTGAGCAGGTCGCGATATTCGTCCCACAGCGGCAGCGGCCAGCAGCGCTCGCCCGCGCGCTCCCCGGCCTCGCGTACCTCGGCGAGGAGGGCGTCGTCGTTCCCCATCATGCCGATGGCGACCTGCCCCAGCGCGACGACGACGGCGCCCGTGAGCGTGGCGATGTCGATCACGGCCGCCGGCTTGAAGCGACGCACGTACGACAACGCGTCGCACAGGATGAGCCGTCCCTCGGCGTCGGTGTTGATGATCTCGATGGTCTTCCCGAGGTGACTCTTCACCACGTCGCCGGGCTTGACGGCCGTCCCGGAGGGGAGGTTCTCCGTCGAGGGGATGAGGCCCACGACGTTGAGCCGCGGCTTGAGCCGGCCGAGCGCCTCGAACGTACCGAGCACGGCCGCTGCGCCGGACATGTCGAACTTCATGTCCTCCATGTTCTGCGCCGGTTTGATCGAGATGCCGCCCGAGTCGAAGGTGACGCCCTTCCCCACCAGCGCCACCGGCGCGTCCGCTCCCGCGCCGCGGTACTCGAGCACGATGAAGCGCGGGTCCTGCTGGCTGCCCTGCGCCACCGCCAGCAGCGCCCCCATGTTCTCCTGCCGCATCTGGGCACGGTCGAGGACGGTGCAGGTGAAGCCGTGCTGATCCGCGAGCTGCTTGGCACGGTCGGCGAGGTAGCCGGGCGTGCACACGTTGCCGGGGAGCATCTGGAGGTAGCGGGTGAGGAAATGGCCGGCGGCGGTCGCTTCGCCCAGTCGCTCGCCGGCACTAAGGGCCTTGGCTTCTTTCGCGTCGCACGCGATCGCGACCGTCTCGACCTCCGGCTTCGGGTCGTCGGGCGCGGCCTTGAGCTCGGTGAAGGCCCACGCGCCCTGCGCCGCCCCTTCGACCACGACCTGCCCCACGTCGGCGGCCGCGACGCCGTTGCGCGCTTCGGCCGCCAGCGCGAACGCGAATTGCGTCGTGCCCAGCGCCCGCGCGCGCTTGGCGGCGACGGCGGCGGCCCGCCGAATGCTGTTGCGCGTCACGTCCCCCGGCTTCCCCAACCCCACCAGCAGCACGCGCTGCGGCTTGGCGCCGCTCGGGTAGAGCAGCGCGGTTTCGTCGCGCTTCCCCTTGAAGTCGCCGCTCGCGATCGCGCGCCCCACGATGCCGGCCGCCGCGCGGTCGAGCTCCGCGAGCGACGCGGGGACCGCGCCGCCCTGCGTCAGGGCGACGGCGAGCAGCGGCGTCTCGATTTCGGGGAGCGGTGTCGTGAGGGTCGTGCCGGTCATCTTAGACATGCTCGATAATGCCTTCGGCGAATTGCGAGGTCGAGACCTCCGTGGCGCCGGGCATCTGCCGGGCGAGATCGTAGGTGACGCGGCGTGACCGGATCGCCCCGCCCAGCCCCCGCACGATCGCCTCCGCCACGTCGGCCCAGCCCAGCTCCTCGAACATCATGGCCCCCGACAGGATCACGCTCCCGGGGTTCACCTTGTCGAGCCCGGCGTACTTGGGCGCGGTGCCGTGGGTGGCCTCGAACACCGCGTAGCCGTCCCCGACGTTGCCGCCGGGCGCGAGGCCCAGGCCGCCGACCTGCGCGGCCGCCGCGTCGGACAGCAGATCGCCGTTCAGGTTGGGGGCCGCGATCACCGAGTACTCGTCGGGCCGCAGCACGAGCTGCGCGAACATCGCGTCGGTGATGCGGTCCTTCATGATCACCCTTCCCCCGTCCCCCTTCCCGCCTCCCGCTTCCGATTCGGGGACGGTTCGCTCGGCGAATTTCTCCTTGGCGATCTCGTATCCCCACTCCCGGAACCCGCCTTCGGTGAACTTCATGATGTTGCCCTTGTGCACCAGCGTCACCGAGCGGCGGCCGGCGCGCAGCGCGTACTGGATCGCCTTCACCACGAGGCGCTGCGAGCCGAACTTCGACATCGGCTTGATGCCGATGGCGCTGCCGGGCCTGATCTTGGCGCCGAACCGCTCCATCAGGAAGGCGATCACCGCATCGGCCTCCCCGCTGCCCGCGCGGTACTCCACGCCGGAATACACGTCTTCGATGTTCTCCCGGAAGATTACGACGTCGAGGCGTTGAGGCTCGCGCATCGGGCTCGGCACGCCCTCGAAGTAGCGCACCGGCCGGATGCAGGCGTACAGGTCGAGCAGCTGGCGGAGGGTGACGTTGAGGGACCGGATCCCGCCGCCCACCGGGGTCGTGAGCGGGCCCTTGATGGCGACGCGGTGCGCCCGGATGCTGTCGAGCGTGGCGTCGGGCAGCCAGCTGCCCGTTTCCTTGAAGGCTTTTTCGCCGGCCAGCACCTCGAGCCACTCGACGCGCCGCTTGCCCCGGGCGCTCTTGGCCACCGCCGCGTCGAACACCCGGCGCGCCGCGCGCCAGATGTCGGGTCCCGTGCCGTCTCCCTCGATGAACGGAATGATGGGGTGGTCCGGCACCACCCAGTGCCCGTCCCGGAAGTCGATCCGCTCGCCCATCGCCCCACGCTCCACGCGAAGCGTGCAGTCTACACGGCCCGGCAGGGGTTGCGCCAGCGGAAACGGCGGCCGTACACTTCAAGCGATGCGCGGCACTCCGAGACACGTCCTGTTCACGCTGGCGGCGCTGTGCTGGCTAGCGGCGGGGCCGGGCGGCGCAACCGTCCGGGAAGTGCTCGTCTGCCGCCACCATGCCGCGCACCACCAGGCGGGTCACCATGCGACATCTCCTGCGGACGGCCCCTGCTTCTGCGACCAGATGACCGGCGGACTGGATCTGGCTGTCTCGACGGCCATTCCAGCGCGGCTGGGGCCTCAGCTGAGAATCCTGCCGCCGGTTGCCGCACTATCGCCCCGGTCCCCAGTCCCCAGTCCCCAGTCCCCGTCTTTCCCCCCGACTCCTCCGCCTCCGATCGGACCCGGCTGACCTGATCCGTTAGCCACCTACAATCCGGAGGACATACCTATGCGCAGAGCGCCGTGGTGCGCCCTGCTGTGCTGCGTCGCGGCGCCCGCCGCGGCGCAGGAGCGCGCGGTGACGTTCGAGGAGCCGCAAGCCGTCAGCCTGACCGGCTTCGCCGTCGGTCGGGCCGATTACGATCGGCTGGCCCGCAGCAACGGCTTCACCGCCGGCAAGATCGGCGTCAGCCTGTTCAAGCCCGCAGGAGATGTGTACCTGTTCGCCCAGTTGACGACGGCGCTCGAGGGTACGGAGACCTCGACCGAAATCGACAACCTGCTGGTCAGCTGGACTCCGCAGAAGGCCAATCAGTGGACCCTGGCGTTCGGGCGGTTCGACGCCCCGATCGGCTTCGAGCGGGACGACGAACCCCTCAACCTGATCGCTACCAATTCGTTCAACTTCACCTTTGCCCGACCGGGCAAGTTGACCGGCCTGCAGGTGCACTACACCGCCTCGCCCCGCGCGGACGTGTGGGCGGTGGCCGCCAACGGATGGGACGTCGCGGCGGACAACAATCGCGGCAAGACCGGCATGCTGCGGGCGCAGGTCATCCCGATTCCGTGGGTGACGGTCGGAGTCACGGGGGTGTACGGACCGGAGCGCGACTCCACGGACGCGCACCAACGCTCGCTCGTATCGGGCGACCTCACGATCGACCGGGGACGGCTGATCCTTGGTGCCGAGGTGAACATCGGCCGCGAGCAGCAGAGCGGCGGCAACCCGACGTGGCGCGGCGCGGCCGTGACCGGGTTCGTGCGGCTCGCCAGGAACGTGGGTCTCAGCGCGCGCTACGACCAGATGGAAGACAGTGACGGCCTCCTCACGGGAACCCCGCAGATCCTGCGGTCCGTGACGGCGGGCCCCATGTGGTATTTCAGCACCGCGCGCGAGGGTGTCTTCAGCAACATCGAGCACACTCGCTTTCACCTGCCGCAGATCGCCCTGCGCGCGGCCATCCGCGCCGATTGGTCGTCGCAGCCGTTCTCGGACACGAAGGGCGTCATGGAGCTGGTCTACGTCTTCTAGCGGAGGGAGCGTCATGCTCTACGACCTGGGACGCGCGGACCTTCGCATCAAGTGGCTGGTCACGTGTCTGCTCGCCACGCTGGGCATATCCTATGTGTTTGGGGCCCTGATGGTCTCGCTCTATGCGGGGTTCACCCCCGAGCGCGTGGCGGCTACCTACGCGGGACACGCCATGTCCATGCCGATGCCGCCCGAGACGACCATGGTGAGGGAGCACCCCATGTCCATGCTCGAGTTCGCGAAACCCGAGGTGCACGAGGTCGACACCGACCTCCTGATCCAGGACACGCACGTGCACGTCCCCATGTACGGCCTCATCGCCGCCACGCTGGCACTCGTGGTGGCGGGGCTCTCTCTCTCCCAGCGGTGGGCGCTCGGCATCATCACCCTGCTGTTTTCCGCCCCGTGGCTGGACTTCGCGGGGATGTGGCTCACCAAGTTCGTCTCGGCCCGTTTCGCGGCCGTCACCTTGATCGGAGGATGGGCCATGGGCCTGGGCTATCTCGCCGTCACCGCCCTGGCCATCCACCAAATGTGGTTTCGTTCGAGAGGAGTCAACCGATGAATCTGGTGCTGCGCGGGGCGGCGATCGCCGCCGTCCTCCATATCACGCCCGCCGTCGTGCTGGTCAAGCGGCCCGACGCGGTGCGGGCCCTGCTCCCCGGCGCCGACGCCTATGTCGCGCGCGAGGTCCACTTGAGCGACCCGGATGCGCACCGCCTCCACGAGCTCGTCGACTGGAGTCCGGACGACGGCGTGCTCACCTTCTACAACGGCAAGGCGGGCGCGACCGTCGTGGGCGCCCTCACGTTCGCCCGTGTCGATACGCCCCATGGCCCCGTCGAGGTGGCGGTCGGCTTCACGCCGCAAGGAGCCGTGCGCGGCGTCATCGTGACGAAGGCCACCGTCGAGACGAAGCCGTGGGTGCTCGAAGCCGTGGGCGCAGGCCTGGTCGAGCGCTACCGGGGGCTCAAACCGGGCGATGTGCCCGCGGGCGCCGCCGTCCTCGCGGAGCACGCGGGCAAGCTCGCGGTGTATATCGCCGGAGAAGTGGACAAAGGAGTAGCGCGGGCTCTTGCGGCGTACGGGGTCTTCCACAATCATGTGAGGGCCTGACACGAGGGGAATTACATGAGAATGAGGCTTTCGGCCGCGACAGTCGCCCTGGTGGCGCTCGGGACGGCGGCCTGTCCGTATGACCGGCTCACCACCGCCGCGGGGCTCGCCATCTCGGGGGGCAAAGGGGGCGGCAGCGGGTCCAATGTCCTCGCGATTCTCCAGCAGCCCCTGACCGCAACCGCCGGGCAAATCCTTACACCCGCGATTCTGGTGGGGGCCGCGGATACGCTCGGCCGCGCGGATGCCAGCTTCAACGCCGCCGTCACTATTGCGCTCAGCACCAATCCGGTGGGGGGCACTCTCTCGGGCACGCTGACAGTTGCCGCCGTCCGCGGCGTCGCGTCGTTCGGCGATCTGGTCATCGATAAGGCGAGCTCCGGCTACGTCCTCCGGGCGACCGCCCAGAATGCCCTTGCGGCGTCGAGCGCCGCCATCACCATCCTCGCCCCGTAACCACGGTCCCCGCGTCGCGATCGGCTATCCCGCGGAGCGACCCCGCTCGTTCCAGGCGATCTCGAAAAACTCATTGCAGCGGTGGCAACGCATGCCCGCGGGTTGGCCCTCGAGACGGGCCCGCTCGCGGCAATTGGGGCACACGGCGTAGCGCGCTCCCCACGACTTGGGGAATCGGGGCGAGTTCTTGGGGCTCGCCACGACCGACCAGCGCAGCGCCGGCGTCGGTGACAACTGCAGATCGCCGCGGGGCACGCTGACCGGCTTGCCGCGCACGTCCAGGATCGCGTCGGCGGGGGTGAGCTTGAGGATGCGATACCAGGCGCCGCGGCGCAGCGGAGACTTGACGTCCGCCTTGAGGCGGGCCCACTGGAATGCCGTCGGCATCCGCCTTCAACCACTCAGTGGCACGTGCCGGAGCCCCGATCGGTGAACGTCTGCCCGGGTATGGGCACGAACTCCCAGGTGTAGCCGTCGGCCGAGAGAGCGAGCTTGAGGACCCCGAACGCCGCCGAGATCGCCTCACTCGCTGGATGAATGGCGACGGGCAGCGCGGTGCTCTCACCGCCCGTGCCCACATCGATCGACCGGAGGCCGCGCAGCGTGTCCACGATGCCATCCGGCGTCATGGGCGCGAGGCGCTCGTACTGGTGCTGCTGCCCGTTGAGCACGAGATCGGCCCCCGCCGCGTACAGCCGTTTCCACAGGATCTTCACCGAGCCGTCCGACGTCCACCCGGGCGTGTCAGACGAGAAGAACCGGGGCTGATGGAACGTCGCGAGCGTGCACCTCTTGGTGTTCGCGGCCAGGTCGTTCTGCAGCCACACGTCCTGCTCCGAGCCCGCGCTGTCGGGGACGTACCGGGTGTTCGAATTCAATACGATGATGTGCCACGCGCCGAGCTCGAAGCTGTAGTATCCCTTGCCGCGCGGCCCGGCGCGGTCGCCGAAGTAATCGAACGCGCCGTCCGCCGTGCCGGTCTGATACTCATGGTTGCCGAGCGTCGCGTAGGTGCGCGCCTTGTGGCGGCCCCAGGTCGGGTCGTAGCAGGACTGATAGTAGGTGGCATCCGGGAAGACGTTGTCGCCCAGCGTCAGCACGGTTCCGGGAATCGCGTCGACGAGGCTCGCCGTCCGGGGCGTGTTCTCGCTCTCGCAGCCCGCGATGTTGCCGGCGACGATCAGCACGACGGCCGTGTCTGCCCCGCCCCCGCCGCTGACACTCGCCGTGGTCGTGGCCGGCTGGCTGGCGGCGCCGCGCGCGTCCGTGACCGTCAAGGTGACGGCATAGCTGCCCGGGGTAGCGTACAGGTGCAGCGGCATCGCGCCGGTGTCCGACTGACCGTCTCCGAAGCTCCACGCGTATGCGAGCGGCAGGTCCCCGTCCGGATCGGAGGAGCCGGTTCCGTCGAACCGGATCGTGTCGAGCCCGGTATAGGGACCGCCCGGGACGGCCACCGGGGCCTGGTTCCCCGGCGGCGGTGGTGGGGGCGGTGGAGCGTGGTGGCAGGTCGCGCTCCCAGAGTCCGTCGCGGTCTGGCCCGCGACGGGAACGAACCGCCACGCATACGATCCGTCGGCCAGCGTCAGCCGCAGCACGCCGTACACCTGGCTGATGTTCACTTCGCTGTTGGCAATGCGATTGGTGTTGGGCGCGTCGAGTCCCTCCCCACCGGTACCGATAATCATCTCGCGGATCCCCTTCACCGAGTCCGCCGCGCCATCCGGCGTCTGCGGGGCGAAGCGCTCGTAGTCGCGGGAGTGGGCGTTGAGAATGAGGTCCGCCCCGGCGGCGTAGAGGTCGTTCCAGAACGGCTTGACCGCCTCGGTCGCGTAGAACACGGTGTCGGTGTTGGAGTAGAACCGCGGCCGGTGCCACAGGGCCAGCACACAGTGCTGCGTCGTGGCGGCCAGGTCGGCCTTGAGCCATTGCTCCTGCGGTGACCCCGCGCTGGCGGCGACGTAGGCGCTGTTGCTGTTCAGCACGACGACGTGCCAGGCGCCCAGGTCGTAGCTGTAGTAGCCCTTGGTGGGGTCGCCCGCGGCGGCCCCGAAATACCCGAAGTATCCGTCCGCCGTGGGGCTCGACATGTAGTCCTGATGCCCGGGCACGGGAGAGGTGCGGGCGAGGTGCCGACCCCAGCTCGCCCCGAAGCAGTTCTGGTAATTGGCGAGCGTGCCGCCCGGAACCGCGTTGTCGCCCAGGGCGAACACCGTCCCCGGAATGGAATCGAGCAGGGCGGCAGTGGCCTCGTCGTTGGTCCGATCGCAGCGCGCGATGTTGCCCGCGCCCACGAGCGTCACTGTCGCCGCGGGCGTCGCGGCGCTCTGCGCAGCCGGCCCGAGCGGGGAGGCTGGGGCCCGATGGTCGTCTTCGACGCAGGCGACCGAGATGCAAACAACGACGGCGGCTCGAGTGAGCCTCAGTGACATGTCCCCGAGCCCTGATCGCTGAAGCTCTGGCCCTGCATTGGGACGAACTGCCACGTGTAATGATCGGCGAACAGGGTGACCTTCAAGACCCCGAACGCGTCCGAGATCACCTCGCTATTGGGATGAATCGCCACGGGCAGCGCCGTGCTTTCGCCGCCCGTCCCCACGTCGATAGAGCGGATCCCTTGCACGTTGTCCACGACCCCGTCGGGCGTCATCGGCTTGAGCCGCTCGTACTGGTGTTGCTGGCCGTTCAGGACGAGATCGACGCCCGCCGCGTAGAGGCGGGTCCAGAAATTCTTCACGCCGTCGTCGCTGGTCCAGCCGGGCGTATCCGACGAGAAGAAGCGCGGCTGGTGGAACGTGGCGAGCGTGCACTTCTTGCTGTTGGCCGCGAGGTCGTTCTGGAGCCACACGTCCTGCGCCGAGCCGGCGCCGTCGGGCACGAAGCTCCCGTTCGAGTTGAGCACGATGATGTGCCACGCGCCGACGTCGAAACTGTAATAGCCGAGGTCGCGCGGGCCGGCGCGGTCGCCCCAGTAATCCCACACGCCACTCACGTGGCCGTTGTAGTAATCGTGATTCCCGAGCGTGTTGTAGGTGCGAGCCTTGTGCCTGCCCCACGACGGGTCGTAGCAGCTCGTGTAGGCGCTCGCGTCCGGCACCACGGCGTCGCCCAGCGTCAATACGGTCCCCGGGAGAGTGTCCAGCAGTTGCGCCGTGAGCTCATCGCGCGTGCTGCTGCAGCTCGCGATGTTGCCCGCCACGACGAGCGTCACCGCCGAATCGGAGGGCGGCGGTGTCGGCGCGGTGGCGATCGTGGCCGTCGTGGTGCCCGGCGCGCTCGACGCGCCGCGACTGTCCGTCACCACCAGCGTGACCGAGTACGTCCCGGCGGCCGCGTAGCGGTGGGTGAGCGTCGCCCCGGTGCCGCTGGAGCCGTCGCCGAAAGTCCAGGCGTAGCTGAGCGGGACGTTGCCGTCCGGATCGGACGAGCCGGACCCGTCGAAACGCACCGTGTCCCCCGCCACTCCGGTGTAGGGCCCGCCGGGCCGGGCGACGGGCGGTTGGTTGGGCGTGGAGCCGATGGTCGCGGTGGTCGTCGCGGGCGCGCTCGCGGCCCCGCGGCTGTCGGTGACGACCAGGGTCACCGTGTAACTGCCCGTCGCCGCATACACGTGAGGCGGGGTCGCGCCGCTGCCGCTCGCGCCGTCGCCGAAGGTCCAGGCGTAGGTGAGCGGCACATTCCCGTCCGGATCGGACGAGGTGCTGCCGTTGAAATGAATGGTGTCGCCCACCGCGCCGGCGTACGGCCCGCCCGGGCGCGCCGTGGGCGCCTGGTTCGCGGGCGGCGGAGTGGGCGCGCCGTGACCGGCGTGGCACGGGGCCGTGCCGCCATCGGTGAACGTCTTGCCGGCGACAGGCACGAACTTCCATGAGTATGATGCGGAATCGAGCGTGAGCTGCAGCACTCCGAACGTCGTGTTGTTCCGGACTTCGCTGTTCGCCACCGGTGTCCCGAACGGATAGCCGGATTCGCTCCCGCCTGTGCCCACCACGAACTCGCGAATGCCCGACTGCGGGTCCGCGGCGCCGGTCGGGGTCTGCGGAGCGAAGCGCTCGTAGTTATGCTCGTGCCCGTTCAGCACCAGCTCCGCATGCGCGTCGTACAACACTTGCCACGCGGCCTGCACGGCGGTCGTGCCGCCGTGCGTCGTACCCGAGCTGAAGCGCGGGAGATAGAAGTGGGCGACGATGCAGCGTCCCGACGCCGCGGCGAGGTCGCTCTTCAGCCACGCGAGTTGCGCGGACGTGGCACTGATATCGATCTGCGAATTGAGCGCCACGACGTGCCACGCCCCCAGGTCGTAACTGTAGTAACCCTTCCCCGCCGTCCCGGCGGCGCTCCCGAAATAGGCGAAATAGGCTGAAGCGCCCGACGTGTTGTAGTCGTGAATGCCCGGCGTGGGACGGGTGCGCGCCTTGTGGCGACCCCAGGTCGGTGTGTAGCAGTTCGCGAAGTCGCTCGACGAGCCGCTGGGATAGACGTTGTCTCCCGACGTGAACACCGTTCCCTGGATCCCGTCCAGCAGCGCCGCCGTGGCCTCGTCTCCGGTCGAGCTGCAGTTGGCAATGTCGCCGGCGCCCACGAGCACGACGCCTCCCGGTGGGGGCGGCGGCGGGGGCGGCGGGGGCGGCGGGGGCGGTGCGGGATCGTGGCACCCGCCCGACCCGGTGTCGGTGAAGCTCGATCCCGCGATAGGGACGAACTCCCAGGTGTAGGCATTGGAGCCGTCGGCGCTGAGCGTGAGCTTGAGCACGCCGTACGTCGAGCTGTTCCGGACCTCGCTGTTGGGGGCGACCGATGCGAACGAGTTGTGGCCCGCGCCGCCCGTGCCCACCACGAATTCCCGGATGCCGAACGCCGTGTCCGCCCTGCCGTCCGGAGTCTGGGGCGCGAACCGCTCGTAGTTCTGGAAGTGCGCATTGATCACGACCTCCGCGCCGGCTGCGTAGAGGTCGTCCCACAGCGGCTGGACGACGGTGTTTCCGCTGCCGCCCGAGTGAAAGCGCGGGCTGTGCCAGTAGGCCAGGGTGCAGCGTCGAGAACTGGCCGCGAGATCGGCACGGAGCCACTGCTCCTGGGCTGAACCGGCGCCCGTCGCATTCTCGCTGTTCAGCACCACGACGTGCCAATCGCCCAGGTCGTAACTGTAGTAGCCCAGCCCCGACGTCCCCGCCGCCGCCCCGAAATAATTGAAATACGCCGACGCGCCGCTCGTCTTGTACTCGATCTCACCCGGCGTCGGGCGGGTGCGCGCCTTATGACGACCCCAGGTTGGCGTGTAGCAGTTCGTGAACTTATCGCTCGCGCCGTTGTCGTAGGCGAGGTCGCCGTCCGCGAACACCGTTCCGGGAATCGCGTCGAGCAGCTTCGCCGTGGCTTCGTCGGCGTTGCTCGTGCAGCGGGCGATATTGCCCGCTCCCACGAGCACCTGCCCGTTGGTGATAGTGGCGAAGCTCGGAGCAGCGGGCACATGGGGCGCGAGCGGCGCCATGGTGGGGTTTTCCTCGCGGCATGTGGCGAGGAGCAGTGCGCTCGCGGCGCCAATCAGAGCGGCGCGGGCGAAGGTACAGCAGGCAGGCATGGGCAAGGCCTCGGGACGGGCTCGGGTCGAGCCTTGCCTTCGCACGAGTCGTGCGGCCGTGGTTCATTGTGTAACTGCTTGTCCGGCGGGACGTTGCCGCAAGATGGCGGCGCTCGAGTGCTGCGAGGATCCAACACGAATTAGGACTTGTGGTGCGCCAGGAGAAGCGCGCACGCGACACTCTTGGGCGCGAAAGCCCGACGTGTCACTCCACCCGTTCGACGGCCTCGCTCTGCAAGCCCGGCCAGGTGGCGCAGGCCTGCACCCATGCTCGCTTGGCGAGATAGCCGAGCCGGCCGGCATTGTCCTGCTTGAGCCAGGAGATTGCCTGGGAAGGGGACTCGAGTGCCGCGACGCGGTGATCTTCGGCGAGGCCCGCGCCCTCGCGCAGGGACCACTGACACACGTGCGCGACCAGGCGCTTACCTACCGTGAGATAGATGTCGACGTCCACCCCGCTGGTGGTTGTTGCCGCGCCCTTACGCCCTTCGGCGTGACCGAGGCACCATCCCTTGAACCACAGGTCCAGATCCCCATTGCGGGGGATCCGGACTTCGCGAGGCGCGCCGAGCAGCTGCTCGGCGGCGCGCGACGGGGACGTGTAGGGCCAGGCCGCGGTCATCGGGACGCATCGTCAAGATACCCCGTGCCCCGCCCAGCCGACAGCCTGCGATCAGGAGATGGCGGGACGTTGGCGGCGCTGCGCCAGGTCGCGCGCGATCTCGGAGAGCCACGCGGCGGCGCTGCCGGCGCCGGGATTGAACTGTCGGGCCGCGCGCCAGGCGCGCTCCAACGTCTCGGACAGGACTTCCTCGGTCGCCGCGGGATCGGCGAGCAAGGCGTACACGCGGGCGTACAGCGAGAGCCGATGGCGGTCGCCGAGCTGCTCGTGGGCACGGCGATCGCCCGCGGCCATGAGTTCGACGAGCTGCGCGTCGGACAGGGGCAAATGAGTCATCGGGCAGCCTCGGAAATAGGTTCCGGTCAGGGCGGCTGGCTGCACAAACTGCACATTTTCGTAAGAGTTGCAATAGTACGCCGAGGTAACACGTGTAGCGTGGCGTTGTCGCAACACTCCTGCCTAGGGTGCTTCGTGGTCTGCCGCGAGACTGAGCCGGGTGCCGTCGGCAAACACCACGTCGGTGGTTTGCCAGACCAGCTTCATCTTCTCGAGCGGCGTATCGCGCAACCGCTGATGGGCGACGCGGAACGGGTTGAAGCGGACGATGCGGGGGGGCTCGCGTCGCGTCTGTCCGGGAGCGAGCGCCAGATCGACCTTCAGGTGCGCGCTGTAGATCGAGTCGCCGAAGGCGTCGAGGAACGTCGCGTCGCCCTGGAATGCGCGCATCGCCTTGGCGCCTGTGTTCTGGTAGGCGAAGGCGAGCGAGATGTAGTCCTCGTACTGTTCGGACGCGGGGTCCTTGGGCAGGTACATCTTCTTCACGATCGTGACGCCGAGCAAAGGATCGAGCAGCTTTCTGACGCTGTCCTGGCGCGCCCGATCGGCCGCCGACGCCGCCGCGTCCGCCTGGCGTTTGCGAGCCTGCTCGGCGCGGGCCCACGTGAGGATTTCCGCGACGGTCATCGTGTCGTGCGGAGCGCGCGCGGCGAAGCCGGACTCCGCCACGACGCCGAGCAGCGCGCGGGCCGCCGCGAGCGGCAGGCGCACGCTGTCGGCGGCCTTGAGGACGGAATCGAGCCGGGCCACCGGGACGCGGGTGGCGAGGAAGGTGCGCTCGGCGTCGCGGGAGCCGCAGGCGGCCCCGACCGCGACGAGCAGGCCGGCGCTGAGGCCGCGAGCGGACCAACGGGAGGAAGAGAGTCGAACTCTCACGGGGATCGAGACTCCAATCTAGATTAACGGCGATGCGGGTCAAAGGCGGGCTCCTTCTGTTGCAGCTGTGTCTCTCCGCGCCGTGCCTCGGGCAAGGGACGGTACCGGATACGCCCGCCGGACGGAAGTTCGCCGCGTGGCTTGAGGTTTTCAATCGCGGTGACCGCGCAGCGTACAAGGAGTTCCTCGAAAAGAACTATCCCTCAGAAGCTCAGCGCGCGGACCAGGCGCTGGCTTTTCGAGAAATGACGGGCGGCTTCGACCTCAAGAAAGTGGAGGCATCCACGTCGGAAAAGCAGGTCGCTCTGCTGCAGGAGCGGAATTCTGATCAATTCGCTCGACTCACTCTGGACGTCGAAAGTGCCGAGCCGCACAAGATCCTCGGTCTCGACCTCATGGCGATTCCACGTCCACCCGAGTTCCCGCTCCCGCACTTGAGCGGGAGCGAACTGATCGCGACCGCGCGAAAGAAGCTGGATGAGGATGCCGTCGCGGGCCGCTTTGCCGGCACCGTACTGATAGCCAAGCATGGCGAGCCGGTCCTGGCCGAGGCGTACGGTCTGAGCGATCGCGACCACAAGAGGCCGAACACGCTACGGACGCGCTTTCGCATCGGCTCCATGAACAAGATGTTTACCGCAACCGCGACGCTACAGCTCGCGCAGGCAGGCAAACTCGGGCTCAACGATCCGGTGGGACGATACCTGACCGATTACCCCAACAAAGACCTCGCCGCGAAGGTGACGATCTATCACCTTCTCACGCATACCGGCGGCACCGGCGACATTTTTGGGCCGGAGTTTCAGGCACACCGCCTGGAGCTGCGCTCACTCGACGATTATGTGCGCCTGTACGGCAGCCGCCCGCTCAAGTTCGAGCCGGGCAGCAAATGGGAGTACAGCAATTACGGCTTCATTCTGCTCGGCGCAGTGATCGAAAAAGTGAGCGGCCAGAGCTACTACGATTACGTGCGAGACCACGTCTACAAACCCGCAGGCATGACCTCGAGCGGCTCGGAACCGGAAGATCAGGCGGTCGGCGATCGCAGCGTGGGATACACGAGGATGGGTGGCGGTTCAGAGCATCCCAACTCGGAGACGCTGCCGTACCGGGGCACGTCTGCGGGCGGGGGATACTCCACGGTGGAGGATCTCGTGAAGTTTGCGAATGCGTTGGAAGCACACACGCTCCTCGACGCGCAGTATGCGGACATGCTGACCACGGGCAAGGTGGACACGCCCGGCGGCGGCCGCTATGCATTCGGTTTCGACGATCGGACGGTCAACGGCATCCGCTGTTTTGGTCATGGCGGAGGCGCTCCCGGGATGAATGGCGAGCTGGAGGTCTGCCCCACGGCCGGCTACGTTGTGGCGGTGCTGGCGAACCTCGACCCGCCTGCGGCCGTCCGCATCTCCCAGTTCATTACCAACCGACTGCCGGAGAAGTGAACTCACGGGGTGCTAAAAACGCGAGAGCGATGCCATTCGCGTCCGAGAAGTGATTCGAGTCGGCCCGGAGGAACACTTCCACTCAGCGGCCTCGCACGGCAATTGCGATCGCACCGATACCCATCGCCACAGCCAGGATCGCGGTCAACAAGACCCAGAACATTCCGATCCTGCCGATGAATGCCATCACAGCGATGAAGAGGAACAAGCCCGCACCATAGACGAGGGGATGTCGCGGTCTGATGGGCGTTGGCTTGAGCTCGGGTAGGCGTTGCATCATTGGTCGTGTCCCGCCTGACTACCACCATTAGCCTGCAGAGCTCGCGGCCTATTTCCGATGCCCTAGGGTACGCAGGCCCTCGTCCGGCTGAGTGCCCGAGGAGAGAGTCGAACTCTCACGGGGTTGCCCCCGGGGGATTTTGAGTCCCCTGCGTCTGCCATTCCGCCACTCGGGCCCACTGGCCGGCTCAACTTAGCGCCTCGGCTCCCCACACGGCAGGCTCACCTCGCGCCGCCGGAAACCGTGTGAGCCGGGCGTACTGTGTCGGATGTCACAGTGCGAACCGGTCGGCCGCTACCATCTTAGTGGAGCACGCGCGACCACCGGGTGCGCGGACGCCCTGGAACTCACCACTCGTTTGTCGCTCGGAGAGCGCGCATGCCGCACGTACAATACTGGGCCCGAGTGCGGGCCGGTCAGGACTGCCCGCTGCGCCGCGGGGCATGGTACCGCGTCGTGGACCTCACGCCCGTCGAAGCCATCGTCGACGTCAACCACCGCCTGCTCCACATCCCCCGCGCCTACGTGCAAGTGCTGCCGCTCCGGCCGCCGACCTGGACCGTGGTCCCGGGACCGGCCGCCGGCGCCGGCCGTAAGTACGGCGTGTGCCCCAGCTGCTGTGCCCGGGCCCGTCTGGACGGCCCCGCGCCCGCGATGCGCTGCCCGCGCTGCGGCGCACTGGCCGCCGTCGCGTGGTCGGACTCGGACTGGCGCGCGTTCGAGGTGCGCACCGGCCGGCCCGCGGCGGGCACGCTGGCGCGGGCCCGCGCCCGGGCATTGAAAGCGCTCGCCGCGGCGTTCGGCCTCCGGGCCTAGCCCCACCTCTCGATACACGTTGCAACGACGGGCGACCACCGGGGGGTGGTCGGCCGCACCGGTACACCGTTTGCCTCCCGCGGTCTCGACTCAAACGGGAGGTTCTCATGAACCGGTTCGCGCTTGGTACCCTCGCACTCGTGGCCACGCTGTCCGTCGCCGCATGCGTGGAACAGGCAACGGGGCCGCGACTCCTGGCGGCTACACAAGGGGCGCAGCCAGGGCAGACGGCGGCGACGACGCAGCAGATCAGTTGCAGGGGCATTCGGCGCATCGCCGACGACTCCATCACGACCAGGCGAGAGCGACGTTTCGGGCCATGTCCGCAGTGAGCTGATATCGAAACGCGTGAAGGGCGGGCGGCGCCAGCCGTCCGCCCGTTCCGGCTGTAACCCCTCGTGGATGCACGCTGCGACGCCACGTGACCGGAGGTGGTGTGGCCGCCGCCGTGCCGCACGTGTCGCCTGCGGCGCAGCGTGGCAGCTGTGCACTTTGTTCATTTTCTCGACGAGTCCGCCATCGCGCCGACGCTCACGCACGGGGCATGTGATTTGCCGCCTCCCGCCGCCGCTGTACAAACCCAACAGGAGGTGCAACATGCATCGTGTCACGATTGGTGCCCTGGCGGTGTGGGGCGCGATGTCGCTCGCGGCGTGTGACGAGCGCGGCAACGAACCCCGGCTGCTCGCGGCGACCGGCGCGGCGACGCCGGAGGTCAGCCAGGCCTTCTCGATGCCCGTCCACGTCACGACGACGGCGCAGCTCTCCGGCTGCAACACCGGGCAGGGAGTCTCCGTGGCCCTGAACGGCCAGCTCGCACTCCCCGGTCTCGGCGCACGGCTCACCTTCTACAACAACGAGAAGGGGACGCACGACGCCACCGTGGTCGCCCAGGGCGAAGCGAGCGTCATTCCCGCCCGCGCCACCATCACCATTCCCGACCGGGCAACGCAGAGCAGCGTGAGCGGAGACCCGTCGCTGTCCCTCCAGATCGTAGACGGCAGTGGCCGTCCCTTGACGGACGACGTTTCGCTCGGCGCCTGCGGTGGCAGCCTCGGTCCCTTGAGCGGCGACTTCGTGCTCCCCGCCACCGCGCGCGCGAGCGTCACCTCGTGCCAGAACGGCCCGGGGGCATCGACCGCACTGAGCGGCGCTTTGACCCTGCAAGCGGGCGTGGCCGCGAAAGTGACGCTGCAAGGGGACTCGACGTCCGCCGTCCGCACGGCGACGTCGGGTACGCTGCAGATCGACATCGTTCCCGCTCAGGGAACGGTCCAGTTCGCCAAACAACCGGTGAGGGGTGGTACGGGCGGGAATCCGTGGATCTACCTGCAGTTCCTCGACGCCGCCGGAGCTCCCTTCGGGCAAGAGTTCCTGATCGGGCGCTGCTCGCAGCTCGGATGATCCGCTGGTGAAACAACGACGGGCGGACGGCGCTCAGCCGTCCGTCCGTTCCGCGACTCGGGGCTCGGTTACGGTCGCAGCCGCCGCGGGCGCGCTCGCGGTGCCGGCAAGTGCTGCCGCTGCTCGCGGCGCTGCCGGACCAGCTCGGCGACGCGCTCCTGGAACCGGCGCCGCGCCTCCTGATAGCGGGCCCGCTGCACCGGCGTCAGGTAACCCTGCATTTCGCGATCCTCGTCCCGATTGACCCCCTGCAGCTTGAGCTGGTTCTGCTGCCGCTCGCTCATCAGCTGCTTGACCCGATCCTCGTTCGGGGTTTGCGCGGCCAGCTCGGTGTTGAGCGCCTGGTTGATCTGGCGTTGGCGGGCGCGGATCGGCTGGCGCTGCTCCTCGAAACGCCGCTCCGTCGCGTCCAACCTGCCGGCCTGATCGTCGCTCAACCCCAGCGCGGAGCGCACGTGCTCGGCCCAGCGCTGTCGCACCTGCTCCCGGAGCTGCCGCGCCTCGGCCTCGTCTCGAAGCGACGCGACGCCCGAGTCGCCCGGCGCCTGTGCCGCGAGCGCGGACGTCAGGACGAGCATGAGAACGCACGCGAGGTGTTTCATCACGTTTGTATGTCCAGGGACGCGAGCAGCGTCCGCAGCTGCGCCGGGCTCAAGTCCTCGAGCCCCACGTCCTGCGACGACACCGGTTCCTGCGTGCCCGGTTGCCCGACGCTCTCGAGCAGCGCACGGAGCTGCGGCGCCGACATGTCGCTCAGGTCGACTGTCTCGACCGATCCGGCGGCGCCGGACGGTGCTTGCCGCACCCCCCGCGCGACGGCGCCCGCGCCGACGACAATGACCAATGCGGCCGCGATCTTGAGCCACGCTGGCTGGCTCCACACCGACGGCCGCGCGGGCGCGCGTGCCTCTGCGTGCAACCGCGTCACGACGGCCTGGGCCGTACGCTCCACGTCCAGCCGCTCGGCCGCACGAGTCCCGAGCCGCTGCGCCAGCTCTTGCAACTTGGCGTCGTGGAACGTGGCGTCGTCTTTCATGTCAGGCACTCCTTTAATCTCCTGACCGCGTGGTGGTAGTGCACGCGCGCGGCACCGGGCGTTGTTCCCAGGGCCGCGGCGATCTCGTCGTACTCGAGCCCCTGCTGGGCCCGCAGCAGAAACACTTCCCGCTGCATGCGCGTCAGCCGGCCCAGCCCGTCGCCCAGCCGTCTCTCGGCCTCGGCGGCGACGGCCCGCTCGTGCGGATCGCCGTCGGTCGATCGCAGGTCGTCGGCGAGCGGCACGACGCGGGTGCGCTTGGCGCGCCGGTGCGCGTCTTTCAGCACGTTGCCCCCGATCGTGAGCAGCCAGGTGCGAAAACGACACTGCCCGCGGAACGTGCCCACGGCTCGGAACGCGCGAATGAACGTCTCCTGCACCACGTCATCGAGGTCCGGCTCAGGCGCCCCCGCGCCCGCGAGAAACCGCGCCAACGCGCGCGCATGACGCCGCACCAGTTCGGCCGCCGCCTGCTCGTCACCGCCCTGCCAGGCGGTGATCAGCGCCGCGTCGGTCGGGCTCGGGACGGCGGCGAGGGGCTCGGCGGGAGGCATGCTCGGGACGGTAGACGTGGGAGATACGGTGAAATTAAGGCGACAATGGCGGTAAAGGCGCCCTTGCCGCGCGTGCCGCCCTTGCATACCTTCCAAATTCGAACGATCGTTCGAACTATGCGCCCCTACGACGAGCGGCTCGACCGGTTCCTCTCCCGGGCGGCGAAGGTGTTCGCCGACCAGGGCTACCACTCCACCACCATGCGGGACCTCGCCGCGGCGACCGGGATGTCTCTCGCCGGGATGTACTACTACGTCCGCGGCAAAGAGGAGCTGCTGCACCGCATCCAGGAGCGCTGCTTCACGCGCGTGCTGGCGGGCGCCGAACGCGCGCTCGAGGGCGTGGGGCGCGGTCACGCCGACCCGGTCGAGCGGCTGCAGACGTTCATCCGGCACCACGTCACGTTTTTCGCGGCGAATCTGGCCGAAATGAAAGTGCTGTCGCACGAGGCGAACTCGCTGACCGGCGAGCGGCAGCGCAAGGTGAACGCGATCAAGCGCCGCTACGTGGACCTGCTCGAGGGCCTGCTGCGGGATGTGGCCCCCGACGAGCCGGCCGTGGAGCGGAGCGCCGCCGCATACGCGCTGTTCGGCATGATGAACTGGATCTACAACTGGTACGACCCGGCGGGGGAGATCGATCCCGACCGCCTGGCGGGACTCATCGCGCGCGTCTTCATCGGCGGCTTCGCCGACGCGCGCTCCCCCTCCCCGGTACACGGAGGCTGACTTCCCATGGCGACGATGACGGAACCCAAAGTCGAAAAGAAGACGCTCGTGCACTATATGGTCGAGGGCGGTGTGGCGATCATCGAGCTGGACGACGCGCCGGCCAACACCTACACCTACGAGATGATGCATCAGCTCGACGAGGCGATCCTCAAGGCCCGCTTCGACGACAGCGCGCACGTGCTGGTGCTGCGGGGCCACGGCGAGAAGTTCTTCTCGGCGGGCGCCAACATCGCCTACCTGAACAGCATCACGCCCCGCTACAAGTACTTCTTCTGCCTGCATGCGAACGAGACCCTGAACCGTCTCGAGCACACGCCCAAGCTCACCATCGCCGCGTTGAACGGGCA
>Ga0209577_10000146_pt1 | contig 67411 bp, 59 predicted proteins | sample GraSoiAngelo_109_FD_185874 | JGI IMG/M metagenome (GOLD analysis project Ga0209577, IMG submission 185874) | Grasslands soil microbial communities from the Angelo Coastal Reserve, California, USA - 14_0903_12_20cm (SPAdes) (version 2) | ecosystem: Environmental > Terrestrial > Soil > Grasslands... | reverse complement strand
CGTTCAAATGCAAACGGGGGGTGGGTGAATGATCCTGAAAATGTGGGTGAAAGTTCGTGAAAACGGGTGGGTGAAAGTTCGTGAAAAACTACCGCCTCAGGTGGTCGATTGATCCTGAAAAATCACACCAACGAAATCGTGCTTGATTCTGGTACAGCGGTGGTCCAATAAAAATATTTGGTACAGTTTTGGTACAGTCGATGAAAATGTGAGGGAGCGGAGTAGCAGTAAAGTTGGAAAGTGCTTTAGAATCGATAGTGCACTTCATGTCGGGGCGTAGCGCAGCCTGGTAGCGCGCCTGCCTTGGGCGCAGGAGGTCCCGAGTTCAAATCTCGGCGCCCCGACCAAAACATTTTGCGTAGTTTCTTTAACTTAACTTGAAGCTCTCCTCACTGAAAACCGTCCTGTGGAATTCCGGCAGGCAGGAGGTCTGGATTGGCAAGTCGTTTAGTTTCCAAGAGTTCGCCACATAACCAATTATTCAAAAACACGGGGAGGTAGGAGTGCTATTCAGAAACCATTGAAGGGAAGCAAGTTAAGAGCACGCCATCTGGCAAGTATGGGGAAAATTCAGGGGACTCTGTGCATTCTGGTCCCATCAATGTTCGAAAATGCAAATCCGGTGATCGCGCACTGGGCCCCAGCCCGCACGTAACAGCGTCTCTCAATTTGCGTTTGTCGGTACCAAGCCACAACTGACCTTCACCTTCGAATGTCCATCATCCTCCCGCAATCGTGCGCGACCCTGGCGTGGACGGTATCGCTCGTCAGGTGAAGCGTCATGAAGAGGATCGAGAGCAGAGACGTGATGGTTAACATGAGATTGCGCTTCACTTGATATTCTCCTTGTTAAAGGGCCATCTCAAGTCGGCAACTGAACCCACTGATTTGAGCGTCCATCCCTCACCCCGATGCAAGCCGCACTGCGCTAGGCGCTTGTAGCACTTCGGCCGGTACGGATTCGCCACAGCCAGTAGAACATCACCAAAAAGATGAGCAGTATCGGCAGCGCACGCATTGGAGCGGAGAGGAACGGCTCGGGAAGGATTTTGGCGACGCGCTCGCGGATCGAGAAGAATGATCCTGCGGCGATGAACAGACCGAAGCACATGCGCCAGAGGTGCCGCCTCAGTCTCGCCGCCCCACGAGGCGCGCCGAATCGGATGATGCGAAGGTCGCCGACGAAAGCAAGCGCGAAGATCGTCGCCAAGAAGAACAGCATCGCCGCCGGCACGCCGTTGATCATGAAATGCGGCTGCCCCATGGCGCGAACTCCCCGCGCGAACACAAGGATTGCGTACACCAATGCAAAAACCGCGGCGGCTACGTCGAGGCGACGCGACCATACAGACGCAGCACGAACCGTCGTAACCGCGGTGATGACGAAATACGCTGCCATGAACCCGCCAAGAAAGTTGGGATGGGTGAAGCCACCTTTGTCGAAGGCCAGGATGGACGCGCTGATCCCCATGGTGAGCAATGCGTACACGAACACAACTCCGCTCTTGCGGTGTAGCACACCACCTTTCGTCGCGGCGAGCGCCGTGCCGCCAGTGATGATCGCAAGACCCCCCGCGAGGATGTGGAGTTGTAACAGCGTATGCATGGAACCACGAATTTGGATGAAACATTGTAGCAGTCGAGGCGTCTTTAATATTGAATGAAATTGCCACTGGGGAACGTATGACGCCAGGTCAGAACGAAGCCGAATCCCGCTATGTTGCGGCGCCCTGCGACACTCCGATGTACTTGTTCCAAGTAATCGCGTGCTGCCGGATTGCGAGCATCGCCGGTGCTGCGCCAAGTCATCTGCATCACGGCCAATTCAGGTGTGAGAAAGCGGATCTTCTTGGGAGTGATTTCTTCGTGGCTCTGGCCGAACCGAGGCGCTCATTGAGCCCGCTGCGAGGGATAAACAAACGGCTATCAAGTTTCTTGCCAATTCTTTTGACATGTGCGCCAAAGAGATTGATGCCATGCCATCTTGATCTTCCTCGTGCTGGCCTTTTACCGGCTGCTTAAGGGAGTGACCGATCCGGTGTGGTTCTTCATAACGGACTGGTTCCCGATCTACCTTGTGGCTAAGGGCATTTCACTGAAGGGCGGGCTCATCGCGGTGTGGATTCCTTTTCTTGCCGCTGACTTGGGCAATTTCTTCGGAGGCGCTGCTTCCGGCTATTTAGTACGGCGAGGTTGGCCGCTGGGCGCCGCGTGCAAGGCCTTGGTTGTATTTGGCGGCATAGGCGTGATGTCCCTTATTCCCACCATCTTTACGGTGAAGCTCTACCTCATCACTCTGCTCTTCGGTTTGGCAACGTTTGCATATGGGGCTTTTTCGACGATCGCGAATGTCCTCCCGGCAGATTTGTTCAAGAGTGATTCCGTCGCGTCTGTGAGCGGCCTCAGCGGAACGGCCGCGGGAATCGGCACCATCATCGCTTTCGAACTGATCGGCCGCTTTTCGGATGCGCGGCAAGCCGCCGCCACTCACTCTTTCGAACCGATTGTGGTAGTTGCGGGGCTGATCCCCTTCCTTGGGATGATTCTCGTTCTGCTGCATGTGCGCAACACGCGTGCTACCGAGCAGGGGCTGGTTCGGCCAATTTGAGCAGCCTGTGCTATGTGCTGATCTGCAGCAGCCGCGCGGCGTTTTCGTAATAGACCTTCTTCAGAATTTGGTCCGGCAAACCGAGACCATAAATGCGCCAACGCCCCTGCGGCGGCACGCGTGAAGGCGCGTAGTCGAAGTATTCGTCGTCGGTTTCGAGGAAGCGGAAGTAGATTTCGTACATTTGATCGTTGAACAGTTGCTGTGGCGTGTCCTTTCCATTCGGACTGGCATCTGTGCCGAACAGAATGCGATCTTGATATTTGTCGATGAATTTCCTGGCGTTGCGCGGCTGCCGTCCAAGCTCTCCGATTCGCGCGGCAATCTCCACGTGCATGTTCGGAAAGCGGTCCATGCATTCCGCGACGTATCCCAGGTTCTCAGCATTGTTGCCGACGTGCAGCACGATAAACTGGGTCTTGGGATGACTCGCGATCACGCGATTGCGCGCTTCCAAAATCTCCGCATTGCTGGGGAAATCGTGCCCATAAAACGACCAATCCGGATGCTCATTCAATTCCTCGAAGCGTTCGTTGAAGCGATCAATTGGAAGGAAGAATGCCTCTGGATCTGAGACGTGAATCGCCACAGGCATATTCAAGGAACCGCACGCTTCCCACATAGGATCGAAGCGCGGATCATCTACTTTCACCAGCGGACCTTCTGAAACCTTCTCGCGCAAATAGAGTCCGAGCGTCTTGAGGATTTTCAATCCGCGCGCGCCGGCCTGGTGCGCGCGAACGATCTGGTCGGCTTGAAATTGCGGGTAACCCGGTTCGTTGATCCGCTCCCACCAAGGCTCGGTAAAGGTCAAAAAGCGATCCGGGTAAGCCTTCGGAAATTTCTCGACGACCTCCTCGAGTCCTTTGCCCACTCCTCCCGTCAGGTTCACCATCATGCGGATATTCTTGCGATCCATCAGCGGCAACACGGCATTTGGCTCTGCCGAGTACCGCATGGCTTCGCCTATGCCCACTCCGTGAATTTGCTTGGCTTTGTGGGAAAGATGCGTATGAACGTCGATGAGCGGATGACGCGCGCGAGGCACTTTATTCTCGGGAACATGCAGCATGCTCCGCGGCTCGAAATCTTTGAGCCGCAGAGATTTGCCTGTGTCCTCGGGCAACCCTGGCTCGGCATTTCGGTGAGTCGCCGGGAATCGACCGGCCACGAAAACACTCGCCAAGTTTTGCAGCCAGCGCCTGCGACCTACCCCACTCATGAATTCTCCGGATCCAGCTGTTGCGCACCTCGAGTTCCGAGCGTGTGATCTCACGCGCTGGAATACTTGCGGCACAGCGTCTTGATTTTGTCCATCAATTTCGGCACGCCAGTCGCGGGATCCTCCTCGGCCTCGTATTCCGCTGACATATATCCCTTGTATCCGGCCTGAGCAAAGAGCCGCCACACGCGATCCAAATCAATCGGCCGCTTGGTAGCTCCAAAGACGTCGCGAATGTGCGTATGCGTCGCGTACGGTATGCACGCTTGTATGTCCGAATACATCTCGTCGTCCGTTTTGGCCTCGAAGTTGGAAATATCGAGATTGATTCCCGCATACGGCGAGTCCACGCGACGCAGAATTTCCAGAGCGGTCGAGGCTCGCACGGGGATGCCGGCATGCGTTTCGATCCCTAAGGTAATGCCTTTCTTGGCGGCGTAATCACACGCCGGTTTCCAGGTTTCCGCTATCCACTCGATTCCCTGTTTTTCCGTCGCGCCACTGGGGATCTGCCCGCCGAATACGCGCACGTGCGGCGCGCCCAGCAACTCGGCCGCGTCTACCCACTGCTGAATGTTGCGGACTTCCTCGGTGCGTTTGGCAGCGTCGGACCGGCACATCGCACTGCGAATGGCGATGCCGGAGAGAGCCATGCCGTTCCGGAAAGCCAGGTGCCGCAAGGAAGTCACGTACTCGGGCTCCGTTGATTTCAGCCAATAGGTGGTGATATCGACGCTGTACGACTGCAGCTCAACGGCTTTCTGAATGAAATCTTCCATGGTCATCGAGCCCGCTTTGAAATCCTTGAGGTAAGAATATGCGCAACAGCCGGGAAAGAGCCGCGCTTGTTTGTTCGGCTCGGGAACACTAGCGGCATTCGCCGAAATCGACACGCGACTCGATGTGGGTATTGCAACAGCTGCGGCGCCGGCAGCAGCGAGAAATTCACGGCGCAATAGGCCTTTGGTCATTCAAACCTCCACATTTGCCGGAAAACCCGTCGGCCTACCCTGTTGGGGCGTGGTCGAGAATGGCTTCCGCTTTCGGATCCCAATAAATCTTTTTGCTGGACCAGAAAGCCCGCATGGCCATCATGCAAGCGACGGAATGCGAGAATCCATGGTGCACGGTGGCATTTGGCTGCTTGCGGCTGCGCAGGCAATCGAGCCAGTTGCTCATGTGCGAAGGATCCTCGTCCCCGATAAATGTCGGCGGGAGCGAGGCGTCGCCTGCCAGCAGGACATCCTTCACGGGTCTGCGCTTGTCGACCGTGGGATCATCTTCGTGATTTCCTTTTTCTTCCACAATCTGCCAACGAGGGCTGCCTTCGCCACCGTGATTCATTAACGTGGCGCTCTTGCCCATGATCCTCGTAAAACTTGGCGAGTCATTCCCGAAACTCGTCGAATAGCTCACGAGCAATCCCCGGGAATAAGTGAACAGCGCCTGGAAAGTATCGGGATTCTCGCGACCGTCATGCCAGGCGAAAATGCCGCCGTTGGAGACGGCGGACTCCGGATAAGTCTCGTCCAGGAAGAAATGGCACAAATCAATGCCGTGGCTCATCCACTGGTCCGGAATGCCGCTCGAAAATTCGCGGTACAAACGAAACTCGAAATAAAGCTGGGGATCGAACGGCCGGGCCGGCTTGGTCATCAACCAAGCATGCCAGTCGGTATCCGCTTCACGGATCATCTTCACTTCGGGCCGCCCGCGCCAGCGAGGTCCGTGATAATTCCACTCGATTTCATACTTGGTGACTTCGCCCAGAACTTTGAAACGAATCTGGTCACGCACGGCAATCTGATACGGTTCGCTGCGATGCTGTGTGCCCACCTGAACGATGAGATTGCGGGCCAGTACGGCATCGCGAGCCGCTTTTACCTCTTCCAGCACGTTGCCCATGGGCTTTTCGACGTAGGCATCTTTGCCGGCTTCGGCGGTCATCTTCAGAATCGGCGAATGCGAATGCTCGGGAGTGGAGATCAGCACGGCATCCACATCCTTCAAGGCCAGCAACTCCTGGGGATGCTTGAGCGCACGAGGGGATTTGCCGTAATGCTTCTCATTGACGGAAACGGCGCGCTCTAGGTTATGGGCCCACAAATCGCAGACCGCGGTCATCTCGACGTTTTTTGTGTCCTTAAGGCGCACAACGATTCCATCGAGCTCACTGCCGCGATTACCGATACCGATATGGCCAAGCGAGATTCTGTCGTTCGCTCCAGCAATGCGCGAATAGGACAGCGCCGTGCTGCTCAGCGCCGCACCTCCGGCTGCCACAACCGCGCTCTTCTGTAGAAATTCTCTCCGATTGAGTTTGCTATCTGAGTTGTCCATGGGCTTCTCCTCTTCATTGCAATTCTTGAGACCGACCTCGCCGCAGTCCACCGAGGAAGCAACTCTATTTTACACGCGCCTCAATCCGGCAATCCCAACATCTTAACGAGCGTCCCGCCCATAATTGCGCGTCTGCTCCGGGACGTCGCAGGCCTCGAACATGTCGTGATATTGCTTGACCACAGACTCGATCTCGTTGAGATTCGTGTCTGATCCAAAAACGATTTTAATGAATGCGCTGAGATCGTTGTTTGGAGTTTTTACCGTCCATTCCGCGCTGTGCCATCCCGTCGCCGACCACCAGAAGACCTTCTGGAACTCTGCAAGGCGCGCGTACATTTTCGTCAACGTCGAACCGCTGAGGTCGAAAAATACGTTGGGATTCCAGCGTGCGATTTCCGCCGCCCATTCATATTCCGGATTGCCGCAGTGCGCGCCGAGAACGGTGATCTTCGGGAACCGCCGCGCAATCTCTTCGAGGTAAATCGGGCGCATTCGGCCGGAAGCCACATCCTCCGGCTCGTCGAAATTTCTGCGTAGGACGATGCCGGTGTGAAATAAGACGATCCATCCATAACGATTGGCCAGCTCATAGACTGGAAAGTAGGATGGATCGTTGTACGGTTTCTTGACGAACTCCAGCTCGCCCAGGCCGCGATAGCCCATACCGTGCAGCTCCTCGACTTGCTTGACGACGTCGGGCGCATCCAGATCGACAAAGCCGAAGGGGATGATTTGCGTGGAGTGCTGCTTTGCCGCATCGGCAACGATTTTGCGATTCGCAAAGGGAGTGAGCATGCACGCCGTGAGATTCAGGCGGTCTGAGAGCTTCAGGAAATCCGCGATGAAATTAGGGTTCTTTTCGTCAAAATGCACGTGCATATCGATTATGCGATTCTTGGACGTGACCGATGCGCCTTGATCGGCGTCAGAGGTATGAGACGGAAGCGCGTTGGCGAGACTCCATGCGCCGGGCACACTCGCGGCCGCTGCGCCCAGGAACTTTCGCCGTGATACATGGTTGCTCATTTCCCTTCCCCAATTCTGCGAGCTCCGCCGCACCGCCGGCCGTTGGCATGCGTCAGACGGAATTTCGCGCTATGCTACCGCGCTTGCGTGCGTCTTAGCCATACGGAAAGTTCTCGGCACCAGACTGGGACCGCGACGAACATTTCATCAAGCGGAGGCGCTGATGCGACTCTATAGACACCGCGTCCACATCGTTGGCTTTTGGCTCCTCGCGTGTTCATTTTCTTGTCGCGAGGTCTCCCCGCAGAGCACTCCCGGCGACCTTCAGATTATTTTGGACGAGGAGATCCTCGCGCCCGGCGCTGCCTTGCTTCAGATCAAATCGTACATCTTGAGCCGCGTTCCTGCGCCCCCCACCCCGACGAGCGCCGTGCAATGGAGCGAGGAGGCCCAGCGGCTGCGTCAGCGTCTGTTGCAGGATGTCGTGTTTCACGGCTGGCCGGATGAATGGGTCAACTCGCAACCGAAGTTCGAAGACCTCGGCAGCATCGAGACCCATCAAGGTTACCGCCTTCATAAACTGCGCTATGAAATCGTTCCCGGCTTTCAATCCGTAGCGATTCTTTACGAGCCAGAAAAACTTACTGGGCAAGCGCCCGCGATATTGAACGTCAACGGTCACGTGGGGCCGCAAGGAAAAGCGGTCGAATACAAGCAGAAGCGCTGCATCAATTTCGCTAAGCACGGGATTCTGGCGCTTAATCTGGAATGGTTCGCCTTCGGCGAGCTGCGGCAAGAAGGAAACGAACATTGGTATGGCGCGCATCTCGATCTGGTGGGCGCCAATGCGCTCGGAATTTTTCTGCTCGAAATGCGGCGTGGGCTCGATTACCTCTACAACCATCCCAGCGTGGATCGCAACCGGATTGGCGTGACGGGGCTCTCTGGTGGCGGTTGGCAAACGATTCTCCTGAGTTCCCTGGACGAGCGCGTTAAAGTGTCCGTCCCGGTCGCAGGCTACTCCTCGACTACCACAAAGGTGGAAGCTAGAAGATACGGGGACCTTGGCGATATCGAACAAAACGGAACAGATTTTCTGGCCACGGCCGACTACACGCATCTAACCGCGATGATGGCGCCGCGGCCCACCTTACTGATCCACAATGCGGAAGATGATTGTTGCTTTCGCGCGCCTTTGGTCAAGCCGCTGATTTACGATGGCATTCGGCCTTTTTTCAGGCTTTACGGGAAAGAGGATCTGTTCCACTGGTACGAGAACCGTGATCCGGGCACACACAACTATCAGCTCGCGAATCGCGAGCAGGCCTATCGTTTCTTCAGCCGACAGTTCGGCATGCCGCCTATCGAAAAGGAGATTCTCGCGGGCCGGGAGATCAGAAATTATGACGAACTGGTCGTTGGACTTCCCAAGGATAACCTGACGATTTTGGATTTGGCGCGCAAGATGGCGCGCACGATCACTCGCGCGCCTATTCCGTCAGCTTCCGGGGCAAAGGCGGCGTGGGCCAGTTCAGGGCGGCAGAAACTGAATTCTGTTGTCCGATATAAGCCGACGCGCCTAGTGCGCGCATGGACTTTGGCTAATACCAAGAACAAAGGCGTTGAGACGCTGTCCTATCTGTTTGAAATGGACAACGGCCTGAGCGCGAGCGGTGTTTGGCTGAAAGGAATCGAGACTCCCGCGAACGCTCCCGTCACGATCGTGCTCAATGATCAAGGCCGCAAGGCTGCGGCTTCGGATGTATCCGCTCGCGTGAATCGCGACGAGCAAGTGGGGGCTCTCGACCTGACCTTCTTTGGCGACACTTGGAAAGATCTTGCGCCATTTTCCTATGCACAGATTCTCGATGGAGAAGGCGAGCGCCCACTCGGAATTCAGGCGGCTCAGCTCATCGAGCTTGCTCAATGGATGCGCAAGCGCGCCGGAGCACAGAAGGTACGGCTTGAGTCTAGAGGTATCCGCACAGAAGCGATCGCTCTGGTCGCCGCAGGGCTTCAACCAGACCTTTTCTCGGAAGTGGTCGCGCACGAAGGTATGTCCACGCTTGCGCACCTGCTGCAGGTTCCCGTGACCTTTCCACAAGCGCCGGAGCTATTTTGTCTGGACTTGTATAAGGAGTTCGACATCGATCGTCTCGCGGCGATAGCCGCTCCCGCCGAGGTCAGTTTTGAAAATTCGCTGAAGGCGCCCCAGCGCTGAGCACTCGGTAGCTCTTGTTAAAAGTTTCGCGTATGCACAGCCAAGAGCTGTCTGCGGCAGGCAGGTGGCTGTGCTACTGACCCTGATTTCGCGTCACCAAATCAGCTTTAGCGCGAACTGCAATTCGCGATTACTGGCGGCGGTGCTGCTGATGGTATCGAACGAGCCGTATTGGCCCAATGGCAGGGCGTCCACAAATGGATTTGGCATAGAGAGGATTGGGTGATTCAAGAAGTTGAAGGCCTCGAACCGAAATTGGAGCTTCGGCCGCTCGGTGATCGTGGTGGTCTTCATGGAGGAGAAGTCGAAACTCACATATTTTGGTCCGCGAAGAATGCTACGGCCGGCGTTGCCAAAAACCTCCTGATCCGTAGGTTGCGAAAGAGCTGCAGGATTCCACCAGCTTAGAAGTTGCTTGGGACCGTCATTCGGGTTTCCAGAGACATCACAGTTGTCCTGCTCGAAGTTGACGTTATTGACTGCCGCATCGCTTGTCGTAAGGCAGGAAGCCGGAAAACCAGTGCGCACCGCACTGATACCGCCGATTTGCCAACCGCCGAGCAGTTTGTCGGCAAACGTCGACCAGTCGGCGCTATTCACCCAGCTAACCTTGGCGTCAAAAACCGAAGGGCCGTAATCCAGTCTGAGGTCATAGATGTGCGGAGTCGCTTGTCCATTACCGCCATCGCGCGTGGAAGAGGCGGTGTCCAGAGTCTTGGACCAGGCAAAGGAGCTCAGGAACGAGAGGCCCTGCGAGAAGCGTTTTTCCAGTTTCGCTTGCATCGAATTGTATTTGGCGGAGGTGGCGCTTTCAAACAGATTGAAATAGGAGGCGAGCGCCTCTATCTTCTGGGGCAGATAGGTTACAGGTTGCACGACTTTGTCGCCATTCATCAGCGGAAATCGCTGGTTTTGGTCGGTCAAATGAGGCAAGTGCGTGGATGCGGAACCCACATAACCCAGCTCCACGACGAGATTCGGTGGGACTTCACGCTGGATGCCCAAGCTCCATTGCTGGATGCGCGGCGTCTTCAGGTGCGGGTCGACGGTGAACATAGAAGGCTGAATAATCTGTTGCGAGGTGTTGGAGAAAATCTGATCCACCACTGAAAACTGCCCCTTGCGAATGAACTTCGCCGAGCGCGGCGCGTTGCGCGCAAAGTCGAACCAGGGATCGCCGTTCAGCGGCGAATAAAAGATTCCCGCGCCGCCGCGGATCACCGTCTTGTGGTGGCCGAACTCAGGCGTCCAGGCAAATCCGAAGCGGGGCGAGAAGTCCGTTTTATCCGTGAACACCAAGTTGTGAACGAGGCGATCATCCCTGATGAACGGCAAGTATGCAACGCGCGGGGAAGCCCTCGAATGCAGTTCAGTGGCGTCTCTCCCGGACCGCGCCCGGGTGACGTTGGCGGATCTGTCCAAATCTTCCGCGAACAACTAGAATCGCGCGGCGACCCAATCCAACTGAAACTCCTTGTTGGATTGGGTCGCGTGCAATCTGATCCGTGAAGAATCCGACTATAATTCCTTTTTGAGGCAAGTGTTCATGTCAACCGAATCTGCCGAACAACCGAAAAACTCAGAGGGCACCGCAGATCGTATTCCGCGACGGGAAGCCCTAAAAATTGCCGGCGCGCTTCTGCTTACGGGCTTGCCGGCGCTCCCCGAGCGGAGTAAAACGAAGCGCGCCAAAAAAGTCATAGTCGCCGGGGCCGGGATTGCCGGACTATCGTGCGCCTACGAACTGATGAGAGGAGGGCACGACGTGACCGTCCTCGAGGCGTCGGAGCGCACCGGAGGCCACGTCCGCACCGTACGCGAGGGCCTCGCCGACGGGCTTTACGTGGATGCCGGCGCCGAACACTTCACCCAGCCTGGCTATGACCGTTATTGGCAATACGTTCAGGAATTCAACCTCACTGCACTTCCCTACCCTCGCAGGAACCGGATGCTTCGCGTGCTGCAAGGAAAAATGTATTCTGAGGACGACCTGCAAAGTCCAAATGTGCTCAAGGCGCTCGGCTTTGACCAGCGAGAAATTCAGTTCCTTGCGCGTCACGCTTGGTGGGAGCTGCCGTCTCTCTACTTCGATCCCTACCTCAACAAATTCACCGACGAGTACCGCCCGTTCGACGCCGGCCTAAACCATCTGGATCACGTCGCGATGGACCAATGGCTGAAGCAGCAGGGCGCGTCTTCGTCGGCGATTCGTTACATTGGGGGCACAGGCGTGTCGGCGCTTCATGTCCTATGGCACGCCGCTATCCTGAAACTGCGCAAGGTGCCGCTATTTCCTCCGACAGTCTTCCGCCTGAAGGGCGGGAACCAAGGGATGACCGATGCGTTCGCTTCGCGGCTCGGCGATCGTGTTCGCCTCGAAAGACCCATCACGGGAATCGAGCACAGCCCGAGCGGCGTGCGCGTACGCTATGGCGAATCGGGCGAAGAAAAAACCATGGAGGCGGAGTACCTGGTTTGTTGCATGTCAGCCGTTATGTTGCGGCAAATTCCAGTGCATCCCGCGTGGCCGGAGAGCAAGCGTTATGCGATTGGAACAGTCCCGTACTACACGGCTTCGCGGCCTTTTTTTCAGTCGCACAGCCGCTTTTGGGAAAAGGACGGAGTCAGCCCCAATATCGAGTTCAACGAACATGCGCTCAATCATATCTGGAGGATGGCGGATGATGTGGATACGCAGCGCGGCTTGCTCGTTTCCACGGCGGACGCTTTAACCACTGGCGAGGCTGCCCTAAAGACCTTCCGTCGCTACTATCCCGGCAAATCCGAAGACATCGGGGTGGCGCTGGTGCACGATTGGTCGAGCGACCCATGGGTCATGGCGTGCGAAACCCTGAACTATCCTCCCGGAGAACTGACGCGGCTTTGGCCGGCGCTCGTCGAACCTCACGGAAGAATCCATTTCGCGGGAGCCTACGCGGACAACCTCAACTGGGGCATGGAAGCGGCCACCCGGTCGGCAAATCGCGCCGCCGAACGGATTGACAGCGAATCGTGATGAGCCCGCAGATGCTAACGCAAACTCTGAGTGCCGCGAAGAAATACTGATGCCACGGTGGACGCGACGGCAATTCCTCAAGGGGCTGTCTCTTGTCGGCAGCGGTTCCTTGGCTGAACTCGCTAGCATTTCCTTGCCGCTAGGGCCCAACTGGAGGAAACCGCGAAGGTTCGCACCAACTCCCGCGCCGCTTCTGTTTGAACAAGTGCCTTCCGCAGTCAGCGGGATCACCTGGCGCCACGTGAACGGGCGCTCGCCGGAATACTATTTGCCCGAGACGACAGGAGCGGGTTGCGCCTTTCTCGATTACGACAACGACGGCTGGATGGACATCGATCTGGTCAACAGCGGGAAGTGTGATTTCCTCACTCCAAATCCGACGCTGCGTAACGCGCTGTGCCACAACAATCGCGACGGCACTTTTGCCGACGTCACGGAAAAAGCGGGTGTTCCCGGCGGCGGCTACGGGATGGGCGCCGCCGTAGGAGACTATGATAATGACGGCTTGCCCGATCTCTACGTGACGCAGTATGGCCGCAGCATTCTGTATCAACAATGGCGATGGGACGTTTACAGATGCGACGAAAAAGGCCGGCTTGGCCGACCCGGCTGGGCTTCCAGCGCCGTGTGGTTTGATTAGGACAATGATGGCCAGCTGGATTTATTCGTGTGCCGCTTCGTGGACTTCGACAGGTCCAAAAACAAATTCTGCGGCAACGAGAAGACCGGGGAGCGCTTCTATTGCATTCCCCGCGCTTATTCCCCCGCGGCAAGCTGGCTGTTTCACAACAATGGAGACGGCACGTTCAAAGACGTCAGCCAGGAATCAGGCATCTCCAAGGCGATGGGAAAAGCCTGGGGTGTCGTCGCTACGGACATCAACAATGATGGCTGGATGGATCTGTTTGTCGCCAACGACACGATTCCCAACTTCCTCTTCGTGAATAAGCACAATGGAAAGTTCGAGGACGCTGCCCTCGAAGCGGGTGTGGCCTATAGCCAAAACGGCCGCGAGCGTTCCGGCATGGTTGCGGATTCGGCAGATTTTGATCAGGACGGTTGGCAGGGTCTCTTCGTCACGAATGTGGATCAGGAAATGTAATCCATTTACCGCAACAGTCATGACCTTTCTTTCGACGACCAGGCAGGGCCGATGGGTCTCGGCCGCTTGACGCGGCTGATGAGCGGATGGGCCGTGAATTTTTTTGATTATGACAACGACGGTAACGTGGATCTCTTCATTGCCAACGGCCATCCGGATGACCAGATCGAGTCGCTTTCGAGTCATGTCAGCTACAAAGAACCGCTGCTGCTGTTTCACAACAACAGTCGCACACTGGAAAGTGTCAGCGCGGTCATTCCGCCCCACTTGCCCGGCCCAAACAGAACCAATTGGGATGGCTTGTTGACGGGGAGGGCCTTCAGCAGCACCGCATTCGTCAAGCTGAAAATCGCCGTATTTGCGCCAATCCCAAGTGCGAGCGTGAGGACAGCAACCGCCGTGAAGCCGGGGTTGCGCAGCATGCGAGCGGCGAAGTGCAAATCTTGCCAGCACGTCTCCACAAGAGATTGCCAGCCGGCAGCGCGGACGATTTCCTTCGCAACCTCAAGATTCCCCGTCTCCAATCGCACTTCTCGAAGCGCATCCTTGCGGTTCATCCCCCGATTAGTTTTTTCCTCGGCCGCCATCTCCAGGAAGCCGCGTACCTCTTCGTCCGACTCCCCTTCGACGCGTTCCCTTCGGAACAGCGATCGGAGTCCGCCAGCGATGCTTCGCAGCAATGACACGGTTCGCTTACGACGCCTCCAAGATTCTGGCGATCACCCCCACTTGCCCTCCCCATTCCCGTGTTTCGCTGTTGAGCCTCTTTCGCTTTGAGAGTCGGCAAGCAGCGGGAAATTATTCATAGCGAAGGGCAACCAGGGGATCGACCCTTGCCGCACGGAACGCCGGGATGGAGGCAGCGATGCCCGCTACCCCTACCAGAATCACGACTGCCCCCGAGATCGTCAGGGGATCGCTCGCGGTCAAGCCGAACAGCAGTCCAGACAGCAATTTCGAAGCAGCTAGGACTGAGGGCACACCAAGCGCGAGCCCAAGACCAACGAGCCCTAAAGACTCTAGAAGGACATTCCAAAGTACTTGGTGGCGGGAGGCACCCAACGCCATTCGAATCCCCAGTTCCGGAGTGCGCCGCGAAACCGCATAAGACATCACTCCGTACAAGCCAAAGCAGGCCAGCCCGAGTGCCAGTCCGCCAAACACAAACGTCAGAAACGCAACCAGACGCTCCTGCGTCACGTTCTCGTTCACCTGGTCGGAAAGTGTGGTCACCGAGCGAATCGGGAGGTTCGGATCAACGTCAGTGACCACCTTCCTCACTTCCTCGACACTCCATCGCGGGTCTGCGGCCGTCCTGACTTCCATTGCTTCTGCAGGCGCCATCATCTGTGGAAGAAAATAGTAGGCCATCGGCACCGGGGCTTCTTGAACACTACTAACGCGGGCGTCGCGAACCAGGCCAATTATCTCGCGATTATAAGTCCCGCTGCCGAAGCGCTGACCGATCGCACTGCGCCCCGCAAAATACCGGCGTGCCATGGCTTCATTGATAATTGAAACTATCGGGGACTTTTCGTTATCGCGATCGCTGAAGTCGCGACCTTCGAGCAATTGCATCCCGACCGTTGAAAAGTATTTGGGGCCGACGATATTTCCCTGAACCAGCATCTGTTCGCCGGGGTGGGTCTGGTAACCCATGATTTGCAGACCATCTTCGAAGTTGTAACAATTGTCTGATAGCCCGCACCCGGCCATAGCTGCGGAATGAACACCGGGAATGGATTGCACACGTTCCACGAGCTGGCGAGAGATATCCTCTAATTGTGCTTTGTCGTAGCCGAAACTCTGGGGATCTATTCTTACGGTCAACAAATGTTCCCGGTCGAAGCCCCCGTCCAGGTGCAAGAGATTCCGCAAGCTCTTGCCAAACAAGCCTGCTCCCACGACGAGCACCAAGGAGAGCGCCACCTGGGAACTGACGAGCATCTTCGTCAGGCTCATTCGGGAACGTGTGCGGACGCTGTGCGTGTCCGCCCTTAGGGCGGCGTTCAATTCCACGCGAGTCATACGAAACGCCGGCGCCAACCCGAAGAGTATCCCGGTACACACGGCCAAAGCAGCCGTGAAGATCAGCACATGGCCGTCCACGCCAGCGGCTATGGGAGCAGGGCCTGCTTTCACGCCAGCAGCCATCCGTACCAAGAGCGCGCTGCCCCAGTGGGCCACCAATAAACCCAATGCGGCTCCGACGCTTGAGAGCAGCACGCTTTCGGTCAACAATTGCCGAATCAGGCGAGCGCGGCTGGCGCCAATCGACAGCCGAACAGCTATCTCACGCTGCCGAGCGGCCCCTCGCGCAAGAAGAAGATTTGCAATATTCGCGCAGGCAACCAGCAACACCAAAGCGACCATGGCCATCAGCACAAATAAGGGGGCGGCGAAGTCCCGACGCACATCGGAAAATCCGCGATTGAATGGATCAAGGACTAATGCGCGTTGCAAAAACAACTTTCGTTCCTCGAGATTGCCAACGCTCTCAGCTTCTCTCCCGACCCACCGCTGGAATACTGCATTCACTGAAGCCATGGCCTCGGATTCAGATCCCCGCTTTACACGAAGAATCAGGTCCAGCCAGCGGATCCCTTCCTGGGGAACCCACGGTTTTGTGGAATCACTGTTGCTGGCGCTGTAGTGCTGCGCGTAACGAACGTCCGCTTGCATCATTAGCGGGACCCAGACATCCACCGGCGCTTCCATCCAAACACCTGAGAAACTGCGCGGGGCGACACCGACGATGATGAAATGCGCGCCATTCAAAACTATTGCTTGGCCCAAGATATTGGGTGTGCCGCCGAACCGCCGCTGCCAATAACTGCCGCTGATCACGGCAACCGGATGTTCACTCAGCGTTCGGTTGTCGTCCGGCGCCAGCGTTCGGCCAAGGATGGGATATACACCCAACAATGGAAAGTATTCGCCCGAGATAAGCTGCATCCTTGCCGATTCCTGTTGCCGCTCGCCATCGACGCGCAAGTTGACGTTTACGACCCGGCTCATCGCCGCCATTCCGCTAGAAGTTTGCGAAGAGTCGCGCAGCCGCTCAAATTCAATATAGGAGAAGCGGCCTGAATTCCTGGTTCGGGCTTCCAACCGAATACGGCGTAATTCTTGGGGCTTTTCGACCGGGAGGGACTTGAGCATCACACCGTCGAACACCGAAAAGATGGCGCTATTCGCGCCGATGCCCAAGGCGAGAGAGAGAATCGCAACGGTTGCGAAGCCGGGGTTTCGTCGCAGTCCGCGTGCCGCATAGCGCAAATCCCGCAAACACGTCTCCACGAGAAATTCCCAGCCGGCGGTGCGGATGACTTCCTTCGTAGCCTCAAGGCTCCCCCGCTCCAAACGGACCGTTCGAAGCGCATCCTTGCGGCTCATGCCCTGCTTCATTTTTTCTGCGGCGGCCATTTCCAAGTAGGTGCACAGCTCGTCGTCCAACTCCAAATCGGTCTGTTCCTTTCGGAACAGTGATCGAAGCCCGCTTGCTATATTTCGCAACATGGACATCGTTCCCCCTTACGAGGCCTCCAAGATTCTGGCGATGGCCGCCACCTGCCTTCCCCATTCTCGCGTTTCGCTGTTGAGCCTCTTTCGCCCTTGGTCTGTTAGTACGTAATACTTTGCGCGCCTGCCATTCTCGGTGGCTTTCCATTCGCCTCTGATCAGCCCCGCTCGTTGCAGCCGCTGAAAGGCGACAAACAGCGAACCTGCGTTGAGGCGGAAAACGCCCTTGCTCATCTGTTCGAGCCGGACGGCGATCCCATATCCGTGCATGGGTTCGAGAGCCAGCGTTTTCAGAATGAGCATGTCCAGAGTGCCTTGGACGAGATCACTCGGCTTGTCCGCCATACACATATTCCTCCTGAGGATCAAGAGGAATCATACACTTCTCCTACTGATTGTCAAGAGGAGGGCTTGGAGAGCGTTTTTCGATCAGTGCCCGCATCGGATGGCCTGTGCGAAATGCTCGCGACCAGCATGACGGGCAAGGAAAATGCCTGCGACGTTGGCGCATGCGATTAGGAGAACAAACATTACGACTCCCATTAAAGCAAGACCGCAGTTCGAGTGCTCTCTTCGACCCAAAGCGGCCTGGAGCGTCATCACATTTGCAACCCAACCCCTATCGGGGGGACTGTCGTGCACCAGGCGTTCGAGAATCGCGTTCGTCTGGACCTGGGCTTCACGAAGAGTCATACCTGTTTTGAGCCTTGCGAAAACGTTGACATTTCGGTCTTCACGCTGCGCTGAACCAAGGGACAGCGCAGCAAATGAGTCTGGAATCCAGATTGCACACAGCATAAATGCGTACTTAAACTGCTCCGGCATAATGCCAATGACTGCGTAGATTTGTCCGCCTAGCGTAACGGTCTTGCCAAAGATTGCAGGATCGGCGTTGAACTTTCGTTGCCACAGATCGCTGCTGATTATCATGTTGAACTGTTGTTTCGCTGGATGCTCATCCGGCAATCAACGGCAGATTCTCAATCAAGACTGCAAGCCATAGCGAAGGTCCTGGATGAGACTTTCGATGATGTTCATCCCACGCGCGTCCCGGCACTCTTCTTTTGCGCGTTCGATGCCGCCGAACTCGATTCGCGCTCTCCCCATCGCCTCTTCACGAGGCACGCCGCTGCCCACCAAATCTTCGACATACGCGTCGAGGTGGAAACGCAACTCCGCGTCCATCTGGCTCTCCATCCGGACGGTTGGCGAGGCCAGTTCAGCAAAGTCACACGAATCCGATAAACCGTCCCGCCGCAACAATGCCAACCCATAACAGGATCGAAACGAAACCCGCGACCTTCGCCCCCGTAGGCAAGACCCCGCTGTCATCCCACGTCGCCACATCCCGATAGACGGTCCAATGGAAAATCAGCGCATGCACTCCAGCCAAAAATATCAATAGCATCTTCACTCGAAACGCGGGATTTGTATATGCCTTAACCGCTTCCGACGTAAACAGAAGTGCTCCCGTAACCGCCTGCACCGCAAATCCCGCCCAAGACCAGGGAAGCAGCCGCCCCGCCAGCTCCGAAACCCGCTCCCGCCGCATCGCCCACCCCAGGAGGCGGAAATCAAAAACTGCGGTAGTCCCCACCAGCGCCGCCATCCCAAGCAGATGCATGGTCTCAATCGTCGGAAACAGCCACAGCGATTCCCGTACACCCGCGCCCACCGAAGTCTGTTCCAGCCACCTACAGAATGTCAGCATGTCGGGCGTTTCTAGGGAGACCCCCGCATTGACTGACCGTTGGGAAGGTCGATGCTTACCAAACACATATAAGGCGAGCCGTCCTTAGCCCGAAAGCCCTCAGCAGTCACCCGGTCCCCGCGCTTCACCGTATTCCGGCTCCATCCAAATCGACTTAGCATCCCCAGACTCCCTAACTCCAGCGCCCAGTTCGCAACCTTACCGTTCTCACCTTTCAGGTCCGCATGAATCAAGGCATGTGGGTTGATCCACTGGAAATCCGTAACCGTCCCTTGCATCCTCACGGTATGCGTCATATCAAACGGTGCGTTCCCATGGTGCGCCCAAAGGGAAGACACGCGCAACAAAAGTCCTACCACCACCAGAACGGCTCCCACCTTACGACTCATCACCTTCCTCGACGATGGTCGATGAAGGCATCCCATCAGTTTCATAATCTGCATGCTCCTCTGGGCCGGAATCCTTGACCTCGAAATGGCAGTTTACCACCGGCAAGAAAAGTATTGATATCGTAAATCTGGACCGCGAGACGGCAGGAGACGATTCACCTTCCAGGAAGCTGGGCTCCGCGATTACTCCCGGATTTCCGAGCATTTGTCCAGAATCGCGCTTCCGCTACCTCACCGATCAATCGTGAACACCGGTGTTGCCACATGTCCTGGTTGTTTGTTTAATCAGGCGCTGCCACCTTGCCGTATCCGAGGGTAACCCTCGTCGTAAGCCGCGATATTTGGACCCGGTTTGATGAAGCCCATGGCGATCAAATGCTATGACACAGGAGCTTTTGTTCTCCGTGCTACCATGACTGCAAATTACAAGGGGGGATACGACAACGACACAAACAGGACTCGAGTCAATGCAAGCAGGCCGTTTGTGCGCTCGCGTTTGCTGTCTGCGTGATACTCAGCTTTCGACTCATGCAGTGGATTCCATTCGATCCCTTTTCGGTAGCTGTCGATTACCGCCAGTTTTTGTATATGCCGGCCTATTTCCTACTGGTAGCGCTGCCATTCTTTTGTTCCGGACTCGCCATTTCGTTGCTGTTGACGCGTGGATCGAAAGAGATTAGCCGGTTGTATGGATATGATTTGTTGGGGGCGGGCGCCGGGTGCGCGCTGATCGCGCTTGTGATTCCAAGATTCGGTGGAACCGGAAGTGTGCTGCTGGCAGCGTTCGTGGGAGCGTTGTCGGCGGTGTGTTTTGCCTGGTGATAGGCACAGTATTGACTCTGATGTTTGGCATGATGATTGGATTCTGAATGGTTCTGTTGGTGTTACCTCGGTTCGCTTCTAGCGCTCTTGTGGCTTTCCAACATCCGGACCGAAGGCGAAGGTGTTAACCTCCGCCATTCTCCGGCAGCGGACTTATAAGCTAGATATGGAGTGCTCGCCGGGCCTTGAATCCGCCGCTGGGGAGTGGACGCCCAGTCGGATTTACGGTGAAGTGACCCTGTCTGTCGCCGCCTACCAATGCCTCTTGGGATTTGTCCGACAGGGTACTAGAAAATTGGGTGACTAGTCCGAATCGTAATTTCCGAATCGTCGACGATCCACAGAATGTTAAGGGCACGAACGGCGCTCCCAACGTGTAATACTTTCATACATATGAAAGGTATGAACAGCCTAGCGGGAAGAAGGATGGGCGACACGGTGGTCGTTGGAAAAAGAGCAGCTGCGACAGCCAATACCCTGAAGAGTAAAGTCGGTGCAGTCGGCCTCCGGCAGCTTACCGTTAGCGTCAGTGACCTGGAGAGATCAATGAGCATCAATAGGCGCGGTGAGGTGACCTCTGAAGTGCGCCGGGGAAGGCCCGAGGGTGGGTTCCTTGGCCTCTTACGCGCAACGGCCCTGATCGCGGTGCTGGAGGGGGCCGGGGGCTCGGTCGGTTTGATGCTCCACGCGGGTCGTCGTAATAGATTCCCGAATCCTGCTGGTACTTTTTGCTATCTGGGTGCTCTCCCCGTTCATGGCCCTCATATTGGCCAACGTGGTTTCGAAACGTTGGTCGGTACTTACCGAGCGACGCTCTATAGCGTGATGCTGGTCCTCACGCTCGGCTCTTTGGCCATTTACGGAGATGTTGTCTTGGGGCCCCCGAGGGCGAAGACCGCTTTCGTATTCGTTGTTGTTCCCCCAGCATCATGGTTGCTTATCGCAATAGTTGTCCCGATAGCCGCGCTAATATCTGGCAAGCTGTTGCGTCGAGGTGACAGTACCTAACCCGACGTGCAGCGGACGGGTGCGGGTGCGCCGCTGAACGCAAATCGAACGTCCTTGTTCAGTGCCGTCCTACTAGACTGGCTCCCTTGACAATAAAGAACTTTATGTAGTAAAGTTATCTGCTTTGCGGCTCAACTGCGTTACTGGCCGCGGAGGTTCCGATGAAAGAACCGATGAGGCAGCGGCCGCCGGCCCGTCGGATATTCAAAGGCTTCGCGGTATTGGCGATGTTGGGTGCTTTCGGGTTCGGAGCATTGTTGGGATCGTTCTGGCTGGAGCACCGGACCGCGGTCACATTGCCGACACCCACGGGACCATTCGCGGTCGGCCGCGCACTGTACGATTGGTCCGACGATGAGACACAGGACACGCTGGCGCCCGTGCCGGGAACCAAACGCGAACTCCTTGTCTGGATCTGGTACCCGTCGGCAGCTGGGCAATCGGCTGCGATTGACGACTACCTGCCGGCGCCAATGCGAGCGGCGGTCGAACGCGCTCGAGGCCCGCTGATTAGCAAGTTTCTGACGCGAGATCTGTCGAAGATCCATTCGCACAGTACTCGTAACTCCGATGTGTCAGCGCAGCAGCGATCGTACCCTGTTGTGATCATGAGAGCCGGGGCTTCCGCCGAGGTGTGGAATTACTCGACGTTCGCCGAGGATCTGGCCAGTCACGGTTACGTCGTTGTCGGCTTCGATGCCCCCTATCGCACCAATGTCGTCGTTTTCCCTGACGGCCGGGTGATGAGAAGGGCGCCCGAGAATAACCCCGAGCTCTGTGCGGGCCAGGCGCAGGCCCAGCAAGCCCGTTGTGTGAACAAAGTGCTGACTGCGTGGACCGTCGACATCGCCTTTGTACTCGATCGGTTGGAGCGCTTGAACACCTCAGACGCGTCCGGCAAGTTCAAGGGACGCCTCGACATGGCGCGCGTCGGAGTATTTGGTCACTCTTTTGGTGGAGCGACAGCCGCACAGTTTTGTCACGACGATTCCAGGTGCAAGGCAGGGATCGACGTGGACGGTCAGCTATTCGGCAGCGTCATTCAGGCAGGCCTTCATCAGCCGTTCATGTTCCTTCTGAGCGACCACGGCCGTGAGTCCGACCCGGAGAGCCTCCAGATCATGGCCAACATTCAATCGATTTACGATCGTCTGCCGGCGGGCGGACGGTTACGCATCGAGATCCATGGGGCGAACCATTTCCTCTTCAGTGATGACGGAGCCCTGTTGAAGAGCCCTATCGTGCTGCGGACGCTCCGTGCGTTAGGCGTTGTCGGAATCGACGGACGTCGCCAGCTCGCCGTGACGGTGTACTGCGTGCGCAGCTTTTTCGACGCTTACCTCAAGGGGACAAGCGTTTCGCGGCTCAACATTTCCTCTCCGCTTTATCCCGAGATCCAAGTTCTCGATTGAAGCACCCCTAGTCGGCGATTTTGCCGGGATCACGTTCAAATGGGGTACACGGAAGTAATTCACGCGGGCGGTGAACGGGGTTAGTGTAGTGTCCAAGAATTAGCTTTTCGTTTTGCCCAAGGGCGGGAGGCCGGACGGCCGCGGCGCCGAAAAGCTTGGACATAGAAAGGAGCAAGTTCGACCTTGTCCCGATCTAGAGTTGGGTAGCCCTCTAGGATCTCTTTTGGGTTTGCTCCTTGACTCAGCATGTCAGCAATGAGTTCAACCGGAATGCGCGTCCCACGATATACAGGCGTACCGCGCATGATCTCAGGGTCGGAAACAATCATGTCCACTGCACGCTCAAGTTTCTTGAGGTCCTGCTCGAGTTCCAGCCGCACAGCCTTCACTTGGACTATTAGGGCTGAACCTTCCGCGAGAAAGACCGCGTCAATTTCGGGAGTGGACTCAATCTTCTTGGCAATTGCGCGACGAGCGGCGATCGGCAATAGCCGTACGCCTTCTGCTTCGAGGCGTAGATATAGGACCTGCGCGCGGCTGAGCATTCGTTGAATGGAACGGCCATGGCGGAGCCGTCGCGGTCGAATGAGGCTACGCTCCATAAGCTTATGAACGGCGGGTAGCGGCAGATTTGCAACCGCCGAAGCCTGCGCCGGAGTATATTCTGTAGTTTTCATACGCTTATTCTACCCCAAAGGGGACAGAATTAATGGCTTACCATGGATTCGGTGGCGCAAAGCAAAAGCCCCAAAATTTTAGGCCCCCTTGGACCCTTCGGCTCTGTTCGTCTTTTCTTCGTTGCGGGAAAAGTATGCGGACTCCATGCACGCGGAGCCACATCATCATACATCGTGCCACTACCAAGGTTTTTGATAACCCTTTTGTTTTCAAAATCGAAGTCGAAAAGGAAGGACTTCCAAGAGATAGCCCGGCTAGCTTAGGCGCAGGAGGTTCCCGGTTCAAATCTGGGCGACCCGACCAATCGCTTCCTTATTTGTCGAGGAGCAACTTTGAATCCGTTTTATTATACTAAGATCCCGCCGTTGAGCCACTACCAAGAGGGACGAGCCAAAGGCCACGGCCAGGGGAAAGTAGATCTCCACCATTGACACGATAGCACCAAGGCCGTGAAAAGATGGTGAGCCCCCGCCACCTGATGGAAGCGTCTCTCACCAGAAAGGGGGCTCTAAAAAAATGCGTCGCATCCCCATTCCCTCCAAGGAAATTACCCAGGTTGGATACCAGGAACATTCTGAGACTCTCGAAATCAAATTCCAGCACGGCGGGGTGTATCAGTTTTTCAATGTTCCTGCGGATATCTTCGACGGACTGATGAATGCCGCCTCCAAAGAGGGATACTATCAGTCGAAAATTGGTGAGCGCTTCCCCTGCTCAAGAGTCGGGTAAGAGCCAGTTGGTTCCGGTAGAGGACTTCCGGCATGGGCCGCGAAGGCAATCACTCCGGGCCATCTAGCGGTTGGTTCAACTGAGTTTTCCGCCGTAGGAATTGGGCCTGCGCCGATGCCGGTGAGTTTTACCCCGTCCCGCCGCTCAAGAAAGTCGAACTGACCGCCACGCATGTTCCTGTTTTGGGGAAAGTGCAGATGCACGTTTTGGTACTTGCCATTTACCGCCGTCAGCCCGGGCTGATTGGGCAGACTGGAATTTCGTGGGCGTGTCTCTGAGGAATTCGAAGTTCAAGCCAAACTCTTAACAGATCTCTCGGGACCCAGGTATTCAGCAGTTCTCCAGATCACGCTTCCTTCCGTAGCGAAACGCCAGCCCGACACCGAGGGTCATAAATGCAATTGGAGGGACTACCAGCACAAGGACACCTTTGCTGATGGCCCTCTGGCCGTCCTTGGAGGTCGCGGCAGCGGAACTGCGACACATTGCACAACCCTGGCTGAACGAGGGCATAGCCCATAGGAACAGCGATAAGACGAGCAGCGCGGCGCGAACTCTCATTTCACTCCCAGATAGAGAATGCGAAAAGCATCCGGAAAGAAAAAAATGGTCATCAAGATCAGACAAGCGACCACTGAACACATGGTAAGCCACTTCATGCTCGATACTTCGTACTTTAGATGCATGAAGTAACCGATGATCAACGCGGCCTTCACAAACGACAACCCCAGCAAAATAGTCAACATCTTCCCGGGCGGCATATTTTGATAAGTCAGATAGACTTCGATGGCGGTCATCAACAGCAGCCCGCCCCAAACCCAGAAGAACAGGGCTTTGCCGTGGTGACGGTGCTGTTCCGCAACCCGCTCCGCGATGGCTATTTGAGTAGTATCCATATCCCTCCGGCTCCTAGAGAATCTTTGCCGACATCAGATAGACCAAAGGAAAGATGAACATCCAGACGAGGTCCACGAAGTGCCAGTACAAGCCGGCCACTTCGACGTCGGACGAGTCGTATACCTTGGGCTTCAGCCAGAGGATAATCGAGCACACAATTGCGCCGATCAAGAGGACGTGCGCGCCATAGTGAAACGGGCTATAGACAGGCGTTGCCAACCAGGCAACCAGCCAGAGCACCAGCAGGATGGGGATGAATTTGCGCCGCAGCGCGACCACGCCGAGGTAAATCACGCCCAGCGTCACGTGCAGCATGTGCATCCCGGTCAGCCCGAAAAAAGTTGCGGCAAACTGCGGCACGGTTTTGGATACCTTGACAAACTCACTGGCGGCCTCGTGGCCAGGGACTTTGGGAAACATGGGAAGAGTCAAGCCTTCCGCAATCAAGTTGCTCCACTCACGGCCGTGAAGAACGATGAATCCCGTGCCGCATAGCATGGTGGCAAGCAACCAGAGTCGTTGGCCTTTGGCATCGCCGTGGACGGAAGCCCTCACCGCCAGAACCATGGTCAAGGAACTGGTGAGGAGAAACGCGGTCATGATGGTGGCGTTTATGATGCTCTCGGAATGGAAAGGCGTGGGCCAGCCTGCTGTCGAAATGCGCCCATAGCTGTAAGCGTAGAGCAATGCCCCAAACGTCAGCGAATCGGAGAGCAGGAAAAGCCACATGCCGATTTTCTTGGAGTAGGTGCCGAACAGCGACGGCTCATAGACCGACGGGATGTCGTGTACTGCGGAATCAGCCATGCGTTCGGCCTCCTGGTCAGAAACGTACATTAGCTGGCAAACTCCAGCAAACACAAAATGTAAATCCACAGCCCGGCCATGAAATGCCAGTACCACGCGGTCACATCCACAACAATGCTCCGCGTTGCCACGGAGCGGCGCAACAGCGAAGCGATGCCCGCGACCAACAAGGCGAGAATTCCGCCCATCAAGTGAATGGCATGCGTGCCGGTCAGGAGATAAACAAATGAGCTGCTGGGCGTGGTCGCTACATAGAAGCCATTTGCGGCCAGTTGCCGCCAAGCCGTCCACTGGCCGAGAAGGAAAGCGAGACCGAGAACGAGAGTCATTGATAACCAGGGAATCCTCGATTGCTCACCCGCGGAGACTCCCGGAGCGGTTGTTGCTGATGAAAGAGTCGCTAGACCTTTGATCTGCCGGCGCGCTAACTCCATGAACACGCTGCTCAAGATCAGCACACCGGTATTGATCAGCAGTAACTTGGGAAGCGTTACCGGAATCCAGTCACGTACGAGCTGATTAGTCCGCGGATCGAGCGTCGGCAGCCCCTGACGCACAACGTATGCGCTGCTGAAAGAAACAAATAACATGAGGACCGGGGTCAACGCAACGAGCAGTCCAAGACGCGCCCGGCGCAAACGGGTGGCGTAATCCGGCGGACCAGAATCAATAATCGTCGCGGTGGTTGTGAAGCTTGCCATATGGTGATCAGTGTGCCGGCTCGATTTCCGGATCGCTCTGCATCACGTAATCGCGCGGAGCGCCAGGCACGCTGTATTCATAGGGCCCGTTGTGGACGGTGGGCGTGTGTCCGCCGAAATTGTCGTGAGGCGGAGGAGTTGCTGTGGTCCACTCGAGCGTGGTTGCTTCCCAGGGATTGTCGCTTGCCTTCTGCCCCATGAACATGCTCCAAAACAGATTCACAAGAAAGATCAATTGACCGGCGATGGTGACGAACGCCGCGTAAGTGATGAACTTCTGCAGCGGAATCAGGCCTTGGAGATAAGTCACCTCGGTAAGCTGCGAGTAGCGGCGCGGCATCCCCGCCATACCGAGATAGTGCATGGGCATGAAGATCGCGTAGGTGCCGATAAAACTAAACCAGAAGTGCCAGCGCGCCATCGATTCGTTCATCATGCGTCCGAACATCTTGGGAAACCAATAGTAAGTTGCGGCAAAGATGCCGAAGATGGAAGCCACGCCCATGATGAGGTGAAAGTGAGCCGGCACGAAATAGGTGTCGTGCAACTGAATGTCGAGCACCGGTTGCGCGAGGAAGGGGCCGCTGATCCCGCCGGAAACGAAAAGCGAGACGAATCCGATGGCAAATAACATCGGTGAAGTAAAACGGATCCGTCCCCGCATAAGCGTACCGAGCCAGTTGAATGTTTTTATGGCTGACGGAACACCGATACCCATGGTCATGATGGAGAAAGCAAAGGCGGTATAGGGGCTCATCCCGCTCATAAACATGTGATGTCCCCAAACCATGAAGCCAAGGAATCCTATAGCCAGGATGGCATACACCATGGCCTTGTAACCGAAGATCGGTTTGCGCGAGAACACGGAGAGCAACTGCGAGCACATCCCCATGGCCGGCAGAATCGCGATGTACACCTCCGGATGGCCAAAGAACCAGAACAGGTGTTGCCACAAAAGCGGTGAGCCGCCCTTATGACCCGTGAGCTGGCCGTTGATAGTGACCAGCGGCACGAAAAAGCTGGTGCCAAGGTTGCGATCCATCAGCAGGAGAATGCCGGCAGAGAGGAGTACGCCGAAGGCGAGCAGCCCCAGGATAGCGGTGACGAACCATGCCCAAACGGTCAACGGCATGCGCATCATGGTCATGCCCTTGGCTCGCATATCGAGCGTCGTGGTGATAAAGTTCAGCGCGCCCATCAGCGCACCGATGCAGAAAATGGCAATACTAATGATCCACAAGTCGGCCCCGAGCCCCTCGCCCGGTCCAGTTGACTGGATAGCGCTGAGTGGCGCGTAACCGGTCCACCCGTGCAGTGGCGCCCCTCCGGCGACGAAGAAAGCCGCGATCATTACGATGAAGCCCAGAAAGGTCGTCCAGAACGAGAGCATGTTCAGCACCGGGAAAGCCATATCCGGCGCGCCGATCTGAATGGGCAGGAAGTAATTGCCAAAGCCACCCTGCGGCGCGGTCGTGAGCACGAAGAAAACCATGATAGTCCCATGCATGGTTACCAAAGTGAGATACGTCTCCGGCTTGATGTCCCCCAGGAGCGGCAAGGTTGCGGTGGGTGCAACCAAATGGATGCGCATCAGCAGCGAGAGGAACATGCCGACAAACACCGCGACCAGCGCGAGGAAGTAATACTGGAGGCCGATAACTTTGTGGTCGAGGCTGAAGACCCATTTGCGGATGAAGCCCTGGGGGGCCGTGTGCGCGTGAGATTCTTGGGCAGCGAATTCGTGAGTAGCCATGTTATTGCTTATCGGCCTCCCGTGCCGCCAGCCATTTGTCAAACTCTTCCCGACTGAGGACCTTTAACATGCCATGCATCTTGTAATGGCCGAGTCCGCAAAGCTCGGCGCAGAGAATTTCATACTCTCCCGTTTGTATGGGCGTGAAATGCATGTGGATCGCGAGGCCGGGCACGGCGTCCTGCTTGAAGCGCATGGTAGGAATAAAGAAGCTGTGTATGACGTCGTGAGCGCGCAAAATCACTTCGATTTCGCGGTTCACCGGCACCACCATCGTTCCCGTCACGACATCGTCTTTGGATGCGGGGTCTCTCGTATCGAGACCCAGAGCTGCTTCGCCACCGGCCGAGGCATCTTCAAGTTCTGGATTTGTCGTCCCAAACTTGCCGTCGGGCCCGGGGTAGCGGAAATACCAGGCGAACTGCATCCCCGTCACTTCCACACGCACGGCATCCTCTTCCGCGGCGCGGAAACGCTCCGAAGCCCAAATGGAGCTGCTCATCAGGTTCAACCCCACGAAGAGGATGGTCGTGAGTAAGGTCCAGACGATTTCCAATTTGGTGTTGCCGTGGGAATAAGTCACCTTAGAAGGCGAAGAGCCGCGGTCGCGGTAAATCCAGACGAGCGCTCCCAAGGAAACCTGAGCAGCGACGAAGACAATGCCCATGAGGATGAAGGTCGTCGTGAAGTGATGATCGATTCCGGCGGCTGCGGCGGAGGCGCCCGCGGGCAACCACCATGTCTTCGCGATGAAAAAATAGGTGCTGGCGAAGGTGATCAGCCAAATGATGATCAGAAGAATGAGGCCCATGCAGCCCGACCCCCCGAGTTGGATTCTCGGCCTTCCCCACTGAGGCCCCGCTCGAATTCCCTGCGATCAGAGTAGTGGGGGATGCCAAACCGGGCCGAATATATCACAGCTTTTTCTGAGCGCAAGCGTGTTCTTGCATCAACTTATTTTTGTTGACGAAGCTTCCTATCCGAAAGATATGCAAACCTTTTCCGGATACCTTCGCAAAGACTTCGCAAAGACGCATTGACGAATTTTTTTGTTTTGAGTAATATCCGTTTCGTTTCTGGGGGGTCCAGCTAAATGTTGAGGACCTCGCGATGTTTTCGTATCAGACTTTTCCAATCCGACGGGCCCCGGACGCTCGCAGTGATCGCGCCCCCTCTCTATAGTTTGTCCAGCCCATCCGTAAAACATTTCGGGTCCCGGGGACAGTTGTCTCCCTTCACCGCGGACAAATCGAAATTATTTTTGAAACATATGTGGAATTGGGGACCAATCCATTTTTCGACCGCGGCCAGATCGCGGTCACCGGGCTCATGACTTGAGGGGGGAACGGGCAGCGCTTTCGGGTGCCGCCAATTATTCTCGAGGACCAGCAATCCAGGAGGTATCGCATGGCGGGCCCGGAAACTGATTCGGCCAAACCAAAGCCAGACGCAGCGAAAAAATCCGCTGCCGGTGGCGGAGATGCAACCACCTACGTTGGTACACCTGCCGTGGGTACATCCAAAGCAGCGGCGGCTGGCGGTTTGGCAACCGTCGGTCCCGAGCCAAGCGAAATCAACCAGCGGCGGCGGCGACTGGTGTGGACCGCCGTCACGGGATTTTTGGGCGCCTGGTTCATCGCCTTCCTTCGTTTTTTTCTGCCACGTACACTCTTCGAACCCCCTACGGTGTTCAAGATTGGTTACGCCTCGGACTACGCCTTAGGTGTGGATACCAAGTGGCAGCAGAAATATCGCATCTGGGTGGACCGCACGCCGGATCGCGTGTTTGTCATCTACGCTCGCTGCACTCATCTTGGCTGCACACCCGATTGGAAAGCCAGCGAGAACAAGTTTAAGTGCCCCTGCCACGGAAGCGGATACGACAGCGAAGGTGTCAACTTTGAGGGACCGGCGCCGCGTCCGATGGATCGCGCGCACGTGGAACTGGCGCCAGACGGTCAGATTATCGTGGATACCTCGCGGCTCTATCAGTGGCCGAAGGGACAACCGAGCCATTTCAGTGACCCGGGATCATTTTTGCCAGTGTAACCATGTGCAAAATTTGTAGGGGCGGGGCAAGCCCCGCCCGCTTCGCGGAGTGAATCAGGGGATCGTTAAGCCGCCGAAAATCGGGAGCACAGCAATGTCTGAAGAGAACAAGGAAAACGGAAAAAATGGCAAATCGGTTGGCTTGGTAACGCGTCTCATAGAGGGCATTAAGGATGTTCTCGAGTCTCTCAAGACGGACCTGCCGGCAAAAGCAAAAGAACAGGTCGAGCTGCTGAAGAGGCCCACCAAGACCCAGGTTTTCACTTCAATCTTCCGTCACAAACACGACGACACGCCGCGCAATCGCGCCTTGGGCGTGCTCTCCAACGTTTTCCTGCATCTGCATCCGGCCAAGATCAATCGGGACGCGGTGCGCTACAGCTACACCTGGGGCATGGGTGGCATCACGTTCTATTTGTTCATCGTCCTTACCCTCACCGGCGTCTTGTTGATGTTCTACTACCATCCCAGCAAAGTGCAGGCCTTCCGCGATGTGCTGTACCTGGAACACGATGTGCCCTTTGGCAAATTATTGCGCAACATGCATCGCTGGGCCGCGCACTTGATGGTGATTGCCGTCGAGCTGCACATGTTCCGAGTATTTCTCACCGGCTCTTACAAGAAGCCGCGCGAGTTCAACTGGAACGTGGGCGTGATCCTGCTGGTGCTGACGCTGCTCCTCTCCTTCACCGGCTACCTGCTTCCCGACGATCAGCTCGGCTTCTGGGCCGTGACCGTGGGCACGAACATGGCGCGCGCTACGCCTCTCCTCGGACACGAAGGTCCCTTTGGCGCGCAGCTAGGCATGACACCCTACAACGACGTTCGCTTCGGCCTGCTGGGCGGCTCGATCGTGGACGCCAACGCGCTCCTTCGCTCCTACATCTGGCATTGCATCGGCATTCCCATCATTGCCTCCATCTTCATGATCCTGCACTTCTGGCGCGTACGTAAGGATGGCGGCATCTCCGGCCCAGCGGCCGTGGTGCTGGACTCCGAGGTGAAGGAGGCGAAGAAGTAGCCATGGATTGGAAACAACTGTGGGAAATCCTATCTGCCGCGGACAACGTGCCGATCATTGCAATGATTCCGCTGCTCGCTTTTTACATGTACCTGGCGTGGAAACAGGCACACGCCAATGACCTGATCATTGCGGAACTCGAAGGCAATGCGGCGCTGGCAAAAACGCATCACCGCAAAGCGTGGCCCTTCAAGCCCGGGTGGGCGAAAGAAGTGCACGTCTGGCCCTTTCTGTTGCGCGTGGAATTCCTCGCCGCCATCATCGTGACCATCATCCTGATGATTTGGTCCATCACTTTGAATGCGCCGCTGGAAGAACCGGCCAACCCTAACCTGACGATGAACCCGGCGAAGGCGCCGTGGTATTTCCTCGGCTTACAGGAAATGCTGGTTTACTTCGATCCCTGGATCGCGGGCGTGGTCATGCCCACGCTGATCATCATCGGACTGATGGTGATTCCCTATATAGACACCAACCCGCTGGGTGCGGGCTACTACACCTGGAAGCAGCGCAAGTTCGCCATCGGAACTTTTCTCTTTGGCTTCATCATTCTGTGGGTCTCGATGATTTTCATCGGCACGTTTATTCGTGGACCCGGATGGCAGTGGTTCTGGCCGGGGCAGACTTGGGACCACAACCGGCTAATCTATGAAGTCAACCGCGACTTGCCCGATCTCTTCGGAATCACTTCGAATTGGGGCAAGGGCATCTTCGGAGCTGCAGTGGTTGGCGGCTTTTTCGCCATTGGCGGAATGCTTGTGCACGCCTTCTTCCGGCGGCACAACGCGAAAGACTACAAGCGTATGAGCTTGCTGCAGTACTCCATCATGATGACGTTTCTGCTCACCATGCTCGCGTTGCCGATTAAAATGTTGTTGCGGTTGCTCTTCCACATTAAGTACGTGTGGATTACACCTTGGTTCAACGTTTAGGAGAAACTGGTGCCCGAAAAGCCCATTCCCGAAAACGACCCGGTAGTCAGCAAGTCGCTCGCCCCGCATTACGTCATCTCCATGGTCATCCTGATGGCCACGCTCTTCTGGGCCTTGTGGGACGAAGACTTTGGACAGCGGCCGTGGAAAGCTTTCCAGCATGAGTGGAAAGACCGCTACTCGACATTCCTGAAGACTGCCCGATCGCAATCGCGCGACTCGCAAAAGGACGTCGAGAGCAGCCCCGACTACCAGAAGCTGAAACAAGATTACGAGAATGCCAGTCAGAACGCTGCCCCGCGCATCAAGGAAATCAACGAAAAGCTGCGCGACTTGAGCACCATGATTTTGGCTGTGCAGAACGTTTTCACCGACCGGCGCGCCTATGTCAACGCCTTGACCTATAGCATCGAGACGGAGACCAGCGCATCCTCCAAACAAAGCAAGCAAAAAGATCTTGCCTCATACAAAAAGGAAAAGACCGCCGTTGAATTTCCGGACGGTAAGAAGCAGGACTTCGATTATGAGCATCTGGAAGAAACCTACAACGACCTGAAGAACGAGCGCACCCAACTGAGCGCGGAACTAGGAGAGCTCATCAAGCCGGTGAACGAACGGAAAGAAAAGGTCGACGCCTACGTTTCCGAGCACATGGTGAGCCTGACTCCAACGCAGATGGCCGGGCTACAGGATAAGACCGAGGCCTGGACACCAAAAATTCTGCAGATCAATGTCCCGGAGGCCAACATTGTCGACCGTTGCGAATCCTGCCACATGGGAATTCGCGAGCCGGTCAAGTTGACGGCGGCCGCGATGTCGTTGAAGGACAAGAAACCGGACGAGTACGCGCGCGCCTTCACCAGCCATCCCGAACCCGACCTCTTGAAAATTCACGACCCGGAAAAGTACGGGTGTTCCCCTTGCCATCAGGGCAATGGACGCGCCACCACCAGTGTAGAAAAAGCACACGGCACCTACGAGCACTGGCTCTGGCCTCTCTTCCGCAGGGGAAATATGGAAGCCGGCTGCCAGACCTGTCATGCCGCGGACATGGTTCTGGTGAGCAACGACGTGGGCTGGACGCTCAGCGATGGAAAAGATCTTTTCCGCCAGCGTGGCTGTGTGGGCTGTCACCGTTACGAAGGCTATGACAAGGAACCCGAAGACCTGCTCTCCGTCGCACAGCAAATCAAGCAACTCGAGCAAGAGAAGAAGGACAATTTCAAGCAGGCGGATGATCTGATGAAGGAAGCCGACAAGGCCGAGAGCAACGAGGAGGCCAACCGGCTAAACGACCACGCCGTCGCGCTGAAGGTGACCAACAGCAAGCTGGACCTGCGTATCGTGCAGCTGGACCGCTCGACCAAGAGCCTGCTGCAAGACATGAAAAAGGTTGGGCCCAATCTTAAGGACGCACGCCTGAAATTAAACAAGAATTGGATTCCGGTTTGGCTAAAGAAGCCCAGCGACTTCCGCGCCACAACCAAAATGCCGAATTTCCGGCTCAACGACGAACAGATCAAGGCCATCTCCGCGTACGTGTGGCAGTCGGCGCTGACGGATCCCTTGCCCAAGCACAAACCGGGCAACGCGGCGCACGGCAAAGAGCTGTTCGAAACGCGCGGCTGTCTGGCATGTCACTCCATCGGCGAGGGCGAGCAATTGCAGGGCGGAACCTTCGCCGCAAACCTCACACGCGTGGGTGAGAAGGACAACTACGACTACCTCGTCCGTTGGGTCCACAACGCGCGTGAGCGCACGCGTCCTTACTGCCCCTATGAAAAGAAGGACATCGGGCCCGAAGATTTCAAAAAGAAGGGCCTGCCTTTTGTGTTTGACCTCGAGCACAGCAGGTGTCCGAACGACAGCCACGAACTGCAGGTGCAGAACATGACGGTGATGCCCAGCTTGCGGCTGGCTCCTCAGGATGCGGAAGACGTCGCCAGCTATCTGGTCACGTTGAAAAAACAGGAGCCGTCCGCGTATGCCGATGCGTCGTTCATGGATGATCCGAATTTGAGGGCGGAAGGTAAGAAGTGGGTTCGCCACTTCGGCTGCGCCGGATGCCATGAAATCTCCGGACTCGAAGACGAAGGCCGCATCGGAACGGAGCTGACCATTGAAGGCAGCAAACCGATTGAGCGCCTGGATTTCGCCTTGCTTACGGAAACGGCGCAGCGCGGCGGCAGCGAACCGATCACCGATCTGGACGATCTAGCGCGTCTGCCGGAAGGCCCGGCCAAGCAGCCCTGGTATGACCAAAAGGGCTTCTTCGAACACAAGCTGGCGGAACCGAACATCTGGGACAAGGGCAAGGACAAGCCCGAAACCGAAAAGTTGCGAATGCCGAACCTGCACCTGACCAAGGAACAGATTCGCGCACTCACCACTTTTCTCTTGGGCAGCCAGGAGAACCCGCTTCCCGCTAGCTATCAGTACCGGCCCATGGATTATCGCCGCGACATTCAAGAAGGCTGGTGGGTGGTCAAGAAATACAACTGCATGGGCTGCCACCAGCTCATTCCCGGTCAGCGCACTTCGCTTATGGCGATGGCGCGCTATCAGGGCCCCGACGGACAGGAGCAGTTGCCTCCGAAGCTCCTCACCGAGGGCGCACGTGTTGATCCTGAGTGGTTGCTGCGTTTCCTGAAAAACCCGGCGTTGAACGACAAGGACACCAATCGCAACGGCGTGCGCTCGTACCTGCAAGTGCGCATGCCAACGTTTTCTTTTTCCGAAAATGAACTGGGCAAGCTGGTGCGCTTCTTCCAAGCGCTGGCGCGCCAGCCCTTCCCCTACATACCGGAAGAGGTTCCGGTGCTGACCACGAAAGAAACCGAGATGGCGCGGAGTCTCTTCAGCAGCACGGCGGCGCCCTGCTTGAAGTGCCACGCCACAGGCGATCCAGCTCACGACCGCACCGCCACTGCTCCCAACTTCCTGCAAGCCCGCGGCCGCCTGAAACCCGATTGGATGGAGCGCTGGATCATCGACCCGCAGGCCATCAGCCCAGGCACGTCCATGCCTTCCGGGCTGTTCAGGCGGGAGAACAATCACTGGGTCTTTTCTGGTCCTACCCCGCCCTCGTTCCAGGGCTATGATAAAGATCAGACCAAGCTGCTGGTGGATTACATCCTCCAGCTCACTGCGGAAGAGCAGCGGCGGGTCGGAGCCGCGATGGGCCGCGCGCGCGCCTCCAGCGGCAGCGCTCCTTCCGGCGTGAAAGCGGCTGGCAATGCTGGTCGCGGCGGCCAAGAATAATAGGAAGTTGAGTTTGTAAATTTCTAGATGAGGTGCGCGACAAATGAAAGCGAGAACATGGATGACAATCTATTGCCTGCCCGCAATGCTGGGACTCGCGCTGCTTGCGGGATGCGGCAAGAAGGAATCTGCGGAAGAACAGCCCGCGGCGGTTCCCAGCGCTGCGGCGCCGGCCACTCCGATCGATCCCGCCACCGCGGCCACGATCATTGGCGTTGTAAAGTTCGATGGCGCCGCACCAAAAGCCGCCATCATTGACATGAGCCAGGATCCCGCCTGCAAGGGCACGAACACCGCCGAAAACGTGATGGCTGGCGGGGGCCACTTGGCCAACGTCTTCGTCTACGTGAAAGAAGGCTTGGGCAGCCGCACTTTCGACGTTCCCAAGGAAGCCATCACCCTCGATCAGAGCGGCTGCAAATACCATCCCCACGTGCTGGGCGTGGTGGCCGGTCAGACCATCAAGATCGTTAACAGCGATCCAACCACGCACAATATTCATCCCACGCCGAAGGACAACCGCGAGTGGAACGAGTCACAGCCGCCTCAGGCCGCCCCGATCGAGAAAACCTTCGCCCGCGAAGAGATTATGCTGCCCGTGAAGTGCAACCAGCACCCGTGGATGCGCATGTTCGTTAACGTAACCAAGAGCCCGTTCTATGCGGTCACCGGACCGGATGGCAAGTTTGAAATCAAGGGTATGCCGCCTGGCGATTACACTATCGCCTTCGTGCATGAAAAGCTTGGTGAACAGGACATGAAAGTCACGCTTGCCGCGAAAGACACCAAGACGGTGGATGCGACGTTCAAGCCCTGAGGCAAGACGTATAGTCGCAAGTGCCATTCTGAGTGCATCCGGTGAGGATGCACGAGAAATCTCAACTGTAAGCATTGCAAACACACGCGGTTGAGGTCGTGGGGTCACGACTGCAACCGTCGCGATGAACGAACTTGAGGAGGTCCATTGTTTCCTGTGATGCTCTTGATTTCCATTTTGCTCGGCCTCATTCCTCTCGCGGGGATTGGTTGGATCATCGTCACCGGGACGCTCACCACAGTGGACGGTCTCTTCGAGAGCCTGATTATGCTGAGCATCTCCGGGATCTTCTTCCTGAATGTTTTCTGGGAGCTTCGCGACCGGGGGCTCCTGGGGAAGAGCAAAGGGGCACCCTCGAAGCCGCCGCCCGCGTCCGAAGAAAGTTAGAGAGCCAGAGAAGACATGGCAAGTTCCGCGTCCCCTCCCGAAGCCGGCGATGCACCGAAAATCGCCGCGGAAGCTTCCTCGGAGAAGCCTGCCGCGTCGTCGCATCACAAAATGTCCCCGCGGAATCGCGCGCTCTTTTTCGTCACCGCCTGGTTGATCGTCCTCATGCCGTTCCTGTTCTGGTGGAACACCTGGTTTGGACGCCAGCTCCCCGATAAACAGATCACCGAATACCTCAGAGATGAAAAGCATCCACGCCACATCCAGCATGCCCTCGTCCAACTCGGCGAGCACATGGGACGCCACGACTCGGGAGTGAGGCGCTGGTATCCGGAAATGATCCGGCTGGCATCGCATCCCGTCGAAGAAGTGCGCAACACCGATGCATGGGTCATGGGCCAGGACACCTACGGCCCTGGCTTCCACGAAGCGCTGCTGAAAATGCTCGGGGATCCTTCCCCGATGGTCCGCGGCAATGCCGCCTTTTCCCTCGTCCGCTTTGGTGACGCGTCGGGCCGGGCACAGATCGTCGCGCTGTTGCAGCCCGCGAGAATCGTCGCTCCCGGCGCGGGCCGGGTCACAGACACGGATAAAGTAGGAACCGCCATCCACCAGGGCGGCCTGGTGGCAAAGCTGCAAGATGATCAGCAGACAACGGAACTCCGCTCGCCCATCAGCGGCCGCATCCGTACGCTCTCCGTAGCGCCGGGAGCGACTTTGGCCGCTGGCACCGAGGTCGCTACCGTGGATCCCGGCGACGAACAAGTCTGGGAAGCCCTCCGCGCCCTCTATCTCGTCGGCCAGCCAGACGACTTGCCCGCCATTCGCCCCTACCAGCGTGAACTCCCCGAAATCTCCGACCGTGTCCGCCGACAAGCCGCGTTGACAGAGAAAGCAATTCGGGATCGAGCTGCCGGACGGCTTTAAGGCCCGCTGGTAGGGCCTTCCGGTTTTTTGGGAAAATCGCGCCGGCTGCCTTGCGGCAGCCTTGGTTTTGGCGAGCTCAGGGACGACCTCGAATTGCTGCATGAGGCCCAGAGCGGCCCTCTTAGTGCTCGATGCGAGAGTTTGGCTTTTAGAGTGACTGCGCACGGACAAGGGAGCGGGAATCTCGCCCCCAAACGGCGAAATCCCATCATGTTCCACGACTCTTTTGCACTGCGCGAAAAGTCATCTCTCTTATTTTCAAGCGATTCCGCGCTGCAAAGAAAAACCCAGGGGTGGAAGTGGATCTCGAGCTTAGGGCAGGGGACGGGACGGTTCAGTACGCCATCGGGCCAACTTCTCTTTCAACTTCCGTGGTATTCACCATCACGATGGCATCCCACGGGCAGCCATCGAGGAAGCAGCCGTCCGGGCCTTTGCTGAGGCACTTTTTGCAGCCGATGCAGAGAATGGGGTCAATCTGGATGCGCCCGAACGGTGGATTGTCCTCGTCCGGCACCCAGAACATGCAGTCTTCCACCGGGCAGTACTCCACGCAAGCGGGCGATCCCGCACAGCCGGTGCAGCACTCTGTAATAACGGCCAGTTCTTTGGGCTTTTTCTTGCGCGCGGTGGCGATCCCCTTCGAGCGCGGCTCCTGCTTCAGCTCGTCGGGCACCATCCCAGGCGCTTTGACAACTTCGGGTGCGTTGGCCATCTCCAGAGATTCTACCTTCCCTGTCAAGCCTTTGTCAGCGTGATTTTTCCGCCAGTCCCGTGCTTGCTACAATGCCCCATGCATCCGATTCATCTTCGCCCGCACACCATGTTCCTCAAACCTTTCTACATACATCTTTTGCCCGCGCTTCTCGCCGGACTTGCCCTGCGCCTCTTCTTCATCTGGCATTTCCCCTTCTATTCCGGGGACACCGACTACTACGAGGAGCTTGCCCGCAACTGGCTAAACCACGGCGTTTACGGCTTCTATTCCCACGGGCAACTTCTTCCCTCAGATGCGCGCGTCCCCGGCTATCCGGCATTCCTCGCAGGCATTTATTTCCTGGCTGGCACAGGCCGGAAGGCAGTCATGCTCGCCGAAGCTTTCGTCGATTTTGGCACCTGCGTCCTGGCCGCGGGCATCGCCGGTCGTCTGGCAGCGGGCGCTCCCGGCGCGATCCGCAGCCGTGTGGCAGCGGCTGCGCTCTGGCTGACGGCACTCTGTCCCTTCACAGCCAACTACACAGCCGTGCCGCTCACGGAAGTGTTGGCAACTTTTTTCACCACCCTCGCGCTTCTGATTTTTCTGTCAGCAGCGACCATGGAGATCGACCGCATTGCCTCGAACCGCGATCTGATCCGCGCCGCAAAAAATTGGTTGGCGGGAGGGCTCGTTGTTGGTCTCGGCACACTCGTTCGGCCGGAAACGCCGTTGCTTCTTGGGGCGGTACTGATTGCGCTTTGGCTCCGCTATCGCCGTCCCGAGAATTGGAGAAGACTCGCGGTCGCAACGTTGTGGATGACGGTTGGTTTGCTGTTGCCATTGGCGCCTTGGGCCGCGCGCAATGCCGTCCATCTTGGACGCGTGCAATTTCTTGCTCCTCGCTACGCGGAAACGGTTGGCGATGTTCTGCCTACCGGCTTCTACGCCTGGACGAAAACGTGGATGTTTCGTTTTCGCGACGCCTATCTCTTCACGTGGAAATTGCCCTCGCGGCCGATCGAAGTGAAAAATCTTCCTTCGTACGCAGTGGATTCCCCAGACGAATTATCACGCGTCTCTTCACTGCTGGGCGGCTACAATCGCACCCGCGGCATGACGCGCTCACTCGACATAGAGTTTGCAGAATTGGCGCGGGAACGCGCGAAATGTCATCCCATTCGAACCTATGTGTGGATCCCGTTCGAACGCGCTGCCGCAATATGGTTTACTCCGCGCATCGCCCTGCTGCCGTACTCAGGGAAACTCTGGCCGCTGAGCGACAGTTATCGCAGCAATCCCGCTGACTTCGAAGTGACGCTCGCGTTTGCGCTTCTCAATTTTTTGTATGTCGCCATGGCTCTTGCAGTGGCGTGGTACTCGCGCGCGAATCCCGGAGTGCTGCTGATCGTGGCGTTCATCCTCATTCGAACGGCATTCCTGACGCAATTGCAAACTTGCGAGCCACGTTACGTCCTGGTTTGCTTCCCCGCTCTGTTGGCGCTGGGCGCGCAGCTCTGGCGGCGCCCCGCGAACCGCCCTCGGCGGCGCGGAATAAATCCTATTGTACGCTCACTTTGAACTCCGATTTTTGATGCGGCGCGATCTCCACGCTTTGGCCACCGGCGAGATATTTTTTCAGCACGTCGGGGTTGGCCCATTCCAAATCCCAGCCGTCTTCAATAGCCATGAGCGTGTAGCGGCCCGGCACTACGGCGTTCAACGCAAAAGTTCCATCCGAATCAGACTGGTCGCGGCGGAAAAGCGCGGGATTGCTGCGCAGATCGAGTGGCGCGAGCACAATCATTACGCCAGGGGCGGGCTTGTTTTTCTTGAGTGCCGTGCCAGTGATGCGGCCGGTGCCTTTCGAAGCGTTGATAGTGATACTTACATCCTGTGCAGCAACGATCTGAAAGGAACGCCCGGCTGTCTTGGCGCCCGTGGAGGAGAGGCTGCGGATGAAAAGAGCTTGGGGCTCGACGATGATGAGCTCATAGCTTCCAATGCCCACGGGATTATTCTTGAAAGAAAATTCGCCGGTCGCGGAAACTTCCGCGGTAAAGGATTCTCCCGCTGCGGAATTTCTCAGCATAACGCGAGCGGGCTGAGGCGTCGGCGAGTTGTCGTCCATTTTCAAAATACCGCGGACCACCACGGACGACGAATTCGGCGCGGTCTCCAACTCGGCGTCATTCGAAAGCTGCACGCTCTCGGTGCGGCGCATCATTGCGTTTCCATCCTGAGTCATCAGCGCGAGCCCCAAGCGCCCCGGGGGAACGCCACTGACCTCCACAAGACCCGGCGTCACCTGATTAACAGCTACGGGAATGTTAATTTCGCTGCCTTCTGCGAGAGTCTGCAGGACTTGAAGACTTACGCGCTGGTTTGGGTCGGTGGCAGAAATTCTTACAAGTACGTGGAGAGCAGGTACGCGACGGAGCTGAAAATCCGCTACGGACATGTCGCCCGCGTGAAGTGCAATGGGAGCGGCGCCGGCAAGGTCGTTCGAATTGGGATAGAACACCACCGGATAAACGACATCGAGAGACTGATCCTGTTCGCTCTCCCCGGGATTCGCCGGCTCTCCTTGCTCAACGCCATGACGGGCATTGTGCTGCGCATACCAAGGCTGGGCGGAAACGCTGACGTAATACATTCCGGCGGCCAGGTGTCCAAAGTGATAGTGGCCTTGATCGTCGGTGGCCGCCTGGCGGACCGAAGACGTACGACGCCGGCCCTCGACAAGATCTTCTTGGAACAGCATGACCGAGGCGTTGCGGACCGGATCATCGGATTCGTCGCGGACTTCTCCCGACATGGTAGCGGCGGGGCGCAAACCAAAAATCAGATTTTCGGATTCGAGACCCGAGCCGACAGCGATCGCGGTCGTAAAGTATTCGTGCTGCTGATACATCTGTGGGAAGTAACCACGGTGACGGGCAGTGAGAAAATACTTGCCGGGGAGGAGGCCGGCGAAGGTAAACCTTCCTTCCGAGTCTGTGAGTTCGGCGCCAGCGGAATCGACAGGAGCAGGAGCATTGGGGGACGGTGATACATTCATCGTGACGGACGCGCGGGAGAGCGGCTGACCGCTAATGGCGTCAATAACTCTGCCGCTAATTCGAAAGGCGCAGGGTGCTACGGAAGCCTGCGGCGCCACCGGCGGCGGGGCCTGCGCCTGTTGAGAAAATCCGAGAAGAAGCAGAACTTGCAGAAATTTGGGGGGAAACATGCCGGTCACTCCCCTACCTTCACCAGGTCGAGCTCGATTTTTGCCGTCTGCCCGGGGGACAGCGAGACCTCACGGACTTCTGACAGGTACTGGCGCATGACTTCCGGGTTCCTGTATTCGAGCAGCTCGGGATGGTCAACGGCGAGAATCTTGTATTCGCCAGGCGGGAGAAATGGCAATTGAAAGGCGCCACTGGATTGGGTCGACTGAATGATTGGTGGAACGGAAAGGTGTTCGGAGAAGGCGAGAACAGTGGCATTAAACGTAGGATTGTCGGATGAAACCATTCCGCTGAGAGAAGCTCCGTCATCGCGGAGGGTAATTTCGATAGGCTGCGGCGAGACGCCAGCCGGGACGGTCAGGTCCGATTCGAGAAGATTGGTCGTGCCAGAGGTGGCGGACTGCACGTAGAGCGGGCCATTGGGAACGATTTCAACACCATATGCGCCGGAAGCAATATTTTGAAGTTCAAGCGAGGCAGCACCACGTTCGCCGACTTGCTGGGAGCCGTAGCGGAACTCAAACATGCCTGGGTTGTGTAAAACAAGCTGAACATGGGCAGGAAAATAGTTTTCCTGTTGCGTGAATTGTTGCGAACCAGTTTTCGAGGAGATGACACGCATCCGAATGGGGATGTTCGCGTTGGGTAATAAAATAATGTGAACGCCGGAGAGATCCGCGTTCACGGTTAGCGGGAGCGTGGCGGTCAGAGAATGCCGCTGAGGGTCGGGCGCGTTCGCCATGAGGGTATAAGCGCCCCGGGGGACGCAAGCGATGCGAAAGGCGCCGGTTGCGGGATCGAAACTTTCGCTCATCGACATGAGCTTTCCCGCGGAATTGAAAAGTTGAAGATTGGTATATTGGCCCGGAGCGTAGCCGGTGATTGTGCCCGAGACCCGATGGCAAGGCTGCGGGGACAGAGCGAGATTGATTTCAGCCTGCCTGCCAGGAACAATGGAAATCGGGGAAGCGGAAGAAATATCAGAGCCCGCCGGATAATAAACAACCGGGAACCCCAGCGCGGCGGGCCGCGAAGCACGGGATGCGATCGTCTCTGAATTCCAACTGGGCCCCGCCGAAAAATAGTAATTGCCGGGTTGGAGCTCGGCGACGCGGAACGCTCCGTCTTCATCAGTCACGCCGCCCGGTCCATCTTGCCAAACTTTGCGGCCGTTCTCGATGCGCTGGACCACCAGTTGAATCGGCAGGTTCTCAATCGGTTCGCCATCGTCTGCGGTGATTCGGCCGTAGATGACGCCCTCAGGAACGAGTTTGAGGACCTCCGGGGGAGTCTCCGGACCGATAGCGGCAACCCGCCTATTGAAGCCGTGCGAGCGGTTTTCCAGTTCATCTTCCGAGAAAAAACCGGGCTTGCGAACGGTAATGGGGGTTTGCCCGCCCGGCAGACGGTCGAATTGAAATTTTCCGTCAGTCCCGGTGAACGCGGACAACTGCCCTCTCATATAAATCTGGACAAGCGCGCCTCGGACCGGCTCGCCGGTGAGCGAATTGACGACCCTTCCTGCCAGAGAATACTTGTCCTGGCCGGAAGGCATTACGTATTGCGGGAACGCGAAAGGCGGGATAGCGGAGGGAGCAGCTGCAAGGAGAGAGAGGAGGAGGGTACGAAGAGACATGTCTAGCACCTTGAGAGCCGAAAAAAGTTCGGCGATAGTTTACAACGGCTGTGATGCATTCTAGCCCGGCAGATTTGCCTCGCTATTACGACCTTCATCCGGGGCATACGCGGCAGGGGCCTGGGGGAGATAGGGGGAGATAGTTATCGCTTGACAAGAACGCGGTAAGGAAGTATCTCAGCGACCGAAATGCACCGTTCCCGGGAGGAGCATGATGGCTCGGCCAAGCACTCTTCCTTCTCGCGGTCGGTTCGGGAATTTAGGCTCGTCAGAAATTCGAAATTACTAGCGTGCTGGAGGTCCTCCTGTGACTTGGACACAAGTATACGATCCCCTGGGACATTGGTGGCTTTCCACGCTGGTTGCGGCGCTGCCAATCATCGTTCTGCTTGGTCTGCTAGCGGGGCTGAAAGTGCGGGCGCATCTGTGCGCGGTCGCCGGCGCCGCAACAGCTGTTATTTGCGCAATCATGGTCTTTCGAATGCCCGCGACCCTCGCTGTTAGCAGCTTTTTCTATGGTTCGGCGTTCGGCCTCCTCAAAATTGTCTGGATCGTCATTGCAGCCGTTTTTCTCTATGACATTTCTGTGGAGACCGGTCAATTCGAAATCATGAAGCAGTCTGTCGCGGCGATCACGCCCGATCGCCGCTTGCAACTACTTCTCGTGGCCTTTTGCTTCGGCGCATTTATCGAAGGATCAGCCGGATTTGGCGCGCCCGTCGCTATCGCCGGCGCTTTTATGATCGGCCTCGGTTTCAAACCCTTTCAAGCTGCTGCGCTCAACCTCATCGCTAACACCGCGCCGGTCGCCTGGGGTGCCATCGGCACGCCGGTTCACACTCTCGCCGCTGTGACGGCCCTCAACGAGAGCGACTTGAACGCGATGATCGGCCGCATTCTTCCCATCACGGCGATCATCGTTCCCTTATGGCTGGTCCGCGCCATGGTGAGTTGGAAAGAAACATTCGAAGTATTCCCTGCCATCCTGGTCGTCGGAGGCTCGTTCGCCGCGACTCAATGGTTGTGGGCCAATTACATGGACAGCAACCTCGTGGACATTGCCGCCGGCGTCATCTCCATGGTCGCCACACTGATATTTCTTCGGTTCTGGCAGCCCAAGGAAATCTGGCGTTTCGCGGACGAACAGGCGGTGACGGCCGCGGAAGCAAGAGACTCCGTGAAGCACTTCTCTGCCGGCCAAATCGCGAAGGCCTGGATGCCCTTCGCGATCCTTTCTCTCTTTGTCCTCGTGTGGGGATTGCCCGCTGTTAAACTGAGCATGAATAAAGCGACGACACCTTCCTTCAGGGTGGTGATGGCAGATGGCAAGGTTCGGTCCGGACCTCCGGGATGGGACTGGCCGTATTTACATGCCAAAGTGTTTCGGGCCGCGCCGGTGGTACAAAAGCCGGCAGCCGAAGCCGCACGGTTCGATCTCAACTGGCTCACCGCCACGGGAACGGGCTGCTTCCTGGCAGCCCTGTTTGCCGCCTTCCTTCTCGGCCTCAAGCCTGGCAAAATCTTCCAGATCTTTGGCCGCACTCTCATCCGATTGAGATTCGCCATTGTCGCGATGACGTGCATGCTTGGGTTAGGTTACATCACGCGCTACTCCGGCATGGATGCTGTCCTGGGATTGGCATTCACGCGCACCGGCTGGTTCTTTCCTTTCTTCGGCACTTTCATCGGATGGCTCGGCGTCGCCCTGACCGGCAGCGATACTTCTTCGAACGCCCTCTTCGGCGGCTTGCAGAAAATCACTGCGCAACAGTTGAACTTGAGCCCCATTCTTATGTGTGCCACCAACAGTGCCGGCGGTGTGATGGGCAAAATGATCGATGCGCAATCCATCTGCATCGCCACCGCCGCCACCAACCAGGTCGGCAACGAAGGCTCCATTTTCCGCTTTGTTTTCTGGCATTCTGTGGCGCTGGCAGCCATCGTCGGCATCATCGTCATGATGTACGCCTACGTTTTCCCGCAGTTCATCCCGAATGGGTTGAACTTCATTCACTGATGGGGCAAGCTTCTTCTTTGAAGCCGGTGAATGAATCTTATGGAAGCGCGCATTCTTGACGAGCTTCGAGCGATCGTCGGCGACCGCGGCCTGGTCTGTTCGCCCGAAGAACTTCATACCTACGAATGCGACGGCCTAACCAATTTCCGTGTCATGCCACGCGCGGTCCTGTTGCCAAATTCCACGGAACAAGTTCAGGCAATCGTTCGAATTTGCTACCGTGAACGAATCCCGTTCGTTGCGCGCGGATCGGGCACAGGCCTGAGCGGCGGGGCGCTCCCCGTTGAAAACGGTATCGTCATCAGCCTGGCGCGGATGAATCGTATCCTTGAAGTTGATTTCCCGAATGCTCGCGTGGTTGTCGAACCCGGGGTCATCAATCTGGACGTCACCGGGTGCGTCGCGCAGCAAGAATATTTCTACGCTCCCGATCCTTCCTCGCAATCGATCTGCAGCATCGGTGGAAACGTCGCCGAAAATTCCGGCGGGGCGCATTGCCTGAAGTACGGCTTTACGACAACGCATGTGGTGGGCCTGGAAGTGGTTCTTCCCGATGGTTCGCTCGTGCATCTCGGCGGGAAAACGCTCGATACCCCCGGTTATGACCTCGCCGGAGTTTTCGTGGGCTCCGAGGGCACTCTGGGCGTTGCCACCAAAATCATTTTGCGCATCGTGAAGCGGCCCGAGTGCATTCAAACGTTGCTGGCCGCTTTCCCCTCCACAAACGAAGCGGGCGCGGCGGTGAGCGATATCATTGCGGCGGGAATGTTGCCCGCAGCGATTGAAATGATGGACAACCTCGCCATCCGAGCTGCAGAAGCCGCGGTGCACGCGAACTATCCGAGCTGTGGTGGTCTGCTGCTAGTCGAACTCGATGGTCCTGTCGCGGAAGTCGAAGCCTTGATGACTGACGTGAACGAGATTTGCCGTTCGAATGACGCATCGGAAATTCGCCTGGCTCAGTCGGATGCCGAACGCGCGCTCGTCTGGAAGGGCCGCAAGGCGGCTTTCGCGGCAATGGGGCGAATTTCGCCCAATTATATTGTGCAGGACGGAGTGATCCCGCGAACCGCGCTGCCACGGGTGATGGGCGAAATTGAACGGCTGAGCCAGGAAGCAGGATTGCGCGTGGCTAATGTGTTTCATGCAGGCGACGGGAACCTGCATCCGCTGGTTCTCTACGACCGGCGCATCGCGGGGCAGGAGGAAGCGGCCGAAGTTCTCTCATCGCAGATTCTAGAGCTGTGCATTGCTGCCGGTGGATCGATTACGGGAGAGCACGGTGTTGGTGAAGACAAAAAGAAAATGATGTCGAAAATGTTTGCCGAGCCGGACTTGGTAACCATGCAGCGCGTCCGCTGCGCTTTCGATCCGCTGCAGCTGTCGAATCCCACGAAAGTCTTTCCGACCCCCCGCCTGTGCGGCGAAAAACCAGGTGAATTCGTGCCGCACCCGATCGAATCCGCGGGGATCGCGGAGCGCTACTGACGCCGACCGATGGACGCCGCAATCAAATCCGAGCCGAGCGGTTTGCATTCGGTGCTGCGTTACAAACTCATCGCCCTTGTCGGGAATGAGTATGTGCGTGCGGCAACTGCCGCGGATGCGGTCGCGGGAGCGCAGCCGAAGCTGGTGATTGAACCAGGAACGGAACGAGAGCTTGTCGAGGTTTTGCGGCTTTCGAACGAAGCGGGGCTGACGGTGATTCCGCGGGGCGGCGGGACGAAGCTCGGGTGGGGAAATTCGCCAACGCGTGCGGATTTGATTTTGTCGACGGCGCGCATGACCGAAATCATCGAGCACGCCTGGGCGGATCTCACCGTGAGTGTCGAAGCCGGCTGCACCATTCAAAGATTGCAGGAAACGCTCGCGCAGCATGGCCAGCGGTTGGCGCTTGATCCGCTCTGGCCGGAAAAGGGCACCGTCGGCGGCGTGCTCTCCACCAACGACAGCGGTGCGCTCCGTTTGCGGTTTGGCGCTCTGCGCGACCTGATCATCGGCGCCACGATTGCGCTTCCGGACGGCACCCTCGCGAGCAGCGGCGGCAAGGTCGTGAAAAATGTCGCCGGTTATGATCTGCCGAAACTTGTCACCGGGGCCTTAGCCACACTCGGCGTCATCACCCGCGCCGTATTCCGCCTCCATCCGCTTCCTCTCAATTCGCGTTCCTTCAGCGTCTCCGCTGTGAATGCGGAAGAGACGCAGAAATTTGTGCTCGCGGTTCAGGATTCGAAACTCGCTCACACCTTCCTGCAGTCCCATTTTTCAGATGACGCTCCACCTGTCTCTGACATTCTGTTTGAAGGAACTGAGGCTGGCCTCGCGGCCCAGGAAACACAACTGCGAAGTCTCGCGGCACTTGCAAGTGTTTCGGAGGCTCCCACCTCAACCTGGACGGCGCGTGAGGAGCTTTGGGCTTTTTCTGATCCGGCAAGCACGGCCATCGCGAAATTCAGCATCTTGCCGGTAAACCTCGAGCGCACCATGGAGCTGGTGGCGCACTCGGCAAACGCGCATCAGCTCCGATGGAAAGTGCTTATGTACCCGACGGGCATCGGATGGCTTCGTTTGGAGGGCAAGGCCAGTTCGCTGCGCGGGGCGCTTCAGGCGCTACGCAGCGAATTGGATGACCAGGATGGTTCTCTTGTTGTGCTCCATCGTCCGGACAAAATGCCGGCGTTCGACGCCTGGGGAACGGCCGGTGATGCGCTATCCTTGATGAAGTCAGTGAAGCAGCAACTCGATCCCAAGAACACTCTGAATCCTGGCCGCTTTGTGGGTGGCATCTGATGCAGGATTCCACCGCAAAACAGGAATGCGCCAGCGCCTTTGACGCGCACCATCCGCCTTCCAACGAGATTATTGAAAAGTGTGTTCACTGCGGATTTTGTTTGCCGGTGTGTCCCACATATGTTTTGTGGGGCCAGGAGATGGATTCACCGCGCGGCCGCATCTACCTCATGAAGATGGCCAGCGAGGGCGCTGCGGAGATGAATTCGACGTGGGTGAGCCACTTCGATAGCTGCCTCGGCTGCATGGCTTGCATGACCGCCTGCCCTTCCGGCGTGGACTACGGAAAACTCATCGAGGCCACGCGCGCGCAGATCGAACGAAAGACCGAACGCTCCCTGGGAGAAAAGCTCCACCGGCAGTTTATGTTCGAAACTTTTAACCGGCCAGATCGCTTGCGGCGAATGCGCCTGCCCCTGCTTGCGTATCAAAAATCCGGATTGCAGGCCGTCGTGCGGGGTTTGCGCCTGCTGAAGTTGTTGCCCAAGAAGATGCACGCGATGGAAGCGCTTCTTCCGAAGCTCGGGCCGCGGGAAGCGGTCGCCGAAGTCACGCCGGCCGCAGGCACAAAGCGCCGCCGGGTTGGTTTGCTGCTGGGTTGTGTGCAGCGCGAATTTTTACCGCAAGTCAATGCCGCCACGGCGCGGGTTCTGGCCGCCGAAGGGTGCGAAGTCGTCGCTCCGCAGACGCAACCCTGTTGCGGAGCTCTTCTCGTACACGCCGGAGAGGAAGCGGCGGCGGTGGAGCTGGCGAAAAGGACTATCGACGCGTTGGAACGCACGGACGTCGAGACGGTCGTCACCAACGCGGCAGGGTGTGGCTCAAATGTGAAAGAGTACGGCCACCTGCTCCGGGATGATCCCGATTACGCAGAGCGAGCCAGGATCTTCGCGGCCAAGTGCAAAGATGTCAGCGAAGTATTGACTGAACTCGAGCCGCGCGCCGCACGACAGCAGCTCAAACTGCGAGTGGCGTTCCACGATTCGTGTCACTTGCAACATGCGCAAGGCGTTCGTTCACAACCTCGCGCGTTACTTTCCGGTATTCCCGGGCTGGAGCTTGTTGAAATTCCCGAAGCCGCCATCTGCTGTGGCTCCGCGGGAATCTTCAACCTTGTGCAGCCCGATGCCGCTAATGCCCTTGGCGATCGTAAGGCCCAGCTCATTGAGCCGCTTAAGGCCGATGTGGTGGCAACAGGAAATCCCGGATGTATCTTGCAAATGCAATCCGCACTGGCGCGCCATGGACAAAAGATCCCCGTGGTGCACACCATTCAACTCGTGGATGCATCCATTCGCGGTAAGTCGATCGAGTCGCTTCGATGTTAAACCATTCCTGCCAATTGCTACTCGAAGCTAATGCCGGTTTTCTTGGAGATGTCGCGTAATTCTTCAACCACGGGCAAAATCAGCGGGACGCCATTTTTGCGGCGCCATTTTTCTGCTTCGCGTTCAGGGTCGCCGGGCAAAAGGGGCCCGTTCGTGCCGGGAGCCGGTTTGGTAGCGCGAAAAACGCGGACGTAGTCGTCGATCTGACGCTTGAAGGCATCCGGATCGATGAAGCCGTCGATTTGCATGGTGCCAAAGAAATGGCCGATTCCACGGCCCACGTTGCGGCTGGGGATTTCCTGGCGAAGGGCAAAAGGCGGGGTAAACGGCCCCCAATTCGCGCCGCTCAAAACGCCACACAGGACGTCCACCATGATGGCGAGACCATAGCCTTTGTGCCCGCCACGATCGCGATCGGAACCGAGCGGCAGAAGCGCGCCGCCGGCGACCATGTCATCCGGATTAGTCGTGGAGCGGCCCCCGCTGTCAATGGCCCAGCCCTCGGGAATTGGCTCGCCGCGGCGGCGCGCCATCTCGATTTTTCCATAGGCGGCGGCGCAAGTGGCCATGTCAATCACGATGGGCGGTTCTTCCATGCCGGGAAAACCGATGGCAATGGGGTTAGTGCCGAGCATGCGCTCCGCACCCCACAGAGGTGCGACCAGCCTCGTCGAATTCGTCATCGCCCAGCCGATTAGGTCGCGCTCCAGAGCTTCGAGCACATAGTAGCCGGCGATGCCGTAGTGGTTGGTATTCCGCACGCTGACCCAGCCAGAGCCTGCTTTCTCCGCCATGTCCATGGCCATGCGATTCGCTTTCGGGCCAACAACTAATCCCAAGCCATTGTCGCCATCCATGGTTGCGGTACTTAGCGTCGAGCGCATCACTTTGATTTCAGGTTTGGGATTAATGCGGCCCAAGGTGAGCATGTCAAAGTAACTATGCAGGCGGGCGACGCCGTGAGAATCGATGCCGCGCAGGTCTGCGGAAGCAAGGACTTCGGCGGCCTGGACTGCATCCTCCTTGGGAACATCGAAATGGAGAAACATGCGCCTGCTGAAATCGCGCAGCGCCTCGATGGGGTAAACTTTGGCGTCCACTTCAGCCATGTTTTCTTTGCCTTTTCGGTTAGTCTACGCAGGCAGAGTGTGCCCGCGGGTTTCAACGCCAAAAGGAATCAGAAGCAAGCCAATCGCGAAAGCGATGGAGGTTAGAGCGACCGGAATTCCGATCGATTGGTAATGCTGAACACCGGCGCCGACGAGGAAGGTGATGCCGGCGCCACCAAATCTTGCGAAGGATGTAGAAAAAGCAAAAGCGCTGGCGCGGCACTCCGTCGGATATTGCTCGGGCAGCCAGAGCGTATAAATCGCAAAATTCGCGCCGCCAAAGCCAAGAAAGAAAAGACAAACGAAAAACCATGGCAGAGCCGGGGCCCCCAGATAGAAGACCTTTCCAAAGGTGAGCGCGACGAAGGCAAGCATCAGAGCGAAGAAAAATCCCAAAGCACCGCGTCGTCCGAGTTTCTCCGCAAGCCAAGGCATCGCCAAGCAGCCCAGAATGGTCGCGAACGAAATGAGCATGGTCGCCCGCGAAGCGAGCTGTGCGGCCGATGGTCCAGTCCTCCCCGCCGCTTCCGCAAGCACCGTCACCGCAGCAGGAACGTACACCGTCCCCGCCCATAGTCCGCAAATGGAGGCCAGCATGTACAGGGAATTCAGAATTGTTCTGCGCCGCACTCCTCTAGAAAAAAGTTTCGCGAACGGTTGCCAGATCCGCCACGTCCGAACAACGCCCTCTTTCCGCTTCCAGCACGCAGGCTCGGTCACACCATGACGCACCCAAGCCAGGAGCAGTGCCGGCACCCCGCCGACGACGAACATGCAACGCCAACCATATTTGCTTCCGATGGTGAAGTTCGCCAGCGCCGCCAGAAAAATCCCCACGTAATATCCCGTGTGCATGTACCCCGCGCCGGCACGACGGCGGTCTTCTGGCCATTCTTCGGCGACGAATGTGCCTCCCATCGCCCATTCCCCTCCAATGCCGATGCCGACGAGAAGGCGAAGGGCGGCGAGCTGCCAGACACTCGTGACGAGGGCGCTGAGAAAGGTGAACACGGAGTACCAAACGACGGTGAGCATGAGCGTTCGAACGCGCCCGAATTTGTCGCCGACGGGCCCCCAGAGGAACGCGAGTCCCCATCCGCAGAGAAACAGGGCGAAAAGCAATCCACCGTAATAGCCGACGTTGCCTTTCGTTGCCGCGATGCCGGAACGCGGGAGCAGTTCGCGCAGAGAAGGCACGAGCACCAGGGCATAAATGAACGAGTCCATGCCGTCGAGCGTCCACCCCCCCCACGAAGCCCAGAACCCGCGAACTTGATTTCGCGTGAGTGGCGTCGCCCTAATGGTTTGTGCCTTCTGTTGGATCCCTGCAGTGGACATGACAGCGGGGACTATATCAAAACTGGCTGCGTGGAAACGAGAAATCGACCGAACCGCGCGGCAGAGTTTTGTATGAAATGTCTAGCGATAGCCGCGAATGAAGAAATAAGCGGTCATCGCAGTTCCCACCAGAATGACGAAGGACTTCACCCCAGCTTGCGGGAGCTTTTGCGCAAAGTACGCGCTGGAGTAGCCTCCCAGCAACGAGCCCGCAGTCATGACAATGGCCTGCGGCCAGACGATCGCGCGGGTCACGATGAAAGTAATTGTGGCAACGCCATTGATGACCCCGCCGAGAATTACTTTGAGTTTGTTCATGGCGTGAATGTCGGTCATGCCGAGCGCGGCGAGCATGGCCAAATTCATAATGCCGATGCCACCGCCGAAGTAGCCGCCATAAACGGCGACGAGCAGCTCGAAGATGGCAGCCCCGGTCACGGCCGCGTTCGTGGCGTCATGTGCGATGCCGGCGGAAATCCTGCCGGTCAGATGCTTGCCGAAGGTAAAGAACAATGTGGCGCCGAGCATGAGCCACGGCAACACGTGCAAGAAAGTTTGCGCGGGGGTCATGATCAAGAGAAATGCTCCGGTCAGGCCACCGAGAATGCTTGTCAGCACCAGCGGAATCATCACGCGCCGGGAGATGTTGAGCTTCTGGGGATAAGCACCGCCGCTCGCCGTGGTTCCCACCCACAGGGCTAGAGTATTGGTGGCGTTGGCGGGGACGGGCGCAACACCAGTAAACAAAAGAGCGGGAAAGGAAACGAAACTCCCTCCGCCAGCCACCGCGTTGATCGCTCCGCCGAGGCCGCCGGCGAAAAACAGGAATATAGCGTTTTGCAGGTTCAAACAGAGGTTTTACCACGATTTGAGCTTTGTGCTCCAGCAAGAGCCGACTCCCAGTCGACTCCCAGGTTTGTGGACTGCAGCACCCCGCCCTCTCCTGGGGTCGCATAAGTCATTTCTTGACAACGCGGGCAGAGGCGTATATGAACGGGGGAATTCTAGCGCCCTTCCTCCACTGAAGACCTGACTCGCACCCCAAAGGCGAGTTACAGAGGGATTCAAGAGGAAGGAGTAGCCAGTGCAGTAGAGGTGTGTCCGCAGCCTCGCCTCTTAAGCGACGGTCTGCGCCATGCCTCGATACCCAGGTCGAAGTTGAACAGGAGGAAGTATGGCCAGCCGCGCAGACGGAATCCCGATGGGCGCTACCGCCGAATACGGAATCTGGAGAGTGATTCTTGCCTCCGCCGTCGGCACCATGATCGAGTGGTACGATTTTTATATTTTTGGAAGCCTCGCCGCGGTATTGTCCCCGATATTCTATCCGCCTGGAAACCAGACGTTTTCCTATATCGCGTACCTGGCGACCTTCGCTGTAGGATTCGTCGTGCGGCCCTTTGGCGCCCTCTTCTTTGGACGGATCGGGGACTTGGTAGGGCGCAAGTACGCTTTCCTTGTGACGCTGTCGATCATGGGCGGAGCGACGGCATTAATCGGAATGTTGCCGACGTACAAGACCGCGGGATGGTTCGCGCCAATGGCACTGTTGGGCATCCGTATCTTGCAGGGCCTGGCGCTCGGCGGTGAATATGGGGGTGCAACCGTATATGTGGCGGAACACGTGCCGGACCACAAGCGTGGGTTCTACACGAGTTTCATTCAGATCACCGCGACCCTGGGTTTGTTCGTATCGCTGTTGGTGATCTTGGCCACGCAGTCTTCGATGAGCACGGCGGACTTCCAAGGATACGGCTGGCGCATCCCATTCCTTATTTCTATTTTCATGCTGGCGATCTCGCTTTACATTCGTCTGAAGATGAAAGAATCACCTATTTTCTCGCATATCAAGTCCGCCGGGATGACTTCGGCGCAACCGCTAAAAGACGCTTTCGCAAAGTGGGACAACCTGAAGCGCGTGATGATTTCGCTCTTCGGTGCTACAGCGGGGCAAGGCGTGGTGTGGTACTGCGGTCAGTTCTATGCGCTGTTCTACATGCAAACTATTCTTAAGGTGAACCCGACGCTGGCGAACAAGATCGTTGCCGTCGCGGTCCTGATCGGGATGCCGTTTTTCACTGTGTTTGGTGCGCTATCGGACCGGATCGGGCGGAAGAAGATCATCATGGCCGGCTGCCTGATCGCTGTGCTCACCTACATCCCGATTTACAAGGCGATGGAGCGTGCTGCCGGAAACAACGTGGTGTCGCTATGGTCCACGCGCAACGCAGTAACAGGCGCAATAAGCCTGACCGCGGTAACAGTCGACGCCACAGGGGCGTTCGTCGCAGCGAAAGAAGCGCGCAACCCAAACGTTCCCATGCTCGTACTCCTAGTTTTCGTTCAGGTGATTTACGTTTGCATGGTGTATGGACCCATTGCAGCCTATTTGGTGGAAGCGTTCCCGGCGAAGATCAGGTACACCTCTCTTTCTTTGCCGTATCACATAGGCAATGGAGTCTTCGGCGGGTTACTGCCGCTGATTGGGCTTTCAGTGTGTGCTGCCACCCACAACATCTATGCGGGGCTGTACTACCCCATGGCCATAGCATCGCTCACGTTTATCATCGGGAGCCTGCTCTTGAAGGAAACGCACGGCACCAAAATCTGGGACGAAGTCGGCGGCATGAAGTAGCGAGGGTGCGCGGATTGACTCAGGCACACGCGTAGTAGCATCATTTTTGGCGGGCGAGATCTATCGCATCCGAGAGCGAGCTTCCCTAATGGAAGGTGTCTCTCGTTGAAACGTCACAACGTATTTCGATCTTCTAAAGGGAGTTGCCGCCGTGGCCACAGCTCGACCGAAGCCAAATGCGAAAGAACCGAAGGGCAAGCAAAAGCTTACCGAAGCGCAAATCGCCGTTCACTGGAAGGAAGAAGAGTACTTTCCACCTCCCAAGGAATTCATCGCCCAGGCGAATCTTGCCGATCCTGCGTTCGTCAAGAAATTCAGCGAAAAGCATTTTCCGGAATGCTTCGACCATTACGCTTCCCTCCTCGACTGGGACAAGCCCTGGCGCAAGACACTGGACACGAGCAACCCGCCCTTCTGGAAATGGTTCGTCGGCGGAAAACTCAACGCCTGCTACAACTGCGTCGACCGCCACCTCCCTAAATACAAGAACAAAGCTGCGTTGATCTTCGCCCCCGAGCCGGAAAGTGAATCTACCACCGTTATCACCTACCAGGAACTCTACAAGCGCGTAAACGAAGTTGCGGCGATGCTTCGTGATTTTGCCGGACTGAAAACCGGCGATCGCGTCACTATCCACATGCCTATGATTCCGGAGTTGCCGATTACCATGCTGGCCTGCGCGCGGCTCGGGGTCGTCCACTCGGTCGTCTTCGGGGGTTTCAGCGGCGAAGCCTGCGGCCTCCGCGCGGCCGATTCCGGGAGCCGCGTACTCATTTACGCCGACGGCTACAGCCGCAATGGCAAGTGGGTTGATCACAAAGCCAGCGCTGATGTCGCCGTTCGGACCGCGACGAAGGAGGGCCAGGAGATTGACAAGGTCTTGGTGTGGAAGCGCTATCCCGGAAAATATACTTCCGACGCGCCCATGATCATGGGCCGCGACTACTTCGTCGACGAAGTCTTGAAACAGTACCGCGGCCAGATCGTCGAGCCCATCTCGCAGGACGCCGAAGCTCCACTCTTCCTGATGTATACGAGCGGCACAACCGGCAAACCCAAGGGCTGCCAGCACCGCACCGGCGGTTATCTCGCCTACGTCACCGGCACTGCCAAGTATTACCAGGACATTCATCCTGAAGACGTCTACTGGTGCATGGCCGACATCGGCTGGATTACCGGGCACTCCTACATCGTTTACGGTCCGATGGCTCTCGCCGCCACCAGCGTGCTTTACGAAGGCGTTCCGCAGTTCCCCGACGCCGGCCGTCCTTGGCGCATCGCCGAACGCCTGGACGTCAACATTTTCCACACTTCCCCCACCGCCATCCGCATGCTCCGCAAAGCCGGCGGGGACGCGCCGAAGATTTACAACTACCGCTTCAAGCACATGACCACCGTCGGCGAACCAATCGAACCGGAAGTGTGGAAGTGGTACTACCAAGTCGTTGGCAAGAGCAAAGCTGTGATTGTCGACACCTGGTGGCAGACGGAAACCGGCGGTTTCCTGTGCAGTACCAAGCCTGCGCTTGATCTCATGAAGCCCGGCAGCGCTGGTCCCGCGGTTCTCGGTATCTATCCGGTCATTTGGGACGAGGAAGGAAAGGAAGTTAAAGCAGGCTCGGGAAACGCCGGCAACATCTGTATCCGCAATCCCTGGCCGGGCATCATGCAGACCATTTGGGGTGACCCCCAGCGCTTCGTCAATCAGTACTACAAAAAGTACAACAAGAATCCGAAGAGCAAGGACTGGCGTGATTGGCCCTATTACGCCGCGGACGGGGCAGTTCTCCCCGCCGACGGTTACTATCGCATCCTCGGCCGCGTCGATGACGTCATCAACGTCGCCGGCCACCGCCTCGGCACCAAGGAAGTCGAATCCGCCTGTCTCACGATTCCCGAAGTAGCCGAAGCCGCGGTCGTTCCCGCCGTCGATGAAGTCAAAGGCCGCGTCCCGGTTGTCTACATCTCACTGAAGCCCAGCGTTCCGACGACAAAAGCGATAGAGGACAAAGTCGTCTCCACCATCGAAACCATGATCGGTAAAATCGCCCGGCCCAAGACCATCCACATCGTCCCGGACATGCCCAAGACCCGCTCCGGCAAAATCATGCGCCGCGTGCTCGCCGCCATTTCCAATCATATGGACACCGGCGACATCACGACGCTCGCCAATCCCGACATCGTCGAGCAGATTCGCGAGCTCGTCCAGGGCCGCAACGTCGGTCCTTTGAAAGAAGGCCCCGAAGACATCAAGCGCTTCGGCGACGAACGCTGAGTCCGTGGCTGGAAGTTGGCTTAGTGCCTTCCCGGCGCCGGAAAAACGATTGAAGGTGTCCGCCCTAGAATTCAAAGCGGAGGCTGAGCTGGATCCAGCGGCTGCCGCTCGTGCGGTTCGCCGGGATGAACTGAGTAGAGATGACGCCAAAATTCTGTAGCCCGCTTGCAAGGGAAAGACTTCCCCCGCAAGTGCCAGCATTTGCATTTGCCGTTTGTGACGTCCGGGTCGCAGTAGATAACGTGGTTGAAGAGGTTGAAAAAGTCGGCGGCAAAGTTTACATGCACTCTCTCCTTGATTGCCGTCCCCTTACCGAACCAAGCATCCAGGTTCCAGTGACCCAAGCCACGTAACGGATTCTAGCTAGCGGCCGTCGCCGAACTGCCGGGGTTGACAGTGGGAACTTTGCCAGTGTGGAACCCCAGCGCCAGTGTGCCACCCCAGACCTGTGAACCTTCCGACGCCGTGAGTGGCTGGCCGCTGATGGCCATGAAGATCCCCGAGTTATACCAGCCTTCGATCACCCGCTTCAGGAATGAGTTCGACTCTTGAATGGTAGGTCGTAAACCCATTTTCCATTGAAGATATGACGGAAATCGAACCCAGAAGGGCCATATTCGGCGTTCAAATCAAAACTGTTGGGTATCCGGTTTTGGTCGCCCTCTCAGTTTACGTTCTGGCGGCGATCGTCAAAAAGCAACTCGGGCTCGAGTTAAGTCTCTACAAAATTCTGCAAATCCTCAGTGTGATGATATTCGAAAAAACCCCGATTTTAGAGCTACTGGGCAGTTGCGCAGCGGAGCTGGACTTCGGCGGCAAGATCGGAATCCATCAATGCGCCGCGCCCATGCAAGGCAGAGCAAACCTGCACTGCCGTGATTCCGGAAGCGCCCCGCAAATCGGCACCCGCCAAGTTCGCCCCATCCAGCTCCACGCCACGCAAAATCGCGCCCGTCAAATACGCTCCGCGCAGATCCGCCTTCTTCAAGTCTGCCTCCAGCAGGATGGTCCCTTTCAGAATGGCGCCGGTCAGGTTCGCTTCTCCAAGTTTCGCGGAGGACAGGTCCGTCTGCTCCAGATTTGCAAACGACAGGACCGCGTGCTCGAGTTTTGTATCGCGCATATCCGTGCGCGAAAGGTCGGTCCGCAGTAGTTGCGCATTTCGCATATTCACGGCGTAAAGCGATGCCCCGGAAATCTTGGCATTCGAAAGCACCGCATTTTCAAACGTGCCGTAAGAGAGATCGGCGAACCGCAAATCCGACGCCGTCAGATTTGCGCCCGTGGCCTTGGCGGACACCAATATTGCGTGTGTCAGTTGGGCGCGATCGAGTATCGCCGAGCGCAGCAGGGCTTCCCGCAGATTCGCTCCGCGCAGGTCCGCCTCGGATAGATACACCCCCTCAAGATTCGCGCGCCACAGTTTTGCGTTGGGCAGAAACGCCCGATAGCCTCGCGCGAACCGCAAATTCATCTGATTCAGCCGCGCGCCCGCGATTTTCTCCAATGTCTCATCGGTCCAGACCGTACCGCGCGGCGGAGGTGACGACAGCGTCGCCTCCGTCAAATCCGCGTACGGCCGGTAGCCTACCGACTGAAAGACCATCGCCGCCCAGCGTCTCACATCGGCTGCTGATTCTTCCGTGGCCGTGCTCCTGTCGAAGGGCAACCCTCGGTTCACGCCAAGAGAAAAGAGAAAAAGGATGCAGCCCGTCGTCAGCGCCACGCGCGTGGTTCCCAAAATCATTCGTAGGATGTTTTTCGACTTGGGCAAACGGATGTCACCCGGCCGAAGCACTCGCGACACAACAAAAGGCAGACACGTCGCCGTTGCCACCGAGAGAGTCATCAGAAATACATGCAGTAGTGTCCCCCGGAAATCCTGCCGCGGCAGATACCGAAACCAGTAGAGGAACAGCGTCGATGGAACAATCCAATACGCCAGCACCGTCGAAAGCACCGTTTCGAACGCGATCATCGCGGAACGCGATTCCCCTTGCCACCGGAAGTGTCTGCGCACCAGCCCCATCAGATACCACGGGCCGTCTTTCTCCAGCGTTTGCCCATCCGGAAAAACCGCAGGGAGCGCGGCCATGCTTCCCCACAACCTCAGCAGCAGAAAATGAAATCGCAGGGAGAGCGCCAGGAGAACCAACGGGCCACCGAGATAAAGCCCCGTCATGGGAAGCACGTTGCCCAGTCGCACGAAAGGCAGCGCCGACGAATTCAGCAGCAGGCGCACGTCGGTCGTGAACGCGATCAGCAGACAGCAGAGAAGGCTCGCTCCCACGGTGAGGAAGTAAAACCAGCGCGCGATTTTCGTCGCATCGCCGATCGCTTTCGAACTGTTCACCGCGGAAATCGACTCGGGGAGCACCGCATCGAAAAGATTCGTCCCTCCCAGCCGGCCAAGCCACAGGCCTTCCGCGCCGTACAGGTTGGCGCCCATCAGATTTGCGCCACGCAGTTCCGTGCCCAGCAGGTTTGCATTTTGTAGATTCGAACGGACCAGGCTCGCGCCGCGCAAATTTGCCATCGAAAGATCCGCGCCCGCAAGGTTCATTCGATGCAAATGCGCGCCCTGCAAATTCACGCCCGTCAGGTCCGCTTTGGCCAAATTTACACCGCACAGATCGGCCTTGACGCCCGACTCCCCGCCCGATTCCACCCACATTTTGTGCTGATCCAGAATCTCGGCAAGATCGAGCAGCGAGATTCCGATGGAATCTCCCCCGCCCAAAACGTCTCCTCCAGCGGGATGCTCAGTTGCGATTTGGCTCTTCAGTTCTTCAATTTCTTTGACTGCGTCAATTTCCAGGCCCATTCGAACGTTCTCCCTCAGGTTTCTTTGCCCGCTCTCGCCCATGCTGGCGCACTCCAATTGCTCAAACCGGCGCACAATCGCGCCTTTCAATATACTCGAGGTCTTTGCTTTCGAATTCTTCCGGCTACGGTTCGAATTCCCCCGTTATAGTTCGGTCCCCGCCGGGCTACCTCCATCCTCTCCTACCCGCGCTGTGAAAATCGCCTGCCCGCAAGTACAGGCGGCGCAGAGGTAACGGGGGACGGACTGGAGGCCGGCAAGGCGAGTGGATTCGAACATAGAGGACAGCCAGTGCGAAAGATCCACAGAGGAGGGGTAGCGGAAAAAATAAAGGATTCGAATAGCTACAAAAAAAAACAGTGCCGGGGTAGCTTCGCTGAGGGGCCAAGGCACCCCGGCTTATCCTGCCCGCCTCCGCAGTGAGCGAGCAAGAAACTCGTCAAGAATTCTCCCTGCCGCAGGGCAGAAAGGCGTTCAAGAACTTTTATTGGCGCAGGACCGTGAAAGCGATACAAGTTCGGCCTGCGGATTTTTTGGCCGCCGCGAAATCTCGGGCGGCCGTGAACCAGGAAGCGGGGGACTTCCCTTTCCGGAACCCTCTACTTATCTTCGTCGCCGCGAAGGAATTCGTAGCGCTCAATGGCCGCAACCACGCCGACGGCGCCTTCTTCGCGAGGCTCGGTGCGCTGCACGCGGCCGAGGCAGCGGACGCGTACCGGTCCGGCCAGAGTGATCTCGTTTGGAAGGGTCAGAAGAATCTCAACGGGCGAGCCCTCCCTGACATCCTTGGAAAGGAAGAAGTAGACACCGCGGGAGCTGACGTCCCGTGACTCGGTGCTGGTTTCACCAACCGCGGCTCCCGTGGTCCAACGGACGGTGAGCGGCAGCCGCATGGAAAAGCGTTGGGTAGTGCGGCGTTCGGAACCAGTCAAAGAAGTCCTCCTGATCGAAGGAAAAGTGTATCCGGGTGGGACCCAGGGAACAATAGGACTCCGGATACAAAATCGATTCAATTTTGAGAAGTACTGATGTACTAGAACGGAGCCGGAGACTGGGACTCGGGGATGGCGCTACCCACCAGGATGCGGAAACTGCCCCCTTTCGGGAACCTCTCTAACCATAACAAAAGACTGGCCCCTATGCGCGAACACCGTAGTGGCGGGTCCTAAGACCCGTGCTTTTAGTCTCTTTGCTGTGGCAGGCCTTGAAATCCGTGCCTGCACTCTCAGTCGCCATGTGGCGGGTCGCAATTTGCCCCGACCCCGGGTCGGGAGACCCACGCGGACGCCTGTTCCTAGGGACGTGGGCGAAGCCAAGCACAATTGGATCGAACCGGCTTCTTGGTTTGGGGACTTCTTTGGCCATTGGGCACCTGTTTTTGCTAATGCAGGGGGAGAGTTGGTCTTATTACTCGAAGCTAAAGAATATTTACGGATGCCAAACACCGCGAGATTCGCGAATTCAAGGTGCTGGCCCGTGGAGCCGACCGATGCGCGCTATTTGTTTGTCGAAAAAATATTCTTCCCAAAGGGGAGAAAGAAAAAGGCGAATTCGCACGCTGCCTGGCAAGGAATCAGCAGAGCGCCTCGACCGTCTGAAGGGCGCGAACCGCGATCCGTTTCTCAGGGATTTGCGGGGCCGCCAGCGGGTGTCTCGCCGGGAGGAGGCGGGAGGGCTTTGGAGCGCTGCGCGATGGCGGGCGGGAAAACGGGAGCACCCACAGGAGGGCGGCCGCGCGTGATGGCCCAACGCTCGAGCCAGCCAGTTCCCTCTTCTCCAATGTAGGTGTCCGGCATTCCGTAGGCTTGATCGCTCAACGCATCCTCGAGCGTGATGAAGCGATAGCCGCGCTTGCGAAGCAGATCGAACAGTTCGCCGATGTGATCGGCTTCCAATTGATTGGCGTGAAGGAGAATGATTTGTTTCGGTTCATAGCCGATGAGGTCGCGGGAGAGCTTTTCTTCATGGTCAAACATGGCGGCGGAATATGAAAGATAGGCGCTGACGATTTCCTGCTGGACGGCGGTGTCGGCGCGTTTTTTGGCGTCGTCGTAGACGCGCGCGAAGGCCCAGTCCCAGGCGTCCAGGGTCACGGGCGCGAGGCGATAGCCTCGCGTGACGAGGAAGGCTTCGACATCGCGGCGTGTTTCCACGTCGCGGCCGGTATCGAGATAGGGATGGCGAAAGTAGCGGAGCTTCATTTTGTGCTGCGCGAGCAGGAGGCGGGTGACGGTTTCGCCGCGAACGACGGATTCTTCGAAGTCCTTGAGGCCGGCTTTGTTCAGCGAGGTGTGGCCGAAGGTGTGGTTTCCGAGTTCGAAGCCGGCGTCGAGCCACATGTTGAGGGCCTTGATGCGTTCGTCGACTTCGCCCCATTTGTAGAGTTTGCCTTCGTTGACGAAGCCGACGACCGGAATTTGCTGCTGCCGCAAGGTGGCGAGCAGCTTCGCGGTCATTTCGGTGATGGCCGCGGCGGACATGGAATTCGCGGCGCCGGCGGGCAAGTCGTCGACGGTGATGGCGATCTGACGATCCGGCGGAGCGATGGTTTGGGAATTCGCAGTGCTCCACGCGATGCAGGAGGCAAACACAGCAAACAGCAAAGTCAGCAACGGCTTCATCGAAGCAGTCCTCCCGCCGGGCACGTTTGTTGAAATGAGATCAGCCTGGCTCAGTTACAGATTCATCCTAAGAGTGAAATGCATTGTACATGGAGCGGACTTCATTGTGGTGGCTCGACTTTTTGTCGTGAGTCTGCGAAGGGCGGCAGAGCGCAGAGGTTGCGTTCGGTGGCAACGGCCGAACCGAGAATGTCAGCGATAGAAAGGCGTGCGCCCGGAATTTTGCGCGTCGTGCTGGAAGCGCGGCCAGGGTGAGTCCATAAGAGGCGAGCCGGCGTCAGAAACGGCGTAGGTATAGCCCTTATCGGTAGTGAAGAAGATGGTTCCATCGGGGGCGATGGCGGGAGCGTCGCGAACCATTCCGCGAATTTCGATTTTCCATTTGAGATGGCCATCCGGAGTGAAGGCCGTGATAAAAGCTTTGCGAGGGCCTTGTCTCTCCTCCGGACCATTCGTTCCGAGATAGAGAGTGCCATCGGCGGCGAGAGCCGGACCGGAATTGCAATCGGACTGGAGATACCACTTACTTTGGCTGTCTGGCAGGACGGCCTTGACAAAATCGGAATCGCAAAAATAAATGACGCCGGCATTGTCAATTACCGGAGAACCTCTTAGGAGATTGGAGGGGCGCACCATCCAGCGCTGCTTGCCGTCGCGGCCGATGGCAAAAAGCCAGGGCGGATTGTGGCCTTCGATGTAGACCGTGCCGTCTCTACCGATGGAGGGAAAATCCAGTTGTCCGATCGGCAACTGGATGAACCAAAGAACTTCACCGCGCGGATTGAGCCGGTAGAGCCACTCCTGATGGGCCAGATAGATCATGTCGTCCGCGCCGATGACCGGAGAAGTTCTCCACCAGCCATCTCCGTACGGATTGTGGCCGAGCAGGATGTCGTCTTTTGAGCCGGTGGGACTGTAGGTCATTTGTTTCCAGTTGAGGTTGGGGCCCAGGCTCGGGGCAAACGCAAACAAATCGGTGTAGTCGTCGGTGACGTAGAGCGCGTCGCCGTTTCCAAGGGCTGGCGGAGTGAAAAATTTGTGCGGCGTGCCGGCGGATTGCCAAATCAGTTTGCCGGAAGCGTCGAGAGCGAAGAGGTTGCCGGACTGGCTCGCGGCGTAGAGTGTGCCGCTGGGCGCGAGCGTTGGGGCGGCGAGGACGGGACCCGATGGCAGCGATGACTTCCAGAGTAATTGGCCTTCGGGTGACAGCGCGTAAATACCATCAGCGGCGGCGAAGTGGATGGCGCCACTCGGAGCGAGGGCGATTCCGGAAAGTGGGCGCCAGCCCGAAGTATATACCCACCGGATGTGAGGAAGGCCGGCCTCTTCGGAGCGAATTCGATTGGTTCGACGCCACAACGCGAAAAGACTTGCCAGACAAAGCGCAACCAGCAAACCGGAGAGGAAGATAGCTTTGGAGGATTTCATGTTTGAACCGTTCTGCGTTTTGACGGCGAGATTTTTGCGGCAGCGCGGAGATCACGGATCTTGATCATCATCATTGGGGCCCGCGGTTGATTCAGGAAGCGGGCAGTTTCGCTTCGCCTCCTCTAGATAGTGATGGACCATCAGTGAAGCTTTGAGCGGATCGGGGTGGCTACTGAAGCGATAGTTGATGACGGCCGACCCTGCTGCGCCGTAGTTGCTGGTAGGAGCCGGGCGAGGATGCCGCATGCGTTCTTCCTCTTCGAGGATTTCGGCGCGGGTGGGAGTGTGTGGCGGAGAATCGTCTGGCCGCGGACCCTTCTGCTGTGTCGAGCAATAATCGAGGTGCGCGGAAATCATTTCGAGAAGAAGCTTTTGCCACTTGGGGTCGTTTTGAAGATCCACGATGTCGTTGGCAAGCCGGTCGTCCATCTCTTCACGTGTGGACCGGGGAAAAGCAGTGATGTAGCCAAAACTTATGGCTTGTTTCTTCACATCGTTGAAGCAGGTGCGGTCGCATCGATTGAGCTGTTTGAGGCGGCGGCGCGCACCCGGGGCAATGGGAATATCGGGGCGCGGGGAAAGATCATCGCTGGTGAAGACTCGATGTGTTTTAGGAGGATTCGTTTTCGAAGCGGAGGGATCGGATGTGGTATTTGCGGAATCCTTTTTTGCAGGATCCTGGGCCGGCTGTTGCTGCGCGGGCGGTGCGCTTGGGGATTGCGGAGACCGCGCAAGGGCGTGTGGCGATGCACTGAGAAGAACATGGAGGAAAAAGGAAGCAAGAATGCAATGCGAAAGAATGGCGGCCGCGCGCGAGTTTGAAGTGGAGATCATGGCAGAGTGTAATCCGGGCAAACTCTGGTGGTGGCTTCGCTCCACTGGTACTGCATGACCGTGGCGCGGAAGGACGCGAAGCGTTGAACGACCTGAATGCGCTGGGTGAGGAGGCTCGCAGAATTTTTATATTGCGAGATCACGTTGCGCTCGCGCTCGGCGAAGCGAGAACCAACGCTGTCTCGAATTGGCTGCGACACGACCCCTTTGCTGACGATCTGCGCTTTTTGGCGCTGGAGGTCGCAGTAGAGCCCCGCCGCCTGGAGAGCGGCCTGCAGCGTGGAATTCCATGCCCTGTCGTCGCCGATCTCATGCCGGGCGAGTGTCAACTGGTTGCGAAACTGAGCCTCGCGCTCGGGTCCGAGGCCGATCTGCGAGCGGAGTTCGGCTTCGCAGGAAAGATCGCAAGTAGGATTGTTTTCTTCTCCTTCGAGATCGCCCACGGAGATGGCCTTTGTCGGCTTCGCAAGGTCATCTTCGGTGATCACCTTTTTTTGATGAACGGCTTTCTGCAGCGGAGAGGACCCAGTTGACGTATTGGGAAGAGGGATTGGAGGAAGCCGCCGGGGTCCGCTGCGCGGCGGGAGCAGGTGCAGGCTTCGCATTGGGATCCTGCGATTGCCGCGGCGGCTCGGCAACGGCCACGCACGAGCAAGTGATCAGCAGCGAAGCAAAGACGAAAAAAAATGGGCGCTGCGCGTGGCGGCAGACAGCATTGGCTTGGGAAAAAGGGATGCAGTTGGCATCACGGATCAGCAGGGTCATCAGTGTCATCCGGAGGCGCGGGGACATTGATCTTGCAAGTGGCATGAACGATTTTGTCGACCTGCATGTGCATATATTGAGACTGCAGATTGCCGGGCGAAGACTTGGCGATGTGCGCGCTGGCCCGGTCCAGCGCGGCCTTTAGACGGTTCTGGACCTCGCGGAACTTCGGTTCGTACTCGCGTTCGACGGCTAACTCACTCGGGGTGATGTTGCGGGAGTCTGCATATCGCTGGATGTCCTGCGTTTTCTTGACTTGGGTCTCACACGCCAGACCTTGGACTCCGATGATCTCGCCAAGAATTCCCTGCCACGCAGCATCGGCCTTTACGACTTCGATGGCGTCGAGAAGCGCTAATTTCCAGCGAGGACCGGAACCGGCATTGAGTCCCGCGCGCTGGGCGACCTGATCGAAGCAGGAGCGGTCGCAGGTATTCAGTTGTTGCAAAAGGCCGCGCGTGCCCTCGATGGTGATGTCATGGGGGCGAGCGTCGATATCTTCGTTGGTGTAAATCTTGTGCGGCTTCGCGGGAGGCCTAGCCAGTGAATCGAGATTCGCTGTTGTCGGCTTGGCAGGCGCTTGCGGGCAGTTTGTCGTGCAAGGCGCGGGAACAGGGCTGCTCTGCGGCGAGGCACTAGAGGGATCGGGCGACTGGGCAGAGGCAGTTAGCCCAGCGGTCAAAAAAACGAATGCCAAGGGGAAAATGCGGCGGCGCATGGAGAGGACTCTCCTTATTCACTCGCAATACTATTTTATCGCATGCCAGGAGATGCATAGTGAAGAAGTCATGCAGCCTTACCGTAAACGCTATTGGTAAGCTGGCGATAAAAAGCCGCTTGTTTGCCACAAGGTTTACCGCGTGTTGCGAATCAATCCCAGGACCTCATCTCTGCATGCCTATTGGTAGAGGCAGAAAAGGAAGCCAAGTCAGGTTGGCGTCAATGGCAACTATGGTTCCTCAGTTCACGCCAAATACCTTGAAGGTGTAGATGAAGTCCGGCCGGGCATCGCCGCGCGCGTAGGAGACACGAACGTAAAAGGTTATCGAAGTCGTTCCAGTTCCGGGATCCTGGAAGGTGTAGTAGGGCTGCTGTATGTACGTTGCTTCCGGCAGACCGTTGACGCGGGGCAAGTCAGACACCCCCCGCGGAGCGGGTGGCTTGGTGAGTGGGGCCGCCTCAAAGGCGGTTGTCCCGTTGGTTGAGGCGTCGCGCTAAGGCGCGCCATCCGCGGCCTCTTGTTCGCGGATGTATTTGCGGACTTGCTCCAACTCGAAACCCACCGTGGACACCGCGTATCCACGGGCCCAGAAGTGCTCGCCCGTGAAATTCCGCTCTTTGCCACACAAGCGGGCCATCGCTATGGCGCTCTTCCCTCTCACAAATCTGAGTTATAAACCGTACCTGGCGAGGAAGATTGTAGCGCACAGGTCTGGTGCCGGTGGCCGTTGGAATCGACGGGGCTGAAGGGGACGTTGTCAAAGAGGCTTAACAGAATCTTATTTATCCAGCGGGTCGACTGCGGGCCATCAACCCGGACACTCGCAATTACAGGGGGAGATCTGTCTGGGTGGATCAGGGCTGCACGATGCCTCGGCGTACGGCGTAGCGCACCAAGCTTGCTGTCTCGTGAATATCCAGCTTATGCATAAGTCTGGTGCGGTGAGATTCGGCCGTTTTCACGCTGATGCCCAGCAGAGATGCAACATCTTTGGTGGATTTCCCTTCGGCAATCAATTGCAGCACTTGCCTCTCTCTCAGTGTCAAAGGGTTCTTGGATTTCTCCGACTTGGAGTTATACGCCTCCATGACGGCGTTAGATACGCCGGGGCTGAGATAGACCTGCCCACGCGAAACTTGCCTGATAGCTAGCAGCAAATCGCTGGCGACTTGACTTTTCAGCACATACCCCTTCACGCCTGCTTCCAGCGCCTCGGAGATGTACTGACCTTCTTCATGCTGTGTAAGCAGAATGGTCTTGGTCTTCGGAGAAGAGCGGGCCGCTTCCCGTGCGGCATTGAGTCCATTCAGCGTGGGCATGCTGATATCCATTACGACGATATCGGGCTTAAGCGACTCCACTTGACGAAGAGCCTCTTGCCCATCGGAGGCTTCCCCCACCACTTGAAATCCTTCGCGTTCGAGCAAAGACTTCAAACCCTGGCGTACCAGGACATGGTCATCAGCGAGCACGATGCGAATTGACATTCGAAATCTCCCTTGGGAGCTGGATCAAAAGTTTGGTTCCCTGTCCAGGGGCCGAATCGATCATCAGCGTTCCTCCAATCGCATGCAAACGTTCCTTCATACCGGTCAGTCCCAAACCCCTTCGCTTGCAGTTCGACTGGACGGCGTGAACGTCAAAGCCCGTGCCATCGTCTTCGATGGAACAGCACAATATGCGATTTTGCCGGCCGATTCGAATCCATACTCGGCTCGCCTTTGCATGTTTCGTGGCGTTGGTCAGGGCTTCCTGGACGACGCGGTAGAGGGCAATCTCGGTGGTGCTGGGGAGCCGCCCGGCAAACGCCACCTTGATATGGATGGGCAGATTGGCGCGCTTTGAAACGCCTTCGGCCAGGA